>Ga0308009_10000058_pt1 | contig 113090 bp, 68 predicted proteins | sample Neamet127_FD_203134 | JGI IMG/M metagenome (GOLD analysis project Ga0308009, IMG submission 203134) | Marine microbial communities from water near the shore, Antarctic Ocean - #127 | ecosystem: Environmental > Aquatic > Marine > Unclassified | place: Southern Ocean | collected 2014-07-24 | reverse complement strand
AGCAGTTGAACCCTGCGTGGTTAGGCCAGTTTCCCGCGCGCAAAAACATCAACTATGTGGGCTTGTCGCCCGTGGATTCTCGCGGTGTTAGCTGGGCGCGGTCCATCGCTTTTTCGCTGTACAACGACCAGGATTATTTGCTGCAAATTGATTCTCACACTTTGTTTGATCAAGGCTGGGATGAGTTGTTGATTCAACAACTGCTGCGGCTTCAAGCGACTCACCCCAAGCCGTTGATTAGCACCTACCCGCCAGGTTTCCGGTTTGATGGGCAGGGCAGGGCGGTGGCGGATGAACCTGCAAAATCTGACGAGATATTTTTCATTGAACGCGACCCTGGCAGTGTGTTGACCGCCGAGCGCGCTGTGTTGCAGTTCCGGGTGGTGCGAAAGCGGGCTGAGCAGCCTAATACGACCCACCTGCCGGGTTTTCATGTGGGGGCGTGTTTTTTGTTCACCACGGGCGATTTTACCCAGCAGGTGCCGTACGACCCCTATCTGTATTTTCGGGGAGAGGAACAAAGCCTTTCCTTGCGCGCGCATGCCAAGGGCTATCAGGTGTTTCACCCTCGGCACAATCTGATTCCGCTGCATCACTTGTACAAAGAGGTGGGCAAAGTGGTTGAGGGGCAGCATTGGCACCCCGACATGGAGGCCAAGCGCCACACAGCTTTTGGTTGGTTGCAACAACGGTCCAACGAGCGTACCCATGCCTTGTTCACGCCAGGCGCTGATTTGGGGGTGTATGGGATAGACAGCCCTGCGCATCTTGAAAGCTTTTGTAAATTAAGCGGGATTGATTACCTTGGGCGCACCACAGTTCCCGTAAAATCAGACCAATAAACACTATTCACCTATTGCAGATATTCCATGAGCAGACAATATTTCGGTACCGATGGCATTCGCGGCACAGTGGGGCAAAGCCCCATGGTTCCCGACTTTGTGTTGCGTTTGGGGCAAGCCGCTGGCACGGTGCTGGCCAAACACGAAGGTGATGGAAGGCGCCCACAGGTGCTAATTGGCAAGGACACTCGCGTGAGTGGCTATTTGCTGGAAAGCTGCCTTGAAGCGGGCTTTACTTCGGTGGGTGTGGATGTGGTGATGGTGGGGCCGATGCCTACAGCAGGCGTGGCCTACTTGGCACGTGCCTTGAACATGTCGGCAGGCGTGGTGATTAGTGCCTCCCACAACCCTTACCAAGACAACGGCATCAAGTTTTTCTCGGGGGAGGGCACCAAATTGCCCGATGCCTGGGAGATGGAAATTGAGGCACAACTGGCGTTGAATGCGCCTTGCAAATCATCTGAAGAGTTGGGCAAGGCCAAACGCTTGAATGACGCGGCGGGCCGTTACATTGAATTTTGTAAAGGCACTTTTCCCCGCGACAAACACCTGCGCGGGCTAAAAATTGTGGTGGATTGTGCCAACGGCGCTGCCTACCAAATTGCCCCCGCGGTTTTCCGTGAACTGGGTGCCGATGTGGTGGTGTTGGCTGATCAGCCCGATGGTTTGAACATTAACCGAGGTGTGGGTGCCACTTACCCCGACTTTGTAGCCAGGGCTGTGTTTGAACACAAGGCTGATTATGGTTTTGCGCTGGATGGCGACGCCGACCGATTGATTTGCGTGGACGGCAGTGGTCGAATTTACAATGGCGACGAGTTGTTGTTTGCCTTGGTCGCCGAGCGTTTGCACATGCAGGGCAGGGTGGATGGTGTGGTAGGCACCTTGATGAGTAACCTTGGGCTTGAGCTTGCCTTGAAGCAACTGAATGTGGGCTTTGAGCGCGCCAAGGTGGGCGACCGCTATGTGTTTGAAAAACTGCAGGCCAACGGCTGGCAGTTGGGGGGTGAAAGTTCAGGGCATTTGTTGGTTCTTGACCGCCATTCTACGGGTGACGGCATTGTGAGTGCACTTCAGGTGCTGCGCGCTGTGCGCAACCTTGGCATGCCTTTGGCCGATATTTTAAAGCCAGTGGCCATGCTGCCACAGGTGCTTAAAAACGCTCGCTTGCCCATGGGCTACGACTGGGCGAACGATGTGAAAGTGCAGGGCGTGTGCGAGGCTGTGAAGGCGGAGCTGGGCAGCAATGGTCGTTTGTTGATTCGCCCTTCCGGCACCGAACCCGTGCTGCGCGTGATGGTGGAGACAGCGGACAAATCCACGGCCAATCGTTTGGTCGATTCCATTTTGGCGGCTTTGCCAAAGGCACCCCCACAATAAATTGTGGGGATGCGTCGAGGCGTTCTCAGGCCTGTTGATGTGTGCCGAGTTTAGGCCGGGCTGAGTGTTTGCAGGTGCTCAAGGAAGGGACCAGGTTCTCCCGCTTCGATTGAAGATGAAATTGCTGCGGGCGTTCCAGTCAAAAAGCCTACTGGATCGGGACCGTCTCCAGGTTCACCACCCACGGGGGCGCCACCACCTTGCAGTGAAGACACGATGACGTCGGGTGCGCCTTCCAGGGTTCCTTGAACAAACTCAGGGTTGCTTTGGTCTGGGGCGCCACGCACATCCGTGTAGGCATCTCCATTCAAGACGGCTTGAATTCTGGGTGCCAGTTCGTCGCTACCGCCTGGTGCCCGGCTGGTCAGGAATGCCTGGCCAGCGCCAGGGTCCTGATCTTCAACCGACGCTAGAAATGCGTCCGTGCCTGCATTGTATTCAGTTACAAACAGGTTCAGGCCTTCATCTACGCCTGTGAATGCGCGCTCCACGCCTTCAACAATTGCGGAGGCAAAGGCTGCGTCTGCGGGTACCAGCCCTTTCACAAGGGATGGAGCGGGCCCATCACCGCCACCGCCACCACCAGCGGCCAGTGCCTCTACGACAGCTGACGGAAAACTCAATACACCGTCTGCAATTGTTAGCACGTCGTTTTCGGTACCAATCACATCCATGTCAGTGAATGCGTCGTCTTCGCCAAAGCCATCATCGCCATCGGGGCCGTTGATGAATGTACCAAAGTCCGTACCGGGATCATCACCTTCATTTTCACCGTCGACATTACCCACGGCATCGGCTGCCAGAGAGGGTACAGCCTCGACCAGTTGGACCGCGACACCCGCAGTGTCGTCCATGATTTGACCAGCAAAGTTTTGTACTGCGAGATTTGCTGCGGCAAATCCATCCTCGGGGCTACCGCCGTTGGCGGGGTTGCCCGCTTCAAAAGCGGCTTGCATGTCACTTGCAAATTGCTGCTCGGGTGATTGCTCAACTGGATCGCCACCACCGCCTTCTGGGGGTGTGGGTGCGTAACTGGCCGGGTCAATGCCTTGAAGATTCTCAGCAATAACACCCGCGGCAGCAGCGGCGCGGGTGGCGATGTTGTCGCCACCTGGGCCCTGGTTGATTCGGTTAAATACAACTGCAGTCATGTCTGTCTCCTTAGAATTATTAATAACAGCGAGAGTCACATCGGCGAATTGCCTTTGTGTGGTGGAGATGTCTCGAGAGACGAACCCCATTTCATGGAGGGCAAATGCGCCCAACGCAACCACCGAACTGGCAGTCAGCGTGTCTGTTTGTTGCAGTACTTGAACTAGTGATGTAGAGGGCAAGCTGCCATCTCTCACAACATCTGCGGAGCTGAGCAATATGCTTTCGAGGTTTGTTCCGGCTGGCTCTGTGATGAATGCAACTTGTGGAACCACGACTGTTGGAAGGAAAACCTGTCCTCCAGAAGGTGCTGTGGCGTCTCCTGGCTTCACGTCAAATCGCATGGATTCGTTGCCAGTGTTCAGAGCAAGGTTTTCAACAGAAACCCCAGGGGTAATTTGCAATCCTTCCTCGCTGAATACTTTTCGTACAGCTTTTGCAATGTCTTGAAGCGACTGCGCCATGCTGCTGCGGGTCAGGTCCAGCGATAGATCCCGGATTTCCAGGGTAGTGCCCAAATTAACGGAAAACTCTCGAAGCGAAACTCCGTCTTCTCCCGAACCAGAGGAGTCAGGCGCGGTGATGCTGTCCTCCCCTGCGTTGCGCATGTCTTCTTGGATTGAGCGTGTTGAGGCTGCGTTGAGAAGGTTCACATCCTCGATCGACAACAATGGTCGATCTCCACCCGCAAACACCTGGATTTTTGGGTCGAGTACGGTCACTGTCCAGTCCATAGGATCGTCGGTTTGCGTTTCGATCCCAAGGGCTTCAAGGTTTTGAAGTTGAAGCAGTTGAATTCCGAGAGGTGCAATGGTCAGTGAATTGGCATTCAGGAGAATCGGCAGATCTGGACCGTCGGAGTCGGAGTCGGAGTCGGAGTCGGAGTCGCTGTCGGAGTCGCTGTCGGAGTCGGAGTCGGAGTCGGAGTCGGAGTCGGAGTCGGAGTCGGAGTCGGAGTCGGAGTCGGAGTCGGAGTCGGAGTCGGAGTCGGAGTCGGAGTCGGAGTCGGAGTCGGAGTCGCTGTCAGAGTCGCTGTCAGAGTCGCTGTCAGAGTCGCTGTCAGAGTCGCTGTCAGAGTCGCTGTCAGAGTCGGAGTCACTGTCGGATTCATCACTTGGTGTTACGGAGCGGCTCGATCCACCCGCGATAACTCCCAGAGTAACGGCTCCCCCCGCCAACGAGCCAAATCCAGCGAGGCCCAACTCGGCACCGAACAAACCTGCCAGCTTCTCAGTTTCCTCACCTGTCTCGTTTTCGAGCAAAACACCGTGTTCTGTTTGCTCTGTCTGGTTTTTTGTTTCTTCCTGCGACAAAACAGCCAGTTTCGGCGACACAACGATTGGCTTTTCGCTGCCAGATGGTGATATCGGATTGCTCTGACCCGGCAAGCCAAATGACGCAGCGCCGACAGGCGGTGCTGAAGTTGATCGCTCAGTACCCTTTGATTCTGTTTGATCGGTCATTGGACAGGGAGGACTTGTTGTTGTCCAATTGCTACTTGAACTGATCTGAGGTGGATTTTATGTGGGTTTCTGGATTTAACAAATATTGAGGGTGGTTGTTGTTTTTCTTATTATTTTGATAATAAAAATATATTTATTAAACAATTACTTGTTTTGGTTATTAAGAATAATTCTTTGAATGCATGGGAATTTCGTACGTCATAGTTGTTGGAATTTATTTAACAATTTAATGTATTGTACTTATTTGATGTCAACGTAACTTAAAGGAAAACGCTCAGAAAGAAGTAAGAATTAATCCAAGTGTTTTTTTACAGTGGGTATGTGTGATTTGTTCCTTCAGGCAAAGTTATCCAACTGCAAACCTGCAAGTCTTTCGTCGAGTGTTGCAAATAGCGACCTTGGCGAACTTCGTACCGACCATATTGAAAGGTGACGCCGGCGGCCTGCAATTGGTTGGCATATTTCAACGCTGAATCCAGATTATTCTCGTGCGGCAGGTTAAGCGGGGAGTAGTTTTTCGGGTAACCCTCCAGGTAGTATCCCTTCGCGGTTTGAATTGATCCGCGCTCACCTTTCAGCCGGTTTAGGTTCAAGCGAAGGTGAGTGTCGCTGGCACCGCCGCCTGTTTCGCAAGCCACAATGTCGTAGCCCATCAAAATCAGCTTTGCGATCAGCCTGTGAATCGTCTCGCTGTCTGACAATTTATTCGATTCAAATATGATTTGATGAGGCCATTGCTCGGGTGTTGCGTCACTGAAAAAGTCGTTCAGTATCACCGCGTCATGTCCCTCAGTGTCTACTTTCAGCATGAATACGCCCTGAACATCCTGTTGACGCAGCACTGTTTGAAGCCGGTGACAGGGCACCGGTTGACGCATTAGAACCAATTCAGGGGCGATGCCCATTTTGTCCAGCTGCCTGGCGACCGTGGGGTGAGGGGCACCAATCGAATTGCAACCCCTGAGCCAATTGGGCAGACGATGCTTCGCAATCACTTGGGGCGGGATGAAGTAAACCTCCACCGTACCCTCAAAATTGGAAATGGCAGCGTTAATTTTTTTGCAGCCCGGGCGATTCGGAAGCCGATCAAGGTAAAGTGAGATGGGATCAATCGATAGGCCGTGTGCAGCAGGGCCGGCAGCCTGAATCAGGGTGTTGAAGTCGGAGGTGCCAATTTCGATAAAGTCCAGGAACATGGTGTTTTCAGTCAGGTTTTAATTAAAAAATCATGCAAATAAATGGTAATGGTCGATATCTACCGGGCCAGGTTTTCAGTGTAATCAAGCTGGAACAGCTTGTGTATTTGTTGCTCGGATTGTCTGTTTTTTTAATCCCTGGGGTGTCCGCATGGGCCAGGCCTCATCCCAAAGCACTTTATACCCACAGCGTGGCCGAGGGTGTATTCAGGGTGTTTTATACCACCGAGGGCAAGCATGCTGTTCCAGCAGATGACGTGGACGGCAACGCGGTTCCAGATCGGGTGGACGATATTCTTGTGCAGCTAAAGGCAGCGGATTGGTTTTATCAAACCCAGCTGGGTTTGGTTCCGCCGTTGAAGCGTTCAAGGTACACCCAAAGCGACGGAATCGAAGTGCATGTTCAGCACTTTGATCAGGGCACAGGACTTGCGTTTGATGAGCCTACCAAGCCCAACTGGTTTGAGGGTCAGTCCTCTACGGCACCCACGCTCAAAATCAAGATTGGTTCGCAGGTAGACCCTCGCTTGAGCACCACACCTGCACATGAACTGTTTCATGTGTATCAATACGCGTATTCGCCCTTCAAAACCAAGTGGTTCACCGAGGGTATGGCCAGGTGGCTGGAGGAGCCTTTTTCCCGACAGGCTCAATTCGCAGTGCCTCCATCGCCATCCTCTTGTCGGGAGTTGACAGGCATGGCTTACAACGCAAATGGTTTTTTCGCCCGGCTGGCAGAGCGACAGTTCAAGGGCTTTGATCAGGCAGCCATTTCAGATGAATATCGGCAGTTTGTGTATTCAGATGGCAGCCCGGTGATCAGAATTCAATCGGTTTACAAGTTTCGCCCTGTTAAAACATGGCTGGAACGTGCGGCTGAATTGGGAGCGTGGGAATCGCGCAGGCTCGGCGTCGTTGAGGGCAAATGGCCAGAGACACTACAACGCAGCGCCCAATTCGACCTAACGCTGTGCGAGGCCTTGACGAAACCTTGAAATCGACATAGAATTCCGCTTCTTTGTCGGGGCATAGCGCAGTCTGGTAGCGCATCTGGTTTGGGACCAGAGGGTCGAGGGTTCGAATCCTTCTGCCCCGACCACCGAATTTAAAGGATGTTCTATCCTTGTCCAGTGGGTGCTTTCTACCCATTCGCGTGTGCGAGTTACAATGCAAATTCTGCCCGTAGCTCAGTTGGATAGAGCATCGGCCTTCTAAGCCGATACTCAGGCGGTTTTGAGGGTTTGTTTTGGCAGTGAAGTAGTACGTTTTCCGATGACTCGGTAGCTCAGTTGGATAGAGCAACGCCCTTCTAAGGCGTGGGTCGCGGGTTCGAATCCTGCCCGAGTCGCAATTCAGTCGATTTGAATGGTTGAGCTGCAAATTGCAGGCGGGTAGATTAGGTAGAGAGTGGAACTCTGAATGTTCCTCAAGAATTCTAAGCAAGGCCTGATGCGGGTTTGCTGGTAGTTGGTTAGCCGGTGGCGGTGTTAGCTCAGTTGGTAGAGCAATGGATTGTGATTCCATGGGTCGTGGGTTCGAGCCCCATACATCGCCCCAAAATTCGAAGGACTTAGTGCTGAAAAGTACTAGGTCCTTTTTGCATTTTGGCGCCTCAGTGTTCAAATTCCAAGGTCATATTGTTGTGAATTCTGGCAACAGTTTTCCAAATTGAAATTTTGCTTTGTGCCCATTCTGTGCCTAAAGATTTGGGCACGGTGGGCACAGGAGTATTGGTCAAAAATTGGGCACATTTGTGCCCAGAAATTTATTAACCTAATGGGCCGTTATTCGGCCGGAGCGGTCCATAAAACTGAAAGATGAAACGTCTGGATACTTTGCGAAAGCAGTCTTCGAGACTTTGTCGATTGTCCGCAATGACGCGGAGCTCGGGAGTCGAGCTCCAGACTCACTATTTGCTGGTGAATAACAAGGGTTTATTTTTTATCCGGTTCATGCGGCAAGACCCCTTGACTTGCGATGTCGCGGTATGCAGATTGGTTTTTTACAGCCTCGTTAGTTGTCACAAATTTATTTGGTGCCGCGCCTACGTGTTTAAACTTAAATCTTTCAAGGACAACTAATGCTAGGAAATTTTTACTTCGTATTGACAATGGCGGATCACGGACTAAGTCCAATAGAGCGCGAACAACACAATAGAGATGTCCCCAGGTATTTGAATGCCGACGGTCGTTGGGCGGCGAGCGGAAAGAAGGTTCCCCTTCTCGTTTGGACGGATCAAGATGAAGCCAAGAATGCCGCATCGATAGCGACGGTAGCAAGAAAAAAGGCTGTAACTGTCACATCGGTGTCAGGCTCAGAGTTCAAGGTCGGAAAAACAATACATGTGTTCACTCCATTGGATCATGAGGCGCTAAGCGGCTATTTGAATCGCTCGTAGCTACACCTAAGAGTCGATCAAGAGCTTACTAAATTGTCCTCATGCGCATAGTACCGGGAGCGACGCTTAATCTTTGGCTCGAGCGGGCCTCCACCTACCAGCGAGTATTTTCGTCAGTAGACGCGATCAGCTCAAACGTTATTCACAGCCGGCTTAATGCCGCCATGAAGACTTTGAAAACCACTATTATTCAACTGCTCTAGTCGAATACCAAATGGTCAATACTTACAGTCTAATTCTCGGCCGAAGCGGACTTGGGGAATAAAAGTTAAATCGTCCGAGCTATTGTGAAAACCGACTTCAAAATAAGATACTTACCTGGCCCCTAAGATACAAATTTTAGGCTCACAATTTTTTGGAGAATAACCAGGGTTTATTTTTCATGTTTTTCATGTAATGCTTGGTAAGTATTAAGATTATTGAATTTAAGGAAAAATTTGCGACGTTCAATTTAATGGATATCGCCGTTATTGTTTGATCAATTCAATTTACCCCTTGAATCTTTACAAAACCTTTGGCTAATATTCTTGAAAATTGTAAGAGACTCGCCACGAAATATGCTGAAATCACCGGAAAACTCATCGCTAGTTCGAGCGCAATCAGAGAACGTAGCACTCTGGTTGTCCATTATTGGCCTCTTGCTCACTGTTACAGGAAACGCCATTGAATACACCATCTGGAAAGTGAGTGTAGGCGGTGTTTTTGCAAACGTTGGAGCATTATTTTTGATAATTGGTGTATTGCAGTGGTTTTTCGATCGGAAAGTCCGCCACGACTTCTTTGCTGACATACGAGAAGAAATTATTGGGAGTCACAGAATCGCCGCATCTGGTATAAGTGATTTCTACGAAGACTCAAAAAACGTCGAGCTTACCGAGCACTTCCTTTCCAGCCAAGAACTGGTGGTCGGAGTAAATTACTCCGCGAAGCTTATTGACAATTCCATAAGTCTTCTTGAGGCACGTACAGAGCGCAAACTTAAGACTACCATCATCGCGGTAGATCCAGAATGCGATGCAGCGAAATTTTTGGCTGCCGACTATCAGATACCCGAGATAGCCACCGGCATCAATAAAATTCGCCAAATCGTCATGGACATCGACCCAAAGAGCGAGTGGATTGATATCAAGCTTATTAAAACAGTACTGAGATACTCGTTCATAAAGTTTGATGGGAGAATCTGGGTTGTAATTGGTACAAACGGCAGAGGTCGCCGCGCGGTGCCCGGATTCTTTGTATCACAGGGACGGGACTGGTTTAACCACTTTGCCGATGATATTTCCAAGCTAAGCCAACGCACATGAAAACGACGAAAACTTTACAGGAACATCTCATCGAACTGATGGATCAGTTTGGCGGTATCGCAATTGAGACTGAACTAAAGAAGATAAGAGGCAAGAGGCGAATTACGAATGAATGCACTATCCTAGTGAATAAGGGCCTTCACTCGTTCCCGGAGTATCTATTTCGCGGTGACGTATATGTTGTTTATGAGGGATCGATCGATTTCTCTTCGGAAGATACCTTACAGGTATTTGTGCGTCAGCGTTTGCTTGGACTCAAGGACTTCCTAGCATCAAAAAAATGGAGCGACATCAACATAGTTATTTCAGGCCACGCCGCTATTTGCATGCAAGTGAAGTTAGCAGTGTATAGGATCACTCATGTAGAAACTACGGACTGGGTATTCGACGGTGTTGGCAACTACATACCGCTCCAGATCCCTATGCGAAAACTGCTCGCTTCAGGTGGTATAGCTGAGGCCTAACCCCTCGCTTAATCGAACCCATTGCGGGTATGCCAGCATGGGTTAAGTTAGCTCAAATGTTTGGCCGCGAATGGGAGACTGATGCAACTTGTCGACGAAATCATTGAACTGTTAAGCGCATCCAAGCCGAGCTTAGAGAACGCATTGTTTAAGGCTCAGGTACTAGCTCACAAGCTAGGCGAAGAAGACCTTAAGAAGTGGGTCGACTCTGAACTCAAGGGATATCCAGGTCGGGAAGCACTTCCTCCGTACCGTGTACTTCACGTCACAGTCATGGGCAACTTCAGCAACGGAGCCTACAGGTATTCCGACCAGCCGCTGCCTATTATGAAGGTTGAGAAGCGCTTACGGGAGAAACTTGAAACCACACACTTGACGCAGAGCATCGCGGTAATCGAAAAGTGGTCGAAGTCTGAATCTGACCTCGCTACAGTGATCGCACCTGAGATGTACGGCGTACTCTCGAAGGGGCTAGGTGGCGGCTATTCCGTCGAAAGAGCTTGGGGCAAGCACTCGGTTGGAGCCATGCTGCAAGTTGTTGTGGAGGTCCGATCGCGCCTTCTTGACTTGGCGCTTCAACTGGCGGATCGCATACCTCGAGAGCCCGAAACAAGTCAGATCAAGGCGGTTTCAAAGGAGATGGCTGTGGGTGAGATATTCAGGAACGCAGTGTTTGGGGACAACGCCACAATTGTAGTCGGTAACGGAAAGATTCAAGGCATCACCAATTCAATTGTCAAAAACGACTTTGCAAGCCTGGAGGCTGTACTCAGGCAAGAACGCGTATCTCAGGCAGACATACGTGCCCTGGAAGAAGCCATCGCAGAGGATGCCATCTCTCCTGCGCACGATCAGGGGCTCGGGCCATGCGTTCGCCAGTGGCTTGGCGGTATGGTCGCGAAGGCTGGTTCGACAGCTTGGGAGATCAGTATTGGCGCAGCTGGCAACATCCTTGGCGCAGCACTTTCCGCGTTCTACGGATTTGAGGCCTAACCCAGTCGCTGAACCGAACTAGACACCGCATGCCGCCTACGGGTGTTGTTCATTTGGCCCTCTAACCGCCTGCTGTCGCGAGTACGCTTAGCTAAATCATTATGCAAAGTTGGTTTAAGATCACTTCGGAGACGCTCTAAATCGAAAGCCGAATGACCGCTTCGTCCGAGAAGTGGATTTTGAAGAGGGGCGTATGGTGTTAGGCCAAAGCCGAACTAGAACTCTACTGGCTACCGGATAGCGGCGACTTGGCAGGTATCAGCTACTGAGTTCATACTTATTAATCAATAAATGCTTTGCTAACAAGTGTTTGTGGATATTTTGAAATTTGAAGACCAAATCCGCTTCTCTGCACTTGTCGCTTTAAGGAGGCTCGTAATAAGCTCCTCGCTTCTTCCAAGAATAAACTCGTGAGCTTCGGACGCAATTGCTAGGTTGATCCTGCGTACCATTCCAGCTTCGGCAGTTTCAATTCTTATACCTGCTCCCCTAGATTCAGAAACCAAACAGTGACTCCAAGCAATTGGCATCACCCTGGCTACACCAGGTACGTTAAATCCGATTCTTTTTATCGGTTTATCAAGAGCGCGGAGTATCACTGAACAGTCGCCTGTAACGAAGGATTTCTTTTCGGGTGCCCTCAAAACAGTAATGCGCGATTGCCACAGTGTCTCTACAACTTCTGGAATCAAACGTAAAACCGTGGGTAGGATTGATGACCTTTCAAAGGCGACATAATATTCATCAGACTGAACAAACTCAAATAGTATTTCCGCTGTAATATCCGGATCATATTTTGATTCTGCATCAAGTAGTCGCTTTGTTTCCTCAAGGGAGTGGTATTTCTGTCTCAGACCCTGCATCTGAAGCTCGCCAAATAAACTTTGGAATGAACGAATCATATCGCGCGAACGACAAAAATGTGCGCCCCAGAAGTAGCATAGCCAGAATCGTTCTTCTTCTGTAATTTCTTTTTCACCAAGAATTTTCTCAATAACTGGTGCTGACATTTCCTCCAGCACACCGAAGAAGTGCTCAACATAATAATTAGCAGCACCATCTTTATTTGTCAGCGTGTAGAGGTTCGGTACAGAACCTATTCTCCTTGGCTGAGCGTTTGGAAGTATTTTCTTATGTGCAAAGTAGTAAGCCCAGAGGACGTTATCTGGTCCACGGAATCTCTTTTGATAGCTCTCTGGAACAAAGTGCTGATTGATTGGTTTTTGCTGATTCCGATCTTTATTGATGACCCGCTCTTGAATCATCTTGTTAACCTCTTGGATGAAATCGTAATCTTCCTGCATGGACACTCCTAAATTCTACGGCGGGTCTAATCCCGGTCTATACGGCACCTTGAAAGAGCGCTAGCTGCCCGTGTAGGATCCTCTGTTTGGGCTTAGGGATCGGAAGGAGAGTATTAAGATCAGACAATTCAAACATTAGAGGTCATGGTCGCTCTGCGGCCTTCAACCAATCGGCGACGCTGCTGATTCCTAAAGAAAGGAAGGTATCTTGTGCGGCAACCACACGCTGCAGCATCGCGCCTCGATCAGATTCCTCTCGTTCCTCGGCTTCAGCAAAGAGTCGGGTCATAAGCTGAGTGAGCCTATTCTCAACGTCAATTAGATATGGTTTTGAATGGGTGACATACGCTAAATAAATTTCCATTGCAGCCAAGGCTTTGTCGGGATCAAACTGCGATGTTGCATTGAGCCAATCATGGAAACCGAAGAGGCGGTGATGTTTTTTCTGATTGTCACTCTCAATTTTAAACACATCAAAACAACGTCCAATCAGCTCTATTGGAATAGATGTCATTGCTGATTCTTGGTTGAAAAGATGTTCTATCTGCTCAGCCACCGCTTCAGCATGAATACCGCCAGCATTCAAACCTGCTTCTAACCCGGAAATACATTGTTTTTGGTGCTGCTGGAAATTTCCAGCATCTGCCCAAACAGTGCTCGCCCCATGCCAAGCTTCAGCGCTATTCAGTATTGTCAAATCCTCCAGTAATTTGGCGAGATCAATATGCTGAGTCATTGCCGCTAGCGCTGAAATACGCCCCCAGGTTTCAAAGTCTTTACCCTTTCCTTCGTTATAAATACGTGCCAGCAAAGGTCTAACCAATTCAAAATGATTGTGATAGGCGTAATAAAGGCAGGGCTCCGCGATTTCCCAAAGTTGATCGGCACTCTGCATGGCGCGATGAAACAAGTCCCATCCCAGATCAAAAGATTTGCTTTGCAGATAGGGTAAGCGGCGCAGGATCAGCGCACGAACTGCGGGGTGTTCCTGATCGGCAAAACGGAGCAGGGTAGGGACTAGCAATTCTGGTAACTCTCCACCTTGATCATTCAGATTATTCAATAGGATCAATAAAGCTTCTGCAACGTTGCCCTTAGCCATATTGATACCCATGGTTAGTAAATTTACGTTATTGCCTTTGATGGGGTCATCTTCTTGAAGCCCTTCGAAATCTATGGCTAGAAAGATCAACCTCTCGGCGTTTTTCGCATCGTAAATAACCTTTGAGCAGATCTCGATTGATTTGGCTGCGGAGCGTTGGTGTTGCCAATACATGGGATGCCGCTCCAATTCATCAAGAATTAAGCTAGCTAAGACAACTCCATCTGAATCCTCGATGGGAATCCAAGAACTATTGGTCTGCAAATTGCCATGTCGATGAGCTAGGTAAGTGGTGACACCATCCAAGATGTCATCGCGAAACTGATTTGAGATATCTCCCCAATACTTTTGCAACAAACCCAGAAATCGCGTGGGATGACGTGAAGAAGCTTCTCGCAGTTGCACGCCGACTTCGCGCTCACCGCCAATTAGAAAGTCATCAAAGTGCCTTTCATACCCAGCATAGTGGGACAGTAAGCTCAACACTGTGGCGTTTACTGAATTCAGGAATACTTCAAAAGAGAACGGTGCCCTCACAAAGCCGCAACCTGATCGCCTATTTGGCTGCCGAATTAGTTTTCCCCCCTTCTTCTCATATGAATCCAACATGGCTTGAGCTTCCGGGGTGCGCTGGTAGCATGGGACCGCAACAATAAATTCTGCTCGACTTCTCAGTACCCAGAAGAGGGAAGGTTCATGTGAAAACTCTTCTTCCCAAAGAATCAGGATATTAGCTATAACAGAATCTTGTGTTGAGATATCGAGAAGAGTGAATGTCGACTGAATCAATGTCCCTAGTTCATAAGAAAGTTCAAACTCTAGTAATTTTTTGTCACACAACATTTGCCCAATTAAATCAATATTGGCTTTAGGTGATGAAGTACAAGCGAGGACAGCAAAATAGAGCAATGCACCTTCGTGATTGAAACATAAACGTTCCCGGTTTTTTCTCCACCAGTCGGAGTCAATTTTAGCGTGATAGATGATAGCTGTTTCAATCGCATCGAGTAGGACATTCAAACTATCTGAATGGCGTCTACCGTTCTGGCTGTACTCATTATCGTAAGAGGTGTTTCCCAAAAACCCATGTCGGTATCCGATATGCGTTTCGCCAAAGCGTGATTTATAGATATCGCTCCAGCGTTCAATTGATTCCATGGCCAAGTCCAGCAATGCCGTGGACTGCACCATGCGTTGGGTGATGAAAGATCCTTCTCTATCTCCAAACTGATGCGGTTTACAACGAAGTTTATTGCTAAATCTGAACCCGAGTACATCATCGTCGCTGACGCCATCTACGATGTAGCGCCAAAGCAAAGAATCATCTGCGAGTCCTGCCGCTACACAACGCGCTATGGTTTTTCCAAGGGAGTCATGATCGGGTCGCGGTAGATCGAGCAACCGCACAATTAGCGGCACGATCGGTGCAATATTTTCAGACTTGATTTCGGAAAGATGAAAGCCAAGTTGCCCTGCGATATTACTGGTGTCTAACCAGTCGAGCGATAGTGCCTCTAGCCAAATCCCTAGTACGCCAACGGTGTCTTCATCTGCCCACTGGGCAATGTGATAAACATGCCTTGTCATTCCCTCTGAATCCCTCGATCTCTTCAAGTCGGGAACCAGATGTTTCAACCAGAAGTAATGCCACTCAATTGCCCTGGCACTGTAAATCACTTGGAAAACGTCTCGATGGTTTTCGCGCAAATCGCGTATTAATAGCCAGTCCTCATCTTGAGGTTTTTGCTCTGCAAATGATTCTGCAATCAAGCGCCTGATGTGAAAGGCAGCATTTCCCATTAATACTGTACGTAGCTGCTTTCTGAATTCGCGACGTTCGCCAAGAGCTAACTGAGCGACAAAACTGCGAATACTGGGACGGACGAATGGAACAGGAGGTAAGCTCTGAATGAATCTATTCAACGTAACACCACTCCGCACTGCCCCACTAATTACCAGTACGTCCAGCAAGGTTTGATGTCCCAAGGTCAGTTTCCCTTCTTGGGTTTCTTGCAACACATTGAGACTGCATAGTGCTCGCAGAATGTCTTGCGACGCACCGAAACGCTGATGCGGAATGACTAAACTGCGGGCATTCAGCATTTCTAACGCCATATCTTCAATGGCCTTTATGGCGGCATCTCCCAAGTTAGTGTCGGCTCGCACTATCGTATTAAGATAACGTTGTGCCAATGCTTGACTGGTCACCGCGTTAAAGGTGCCCTGTCGTTGTGCCAGTTCAACAAAAAGCGCCAGTTCGCGAGGATTCGTTATCAGTTCGCGAGTGTCCTTGTCGATGGAGACGGTTGCAATTCCAAGTATGTCAAGCAGTGGCCTGACTTGAGCATCCCAGTCCAAAGGTTTGCACTTCAACTCGAAATCCCATTTCCGTTCGGCGATTCGATGGTCGTAATTTCTATCAAAATCTCTGCAGGCAGTAACAACAGAGATATTTGGAACCAGAAGCAAGCGGTCTATCTGCGCCAAAAAGTAGGACAGAACTCTATGATCTCGAGCGATGGACAATACATCAAGTGAATCAATTATCACAATTACCTGGGCGCTGTCAGCAAGACGCGCAGCTTCTTCGATCCATTGCTCTGGTAAACCTTGGGATTTTCTATCTTCCGATGTAGTAAGTTCGGCGAATTCGCGTGACTGAATAAAGAGCGGGATAAAGTTCGGTTGACTTTTAGCGCGCTGCTCTAAGATTTCTTGTAAAGCAAGCATTACACAGGTCTTTCCCGAGCCTGGTAGCCCTGTTAGCAAGATGGAGCGCTTATTTGAATCGATGGCTGCAAGTAGTTCGTTCACAACCAGGTTGGGCAGACGCTGTTCAGCAATATCTCTCCGCCATACTCTGCCAATAGCGGATATACCGGCAAATGATAAGCGCACCTTGGCAAGATCCATTTGGGGAGACAGTATTGCTCCAGCCTTATCAAGAATGGCTTGTAATTCCTTTTTTGTTAGTCGGTACTGAATGGCAGATGTGTTTCCGCCGGTCATTCGCGCCCCGAGTTGATCTAAGTTTGCCCAAAGAGCAGTGAACGCAGCATCTGAATTGGTCGCCATTCTACGCAAGCGTTCGTGTATAAGATCGACCATGCGCTCCAACTCATCACTGGTAATGAATTTTATACGACGCAGGAATTCGAAAGAGGAAAGGCTCGGAGAAGACGAAGCAAGACGGGCCTTTAAAGCAGCATCTAATGCGCGGTGCTGCTTGCCTAAATTCGTTTCATAACTGATTTGATCATTTTGAGTCGAGCTATATTCTTTCAATTTAGCAAGTTCACCAAAGTTGTTTCTCGAATAGAAACGTATCTCGACATTTTGGTTGTTTTCAATCAAACGAGCCGCTTTGTCTAGCTCATCCGCAAGATCGGTTATTGACCAAGCCTTGAAATTGGTTTGATTTTTCTTACACTGGCAGGAAATCAGGGAGCCGTCGGCCTTACCAACCACCACATCGTCCACCGGATAACTTATCGAATCGATTTCAAGCCAAAGATAGGTTGGGTCGGAGATAACTGTCAGTGCCCAATCTAATGCCACCAGAGTCTGATAACCGTCACCTCGGTTGGAATGAATACCCGCAATACTCATCTACTGACTCCCGTTGGAATGTGTGCACTCTTTTACACTCAATTCGCAATAAATCCTGGTATAGGTTTGCCAAATATTTTTTAGCGACAAGTCTTGGTAAACGGCTAACAATAATTACCTTTAGCCCTAGAGTAGATCATCTTTATCAACTTGATATTTTCGTTGATTGATAACAAAAACTGAAAAGTTGTGATTAGATTGATCGGAGTTATTCAGACTCCTTAGGATTGATCAGCTCTTTAGCATCCTTTCTACTTTCCCCAACCCCACTCACGCCAAATCCAACAGCATGGAATTTCACTTCATCACTGCTCGAAATAAATTTTCTCAATGAAAGTATCTCTTGATTTTTTGGATCTAACCACTCCGCCCAATCCTCTTTGCGAATCATCACGGGCATGCGGTCGTGAATATGTCGCAGCTTCTCACTTGGCTCTGTTGTAATGATCGCTGTGGTCATAACTAACTCGCCACTTGTTTTGTCGATCCAGTGATCACAAATGCCGGCCATAGCGAAGTAGGGTGTTTCGTTGGGGTAAATATAAAATGGCTGTTTGCGGCTGCCACTCCCCTCGGGTGGTGCTTGCCATTCGTAGTAGCCGCTTGCTGGAATTAAGCAACGGAACTTTCTGAAAGCTGTTCGAAAAGATGGTTTCTCATGAACAGTTTCTCCGCGAGCATTGTTCAATTTCGCACTTCCAAATTTGTCTTTTGCCCAATGGGGAATCAGCCCCCAAACATGGTTGAGAACTACCCGTTCGCCTTCTCGATTTATTCGTACCACGGGTACCCATGTAGTGGGTGCAATGTTGTAGCTGTTCTTGAAGTGGCTCTCTTCTTCCGTATAACGTGCATCGAAATATGTCGTTAACCGGGACACTGGTCCTTCAAGAACATACCGACCGCACATAGCGCTAGTCCTGCTCGTCTACCAATTCAAACAAGTCGCCCACTTTGCAATCGAATAGCTTGCATAGGGCCTCTATCGCCGCCAAATCAACCCTCGTTGCGGTCTCATTGTAGAGCAACGTAATCATGTTTCTGTGCAGTCCCGTGGCTCTAGCCACGTCTATAACCTTCAGTTTTTGCTCACCCATGAGCCTTGATAAATGGCATTTAATCATTTTAGATATCCAAATGTCATTCAAGATGACAAAAATGCTTGACAGATGTACATTAAGATGGCAATATGTCATCTAGGATGAATAAAAATCATCTTGAGTGAATAAAGTTTAACGTACTGGAGGCTATATGTCACAAACTTTTTTAACCACTGAAGAGCTATCGACACGAATCAAATATGACGTGCGCACCATCCGCGATCGTCTGAAAGATTCAGTGTTGCTGGAAGGTCGTCATTATTTTCGTCCTTTTGGCGGTCGCAAGATTTTGTATGTCTGGGAGACGATTGAAGCTGATATGCAGAAAGCGGCGTCTACCAAGTTGATGGCCTCGGGCTTCTAAGGGGACATCATGGGAAGCGTACGCGCAAGAAAAGACAATGGTCAGCTTTTCCTTGATTTTAGATATCTTGGAGAGCGTTGTAGAGAACGATCCGTTTTGCCGGATTCCAAACAGAATCGATACAAGCTCGAACATCTGATGAACCAGATTGAGTCTGAGATCAAAGCAGGGCAGTTTCGCTACAGAAATTACTTTCCAGGTAGTGGTCTGCTGGAAAAAATCGAAGCCCTCGAAACTCAGCAATATCAACCCGCCTCGCCAATGGTTTCCATTCCAATGGCCAACCAGTCGGTGCGGCAATCAGTGGAAAACATTTCCACCGCAGGTCATCCCACCTTCACTGAATTCGCTCAAAAATTCATTGAAGAAAACGAGTCGCTTTGGAAGCGTTCGAACATTCGCACCAAGCGGGACATCTTGGAAAAGTGGTTGATCCCGCAGTTTGGAAAGAGGGTGATCAGCAGTATCACCAAACAGGACCTTCTGGAATTTCGCTCAGTTCTCGCCAAAGCCCCGGGCAAAAAACCAGGAACAACAATGTCAGCGTCACGGATCAATCATGTGATGACGTCTGTGAAGCAGGTCTTAGATGAAGCCGCTGATCGGTTCAACTTTACCACTCCGTACCAGAATATCAAACGGATGCGGATCAAAAAGACCGATGTCACCCCCTTCACGATTGAAGAGGTGGAGATGATCATCAAGTACTGCCGCGAAGATTTTCGTGATTACTTCACAGTGAAGTTTTTCACGGGCATGCGCCCTGGTGAAATTCACGGCTTGAAGTGGAAATACATCGATTTCGAGAAGCGACTGATCACCATTCGCGAAACCATTGTGGATGACTACGAGGAGACGCCAAAAACGGCGGACTCGAACCGAGACATTCAAATGGCGCCACAAGTGTATGAAGCCCTCAAAACCCAGTGGGATGTAACGGGCAAGAAATCACCATACGTATTTGCCAACGGCAATGGCGGGCCACTGACCAACCGCAATATGAGTAACCGGGTGTGGTACCCCATGCTGCGTTCACTTGGGTTGAAGCTCCGCACACCCTATCAAACCCGGCACACCTTCGCCACGTTGATGCTAGCCGCAGGTGAATCACCGGAATGGATTGCATTTCAGATGGGGCATTCATCTACAGAAATGCTGTTCAAGGTGTACTCGCGCTATGTACCCAACTTGACCCGTCGTGATGGCTCAGCCTTTGAGCGCATGTTGGCTGCTAATTTGGGTCCCGGTGTTGCTCCGCCAGTTATTCAGGCTCCAGTGGCGGTGGCGGAGAAGCCTACCGTGTTGGCGGTTACCAAGCCACCCCAGCCACCCCAGTCACCTCAGGCACCCACAGCGTTGGACCTTGTGTCCACTGCAGTGAACAAAGAAAAACCTGCGTCCAAACCTGCCATTCAAAATCCATGGCTGCAGATGTTTGAAAGCTACCAAAACAACAAATCCGAAGGAGAACAACAATGAAAATCTATAACCTCATGCCCATCTTCACTTCACGCAATATCAAGAGCCTGATCGCCAAGGCGCATGCAGCGCTTGGCTCCTCAATTGGTGAGGTGGCCATGCCACGGACCGTGCCCGCGATTCGGGAATTCAACAGACCTTTCACCGGTGCCTTGTTTGGGTTGAACGCAACGCAGTTCACCGCATCTCGCGGTGATATTTGCCTGGCCAAACAAGGATTCGTCAAAGCGCACCATTACGACGGTGAAGTGCAACGCGCCACTGTCCTTGTGCCGGTGTATTCCTCCTCGGACAAACTGTACAAAGGCATGATTAAAGTGAATCTTGCCTGCCGTGGTGAGAACACCTTGCAAGACTGCCCTGCGATGCAGGTCGATCCCAAGGTGTGGGCCAAGGCCGAATATGTTGATCACACCGATGGCAATGGTGATATGGGTGGCAAGACCTATTGGGTGTCGTGCCTGGATCCCTTGGATGAAGACCCACACTTCAATCCCTTTGATTACGCGCAAGCGGTGCTTCCCAAACGCATCAAGTTGGAAGGCACGGGGGATTACCTCATTACTGCGAGCCTTTGCGCATTTTTAAGCGAAGTGTTTCGGCATCTTCAACCCTGTGATCGAGCACTCTTGCTGGAAATCTTGGGGCAAAAAGGTCGCTTGACCAAGTTTTTGCAGTACGCAGCTTCTACGCGCAGTCACCACCACACTGATCACGGGCTTTTGGTGCACACAGCCGAAACAGTGGCCCATGTGTTGCTCACTGCTATGGAGAATTCCGAGGTGGAGAGCCACAAGCTGGATTCCTCGCAAGAAAAGTCCGAGGCACACAACCCACCCTTTGATCTGAGCCTAACCCTCTTGGCCGCGCTGCTTCACGACTTGGCCAAGGTGGGCGATTACTATCGCTTAGCGCCTAATGTGTATTCCACCAACATGAACTGTGAGTTGCTTGGTCATGAGCAAACCATGCTCAAGTGGATTGCTGTGGCCTGTGCAGTTTCTGGGTGTTATTCCAGCGAACGTGAGCTTGCCCTTGAACATGCCATTTGCGCCGTGAGAAAACAGCATGACCAGGCTGGAGCACGCAAGCGCAAAACCCCAGAAAGCTTCGTATTGCACAAGGCCGATTGTGCCAGTGCGCGTGCCTTTGATTTGGGCCAACCCAGTGTGCTGCTGACCCAGCATTTTGTTTGCGGAGAATAACCATGGGCTACTTCACAGACGGACCATTTAGAATGTCCAACAATGTTATGCGTCACCAAAAGCCTCAGCCCAAAGTGCCCGATGAAGATTTTATCCACTACACCCAAAGCGGCTATCACCGAATCCTCGTGCCACTGGATCTGTCTGACCAGATTGATGAGGTGATGCACAGGCTCATGCGAGAAAAGTTCAGGATCCAATTGATCCATCCTGAGAACTTCCACATAGTGCAGGAATACACCCTTTCAGACCAGTTCCGTGAGTTGCAGCAAGAAGCCGAGATCCGGGCAGCGATCACAGACGGGGATGATGACGATGAGGATGATCCGGGGCAAGGTGTCTCAGGCGCGAGGCCGTTGCCTTTGAAATCACCCAGTGATTTTCCAGCGCCCTCGAACCTGGATAGCTTTGTGCGTGCCATTCACCAGTGCATGAATGATGGTGAGGAATACGCCGTGACAGAGCCCAACATGGTCCGTGTGTTCACCGCCAAAGCGGCTGTTCAGTTTGCTGAAGAGGTGGGCGAGGATTCTGAACGCATGCCACGGGCTTGGCGCATGTTCACCCATTTTGCAAAAAACAATGGCTATCGCCAAATCATTGAGCCCAGTGATGAGCTTGAAGCACGTTTGCTCGAGCTTCGCTTTAACTTCCCCAATTTTGAGCGTGTGGTTGATCACCTGATCAATCAATTGCGGCTGTGGCCTTTGAAGCATCCCGATGAACGGCGCTTTAGACCCTTGATGCTCGATGGCCCCAAAGGTGCAGGCAAAACTGCCTTTGCCAAGGAGCTCTCCAAAACACTGAACACACGGTACGCATTCTTCAATGTGGCCAGTGCGTCCATGGGTGGCATTTTGACGGGCATCTCCAGCAAATGGGGCAATGGGCAGGCGGGACTGATTTTCTCGGAGATGGCCAGAAGCGAGACCGCATCGCCCTTGATTTTGCTTGATGAGATCGACAAGGCGATTGTGGGTGGTCCGTTCCCCATTGAAGGTGCATTGCTCAATGTGTTGGAGCCACAAACCTCACGTGAAATGAGGGACGAGTTCGGCGGTTTGGAGTTTGATGCATCACGTGTCATTTATGTCGCCACATCGAACGACCTGAACATGATTTCAGCCCCCTTGCTCTCGCGCTTTGATGTGTTCGCAGTGGATTATCCCGACCCGTCACAACGTGAAGTGATCATTCGCAACATGCTGAAAAAGCAATACCTGCAAACGATTCTGACACCGCTGGCCCTCTCAATCCTGGCCAGGCAAGACGGGGATCTTCGAGCGCTGCAATCCTTGCTCGATAAAGTGGTGAGCCAGCATGTGCAGGCGGTGCTCAACCAAATGGGGGCCAAGGAACAGGTGGCTGAGGAGGGTAGCGATGAGGGCTGTGAGACGGGAGAAGAGAAAACCAACCCGCGTGCCTCGCTTTACGGACCGCAGGTGATTGACGAACTCACCGTGAGAATTTGCCTTGCACAACTGGGCGTAAAAACTCAGTCGCACTTTGGGTTCATCCATGTTTAGTGACAATGAATACCGCCAGCATTATGGTTGGCGGTATTCATATAAATTCAGATCTCTGGTTTGTTTACGCTTAATTCCTCAACAAATTGCTCTACTTGCAAGCGAATTTCGTAGATGGAGGTGCCTTCATTGGCCAGCACCCAAATTTCTCCGTTTCGGTTTCTGTGGATTCTAGGCTTCTTGGATTTCGTACGGACTATTTCAACCTTTCCAATTTCTGGAAAGAACAGCAGTTCCTTCGGTACTTCGTATTTCATTTACTAACAACCTTGCCGTTTTGCAGAATTCTCTTTTTTAAAATAGCCCAAAAAAATTAGAGTTGTCACCACCAATTTTTGTCATCAATCGTCCCCCTGCCTGTTTTGTAATCTTTCGTAATCTTCAAGAAATACTCAGTGTTATGTTCGCGCTTTGTGAGGCTCAATGGTTTGACATTTCGCCGAGCTCACCTATTAACCTGAGGCGGTAACACAATCGTGAATGGCGATTTACAAATTTTGCTGGTGGAAGACAATGAACAGTTGCGAGAGGAAATGCTCGACTTTTTGAATCGCCCTGGTTGGGTTGCCTATGCGGTTGAGTCGGGTGCGCAGCTAGATCGCTTCTTGATTCAAAACACAGCCGATGTGGTGCTGCTGGATGTGAACCTGCCCCATGAGGACGGTTTTAGCATCACTGCGCGTTTGCGCGCAACTTACCCTGACATGGGCGTTGTGTTGTTGACCGCCCGGGTGCACCCAGCAGATCGAGCATTGGGTTACAAAGCCGGTGCCGATGTGTATTTGACCAAACCCGCCCACGCGGACGAATTGGTAGCGGTACTCAACAATCTCGCAAAGCGCGTAAAGCCCGCTGAAGTGATTCAGTATTTCACGCTAGACCGCATTGGCGGGCGACTGTTCACCCCCGATGGACGCAATTGCACCTTGTCGCGTGGCGAATTGAGGTTGATGGAAGTCTTGGCCCTGTCTGCAGGCCAAGAGGTGGAATTCGATCAAATGCATTTCGTTTTGAACGCCCTGGCAGACAAAGACTTAAGCAAATCCAGCTTAGCCACTTCAATAAGCCGACTGCGCAGCAAATGCAAAACCGAACTGGATGTGGACAATCTGATTTCCGCTAGTCGAGGGCTGGGGTACAGGCTCACAGTGCCCATGCAGCTCAAATAAACCAGATTAGAAAGGATGAATACAGCGTTAAAAAGCGCGAAAATAAACCGAGAAAATGCGGTAAAAAAGTAGTGATAAAAAATAATGTGAACAATTGTTAAATTACGGAAAACGGTGTTTACCCGCATCCACATTGGGGTTTCAAGCTCAGGTGTCGCCTAATAACGTGATTTTGTTCACATAACAATATAGAAAAACAGAGGTTTACGCATCGCCAATGAAACCCTTTGTAATCTTTCGTGATGTTTGCCAATTTGAGTTTGTTAACCTATCCAACATCGTTACGGTAACGTCCAAGTTTAAATTATGAGCAGCCCGCCGAACCACATTTTCCGTGTTGTATGTGAAGCACGCCTTTGCCTGTGGCAGGTTGCCCTTGGGTCAGCGCGTAACAATGGAAAAACGCAATTCGAGCAGCGCAAAACGCGCCGATTTAAAGTGAGTGCGTCGGCAGTGGCAGGCGCGGTGGCTATGCGTTTTAACTTGGTGAACTAATTAATATGATGGACTTCAACACTTCGATTCGCACTGAGGAAGACGCACGGCGCTACATTCGAGAAGCGCTGAGCAACATGCGATATGACGATTTAATCGAAGTGTTGAGTCAACTGCCGGCCTCAGAGGAAAAGCAGTGGCTTGAAGGTTTGATCTTCGAGGAACTGGGTTGTTTGTCAGACCGGGGGAAGTACATTGTTTGATCTTCGCTCCTAAAAGCGATAAAGCGCCATGGATAAGGTCACCGCTCCTACTTACTCTGCTGTTGCACCCAGCCCGGATCAAGTACGCTTGTTGACTCGAGTGCGATCCAAACGAGGAGTGTATCTTCAAGTCCACTTTGCGTGGGTTGAAGGCGTATTGCCTGAAATTGCCTACAGTACCTGTATTCAAAAACTTCGCGAATTGGACGGATCAGAGACAAACCGAACCCGTTTGGATTGTTTGTTCATTGGCCATGATTTGCAGTCTTGGAATACCTTGGGTGTATGGTTATTTCCCAATACACATGCGCTACTGGCATTGATACGGTCTAGGGAATTCATGGCGCTGGCTGCGCATGCCAAGAATGCACTGGCCATGGTGATGGTGCCCAACGCCAGCGTAAGTCAAAGGTGGTTGAACTTGGGTCGCAAACTCATGCCGCGATTGACCAGTGATCAAACCTCAAAGGCTTTAACTGCTGGTAAACAGTTCACTGCAATTGATCCCAACCCTGTGCAATTGAAGAACTTTCAGCAGTGTGATCAAGGCACACCCATTCACATGTTCAATGCGCTGAAGTTTAAAAAGTTTGCCGACTATGGCACCCATCGCCAAGCGGTCTCTGGTCAACAGGTATATCGCGAAAGGTATGGTCGATTGGCCATCGCCTGCATTCACAAATCGGGTGGCACGCTTGTGGCAGATGCGCAGTATCAATTCACCTTGATTGGAGCAAACGGAGATCCTCGGATGGGGCAATGGGATGAGGTGGTGATTGCGCAATACCCAAGCCGCCTAGCGTTTCTGGATATGCTGCGCTTGGATACCTATCAACACGCATTGGTTCATCGACAAGCCGCGTTGGAGAGAACGTGTTTGTGGTCTGCCACACCACTCGAAACAAACGATTGAAGCGAGTCTGAGTTCTCTTCAATTGCGTCGGCGTTATTTCTTTGTTAGCAATTGTTAATTTGCTTCTATTTAGAAGATCGGCTCTACGCAAATCAGACATGCTCATTCTTGTCCTTAAAAAAATTATCGAGTTCTTATGTCCAAAATTATTTTAAAAACCGGCGAGCTTGCCGTGTCACGTGGCGAAGAAAAAGTACTTCTTTCCCCAGGTGATGTCATTTTGTTTGATGATGAAATTATGAATCAAGGCAGGCAAGATGCCGTGGTTGAGATCGCATCCTTTATTGAAGGTCAGATTCCATCCGTATTGATGTTGCAAACGGGGGCTAGTGCAAGGATTCAGCGCAAGATTGATGATTCCACCGGTATAGAACAGGCCGAGGTGATTCCTACCTGCGAGCAAGGTGTGTTGCTGGAAAATGAGGACGATGAGCTGGCCGCAGGTGTGCTGGGTCAGGGTCAAGGTCAAGGATGCGGAGTTTTTGGATTGGTGGGTGGCGGTTTGTTGGCAGCAGGCAGTGGCCCTTTGGCCGGTGCAGCCGCCGCGGGTGGTTTGTTGCTTTTGTCCGATAGCGATGATTCTGGTTCCGGTGGTTCAAGTGCTCCCGGTTCGGGCGGGTCAACTTCTCCCGCCCCTGGTCTATTGCCACCCTCACCGGCGGATCAGGCCAATGGATTGGCTGGCACGGTGGACAGCATAAGCGAAGGGGTTGCGCAAACTCCGGCAGCGCCACTGACGCAGGTGCTTGAGCCTGTTGCTGAGGCTTTGACGGAGGCTGGTTCTGCTTTGAATGAAGTGGCCGATCAAGACCCCACTGGCGTGGTCCGAATTGTTGCCGAGGTGGTTGGTGTGAGCATGCCTGGCAGTGGTTCTGCTGACACGGGTTTGGTGGGTGGCATCAATGGTTTGGCGGCCGCCCTGGATGAAGGTACAAAGGGCACGGCGCTTTCGCCAGTGGTGGAGCCCGTGGCCAATTTGCTTGGGTCTGAAAATGGACAAACCAGTGCAGTGGCCTCTGGGGTGGCAAATTTGGGGACAGTGCTTGTCAACGATGAAAGTGCATTGAGTCCACTGACAGCCGGCTTGTTTGGACCCATCGTGGGTGGAACTGGAACAGGCGCTCAAGGGTTGCCAAAAACATTGGAAGCGGTAGGTGACGGTTTGCAGTCGCTGACTTCTGAGGACAGCGCGTTGGCGCCCCTGGCGCCAGTTACTGCTGGCGTGACCCAAGTGCTAGACGCTTTGACGGATGGGCTTACGCAAGCAGGCCAAACTTTGGATGAAAACAAAGACGCAGATCCAACTGGTGTTGTGGATTTGCTTGCAGAAGTGCTCGGTGCACCAGTTGAGGCGGGCAGCGCAGATGACGCGCCACAATCCAATGGTGAAACGACAGGTGCGGCCGGGCTGGTTTCCGATCTTGATTCGGCTTTATCGCAAACTGCGCTTGAACCGCTGACTGAGGTAAGTACACCTGTGGCCGAAGCCTTGTTAACCGCAGGTGATGCAATCATTGGCGTGTCTGCTGAAGATCCAACAGGAGTAACTTCGTTACTTGGCAATGTGCTCGGCACAAACGCTACAAGTAGTTCATCGGACACTGGACTGGTCGGTGCGCTCAATGCGTTGGCCACCGGTGTGGACAAAGGCAGTGAAGGTACGCCTTTGGAGATGTTGGTTGATCCAGTTTCCAGAACCCTTGGTAGTGATGAGGGACAAACCAGTGGCGTTGCCTTGGGTTTGTCTGAGCTAGGCGGGGTGCTTAGTGAAGACGTTAGCCCACTGGCGCCTTTGACCGCTGAATTATTGGGCCCTGTCGTTGGAACGCATGATGGGTCTTCCAACGGATTACCAGGAACGCTGGATGCGGCATCTTCTGGCGTTATTGAACTCACCTCGGACAGCGCCTTAGAACCCTTGAGCCCGGTGACTGAAGGTCTTGCCACCGTGCTTGACGCGGTCTCCGAAGGCGTTGAAATGGGTGGTGATACCCTGGCTGAAAATGCTGGGGCTGACCCAACTGGAACATTGGGTTTGATTGCAGAAATTTTGGGTGGAGAAGTTGCCAAGCCCGAACCGCAACCGCAGCCCGAGGGGCAGAACATCAACGGTGTTGCAGGTCTGTTGGATGATTTGGGCACAGGCTTGGATCAAACGGCCTTGGCACCATTGGCAAGTGTTACTGATGCACTTTCATCTGGCCTGGTTCAAGCAGGTGATGCGCTTGGGGCGGTTGCTGAGCAGGACCCCACAGGGCTTGCAACTTTACTCGCCTATGTACTGGGCACAACTGATACCAAGGCGAGTGCTGATAGCGGGCTTGCTGGTGGAATAAATGCATTGGCCACAGGGCTGGATGAGGGTAGCACTGGCTCACCACTGGAAGCGTTGATTGATCCCGTGGCAGATTTGTTGGGTTCGCAAGACGGTGAAACTTCAGGTGTCGCAGCCGGTTTGGGCGCTTTGGGTACAAGCCTTGCGCTGGATACTTCACCATTGGCACCATTGACTGCGGAATTGTTGTCACCAATTGTTGGCGAGGCTTCGGGAGTGGAAAGCGGCCTTCCGAGTACCCTGGACCAGGTTGCAGATGGCCTTACTGATTTGAGCAGCGACAGTGCGCTTGAACCGCTTGCACCGGTAACAGAAGGTGTTAGCACCGTGATTAAAACTGTAGCCAATGGCTGTCGTGGAATCGGCAGCCAGGTGAGTGAAGTTGCCCAAGACGATCCAAGCAATATTTCTACATTGCTTGGTGATGTCTTGGGATCAGGTCGCGGAAGAGGCCGCTCAATTGGTCGTCGTGATGTGGATACTGATCTATTTGATTCCTCATCGTTGGGGCTGGATTCGCTAGGCTAAAACGACTGAAGACAAATCATGGATGACGCGTGTAAAGACCACTTTGACACTTCTTGTGTTCATGATAGCTGAGGTTTTTGGCTACACGCTGGCCCTATTAAGCACCTCATTGTTAGTCTTATTATTTTCTATCGTTTGGGCTGATTTACTGCTTGAAATCGTTCTCCGAAGATGTGGGTTGCTGCGCCTCAATAACCAATTTTGATATAAATACATTTTTTGTGACTTTGGTATTTAATTTTGCTTTTTTGTTATTATTTTGATTCTTCTCTTTCGGGCATTCAAAGCAAGACTTCAGAACTGGTTCTTGCAATTGAGAAAGAGTTCTTGGTATTTTCTTTTTCCCGGGTGGATGATCTGAACAAGGCGATCGAATTTGCTGTGCCGAGTCTGATAGTATGCCGACATTCGATTAAGGATTCGGAATCGGATTCTTTAGATCGTTGTTTGAGAAAAGCAGCAAAATTCACATATCCGAAAATAATCTGGGCAAAAGATGAATACACTTACGGTCAATATTTTAATGATTCAAGATTTTTGCTTCTGTCTAATTCTGCGGCAGTGGATGAATTTAAAAATCTCATTTCAATTCTATTTTCTCTTAAAACATAAATAGTAAATCAAAATAGCACTAGCTTCATCTTTGGTGTGTCTTGGAATTTTCTGGAAAAAGTATTAAACATTAGATGTGGCAAACCCTCTAAACCCTAGCAGTTCGTCAGTACTGACTTCGCCTTACACTAGGTTGAACGAATACCTAAAGCGCAAGGAATGGATAGGCGGCTTCAAGGATATTGTAGAGTCTTACTCCACGCTGGATGTTTAAATAGTGCGCGCTTAGTAAATTCACGGTTTTTGGCTGCGAGCCAAATTCTGGCGAAAAGCTTATTCAATGAAGGGTTCCTCGCACAGGTCGTCGGAACCCTGTTTTGCAGGCTATCGACTGTAAAGCATCAAATTCAAAGTGTTTCTTGAGTCACTCACTACGCCTGAAGTGGCTTCATTTCTCAAGGCAGTGGCCACATTGCCGGGTGCAATACCTTTTGAAAGTAGTTTGGCTGCAGCGCCCGCCACATGGGGTGAGGCCATAGAGGTTCCACTGAGCACTTGTTGTGCGTTGTCATTGTTGATGCCGGCGGAGGTAATTTCGCTGCCAGGTGCAAACAAGTCGACGCAACTGCCAATGTTGGAGAAAGAAGAGCGCCTGTCGTTGCGGTCGGTTGAGGCCACGGTCAAGGCCAATGGCTCGCGGGCTGGCGAGAATTCGCACGCATTGCGTGAATCATTGCCTGCCGCCACTACCGTTACAATGCCCGCATTGTGGGCAGCACGAATTGCTTGGTCTACCGCAGTGGATGCACCACCACCCAGGCTTAAGTTCATAACTGCCGGCTTTACATGGTTTTGAAGTACCCAGTCAATACCCGCCACGGTTGAGGACGAAGTGCCTGTGCCCGCGCAGTTAACCACCCGTACGCCGTGGAGAATCACATTTTTTGCCACGCCAAACTGCGTACCGCCAATGGTGCCTGCCACATGTGTGCCGTGTCCGTTGCAATCGCTGGGTGTGGAGGATGGATCAAAAGGATCAGAAGCATTGCCAGAGGATGGGGGCGGGGAACTGGGAGAACCGAACAAGCCCCCAAACAGCCCGCCACCGCCAAGAAATCCACCACCTAGAAAACCGCCACCTAACAAGCCGCCCGATGAAGAGCCGATCGTGGCGTCAAAACCGTTGCCCACGCGCCCCCTAAATTCGACATGGCTTGCACGTAACCCCGAGTCCACGACATAGGCATGAACTTGTGCACCTGTCGATGAGTAGGTGTATCGCATGTCTCGCGCATTCTCGCGAGTGTCCAAACGGTCAAGGCCCCAAGTGGCATTGTTCTGGGTCACTTCGTTGTTCAGCTTTACAGTTTGGTCTTGCTCAACAAATGCCACCAAACCACTGCGGTTCAAGCCACGTGCGATGTGGTCGGGCAGGTTGACGGAAAACCCATTAAATACGTTTTGATAACGAAAGTTGATTTGTTGTGCTGGTAACCTCAATTGGGCTTGTGCTTGATCCAACAGGTTTTTAACCGGGGTGCCAATAGGCAAATCCAGAATTTGAGTAAGTGTTGCGGTGTCTTTGAGTACGACAATGTACTGGTTTTGGATGGGTTCGGCTTGTGCCAAGCCGGTTGCGGCAAAGCAAGTTATCGCTGCTGCCACACGAGTGAGTTGAAAAGCCATGGGGTGCTCCATGAAATTGATGGGTTATGCGTCACTGATACCTACGCAAAATCGAATCCGATTCAATAAACACAACTAAATGAAGTGTAGGCAGATTGAGACCACGAATGCGCATCTGGACTGGACTCCCCCGTCTTTCATGGACAAACCGGAGCCCCATTTTGACGCTGCTTCAAAGCCCTCCCACTCCAGGCTGACCCCACCGAGATGTGAATGGCTGCGAGTTCGGTTGTGAAGCTCTTCAATGTAATCGAAGATATCTTCCTTGGCCAGATCACTCGTTTTGTAGATGCGTTTTTTGATTCGTTCCTTTTTCAGATTGCTAAAAAAAGATTCGGCGACAGCGTCGCCTCCGCAGTTTAAACGTCGACTCATGCTGGGCTCAAGCTGGTCGGTTCTACAAAATCGCAACTAGTCATCACTGTTGTACTGCCAGCCTTAATCTGAATATACGATTACCTTTTTCTTGGAGCGTCTGCGCCATAAAGCCATCAGCAAAGCATGCAGAACAATTTCTCGATTCAAGGATGGCTTCATCGACCAGCCAACCACTTTGCGCGAATAAAGATCCACCTCAACCGCAAGATAAAGCCAACCATGCTAAGTCGGAAATAAGTAATGCCAGTAACCCAGGCTGTGTCTGGTTCACTAACGGTGAACTCGCGTTCCAGTCGATTCAGGGCAATAATGGGAGGCCTGCCAGCAATCGGACGAGGTGCCTTAAATCCCCGCAAAGCCCTGATCTGGTTGACTGGCATGATTTTAGCCACACGAAACTCTTGGTGGTGCTTATTAATAAACTGGTACTTTACGCGGGCCAGCTTGCAAAGTACCTTGCGATCTTTCTTAATAGATCTCGCTCGTCTTCGGTGCGCCGAAGTTGGGAACGCAATTTCAAAATTTCGCTTCTGGCTTCAACCTTGCTGCTAGATCTCTGTGGGCTTTACCGCGTTGACCCACTTGTAAAGACTGTGGTGTGAAACGCCCAGTCGCTCCGATACTTCAGCGCTTGTGTAGCCACGGTCAATGACCTGTTTAACGGCTTCGTCTTTAAATTCTAGGGCATACCTTTGTCCACTCATGATGACTTTCTCCTATGCTCAAATATTAGCCGGGAGTTGTCCACGATAGGCGGGGTAGTCCAGCGGGGCTATTCAGGCGGGTTGTACCCATTGAGCTATTCTATTACGTATTGCGCACCATTTGAGATTGAAAAACTTTAAAATAATCAATGAAATCATAATGGGTTCCTACCGCTTAATCTCGAAACGATACCAAGAAACGATAGCGGTTGTTGTGTATTTAATCACCGTATAGCATGATCAGTCGAACCATCTTAGTGTTGATCAAGTGCTCGTTGATTTTGATAACTCAGGGTTCAGATCATGTTTTCTCCAATACATGGCAATCCAGAATGTAGAGAAAATTTGCCATGCCCCCCAGAACGCTATGGTTATTGCGGCACCAGAGAGTGTAGGCATGAACGTTAGTAGCAATACCAATCCGATCGGAGCATTTTGAATGCCGTTTTCGATCGCGATAGTTCGCTTGTCTTGATCGGATACTTTGAAGAAACTAGAAAAGTAATACGCGCTGATTAATACAACAGCATGGTGTAAAACGGTGTACGGCATGTAATACTTACTGACCTTGAGCGGGATATGCAGGTTGTCTTTGAATATGATTACAATGATCGCACCAATCGAAATTAAGGCAAACGTTGCGATGTAGGGTGCCACTTTTGCGTAGAAGGTCTTAAAGGTGGAGCCCACCCAGCATCCCAGGAGTAAAGGGAGCAGAACATTCAAAGAAATAATGGTAACAAAATTGAACGGGTCGATTCTTACCGCTGAGACCATGGGTGCAATCTCTGGATGTAAGTTGGTGTAGATTCCAAAGTTGATTGGAGTCAACAATACGGCGATTGGAAAACCCACGGCCGTCATGCCCACTGACACTGGTAAATTGCCTCGAGCAAGAAATGTAAACACGTTTGACAGGTTGCCGCCAGGCACACAGCTCACCATGATAAAAGCAAGTGCTACTGTGGGGTTTATGGGTAGTACGAGCGTAAAAAAGAAGGTTATTAGTGGTAATAGGAAGAACTGCGCCGTCAAGCCAACCAATACGGTTTTTGGGTGTTTTATCACTACTTTGAAATCTGAGATTCGCAGGTTTAATGAAATAGCGAACATATTGACAACAATGATAAAGTTAAGAAATATAATCATTGTTGGATCTATATTTAGTGATAAATTTTCAAACATATGAGAACTCTAGTACTTTTTGAATACTCCTTTAGTATAATTTGATGTGAGATGATTTTAGTCGCAGATAGAATAAATCCCTTAATATATTATAAGGTTTTTATCATCGTTGGGATATGTTGTGGATGCCTTCAAGTCCGTTTCGGATATCACCTTAGAGATACTGAGAGGCAGCGGGTGTGTTGGTGAGACTAGAAATAGAACTTAATGTTTTTTGCTTGGCAGTGGTCCTTTGATCGATTCGGGAAGTGGAAGGAGTTTCGCGTAGAACCGAGTACCTTGGGCTGATCAACCAAGTATTTCTAAGTCACAGTCATCTCGATCACATGTGAGCACTTCCTTTTTTGATCGAGACCCGTCAGCATTTCCAAGAGGTGCCTTTTAGAGTATGAGGGCTTGAAGAAACGAATAACGCGGTTCGAATGCATTTATTCAATGATATAATTTGGTCTGACTTTACTGTGATTCCCTAAGCTAAGAATCCTGCCGTAGAGTTTATTTTCATCAAGCCTGGATCAACTTTCAGATTACATGATTTGGCAATCATGTCGATCTCCATGAATCACTCAGTTCTAACACTTGGCTATACGTTCGTTCGGCTAAAAGTGTGCTCATCATTGCATCTGATACTTATATTGCAGAGGATTATGAAAATAGTCCTAAGTGTTTTTATAAGATTGATAATTTGATTACGGACTCATCGTTTTTCATCAAGAAAATGGAGTTATCTACACCAAGCATGCATCTTTGTCGTAGTTTATTAACTCAGCAATTGCGCAGAATTGCTGGTCTCAGAAAGATTTGGGTATCTTATTTGAAAGAGTGAGGCAGAGATATGATTGAAGACGAATTTGGATCTCTACAGTCTGAATTTGATCTGAAAATTTTGTGTCAAGGACAGGTATTTGTATTTTAAAAATTATTTTTTTCTAAATGAAGAAGTAACATGTTGGCTTTCTTGCTTTCCACCAATTGCCCCGAATTTTCTGATTGTTGAATCGCCCTTTGAAGCAGCTTACGCACATGATTTCTTGACTTCTTTTTTTTGATTTCCAGTTGAGCTTTTAAGATTAGGTATGTTGGCTCAGCAAGTGGAAATTTTTGTTTTACCGTTTCCATTATCTCTACGAGAGTCTCTCTTATTCTGTTTTCATCATAAGTTAATGTGCAGTCCTGAAACTCCGCTTCGGTTAGAACTTCCGCCGGCAGTGATACGCAGGTAAACAGATAAGCTTTTTCATATATATCTGGTGTTAAATTTTTCGCCATAGAAACTGCCAATGAGCGAGCTTCGCGCCAACGTTGCGATTTATATAACAACATCAATTTGCCACGCGCAACTGCAAGAAGTAAAACTTGTGGGAAGTTCATTTCGCGTGCAATCCTTTCAAGCTTTTCGAGCGTTTCATGCGCCTCGTTGAATCTACCTAGTGCAGCCAAGCAGTAAACCTTCTGATTAACCAAACTGTACTGATGAAATATATTGAGGTAATTTGACGCAAATTTGTTTGCAAGTTTTTCGTATTTCGCATAATAAATTAAGGCCTCTTCAAAACGACCTTGAGCAACTCTAATTGTTACTATCGATGCCGAAGCTAAGATTTGAATATAGTATTCAGAGCCAGCTTGCGCGGCTTCGATTGCTGTTTGAAGCATTCGAAAAGCATTGTCAAATTTACCTGCAGAGTATTCCATGTAGCCCAAGCGATGATTTACGTAGGCTGTTGCTTTGTATTTTTCTGATTCTTGGGTAATGAGGGTCAAAGATGAGTAGGATAATTCTTTGAAATGCTCTATCCATATGTCTTGACCAAGAATTTGCGCCAGTATCACGCAGCCAGTGTAAGCTTTTACCAAGTCTGCACTTGTAAATATAAGGTTTGATGAAGAGGAGACTCCAGCTAGTAGATACAAATGACCTACCTGGCTAGTGCCTTGATAGAAATAAAGCTCACCGATTGTTGTGTAGACTCGAATAGCGAGTTCTTCCTCCAGAGTGGCATAGCGAGTTTTAGACTTTGACTGTTTATTAGCGATTCCTTTTCGATAAATATCGATGAACATCTCTGTGACTTTGTCAATGCTGTCATTAGAGCAGTCTGGATGAGGGTATTCAAGTTGATCTAGGGTTCTCTTGTACTGCTCTATAGCAGATGTCAAATTCCCTCTTGCGGAATAAATTCTCGCTTTTTTTTCCATTAGTAAAGCAATTTCTAGTGTCGATTGCGGGGTGAGTAATGTCTTTTCATACCACTGAAGGAGTGTATTGATGTGTTCCATCGCGGAATCAAGTGCGCCAATCTCAAATGCAAAAAATACTGCAGAACGAGTTAACGGGGCGGCCTTGTTTAACTGTCCAGCCCATTTGTATTGAGCAGCGAGCCTAATTAAACGCATGTTATCTAATGTTAACCGACTCGATTTTACATTATTTTCAAGCCAAGTAGCATATTTGTGATGCATCGTTTTGCGTTCTTCTGAGGGAATACGATCATAAATACACTGCTCAATCAGTTGGTGTTCGAATTGTATATATTCGTTATGATCATCAAGGCGGACTATTCTTAGAATATGTTCCTTCAACAGATATTGAATACTGTGTGTAAGGGCACGCTTATTGTTGTAAGAGAATGAATTTTGAAGTTCAGTGAATTTGAAGGGCGATTTAAAAATTGCGCAATTATAAAGCACCTGTCGGTGAGGTTCGACTAACAAATCAATTCTCGTTTGGATGGCGTGCTCAAGACTTGTTGGAATCGAAGAAAGATGCTCTAGCTTATCGTAATCAATTTGCAGCGAGCCATCAGTGAGTTTTATAACCGTACCATCCGTCTCAATTCGTTTCAAAAACGCAGTGATCAGCATCAGATTGCCTGATGAAAGTTTGAAAACGGCGTCAATTAGTGGATTCGGAATTAAATCATTAGAGAAATACCCCCTGAGAAATTGTTCTGTCGTCGAGGGGTTTAAGTTCCCAAGATGAAACTGTCTGAGGCTGGGCCCTAGCTCCTGTAGCTTGTCTCGAAGATCTTTAGTTCTTCTGTTTCCGGGTTCTGCTCTGATTGTGTAGATGCATGATTTTAATACTTCTGATTTCAATATTTTTTGGAGTAGTTGTATCGAAAGAGCATCGAAAAATTGCAAGTCCTCCACTACCAAGGTGAAACTGTCTTTTGGGCTTAATTTCTCAACAAGCGCGGAACATAAGTCGATCGTCGCTTTTGTTTTTACATCTAGGGTCAGTTCTCCTAATTCTTCGTTATGCTTAAACTTGTAGGGTGTGATTGCATTGATCAGGCATAACAAAGGGAAAAGTGTGAAGTTATTGTAAAGTTGTGATTCTGCCCAAGATTCAAAGTGATGAATACGCCGCAATTTTGCTAGACCAGAGAGCAGGGGATAAACGATTGCGTAGGGAAAAGCTTGGGTATTTGGATTTGCTCGTAGTTCTATGATCACTTGTTGATCACTTTGTAAGTGCGTAGTGATTTCTTTGAGTAGTGTGCTTTTTCCAACTCCTGCACTTCCGCTTATTTCCAGAATACATTTACGCTTAGCGTCGCGGTCTTCTTTAATTATTCTGAGCAAAAACCTCAATTCGGTATCTCTTCCGAAAGCGCGATTGATTATTTGCTTGGTTGTGAATGGGTTGTAGCTTGGGGGCACAGAGAAAAATCGTATTTCGCGCTCTTCTCCTCTAATATATGATAGGCCTTTGTCAATAATTCCATCCTGATCACTTAGTTGCGAGTATGCATTCTCAGTGATGTAGATGCAATTCTCGTCTGTTTTCTCCAGCAATCTTGCAGCGAGATTAATTTCTCTTCCGTGTACGCTAAAAAAACTTCTTCCTGGGCTGTGCTGTTCCCCTTGCCATGAATGACCATAACCTAGGCTCGCACGTGTATGTTGTACACCTTCTATTTGTTGAATAGTCTCTTTTGCAAGAGTTACAAACTGTATGGCCCTTTCAACTTCATCGAATTCGCTCTTTATGCTTCCGAAAACATACTGAAAGCGGAAGCCTTTTTCTGTTTCACAAAGTCCCGAAAGTTTGGCGGAAAACGGCTCCGTAATTGGAATTAGTTCTTTGCAGATTCGATCCAAAAGTTGGATGGCACCTTCACTTGTTTTTTGGATTGCAGCTTCCAAGTACAAGATGGTGAGGAGTTTGATTTCGTTGGACTTCCTAGAGACCGTTGAAATCGTGGTTGCCTTGGGCGACTGATTTAAAAGGTCGGGATGCTCGTGTAACCTAAAAAAATCCCCATCTAATTTAGTGGTTCTGAGATTAAAATTGTTTTTCTTGCACAATTCTAGTAAGTTGCTATTTGCTACTACATCATGCTTTTCAGCTCTTTGGATTGCCTTTAAAGATGCAAGAAATCCCTCTCCAACGATGGTTTGAATTTCTTTATTGGTGCCATCTGATGTGGAATGGATACTGTATCGATCTACACACACTGCGGTCTTGATTTTTGCCAGCAAACGTTCAGAGCTGTTTTTCTCGAATTCAGCTTTAATGGACAATGCGCAAAGTACAGCTTGCCTTGCGTTTTGAATGTCAAAGCAGGCGACTACGGCGTCACCTATTAACTGCACAACTAGACCTCCGTTTGCCTCAATGTCCTGAACTATTCTGGTAAAGATATGTTCAAACCACAGTTTTGTTCTTTCGGATCCATTTTTGAAGCCGAGTAAGCGATCGTGATTATTTGCAACTTTTACGAAGTCGCTGACATCACATAGCATGAGGCAAGCCTGACTAAAGTGGCTCTCTTGAGTCGCTTTATCTCGAAGGGAAGTCAGAGTCTCAGGATTCATAGTGAATCGAGTCGGGTGCCGTCGACTTAGAATGACGGTTGAGAGGCACTGTGTTCTCGTCGGTTGAACGATTGTAAATTGTAACAATACATAATTAGATCGATATTTTTGTTTACGGTAAATTTACACTACATACTTATTTAGGAACTTTCTTACTCTATTCCTACGCTCCCGATTGCGTAGTGGGCCAACAAGGATTGTTGTATGTTACTAGAACACCTCAAATCTATCGTAATTTTTCAAGATCTGGACGATTCATCTCTAAAAGGTATTGAACATTTTATAGTTGCTAAAGTGTATCGTGCCGGCGATTGCATAGTGAGCCACTCCAGCACTACCCCGTCGACGGTCATGGCTCTGTGTAGTGGTTCGGTACGAGTAATGCTTCACACTCCTCAGGGAAAGGATATGGTAATTCGGGACGTAAAAGTTGGCGAGTTATTTGGAGATTGGTCTGCCATTGATGGTGAGCCTAGGTCGGCATATGTGTACGCGATCAAGGATTCTGCTGTGGGCGTGATTTCGAAGGATGATTTTTTAACTTTAGTCACACACAACCCTCAAATTGCCTTTCGACAGATGCAGCAATTAACCAGTCAGCTCAGAGGTATGACTCGGCGATTGACCGAATTTGCTTGTTTGAAGGCGAACTTGCGAATCCAGGGTGTTTTGATGGAGTTGGCGGTGCCGGGGCCTGATGGTTTGGTGATTCAGGAAATAGCAAGTCATCAAGAAATTGCCGCCCGAGCGTATACTCAGCGCGAAGTGGTTGTCAGGGAATTATCTGCTCTGCAGTCTAGGGCTTTACTGGTCAAGTTCAATGATGGTTTTTTAATTCCTAGGCCGGAAGAGCTTGACATCATGAAAATTGCCTGATTGAGGCGCCCCGATATGTCAATCATGGTATTCCGGTTCTGGATTTGTATGGTTTGCGGACTGGTTGGGCATATAGTTTATGCAAACCCGGTGGTTTTCCCTGTGGCTTTCTTGCACGAGGCCCCCCAGGTGCGCGCGGCGCTTGAGCGCGGTTATCTTGTTGCAAATTCCGACATACCGCCTGAAACGCCTGAACTTGCCTATCTTGAGTTTTGCGAGGCCGCCCGAATGGGAAGTGCCGAGGGGCATTTTCGTGCTGGCCAGTCTGCTATGTTGATCAAGGGTGCCGAATCGCGTAGCGCCTTGTTTCATCTACAAGTGGCGGACAGTTTTGGTCATCAGCAAGCGCATCAGTTGATTCTTCAGCACGTGGACAATTGGTCGGGTTACACCACGAATACCCCCCCACCCTGCTTGGTCGAGCCATTGGATCTGACTGCTGTTCGTGCAAAACGGTCAAGTCCTTCCCCGCCAGTTTTTGATCTAGAGCGATATGCCTCAAGGCTTCCACACGATCGACAGGCTGTGCTCAAGATGGTCAACAAGCTGGCGTCAAACTCGATTTTAGGGGTTGATTTTATTATGGCTATTGCGGCGGTTGAGTCTAATTTCAACCCGTTGGCGCGGTCTCCCAAAAATGCAATGGGGGTGATGCAGCTAATTCCAGCCACTGCCAGCCGTTTTGGTGTAGTCGATCCTTATGATCCACTTCAGAATATTGCTGGTGGGATCAAATACCTTGAGTGGCTTCACAAAAGGTTCAAAGGCGATTTGGTTTTGGTTGCTGCAGCCTACAATTCAGGGGAGGGCTCGGTGGATCGTTATAAAGGTGTCCCTCCATTTAAAGAAACCCAGCTTTATGTGCAAAAGGTTTTCAGGTACACCCGGTCTGCTTCAGGTGCTCAAAAGTGATTTAATGCACTAAAAATCGAAAGACGTCGGACGCCCCCAAGGTTTGTGACTAAATTTAACAAAATTTCTCGATACCAATTCAAACGGCGCGAATACACTCCAAGTGTTATTAAACCTACGATTATTCTGCCCTGTGAATATTAACCGTACCGTTTCTCAGCTTATTTCCAGTTTCCTTGTATGTGCTGGCTTGACGTTTTCGTCGCCAGCTTTTACTCAAAGCTCGCCGCCTGTGTCCAAGATTGAATTGAGAAGTCTTGGAGAAACTGTGGCGGTCAGCATGGACATTGAGGCTGGCGCGCTCGGGGTTGTGAATCTGGCGCAAGGAAGTACCTCAACCACGTTGAGTGTGGAGCTTAAAGGGTTGGGTGTGGCAGAGGTGAATCGTATCGCGCAGGGTTTGGCGCAGGCCCCCGAAGTGGATTCATTTGAGGTTTTGCCCGGTCTTGACGGTCGAAGCGTCTTGGCTATTCGTTTCAAGCAGTTCATGAGAATTCTGGATGAAACTGTGGTGGCTTACGGCGAGTCGCGTTCCCGCTGGGAAATTGTGATGGAGGTGTTACCTCCGAACGTCGATGTAACTCCGTTGCTGGATTCAACGCCCCGCTTGGGATCTTTGGATTTTGGTGCGACAGACAATCGTCTTGACATTTTCTTCAACGGCAATGCAGCTTTGCAGGCCGACGTGAGCCTGTCGGTTGACGCTACGTCGTTGATGGTTGAGTTACCCGGCGTGGATGAATCAGCGGTGAAGACCGCCATTCAAGATGTACTATCTTTGCCCCCGCTTGTCGAGAGAATTTACACGGAGCCAGCGGGTTCGGGCGCGCGCGTGGTCTATAAAATGAACCGCCCGATCGACATTGTTGATTCATCTGGTGCAGCATTTGGACAAAGCGGCGTGATTATGTTGGCGGTAGTTCCCGATTCAAAACCTCGCGCTAATTCGGCTTCAAAACTGATTGCAATCAAAACTGTTGATACCGTAGGTGGTGTTGGTATTGATTTGCAAGGAGTGAGTGATCAGGAACAGACTACGTTTTTTCTAGATAATCCGCCTCGGTTGGTGGTCGATTTATTGGGTTGGAAACCGGAACAGGTTCGTGTGGCTGCTGAGAAGTTCAAATCTTCCCATGAGGTGATTCGTGATGTGGTGACGACAGATACGCGTCTTGGTTCGGCACGTTTGGTGTTTGCGTTAACCACGCCACTGAGCCTGTCTGGCACGAGCCAAACAACGGATTCACAAGGTTTGCAAGGTGGTTTGCAGCTTGCGTTGGTACCATTGGATGCTCGGTCATTCAGCTTGGCCCGCGTGGGTGTGGACTTTGGCCTTCGTCGGGATCTTCAAAATTTACGCAGCCCGGAGATTGTGGTCAAGCCTGTGCAATTACCTGGCGACTATGCCAAGTCAATTTTTAATGCGCCTGTAGGCAATACATTCCGACTTATGGATCTGGCGCAAAAAGCCAAAGAGAGAGATCCGAAGTACCGCGCTGCCTTGGCCGATTATCAAATTGCGTATGAACAAACCCAGCAGGCAGCTGCGGGATACCTTCCGGTAGTCAATCTTGACTACCAGGTTTCCAAAACCAATCAGGATCTGAAGGTTTCACCGAACCCGGCCTTTCCTCAGGTCAATAGCAAGTTCAGTGGTAATTCCTACAACCTGACGATTACCCAGCCGATTGTCCGTGTTCAGAACTATGTACGTATTCAGCAGGCAGATATTGGTCTTGAGCAGGCACAGCTGGTTCTGGCTGCTGCAGAACAGGATTTGCTGTTGCGTTTGTCCGGTGCTTATTTGAACTTGCTGGCGGCGGTGGACGGTGTGGACTTGTCCAAAGCAGAGAAACTTGCTGTTGGAAAGCAGTTGGAATTGGCCCGCTCGCGTTTTCAGGCTGGCTTGGGCACGCAAGCACAGCTGTATGACACCGAAGCACGGTTTGCCTTGACAGTTGCGCGTGAGATTGAATCGGTGAATCGTCTCGATGACGCCAAGGGTGCTTTGCGTGAAATCGTTGGTGATGATATCGCGGGTGTAAAGGGCTTTAAGCGCGATTTCCTGGCTGTTCCTCCGCGTCCTGCGAAGATTGACAATTGGGTAGCTGCGTCTGTTGAACAAAACCTAGCGCTGCGGGCTCGTGTTTTGAGCACTTTGGTGGCCAATAAAGAGATTCAGCGTCAGCAGGCTGCACATTTGCCAACGCTGGACGCTGTGGCGTCCCAGAGTCGGCAAGATGCCAGCGGCACCTTGTTTGGCGGACCCCAAGACATCGTTAGCCGAGAGGTAAGTGCGCGCCTGAGCGTACCTATTTATAACGGTGGGAACACCAGCTCATTGGTTCGCGAGGCGCAGGCTCGACGCGACAAGGCTGTCGAGGAGCAGGAAGAGGAACTTCGCAAGACAGAGCGCACAGCACGTTCCGCGTTTCTGGGTGTGCAGGCCAGCGTGTCTTCACTAGATGCCTTGCGCAAGAACGTGATCGCTCAGGAAAGCGCTCTTGAAACGAAACTGGAAGGTTATCGGGTGGGTGTTCAGTCGGTGGTAACAGTTGTGGATGCTTATCGTTTGTTCTTTTCTGCCCGCAGGGATTACTTGCAGGCTCGATATGATTATTTGATTAACCGCCTGCGCTTGAAGCAGTCGGTCGGTAGTTTGTCTCAAAACGATCTGGAGTTGCTGGCTACTTTGCTGGATTGAAATTCCCCGTTTTGAATTGATTGAACAAGTTTAAATTGTTGACTGCCAGCCGCCCCACTTTCAACAGGGCGCAGTGCACAAGGAGCTAAAAATGGCTAAATCCAAGAAACCCGTTCAGGCACGCACCATGAATGCTGCCCAGCGCCTTCGCCACTACCTGCGTGTGCCTGCGCTGCGCCGCGGCAACGCGACCCATGTGCCGCGACGCCCCGGTGTTGTGGTTGAGCCCATGGAGCCACGTTTCCTGCTGTCATCGGAAGGATTTGTGCCCCCACCCAGCAGCAACCCCGGCAATGAGCTGGTGTTGCACCAGCCGTTTTCTTTCCTGGATGATTCCGCAGCTCGCCAATTGAAGACTCAAGCCGAGTGGAAGACTTGGGACGATCTTCAGACGTCGAATGCGAACCAGCAAACAGTAAAAAGTCCGGATGAAATCATTTTCGTGGACAGCCGCGTAGAAAACTTCGAGGAACTGGTTGGTCAGGCCTTGATGCAGAAAGACAACCTGACACCCGGTTCAAAGAACAAGGTTGAAGTGGTGTTGCTGGATTCTGCACGCGATGGCGTAGAGCAAATTTCAGGTTGGCTGGCACAGTACAACGACATTCAAACCGTGCACTTGATTTCACACGGTGCGGAAGGCCGCCTTTACCTGGGCAACGGCCAGTTGACGGCAGAAAGCCTTGAATCGTATGAAGCCCAATTGATGCAGTGGCGTACATCGATGGCAGCAGGCGCGGATGTGCTGCTGTACGGTTGCGACGTTGCCGCTGGTGAGTTTGGTAAGCGTTTTGTGAACCAGTTGGCTGAAGCCACTGGCCTGGATGTGGCTGCTTCGGAAAACCTGACAGCAGGCACTGCGCAGGGTGGTGATTGGCGTCTGGAATACATGACAGGCGCAATTGACGCCAATTCACTGTTTGGTTTCGGCCCGCAGTTTTCAACACGCTTGAATGCCAACGTGTTTGATGACACGGCATTCAATAGCGCCAGCACCGTGGAAGTGACCAGTGGAATTCTCGATTTCTCCGCAGTAACCGAAGCATTGAATTTTGATGTGGCGGATGGCAAGGTGACCGTGTCCAAAAAATCTGGCGATGGCGAGTCACTGGTGTTCAACGTGGCCGGTGGTCGGGTTGATTTATTGGGTGGTTTGGGTGCTGATTCCTTCCTGATTTCTGAATTGAACCTGATTGCCCGTGTAGACGGTGGCGCAGACGTGGATGCGGTTCGCTTCGTGACCTCAGCACCGGTGGTAATTGGCAAGAATGTGAGCGGTGCGGTGGTGGCCTACGAAACCGCCAATGGCCCAAATGCGCAAACCGATACACTGATTGATGCAGAAGCACTTGCAGGTTCAATTTCAATCGTCCAGACACTGGGCGCAGCCGCCAAAACCGAATTGTCAGGCGCAATTCAAAAGTCTTCAGAAGCCCTCGGCGAATTCGCCAAATCCACAGTTCTCTCCCAAAAGCTTCCACTGGTCAACAAATCCCTGAGCGATTTGGTCGGCGACGCATTCTTTGATGCGCAGTTGGGTTCTGCCACTGACAAGCTGGGCCAGTTGCTGGCAATCGAGCTTGAGTCGGGCGTTACTTTGTTGGATGGCAACGTGGCTGACCTTTCAGGCATTGAAGCCCGCGTGGCAGCACTGTTGAATGGCGATGCTGAAACCCCGATTTTTGATGTGCAGGTTTCCCTGGCGGGTAACCTGACTGGCTTGAGTGTTGAGGTGGGTTTTGCCCAGACCTCCACCCTGACCGGTTTGATGCCCGGATTGTCTGAAGAGCTGGTGAACACACTGGCCAGCGCAGGGTTTGCGCTGAATGCGGTCAGCATGCTGACTGCGGGTGTACAGATTCGTGGCGGGTTCAATGTTCAGTTGACTGGTTTTGGCGCGGGCTTGACCCCCAAGGCCAGCGTGGGCCTGAACCCGCTGGATGTGCTGGTGGACGTGAATGCCACCGGCGTGACTGTTGGTGTAGGCCTGAGCGAGGCTGTATTTGGCTCGGCAGACACCGTGAGTGTAGACGATGGCACAGTGGCTTTGAGTGCCCGTGCAATTTTGAGTTATGACGGCCTGACCGATGACCAGGGCCGTTTGCTGTTAAGTACCCTGGATGACTTGGGCAGCATTGCCAGCCAGCTGCAATCACAGGCGACCGGCAGCCTGAATATGGTGTTGCCGCTGAACGCCGAACTGGGTGGTTTTACACTGGGCGAAGACTTCGGCACTCCGACACTGTTGATCAATTCAGATGAATTGTTCTTCAAAGACACCGATGGTCTGTTGAAGGTGACGTCGCCTGCGATTTCACTGGATGTGCAAATCAGCCAAAACCTGAAAGACCAGGTGCTGGCCTTGTTGGACAATGTGCAGGCGCTGGGTTCCCAGTTGCCATTTGATGCACTGAATCAGGAAATTCCTGGTTTGGGCCAAAGCCTGAATGAACTGATCACCAACCAGAAAGACGCCGTCGATGGCGTGGGTGGCGTGTTCAAGCTGAAAGACGCAGCCGAAAGCTACTTTGAGAACTTCACCTTTGAAGACACGGATTTCCCTTCCGTGCGTGGCTTGCTCGACGCCTTGAATGGTTTGCTGGCCGAGCTGACTGCCGTGAAGTTTTCACTGGACACACTGGACTGGTCTGGCAAGAACCTGCGCGGTTTCGATTTCTCGGCCTATCTGAGTGGCTTGAACCTGAACACCAGCTTCCTGCGTGGTCTGGATTTCTCGGGCGCTGATTTGCGCGGCGCCAACTTTGCTGGCCTTGACCTCACTGGCATTGATTTCTCAGGTGCGCGTTTTGACCTGAACACTGATTTCACCGGCGCAATTTTGCGTGGCGTGAATTTCTACGCAGCCGACCTGCGCGGTGTGGACTTCAGCGGCCTTGACCTGCGTTTTGCAGATTTCACCGGGGCTCTGCTGGACGGTGTGAAGTTCGTTGGTTCTTCACTGCTGGACGTTGATTTCAGCGGCGTGCGTTTTGGTTTGAATGTACCTGACCTCAGTTTCGCGCTGATCAATTTCGATTTGCCTTCCGTGTTTGGCGACAACGCTGGTGCGGTGCGTTTGAAGGCTGGCCTTGACTTGTCGGCTGGACTTACTGCTTCTAATGGTACAAAGTTCAGCCTGAAGGGCTTTGACTTGTCAGGCATCAACTTCAGTGGCATGACCCTGAGTGGCCTGGACTTCAGCTTTGCAAACCTGCGCGATGCGGTGTTCAAGGGCGCAATCTTTGTAGGCACGCTGTTTACAAATGCGTTTGCATGGGGCGCAAGCTGGGACAGCGGCATGAAGCCCGCCGCCGTGCTCGACCAGAACAGTGGCGCTGGCGCATTCGTCGGCTTCGACTTCTCGAACCTTGACCTAAGCGGCCTTGACCTGAGTGGCTTCGTGCTCAGCGGCGCGAAGTTCATCGGCACGGTGCTGGATGGTGTCAAGCTGAACTGGGCATCTTTGGACGCAGCAACCAATTTCTCGTTTGCTGATTTCCGCGGTATTGACTTAAGTGGCCTGGTGGCTGATGCAGCCAACGGCTTCACGAAGTTGCTGCGTGGTATCTTCCGCGGTGTTGATTTCTCCGGTCTTGACTTCTCGGGTATCCGCTTTGATGTGGGCTCGATTGACTTTGATGGCGCAAAGTTCATCAATGCGCTGAATCTGGATGGCTTGTTCGTCGATTTGGGCGAAAACGTGCGCCGCTTCTTCAACGGCGTGGATTTCTCGGGCGTCTCTTTCCCCGACCTGCCAAATATTGAATTCCGTTTTGCAGAATTCGTGGGCGCAATTTTCCGCGGCGCGGATTTGTCTGGCTTGAACTTCAGTGGCGTGAACTTCTCGTTTGCTGATTTCTTCAACGCATGGTTGACCGACGCCACGCTATTCAATGTGAACTTCTCCGGAGCCGACCTTGGCAAGCTGTTGGGTGAGTTGCCCACCAAAATCAAGGGCGCGATCATCAGCGGCCTGACCAAGCTGGCCTCTGCCTTTGATGTACAGGGCTTTGACCGTTCTATCGCTGACGATTTGCTGGACAAGGCACCCAACGGCCCCGCCTTTGCGTTCGCTGGTGGCGTCATGTTCAATGGCCAGTCCATTCAGTTGACCCTGAACCTGCAAGCCAACCAGCAATTTGGTATTTCCAAGGAATTCAAACTGAGCACTGAATCACTGGGCATTCCCGGTGGTTCTGTCATTCCGCAAATTGACTTGACTGGTGTTGCATCGGGCCTTGCCGCGTTTGCCTTTGATATCACGTTTGGCCTTGACCTGATGACCAAGCCGACCGAGTTGTTGGGTGCGGTGTCAGTTCCCCTGCCTGACCTTGGTTCGCTCGACCCCTTCATCAAGATCAACCGCCTCGACCTGGCTGCACAGGTGGAATTGAACGACCTGTTTGGTGAATTCAATATCGCTGGTTTTGCTGGCGCGGCCTTGCTGGATTCCCGGGCACAGGTGCGTGCAGGCGTGCGTCTGGATTTGAATCGCAACCGTGATCCGAATGGCGATGGAAAGTTGTCACTGTCGGAACTGAAGGCCTTGCGCGAAAGCGGTGTTGTGGCGCCGTTCAAAGGCTTGATCGCGGCGACACCGTCGGTGACGTTGGACGCCGAGTTGGCTTTCCAGGCCAACCTGAATGTCAACGACGAAAACTTTGGTGATTACTTTGGCACGCCGATTGTACTGATCCAGAGTGATGGCCTGTTTGAGCTGGATGACAACGGCGAAGTGCAGTTTGTTGCGCCGGATGTAAGCATTGATGTGCAGCTGAACGAAGTGCAGCGCGATGCACTCATCGATGTACTTGGCAGCTTGAAAGAAGCCGGTGAAGGCGCGTTGAACAGCGAGTTTCTGAACACCGAACTTCCACTGATCGGCAAGAGCCTTTCGGATTTGTTTGGCAGTGGCCAAAGTTCGGAAACCGTACTTAGCCGCATTTTTAACCTGGTAGATGCCGCACAGGCGTATTTCGATGGCACAAACCTGGGTGTTGCAACCCCTGAGTTGCCGCAGGAATTGATCGATGCACAGCCGGTTGCGCGTTTGACTGGCCTGCTGGACGCCTTGAATGCAGCATTGCGCCAGAACATTGTGCTTGAGTTCAACCCGGCAGAAACCAATTTGCGCGGCAAGAACCTTGCATTTGTCGACTTCAGTGGTTTGAATCTGCGTGGCTTTGACTTCACCGGTGCAGACTTGACCGGTGCAAACTTTGTCGGTGCTGACTTGACCGGTGCCAGCTTCAAAGATGCAATTCTACTGGGAGCCAGCTTTGCGCAGCGTGATGCTGCAAATGCTGAAGGTTACCGTGCAGTAAGCCGTGCAGAAGGTTCGCGCGGTGGTGCAGATTTTGGTGGTGTGAATTTCAGCGGCGCAGTGCTGACAGGCGCAAACCTGTCTGGTTTGAATTTGCGCGGCGCTGATTTCAGCGATGCAGAGATTCAAGGCGTTGATTTCCGCAACGCCTTGTTGGTCGGCACTGCGGTTGATGCTGGTTTCATGGACGAAGAAACACGCCTGGATGGCGCGATTGTCAACGGTGTGCCTCTTGGCCTTTCGTCATCACAGATTGACAGCTTGATCGATCTCGCATCAGGAAGCGCGTCTCTGAGTGGGTACGACCTGACTGGATTCGATTTCAGCGGCTTGAAACTGGCGGATGGCCTTGACCTGAGCAACGCTGTTTTGAAGGGTGCCAACCTGGGGGGTACTGTATTCGGCGGCGTGAATTTGCAGGGCGCAGACCTTAGCCTGTCGTTTGCGGCGGGCGCTGTGTTTACTGACGCCATGGTGAATGCACAAACAAACTTCGCAGGCGTAGTAATTGGTGTTGGCGAAGCCGCACCTGTTGGGGTGTTTGGTACGGTGATTGAGTTGAAGTCTGGTGCAGATTTGTCTGGCCGTGACTTGAGTGGTTTGGACCTCAGTGGTCTGGACTTCACGGGCGTGAATCTGAGCGGTGCGAACCTGAGTGGTTCCGTATTCAAGGGCGCAAAGCTTGCAGAGGCAATGCTTAGCGAGAGCACCGACTTCACGGGTGCAGACCTGCGTGAACTGGCTGAAGTGGCCGGTGCTGCGGCGATTGACCCAGCCATCAGCCTGCCCAAGGCAGTGCTTGGCATCTTCACCCGCGCCAACTTCAGTGGCGCGAACCTGCAAGGACTGGTGTTCGATGGCGTGAAGCTCAATGGTGCCGACTTGAGCGGCGCCAAACTGGACAACGCCAAGTTCGAGCGCGTGGACTTCGCAGGCGCAGACCTGCGCAACGTGACCAGCGCCATGAATGCTGCGCCAAGCGTCGCCGGTTCCAACTACAGTGCCGACACTTTGTTCAGCACAGGAGGCCTGAGCAACAGTCTGCGCCTTGGCATGAGTGAGACGATTGCCGTAGACCCGCTGGAGCTGGGCATTTATGGCCCAACCTTCGCCTTTGACGGTGGTCTGGAAGTGACAGACGGCGAGATCAAACTCGCCCTGAACTTCAAAGTGAACATCTTCAAAGAACTGGGCTTTGACTTCAACCTGGGCACGGCCGACCTGCCAGCGGCAGCGCGCGCAATCGTGCCCTCAATGAACGTGTCAGGCAGCGTAGGCGGCTATGTATTTGCAGTAGCCGACGTAGACTTTGGCCTGGTGCTGGGCACCCGCGCGGTGGGTGGTGGTTTCACATTGCCAGATGGCGAGATTGACGCCTACTTCAACGTCAACCGCCTGGAGGCGGGCGCAACGCTTGCCTTGAACAACCTGAATGCCGACATCTCCGTGTTTGGCCTGCTGGAAGGTCAGGTGGTGGACGGTGAAGTGGTGCTGGAAGCCGGGCTGCGCGTGGGCGTGGACGACCCCGACAACACCGATGGCTTGAACCGCATTTACGTCAGCGAAATTCCTGACGAAGGCGTGTCATCGCTGTTTAGCGTAGACACCTCTGGCTCACTGAGCTCGCGGTTCACCCTAAACGCCCAAGGCGCAGGCATCAACCTGAACGACTTTGGTCTGCCCGTGGTTGAGCTGAACGCCCCGGTGTTGTTCCTGCGCGACCCGGCCACAGGCCGCTTCAGCGTGAACAAGCCCGACGCAAGTTTGGACATTCGCCTGACCGCAACCCTACGCGACAGCCTGATTGGCACCTTTGATGCCATGGGCAGCCCGATTGAACCCGGCCTGCTGGGCTCAATTGATGCCACAGTCAATGAAGATATTCTGGGTGCCGGGTTCCTGAACACCAAGATCCCCGGCATCAACAAGACTGTCAACGAAATTGTCGGCTTTGACAGCGACAGCGGCAACGACGCCGAGATCAAAGTATTTGCCTTGAAAGAAATTGCCAAGGAATTCTTTGACCTTTACAGCTTTGACACGCTGGAACAAAGCCCAACCCTGAAGGCCTTTGCAGACTTTGTACAGGTTGAACTGGCCAAGCGTTTCCCGCTGCCCCTGAACGCAGCACAAACCGACTTCAGCGGACGGGACCTGCGCGGCTACGACTTTGCTGCCATGGGCAAAGACATTCGCAACTTCATTTTTGCAGATGCGAACCTGGCAGAAGCCAACTTCAGCGGGCTGGACCTGACAGGTGTGGACTTCAGCGGCGCGAACCTGGACGGCGCAATCTTTGACGAGAACACCGTACTGCGCGGAGCCGACTTCACAGGCGCCTCGCTGGTAGGTGTCAAGTTCAAAGGTGTGGGCACCAACGCCATGGGCGAAGTGTTCCTGCGTGGCACGCACTTTAACGACAGCCTCACGGGAGATGTGTTCCGTGAAGGCATCAACTTCACACGTGCCAACCTGACCGATGCCGACCTGTCAGGGATTGATTTGACAGGCATCAACCTGACAGGCGCGAACCTGAGCGGCGCGAACCTGAGCGGGGCCAACCTGCGCGGTGCACTGCTGGTGGGTGCAAACCTGCGCGGAGCAGACCTGCAAGGCGCATTTGCGCTGGATGCAAACTTCTCGGCGGCGCGCGCAGGCGCAATCCGTCTGGAGAATGGTGACTTCCAGAGCACCGCGTTTGACCACATGCTGACGAACTACAGCCTGAAAGCCACGTTTGGCAGCGCAGCAGACAACATCATCAACTTGGCGGTGCCAAAGGGCATTGACATCCCCACGATCGATTTGGGCGACATTGATTTTGACTTTGACTGGTCAGGTTGGGACTTGTCGGGCATCGACTTCAGCGTGTTGAAGAAACTGAAGTTTGGTTTGAACATCGACCTGAGCGGCATCAACTTTAGTGGCCTGGATCTGCGGGGTTGGGACTTCAGCGAAATTCCTTTGCCGAAGTTCAAAGACATCTTTGCGTTTGGCACCAAGTTCCACGGTTTCCCCGGTGGCATCGACCCCTTGTTCTTCCCTGACTTCCCCAACGGTGAAGATGAAGGCGATTACATCTTCCTGTTGCCCGAGCACGGTGGTAGCGAGACAGGTTATGACTTCAGCGGATTTGATTTCCGTGGCTGGAGCTTCCGTGGCCTGAACTTTGACCTGCCCGATTTCCCAGACTTCAAGCTGGACTTTGGGAATGCGAAGCTGGACTTCGCGGTGCTGTTTGATGTGGTCTTTGGCGATGTGAACTTCGACTTTGATGCGAGCCTGAATGGTTCGTTCTGGAAGAATCTGAAGTTCAACGGCGAATTGAAGTTGCCGAACTTCCTGCGCAACATCAACTTTGGTGGCTTTGACTTCAACGAGTTGTTTGCAGGCCCAGACTTCACTCCAAGCGTCAATCTGTGGGGCGGCTTTGGCCCAATGGGCGCGCCGGATGTGAGCGGTTCAAGCTTTGGTGAGTCGTTTAACATCGGTAAGTTCCTGATCAGCCTGCACCTGAAGTTCAAGGAGCTGATTGCGAACATTCCCGCAATCGAGCTTCCTGACTTCCCCAAGATCGATTTCACAGGTGTCAGCCTGGCAGGTCTGGACTTGAGCGGCTTGCTGAACATCCAGATTCCTGACTTCAACTTCAAGGACCTGTTCAAGGGCTTCAAGCTGCCCAAGGTGGATTTCACAGGCACCAAGTTCCCGATTCTGCTGGGCCCGGATCAAAACGACCCAAGCAGTGGTTTCAGCTTTGACTTCAGTGGCATTGACTTGAGCTTTGCAACGTTCAAGTTCCCTGATCTGCCTGACTTCACGCTGCCCAAGTTCAACTTCAGCGGCGCAACGCTGACCGGTATTGATCTGAGCTTCCTGCTGGATCTATTCAACTTCGGTTCAATTGGCACGGGTGCAAACATTGAATTGAGCGGTTTGCCCGAGGTTGATTTGCCAGCGGCCAAAGGCCAGTTGGCGATGTTTGAAATCGACCCGATTGTTCTGGACGACGTGTTTGGTGAGGTGACAGGCCCGGCCTTCGCCTTTATTCCGAAGTTTGATTTGGGCAGCAAGGTCACGCTGGGCTTCCAGTTGATCACAAACCTGGACACTGGGTTTGATTCCGAATTCAGCTTCACTACCGAAGACCTTGGTGTGCCCGCATCCATTGCGAGCATCGAAGGCAGCGGCCGTGCCCTGGGCCGGTTTGTGCTGTTGACCGATATTGAAGCCGGTATTGTGATTGGTACTCGTTCCAGCAATGTGCCGGTTGTAGGCGCCTTGCCAATTCCTACGGATGCGGAATTGTTCTTCAAGGTAAATCGTCTGGACACTGGGGTGTCACTGGACGTAACCAATTTGCAAGCAAGTGTGAACGCTGGTGGCGACCTGGGCACCATCGAGTTGCTGGAAGCGGAAATCTCCGGCAAGGTGGCTGCGAGCATTAAAGTGACTGACCCTGACAACAGCGACAACCTTGGTCGCATTACCTTGAAGGATATTCAAGGGCTTGCTGGCCAGGGCCGCACAGTGGGTTCCATCATTGAAATTTCACCAGCCGGAACGCTGGATGCTCGGTTTGTGTTTGATGGCAGCATTGGTGGGTTGAACCTGGGGCAACTGGGTAATCCGATTCTGGTGGTTTCATCGGAAATCGTGAACGACGAACTCGCCATCAACTATTTCTTTGATGTAAGCATTGGCGGTGAAGACGCCAAATCCAATCTGAGCGAATTGTTCAACCAGGTTGGCAACATCACCAACGGGCTGGATGATTCCTTCCTGCTGGACACCGCGCTGCCTTTGGTCAACAAGTCGCTTGGGGATTTGATGATGTCCAAGGATGGCCGCACCCTGGGTGATGTGTTGTCATTCCAGCGCGTACTGGCCGATGGCCGCAAGCAGGACGTACTCGAAGCTTATTACGCCAAGTCTGAAGCGAACGCCGAAGACCCGACCCTGCGCGGTCTGATTCAACAGTTGCGCGATTACCTGAGTGCCACTGGTGATTACTCGGATTTGCAGTCGCTGTTGCCAGCGCAAAGTGGTGAAACAGAAGTTGGCCCATTCACCATTGGTGGCGGCTTTGATTTCAACACTTCTGAAGCGGTGGCTTTGGGCTTGGGTGACGATGTCACCGAGTTCACGTTGAGTTTTGGTGGTCAAACCACGGGCCCGATTGCACGTGGCATGACAGACGAAGACACGGCAGCAAACATCAAGGCTGCCCTTGAAGCTCTGACTGGGCTCACAATTACCCGCGACCCGGATGGAGCTGCCGGAAATGCAGTTCCCGAGATTATTTCCGATGTGACAAGCTTAATGGGCAATGTGGATGTAAGCCGCAGTGCCAATAATCTGTTTGTAGTTACATTCAAAGGCGATCTTGCTGCGAAAGACATTTCCACCACGCTGACTTCACAAACCAGTGGTGTGATCACTCGGGTACAAACTCAGGGCGAAACAAAAGAATTGCGTTTGGATTTGAAGTTGAATCTGGAGCAAGTTTTCACAACTGCACTTGACCTGTCGGTGGGTATCGACAACCCAGAGTTGAAGTTCAAGGGCGGTGCCGACCTCGAGTTCAAGGGCAATGTCTCCTTCGACTTCTCGTTTGGTTTGGCGTTTGACTCAATCAGCGACTTGGCCAGCGCCAGCTCGCCATTCTTCCAGTTGCGTGATGCGCAGGCCAGCGTAACTGCCCAGGCAAACAACCTGAATGCGGGTATTTCGCTGGGTGTGCTTGATGCAAGCATTGACCGCGGCACGCTGGATTTCGCAGCCAAAGCCAGCCTTGGTTTTGACCTGGATGGTGAAGAAGGCAACAACTTCGCCAGCGGCATGCGCGCCAGCCTGAAAGACATTCAGGACTCGACACTTGAGTTTTCTGACATGTTCGATGTGGCTGCTGATTTGTATGCCACGGCGGACCTGCCTATCAAGGCCCAATTGTTTGGTGGTGACCTCACCAAGCTGACCGGCGGCAACAACCCCAAGCTGGTGATTGAGTACGGCACGGAAGACTTGCCGGTTGCCTTTGAAGACCTTGGCAACACCACGCCCGTGGTGCGCAAGGAAAACTTCAGTAACCTGACCAGCCTGACCAATCTGAGTCCAGCCCAGATCATCCAGATGCTGGCTAACATTGGCAACTTCCTTGCTGAGTTCAGGAACTCCGAAGCCTTTGATATTCAGGTTCCATTCACGAATACCGACCTAGGCGATATTTTTGACTTCGCCAACGGTTACACACAAGCCTTGAACAATGCCCTGATGGGTATTACTTCGAACGTGATCGAGGGCGACCGGGTTGTGAGCCCACGTCTAAATGACGACGTCGCGTTCACTTTGATGATTAAGCGCAAGGGCGACGCTCAGGCCATGCCTTATACGGTCCAGCTGTTCAAGGCAGACACGGCAGGTTTCACCCACATTGACGAGCTGGCTGAGTACGTCAATGCCAAAGTGGCCGAAGTGGCCCAGGGTGCTTTGACTGTACAAAACGGTGTAATTGCCGGCAAAACCGAAACCACAGTCACTGACGTGGATCGCGAAAGCAGCGAACAGAGCGAGGCCGCCAAAGGTGCCGTTGCAACAGTAACCACGGTTCAGGAAGGCGGCGAGGCCATTCCAGCCGTCTTGCAGATTGAGCTGGGCATTGGTGCAGGCACAGTCACACTCAAAATGGGTTCAAAAACCCAGACTGTGATGCTGCTTGATTCAGACAGTGATCTGGATGTAGCCAACAAGCTGCAGGCAGGTTTTGCTGCTTTGGCGGGTGTGGATGCTGCCTCCATCAAGGTGACTTTCAACACCCGTGCTGAAGGTTATCGAGTGGAGTTCGGCGGTACGCTCGCGGGCAGACCCTACATTGCGCAGGAAACCTTGAATGGCGTGGTGACCTCGAAAGGCAAGGTGGTCACGCTGCAAATTGGTACCGGCGCAGGTCTGGTTACCTTGATGCAGAACAACCCCGCCTTGAACCAGACTTTCACGGTGGGAGAAACCGAGTCTGCTGCTAGCATTCTTGGCAAGCTGCGTGCTGCAGTTGCTGCAATGTATTCAGTGGACCCAAGTACATTGGCTGTGTCAGGCAACCGACTTGATGGTTTCAAGGTCACATTCCAGAATCTGATTTTCCTGAATGGCTTGAAGGGCGCCTTGATGCTTCAAGGCTCGAACGTGGTGGAACTGGCTTTCAACAAGAGCAGTTCTGCCAACTTCGACATTGCCGAAGTGTTGAATCACGAGGCTGGTGTTTCCGAGCAGAAAGTAATTTCTTTTGCGGGCATTTCGAGCGGAACTTTTGAAATTGAATTGCTGGGCAAACGGTCAGGTCCGATTGTGTATCTGCCGGACCCTACCGTGCAGGTGCAACTAATTCAGAAAGCACTCGACAGCATGATTGGTGCTGGCAACGTGGTGGTTTCTTTCCCGAGCCGCGACCCGTTTGACCCCAGCTTGCGTAACACCGGCACCGCCCCTAGCTTCATTTTGGACTTCTCTGAGGGTCGTTACACTCAGAGCAACGTGCCAGACATGCGTTTCTACCCAGGTGGTTTGAAGTTCAGCAACTTCGTGCCAGCCGGAAGGGAAGCTGGTATGGAGATCGTGGAGTTCAAGTCAGGTAAAAATGCAACGGGTGAAGTGCAGTCCATTACTGTGGGTGCGGGCGCAAATCCTGCTCAAACCACGTTCAGCCTGTCGTTCACCCATGGTGGGAAAACCTACACAACAGGTGTGCTTAGCGCAGACCTGAGTGCGGGCAAAGTGCGTGAAGCGCTTTTGAATGCTGTTGATTCGGCAAACGTAAAGTTGTCTGATGGTATTGCCGGTGTTGATTTAAGGGTCACGTCACCCAAAACGGGTGTATGGCGCGTCAGCTTTGAAGGTGCGTTGCGTGGTCAGGAAATTGCTGACCTTGCATTTGCACAAACGCCTGTGAACACTGTGGTCAGTGCTGTCGGGTTCCGCACAGTGCAAACTGCAGAGGTTCGTTCCGAAACCCAAGCTTTGCAATTCAATGCCAGCAACGGTGAGTTCCGTATTCAACTGGGCGAATCAGGTGCGTTGTCATCTGTGGTGTCAGCCAACATTACTGCGGCGGAATTGCAGTTGTTGCTTGAAAATCTACCAGAGGTCGGTAACGGCAATGTCACTGTGACTCAGAGGCAACAGGGCAATGGTGAGTCGCTGACTTTCGAAGTTCGCTTCAGGGGCGAGATGGCAGGTAAGGACGTAGGAGAGCTTCGCGTTACGCCAGTGCAGGTGATTGGCATGACCGCGTTCACGCCGAGCGACATCAATGGCGACACCACATCGGTGTCCCTGGCGTTTGCTGATGATGTAGACACGGTTGTAAAGGTCAACATCACCGGCTTGACACCTGCTGCGATCGCTGCGGAGTTGGAAAATGCCTTGAAAGGCCTGAAAGGCGTCGAGGAAGCGAACGTCGTTGTGCGTGAAAACGGTGACTATGAGGTCATGTTCCTGGGCAGCCTGGCTGGCCAAGCTACTGCGGCTTTGTCGGTTACCCGAGAGGTGAAAGGGGTGGACCAAGTGGTCCGCAAAGACGCCACTATCACCACGAAAACCGTTGCGGCGAGCCTGATTCGGGTAAGCGCATTTGAGACACGTCAAATCGGCAGTCTTACACACGGCAAACTGCAGTTTGTGGCAATTAACCCTGACCAGTTCGAAGAATTCAGGATTGTTCCCTCTGCATTCGCGGCCATTGTGACTGAGGTTGAGGGTGGTGTTGCAGGTTCCGACGAGGTTCAGCGTCTCATTTTGAGTAATGTCGGCGGTGCATCGGGTGCAAACATGTCCCGATTCCAGTTGCAGTTCTTCTCAAAAGGCGCGAATGATGTAGACGTTGCTGAAGAACTGACAGTGACTTTGCCTGCCAACGCCACAGCCATTGAAATTCAGGATGCAATCAATGCCACCCTGGGCTCAGCCGGTTCAGTGACGGTGTCTGAGGTCACAGAAATTGCGGATGATCCCCTGCCGTTTGGCATCAAGATGTATGACATTACCTTCTCCGGTGGTTCGCTGAAGGGCATGAATGTCGCCGAGGGCAGTGCATTCTTCACCGCCAGCACCGATGGCATGACCTTGTTGAACGCAGGCAATGCCTTGCGTTCCTCAACGCCAGTGACTGTTGTCGCATACACACTGCAGGACGGCACAGTCAAAACAGCCACCACCATTGCGAAAAATGAAGTTCAGCGCGTGGTGCTGGACGACGTTGCGAGTGGCTTTTTCGGCAGCAGCATTGTGATTGACGGAGTAACTTATGCCACACAGCAAGGTGTGAAGTTTGGCATGACTGGTGAGGAGCTGGATGCTGCACTTGCCAAAGCTGGTGTAGCTGTTACTGAAGACGCAAGCGACAGCGAGAAGTACTCTGCATTGTTAAGCAAGGTGCTTACGCGCACCTTCGCCAACGCAGACACGCCGCTGATTGGTGCGAATGCCGATGTGCGTGTTGTTGAAATGTCCGAGAACACCCTAGTGTTTGACATTGAATACAACGGTACGCTGGCCGGACGCAATCTGCAAACGATTTCCGTGTTTGCCGACTTCCTTCAGGGCATTGAAAGCACTGCCAGTTTTGGCAACGGTGCAGACACTCTTGGTTTTGGTGCAATTGGCAAAAATGCCATTGTCGAGAAAGGACCGAAGTTCAACACGCTTGCCGACATCGGGCCAATTTTGCAGGAAATGGTCTCGCAGCTTTTGCCGAACGGTGAAGTGTTCAGCATCACGCCACGTTTTGATGTCGATGCGATGGACTTCCTTTTTGACCTGAAGTTGACGCCCTCCTTGCCCACAATCACAGTACCTTTGAATCTCGATTTCGATCTGGATCCGTTGGCATCACTGAACACGAAAGGCGACTTGACGATCGATGCAGGTATCAGTCTGCTGGCAACGATTGGTATCGACTTCAATCGCCCTGAAAACTTCAATGTGAGCATGGGTATCAAGAAGGTAAATACTGCAACTGGTGATGTGGCTTTACCAAGCAGTCTGAACTACGGCGGCACAGGGGCGCCAGATCGCACATTCCGTGTGGTGCTTGATGGTGAAACTTTTGTTGTTGAACTGGACGCAGATGAAGCGACCAGCAGCCAGACACAAGCAGGGCTGGTGACTGCCATCAATGCAGCGCTGATGGCAGAAACCCTGAAAACAGGTTCTAAGTTGAGCACTGCCGGGTACAGCACGCTTGGTGAAGCTTTGACTGTGAAGTTAAGCGCAGACAACAAGCTGGCATTTGAACTGATTGCCCAGAATGTTCTGGACATGAAAGTGAGCGCGACTGACGCGGGCGCTCGGGCGGTGTTTGGCACAAGCACTGTGACTGGTAGCCAGGTGATTGAACGTGTGGCCTTGCCGCAAAGCATCGTATTTACCGATCCACAAGTGTTCCAGCTTGCCGTGGATGGCGCAGATGATGTGTTGAATGCAACCAGCACCACGCTGGACAATGTCATTACCATTCAAGTTCCCGCGGGCACTTACACGCCTGCTTCACTGATCGCGGCTTTCAATAGCGCCTTTGCTGCCATAACAGGCAACGACCTAGGCCCGTTGAATGGCGTATCGGGTGTATCAAGCCTGGCCGATGTATTCCGTGCCCGATTGGCCTTAGCCGAAGCGGGTAATTCGGTGATCCAGTTCCAGACGCTGAATGAGAAAATCACGTCCCTGCGATTCCTCGGTTCAGAAGCGACAGACCTCGCAAAGACTTTGGGAATTCAGTTCGGAGTCACTGTTGAAGCATCGGCCGTTAGCGTATTCCTGCAGGATGCATCACTGGGTGGAAAATTTGACGCACGTGTCGACAACTTCTCAGGCGAGGCATCGCTGAGTTTGTTGAAATTGAAGCTCGATCACCTCACCGCAGCATTCAGCGCGGGTGTGTTGACGCAGCTGAGGGGTGGCCCGGACGGCGATGCTGGCGACCGCGTGTATGTGAGCGATTTGATCAAGGCGGCCACTGAGCATTTCAGTGACTTGGGTGTTCGTGGTGAAGTAATTGCTCCCAAAGGCGGTTCCATCAAACTGGATTCTGCTGTCTTGAATGCATCACCCGAGATGAAGGGTTCGCTGGAAGCGGACGTTGGCTTTGTTTTGAAGCTGACCCCCGACGCACCAGCAGGCCAGCAGGCAAAAACCGTTGATGTCATCGTGACATTGCTGGCTGACGCCACCAAGAACTTCGCCACGATTGACCAGTTGGTAAGCTATATCAATGATCGTGTGGCAGCTGCGATTGCTGAGCACAATCTTGAAAATCCAAGTGAAACCTTGCCAGCAAACTTCACGTTTGTTAGCAAAGCAGACAACATCAATGTGTTGGGCAACGAAGTGGAGGTTTTGCAGTTCAATTCGCCCACCAGCCATGCGTTGGAAGTAGTTGGACGTCGTTTGATTTCTGAGTATGTCACCGACTTCATTTTCACAGATTCAACTTTCAACCTAGATTCCACGCCCATTGCTACGCTGGTCATTGATGGCGTGAGCGTGGACGCCGGTGGTATCAACCTGTTGCCCCCGGACGTGGTGCCGCAGATTGATATTTCTGTGCCAGTGATTGATGTTTGGAAAGGTGCGGTTTCCCTTGCTGATGCAGTCAAGGTGGACATATTGGGTGCGGACTTCCTGACCAACTTCAAGAACCTGTCGCTTGCACAGATTGTTGAGGGCTTGCGTCTGGTGTCCAACATGTTGGGCAAGCTGAGCACGTTTAGTTTCCTGAATCAGAAGATTCCAATCATCGACAAGAGCGTCAATGATATTTTTGATGTGGCGTCCGATTTGGCAATGGCCATCGACAAGCTGGGCACCAACCCTGCACAGGGTGTGTCCGAGTTGCGTCGGGTTTTGTCTGAAAGTTTCGGAATCCCGGTCTTTGATCCGGCACGTCCGGATGTGTTTGGTCTGGACATAGGTTACGACAACGTCAGCAATGCCTTGCGTATTGATATTCCATTCCAGTATCAGCTGTTCAACCAGCAGTTCCCGATCAACATCGATCTGCAAACACTGGGCGATCTGATTGGCGGCGATGCGTTTGCTTCAGTGCTGGGTACTGTCAGCAACCTGATCGATTTGCAGGCGTCAGCCACGGTAACCGTGGTACCAACCGCCAGCATTAACCTGTCATTGGGCTTCGACCTGGGTTCAGGCGAGTTTTTTGTCTACGACTTCTTCGACAACAACACGCCCACTGATTTGGCGGATGACAAAGGTACATTTGCCCGTTTGACGGCATTGATCAATGGAGAGTCTTTGAACTTTGCTGCACGCCTTGGGCCAGTTAGCCTGGGTATTCGCGATGGTTCAGCCGACATCAATATCGAAGCAGGCCTGTTCCTGAAAGACGACCCCACTGGGGCAATCGGTCAGGGCGACGGCAAGCACTACTTCAACGCAGCCATGCAGGTGCAAACACTGCAGGCTGGCACAGCGCAGGGCTTGATTTACGACAACACACCGCTAACGGACAACGAAGTTGCTATCACAGGTGCCGCAACCCAGGGCTCGCCATTGACTGTTGTGCCCAAGACAGACAGCAGTTTCCAATTGCGTTTTGTTGTAGGTGGAGTCAGCTACGCCACTGCTCCGATCTTGAATAGCTTCGACGCAGAAGGTGTCAAGGCGGCCATTGAATCGACCTTGTTGTTCGGACCAGGCGCACTGCGAGGCGCAGTTGCTGTCACATTGGTTGACCCCAAAGATACAACGAAAGGCTTCAAGGTTGTATTGACTGGCAGTGGCTTTGCAGGCAAGACCATCACGGCTACAGCCCATGGCTTGAACGCTGAGACCCCAGTGGGTGCCTTGAATACAATTCAGTGGCTAAAACTGGTCTCTGGTAGTGCAGGTACATTCAAGTTGTCGGTTGATTATGGCGACGACACTTACACCACTGGCGACATTGCTTACGATGCAACACCTGCGGTCATCAAGGCGGCACTGGAAGCGGCATTCCGTTCTCCTGCTGGCAGTGTCAAGGCATTGCCGAACGCTATGATTAATGTGACCTACCACAACGCAGAGAATCCAGCAGATGGTTGGGATATTGAATTTGCCGGCACAGAGTTTGCAGGCAAGAAAATCGGTCTTATCGATGCCGACGAGGGCAAGATTACCTTCAAGGGCCAGATCAGTGTAGTACCGCTGACCATGGGCGGTGTGGCTGGCGCAGTTGCGGTAAGCCGAGTAACGATGGTTGCAGGCACGGGCGGTACGTTTGACCTGTCGTTCAAGTATGGCAACGTGACCAAAACGGTCGAAGACATTGACTACGATATTACGGCAGAAGAACTTGAGCAAAAGCTCAATGCAGCTGTATCCCCAACTTACAAAGGAATCAGTGTCGAAGTAGACCGTGATTCGGGTAGCTTCAAGATCACCTTTGGTGGAAACACTTTCAAAAACAAGGCAGTGGAAGTGACGGTGAACACCGACAATCTGACTGCTACCGCGTTTGGGTCAGTATTCCGTGATCTCGAAGTCGACTTTGATGGAAGTGCGCAAGTGACATTGCCGACGTTTGTCGAGTTGCCTTCGGAAATCTTCGACCTGGGTACCACGCTTGGATTGATCCCCGGAGGAACCGACAACCCGATTTCTGTTGGCGACATTCAGCTCGGCATTGGCAGCCTGAGAACATTCTTCACCAGGGTGTTTGATGGCCAGTCCATCCGTTCAGAGGCAGTAACAGGGCAGTTCCCGACCATTTTCGATGCCGGTGTAGACGTGTACTACAAGCTGCCGGGTGTGGGCGAATACCTCGAGATTTTCCGCCTGAAGAACCCGCTGTTCCAATTGCTGCGCGACCCAAGTGTGCTGTTCGACGGCATCAACTTCGCTTTGAATAACATCAAGAGCGGAATTGAAACACTGACCAAAATTCCGCTGCCTCTGATCGGCGATCAATTGGCCAAAGGTGCGGACTTCATTTCCTTGTTCCAGGACAAGGTGCTGGGCACCATTCAGCGCGTACTGGATGAGCAGCTGGACAAATTTGGTGGATTGGACAACGCACTGCGTGAGTTGCTGTTCACTATCTTCACCGATGACACCAACAAGGACGGCATCATCAACCCTGCCAAGGATTTGGTGGAGTACCTGCAGAACAGTGGCAATGCGGACTATGCATTTGACAACCCGTTGTTGAATTTCTTGAAAGATTTCAACTTCGACGGACTGGTCACGTCTGACGACATTGTGCTGGAGTACATTGCACTGGGCGCGGCTACCCGTGCCAAGAACATTGAAGATGGCACGCGTCTGGGTTATGTGCTGGCGGGCGAAACGTCGATGGAGCGCAATAACAAGAAGGGTGGTGACATAATTGATGTCGTCGATGGGATCACAGCACTTGATGATGCGGGCGCATTGCAGTTGCGTATGCACTTGGGTCAAAGCCTGTTGTCACGCGACATCGATATTTCCTTTGACATCGGCTTCCCGGGGTTGAGCCTGGAAGTGGATGGTGGCTTGCAGCTTGATCTGGGTTGGGACTTCTACTTCGGCTTCGGCTTGAGCATCGACGATGGCCTGTACCTAATCAGTAAGATGACCGACCATGCGGGCTTGGGTGACGCCGAGTACTTTGACTCGGCTTACCTCGAAAGCATTGGTTTGCTGGACACGGTCAGTGAAACATCAGATGATCTTAAACACCAGGCTTACCTTGAAAGTATTGGCTTAATCAATGCACAGGGTGAAGTCGAGTACAAGCAGGACGAAGTTCGCAATGAACTGCTGAAGAACGTGTTTGAGCTGCCCGACAGCGGCGCAAACGCTGCAGTGAAGGAAATCCAGATCAATTTTGATGCGTACCTGCAAGGTCGTGACCGCAACGGTGATGGTGTTGTAGACCCAGCGCAGTTGAAGGCGAACATTTTCTTCCTGACCGGGACCATCATTGACGATTGGAGTAATTCAATTCGCTTGCCTGATGAAACACTGGTCAGTTCACCTGATCTGTTTGATCACGGTATCGGTTCACGCACCTACTTCCGCGGAAGTTTTGCGATCGACATTCGTGATCGCAACGACGACGGCCGCCTTACATTCGGTGAAATGAATTCAGGCAAGTTCCTGGACAACTTCAAGGCCGAGTTGAATGCCAAGGCGCAAGCCAACTTCAATATGAACCTGGCTGTTGAAGGCAGCAAATCATTGCCACGTCTGTTTGCCGATTTCCATCTGGCTTACTCGCTGAAAGCGATCGACGTGAGTGCCTTGGCTGCTGACAGTGCCGAGGCAAAATACCGCAAGCTGTTTGGCCCAAGCCCGACAATCTGGATTTCAGATCTGGCATTGGACGTGGGCAGCTTCTTCAGTGACTTTTTGAACCCGATCGTGAAAGAAATTCAACCTTTCACAAAAGAAATTGAGAAGATTACAGGTATCCTCGGTGAGCGAATTCCTGGGACTGCGATATTCAACGGGGGTCGAGACTTGACCATCCTCGAGCTGGCTGAAGTGTTTGGCAAGGGTGGCAGCAAGCAGGTTCAGTTCTTGAAGCAATTCAAGAACTTGATTGACACCATCAACGCAATTCCGACTGACGCTGGCAACTTGATCATTCCGATTGGTGCCGTATTCACCTTGAGCGGCAATGTAAATTCCGCATCGAACAAAACCGGTGCCTCTCTGACTGGTTCGGTGTCTTCGATCAGCAGTGCATTGAACACACCTGTTGTACCCAAAGCCTTGACGGCACCGGGAGGAACAGGTGCAGCGCCAGGCCAGCCTGCAGCAGGTGCGCAAAGTGGCGTGTTGGGCTTCCTTGCCAAGTTGAACGATCCGAACAGCGCACTGCGTGTGCCGTTCCTCGCTGATTTCTCCAAGATTCTGGATGTGATCACCGGGAAAACCGTGGACCTGGTGACATACACACCTAAACCATTCCGTTATGACACGCAGATCGAGCTGAGCAGTATTTTGTATTCCGGCCCAGTGGTGAAGGCGGGTATTCGAGGGAAGCTGGGCGTTGAACTGCATTTGGGCTTTGGCTTTGACACCTTCGGTATCAACAAGTATTTCGAGACTAGAAACGTCAAGCACATCTTTGATGGTTTCTACATCAGTGACAATTTTGTCAATGGCAAAGACATGCCGGACATCATTTTCAAAGCTGGTCTGGAAGTGTTTGCGGGTCTGGATGCCGGCATTGCCAGCATTGCGCTGGCTGCTGGAGTGGATTTCAAGGGCACGCTGGACTGGAATGACAACAACGGCAAAGGCGCGAATGACAACAAGTTCCGACTGTCTGAAATCGCTGATGTGCTGTTGTGTAACCCTATGGACATTTTCGAAGTCGGAATGTTGATTGAGTTCCAGGCAAACCTTGCAATTGAGGTTCCTGTGATTGGCACGGTGTATGAGAAAGAACTCTTCCGTGAAAAGTTGTTCGAGTTCAAACACACGCCAGCGCCATGTTTCCCGATTCTGACTGCTGATGATGATGGCGACGGCACATTCTCCCTGCACATGGGGGCGGGCCTGACCGATCCAATTCTGCTGGCTGACATCGGCGCATCGCAGTATGCAGATGATTTTGCAGCCGCCAAGGCTGAAAACCGGGTTCACAAGAACACCGAGGACGTGGATGAAACCTACGTCATCAAGCAGATCGGTACGGACGAAATTGAAATCACGGCCACCATTGATGGCACGGATTACACCCGTACCTTCTCCGGTGTGAAGCGGATCGTGGGCGTTACGGGCAATGGAAAAAACAAGATTGATGTGTCAGGTTTGACCTCGATCGAAGCCATCCTGATCGGCACAGGGGTGGGTGACAACGAGTTGATTGGCGGTGGTGCCAACGACACGTTGGTGTCCAATAGTTCCGGCAAAACCACGATTCGTGGCAATGGCGGTTCAGACATGTTGGTGGCCCGCGGTGGCAGCAGCACGCTGACAGGCAATGCAGGTTCTGATACTTACCGTTTCCTTGGTAACTACGGCACGGTGACAGTGGACGACCTCACGCTGGCTGACCCGAATGTGCTGGACTTTTCCAAGCAGACGGCCGCAGTGGTGTTCGACACCCTGAACATGAAAGCCATGCAGGGCAGCAACACCGCCACATGGAACCGTGCCACTTCAGTGGGCTGGATAGCGGGTGGTCAAGGTTCAGACACCATCGATATGTCGTTTGAAAGCAAGCCACTGCACATTGCAGTGAAAGACGAGGGCTCTGCAAGCCTTAAGGCAAAGTTGAGCGCGGCTGCACAGGCTGTGGTGACTGACACTGGTGGTTCGCAACTGAATCGCGGTATTGTGAGCAACGCCACAACAGGTGCCATTGGTGGTACACAATTCGGTGATGGTTCATTTGTATTCACCGGCATAGAAAACGTGATCGGTGGTATCAACAGCGACGTGTTTGCGTTTGACAACGCACACGCCCTGACCGGTTCTGTTTACGGTGCAGCCACGCGCACTGGCGGTGCCAACGTGGGCTTGAATACTGCCGCCGAACGAAGCACTTCCCGAAATACTCTCGATGTGTCCTCTTACAACAGCGGTGTTTCGATTGATGAAAGCAGTGCTTCGGCCAACAGCCGTTTCAGCACAGGCGCACAGTCTGTGAAGGTGGGTGGTTTCCACAACATCTTCGGTGGTGCTGGCAATGACACCTTGGTGGGCAATTCAGCCAACAACATCATTCTTGGTGGTGGTGGGGATGACACGCTGCGGGGCATGGGTGGCAATGACTTGTTGTCAGTCGATGGTTTGCAGTTCATCAATGCGTCTGGCAACACAGTTGAAATTGCAAAGTCTGGTGCCAAGCTCGCATGGCAGCAATTGCCGAATCGAGAGTGGACCTGGTTTGGTCAGGTCGTCGAAAACGTCCAGAAGTCCACTGGACCGCAAGCTGCAGAAGGCGGCGATGGTGATGATGTTCTGTTCGGTTCAGCAGGTTCTGACGTTCTGAACTCAGGCATGGGCAATGACATCATGATAGGTGACTTTGCGCAAATCCGCTTCGCAGCTGACGGCATGGTTGACACCCTCACATCTAAACAAAGTGGGATCGGTTCTGCCGACACGATTGTTGGTCTGACAGGTCGACACATTGTTGCAGGTGGTCAGGGTGCAGACAACATCACGTTAGGCGACGGCGACAACGTCGTGCTGGGTGACTCTGGTGTGGTGAAATTGAAAGCATCGACCCGCCGAGTGACCGAAATCAGCAACTTTGATGAGCTGACGAACGACACCAAAGGCGGAGCAGATACCATCACCGTAGGCACTGGTAGCAACATCATTCTGGGTGGCTTGGGTGCAGACGTGATTACCGCGTCCGACCTGGTAAGCAGCACCAACGTGGTGATCGGTGACCACGGCCGACTGGTGTACTCCAAGTCAGAAAACGCGGAGCACCTGCTTGCGTTGATTGAAACGACAAAACCTGGCGTGAACGAAAGTAACACCGCCAGTGACGACTTGATCAACCTGGCTAGTGGCAATGCAATTGTGGTGGGCGGCGCTGGCCGCGATCGCGTGACCATTACTGCAGCCGCATCCAATGCAAATACGCAGCGCATGATCATCGGTGGTCATGGCCGCATCGAGTTTGATGCATTTGGCCGCATGACCCGCCTTGTGAGCACCGACACGTCGGCCACACAAGACAGCGATGACACTGTAACCATCGGTGCAGGCCGCAGCGAGGCAAGTGGTTCATTCGGTGACAACATTGTGGTTACCGGCATGGGCAACGACACCATCCTGATTGGTGGCGGCAACCTGATCAACGGCCTGAACTCCGGCCGTGGCGTGAGTACCGACATCGTGATTGCCGACAATGGCGAGGTTGTGCGTTCGGCCCCTTCTGAAGCCGAGTTGAACCAGTTGTTGGTGGTGCGCTCCATCCTGAACGACCTCGGTGGGAACGACATCATTGCAACCGGCTCTGGCGGCAAAACGCTGATTGGCGGCATGGGTGCGGACCAGATCACTGCATTCAATGGCGACCATTTCGTGTTCGGCGACAGCGGTTCGATGAACTACGACAGCGCCGCTGAAAACGGTGTGTTGCGCAGCCTGGTGTCAGAAGGCCTTGTGTTCGGTGGTGATGACCTCATTACGCTGGGCGACGGCTTCAAGATGGTGGTTGGCGGCTTTGGCTCCGACAGCGTACGTGTGAACGCCACACGCGACGCGAAGAGCAGCAACAGCGAACAGCGTGGCCGTTTTGCGCGCTTCCTGTTGGGTGACGCTGCCACGGTCACTTTCGACGTGGTGGGTGGAGTACAAACCGTGATGTCGGCAGATGTAATCGCAGCCACAGCCGGGGATGACACCATCACCGTAGGTGTTGTGGACAGCACTGCAGACTTGGGGCGTAACGTGATCGTGGGTGGTTTGGGCGCAGACCGTATTACTGTGCAGCCAGGTGCTTACAGCATTGATACGGTGGTGGGTGATAACGCCTTGATTGAGCAGAAAGCTCAAAGCTACGGCATTCAAACAATCACAACATTGAATGATGAGAAAGGCGATGCCGACAACATCAATCTGGGGCGTGGTGCGAAAACAGTGATCGGTGGCTTCGGTGCTGACAACATCAATCTGGCCACCGCGGCAGGGATGGACGGCAAGCTCAACAGCAGCACGATATTGGGTGACTCCGGTACTTTGACGTTCGAACCAGGCAACCCTGAGGGTATTGATGGCTCTGCAACGGCGGACAGCTTGAGAACCGCAACCAGCAAGTCGATCAATTTTGGAGGAGCAGATGTTGTCAACGTACTTGATGGTGACGTGATATTTGTTGGTGGTAGCGATCGTGATCGTTTGAATGTTGACTCTTCACGCACGGCCTTCCGTTTGGCAGTGGGTGACAGTGCCAGCTTGCAGTTCACAGCCGCTGGACTGGCCAGTGACGTAACACTGATCAGTACTCTGGACACAACAGCTTCCACTGGCGACTCTGACACCATCACAATTGGTAACGGCAGCCTGTTGGCTGGCATGTCCAGTTTGGGTAATGTAATTGCCATCGGTGGTATGGGAGCTGACAACATCAACGTTAACGCACCACGTTCTTCATCGGTGCTGGTTGGTGACAATGCAAGCCTTGTACGCAATGCTCTGTTTGGTCAAATCACGCGTCTGGAGTCTATCGCACTTGAGCAAGGTGCCGGTGACACGCTGACCGCTCAGGATGGCGATCACATTCTAGTGGGCGGTTTGGGTTCCGACACGATCAATGCAGGCAAGGGCAAACTTGTAGCGGCAGGTGATTCCGTGCAGTACAGCGCATTGACTAGCGAAACCAATAGCACCCTGTTTGGTACAGTAACCTTGCTTGCTTCGGTTGGTTTGCCCAATGGTGCAGCCGATTCAATTTCTGCTGGCGCCGGATTGAGCACGGAAGACGGCATCAAACTGATTGTGGGCGGCGCGGGTGCAGACATGATCTCGGTGTTGGCACGAAGTGGCTTTGAACGCGTAATTGCTGGTGACAACGCTGAAATCAATCTGGACACTGCCGGTCGCGTAGTTGGTGTGCAAAGTCTCGATTCGGGTATCACCTCCACAGGGGCTGATACGGTTAGCCTTGCAATTGGTGGTTCAGCCACTAACCGTGCTGTTGATCTCGACTTCAACGTCTTGGTGGGTGGTTTGGGTTCAGACATTCTGACTGTCAATTCATCTGCGGATACACAAGACATCATCGGCGGTGACAATCTTGAAATACGTCGAGCCAAAAACGCCATGGGTGAGTATCACCTGGCATTGGTGAACGCACTAAACGGCGTTTTGGGGGGCGATGACACCATTGCAACAGGTAGCGGTAGCAAGGTGATTGTAGGCGGCGCAGGTGCCGACAGTATTGATGCAAGAACCAGCAATCAAAACAGCCAGCAGGCCGTGGTTCTGGGCGATGCAGGCGCTGTGTTCTTTGAGCAGGCGGTAACCGGCTTCCTCAGCCGCATCTTAAGCACCAACGAAAGTCTAGGTGGTAACGATTCCATCCAGATTGCCGGCGGCAATGCTTATGTAGTGGGTGGTCGTGGAAACGACCGGTTCACAAGCACTTCGATCGGTAGTGAGCGTGTGTTCATCGGTGACAATGGTCAGATTGACTTTGTTAGTCGCGATGGTCGCCAAGACTTGAGTCGCATACAAACAACCAATGACCAGGTTAATCAAACCGAGCAAACTGACAGCGACACGTTTAATCTCTTGTTTAACGGTGGACATAACTATGTACTCGGCGGTGAAGGCCGTGACGTTGCATTGAACTTACCTGGTGCACTTGATCTGGATGATGTTTTCTTGTCTGGTTCAGGCAGCGTACGTCGCGATTTCACCGCGCCGCTGACGTTTAAAGACATCATCAGCATGGTGGCTTTGGGCGATTACAACGAGTTCCCTGAAGGTAACGACGGCGGCAATAATGGTGGCGAAAATCCAGGTCAAGGCGATGCGCTTGTAGGCACCGCAGTTGGCGAAGGCTTTGTGATTGATGGCAGTTTGACCACCAGTACCGGACGCCTGGCCTTGCCAGCACAAGATGGCGGCGCAGCCACCTTTGTGGCGGTCGAGAACGAAATCAGCAACTTCGGTATTTTCAATCTGCGTGAAGATGGCTCTTGGACATACACTTTGGATGTTGTCAAAGGCGGTGCTCTCAAGGGTGGTGAGGAACGGATGGAGCAATTCATCGTTCGCACTGAAGATGGATCAAGCACGGTTGTGTCGATCCAGATTTTTGGTGCACAGTCGCTTGCGGCAATCAGCGGTCAATTTGAAGGCGGCATCATTGAAGATCAAGGCAACACGGTAACAGGCCAGTTGAATGTGATTGACCTGGACCGTGATGAACAGCTCTTCAGCATCGATGATGTGCAAGGCTTGTATGGTCGGTTTACTCTGACACAGACAGGTGCGTGGACTTACACGGTCGATCAAGCCAATCCCGTGATCCAGTCGCTGCGCGAAGGGCAGGCTTTGGTCGAGCAATTTGACGCAGTATCGCTAGATGGCTTGGCGCGCATGCCCGTGGTGTTGACGATTACTGGCAACAACGATGTGGCTGTAATCACCGGAGTCGTAGAAAGCAATGCCAATTATACGGCAGGTGCTCAATTGACTGGTTCATTCTCCATCATGGATATAGACCAGGATGAAGCGTTCTTCCGGGCGCAGACTGCAGACAGCGCGCTGGGTCAATTCCAGTTGACTGAAAATGGTTCGTGGACCTTTGTTGTTGCGGATTCACAAGCCCTCGCTGACTTGCTGGTTGGCGAATCACTGAGCGTCGAGTTTGTGGTTGAGTCCCTTGATGGCAGCGCAAATCAAACGCTGACCATTCGGATCAATGGGGTTAAAGTAATTGCGCCGGAACCCGAAGAACCAGGCACACCTGTAGATCCTGGTACGCCAGCCAATCCTGTGCTGACACCAGAAGATATTGCTGCACTTGGCAACTTGCTGATCAGTATGGGCGTTGGTTCGGTGAACGGTGGTGGTGGCAGCGCCTCTACTAGTGGTGAAACCTCAGCTGGTGACAATGCGCGTGTCAGCGTCACGGATTCTGGCGTGAGCGTCAGTGTGGGTGGATTTGCTTCGGATGAAGCACTAGGAACCTCTGCCTTTGCTTCTGAGCAGCTGTCTGATCCGACCGACATCGCATCACTCGACGCGTCTGTAAACAGTGGCCTTGAAGTGACAGGAAATTCAACTCCTGTGACAGATCTGTCTGATCCTGGCGCCACGCTTGATAGTCAAGATTCTGGCAGCGAAAGTCTGGAGGTTTACGACGCATTGCCAAGCCCGGCATCTGGAGAGGCCGCTGAGCCAGTCACTGCCGAACCTGTTTCTGGCGTGACACCTGAAGATGCCGCTCAGCAGACTGAAAAGTCAGCCAAGAAAGGTGGTCTGGTTGATGAGGTTGCTGTTGGTTTGGCTGCTGCATCAGCCGTTATTGGGTCGACTTCTGGTCGTATTAACTGGAAACGCAAGAAGTAAGAGGGAGTCTCTGGAAGGTGGCAGTGTGATGTATTTCACTTATTGATGTGAAACATTGTTAATCACTGTCACTTCCAGGGGTTTCTTGTTCTCATTCTTTGTACCTTGTTCATGAAAATCGACACAATTGTCGTGCGGTTTAAATTTTAATTGCTTAACAACAATGGAGTAAGCATTTACATGAACGAGACAGTCAAAACGACGGACGCAGCCACCGGTGGTGTTCCAAAAATCGAGTGGGACGACAGCAAAATGTCAACCACTTACGCCAACGTATGCAACGTACTTGGTACACGTGAAGAAATCATGTTGCTGTTCGGGGCCAATCAAGCCTGGCAGTCTGAAATGAAAGAAGTGAAAGTATTTTTGTCCAATCGCATTGTTTTGAATCCTTACGCCGCCAAGCGCCTGCATGCTTTGTTGGAGTTGGGTTTGAAAGAATACGAAGCGCGTTACGGAGAGCTTAAGCTGTAAAGCATGGCTGAGCAGCTTCGATTTAGTACTAAACCGTCGGACGCCGTCAAAGCGGGTCCGATCGGTTCCGCCATCTCTGATCCAGTTGTGCTGGCTCAGCGGTGGCTTTCCGCGCTTCTGAGTCAGCACCAATATTCAAATTTGGTGTCGGCGCTGGTCGTGGTAGGTTCCGCCAATGACGGCCCGTTTGAACCTGCGGCCTACTGGCCCAATGAGAAAGCGGCTACTTCCGAGCACATGCGCTCAGCGGCTGAGCGGGCAATGAATACCCGCTTGCAGATTACCTTGCCCACATCCAGCGGTTTTGTTTGGGCGCAGCCTTTGGTACTGGACAAAGCCATGTATGGCGTTTTTGTAGTCGAGATGGCGCAAAAGCAGTTTCCCTTGTCACTTCGTGAGCAATTTACTCTAGGCGAAGGCTGGTTGTATTTGCCCTGGATCCAACGATCTTTTGACGAAGTGCGTCTTGCTTCCCTGCGCCTTGAGTTGGTGATGGAGCAGGTGATGGCCATCGAAGACGAGCCTTCTACCACAGATGCCTACCAGGCCATGGTAACTAATGCCGCCGCCAAGTTAAACAGCGATCGTGTTGCCTTGGGCTTTGTCAAAAAAGGCAAAGTGAAGTTACAGGCTTTGTCCTCCACCTCGGATTTTGAGAAACGGATCGATATGGTGCAGCTGCTGGAAGCCGCCATGACTGAGGCGCTTGAACAGGGTCGCGCTACCGAATATTCAACAGAAGCGCCACCCGAGCCACTTACTGCCGCAGCATTGCGTGCGCACTTGACACTGTGCCGCGATTACGGGTCTGTACACGTGCTTGCCGTGCCATTCACTCGCTCGTTAACTGAAACGGGAGTGGTGCTGTTTGAGTGGGCGCAACACCCTGGCGAAGATCAGCTTGCCCTGGCTCGTTCCATTGTTCCGGTCGTGGGACCCATCGTGCTATCCCGACGCCACAGTGATCGCCCTATGCGGGAGCGTTTTGTCGAATGGTGTCGTCTAGAGAAAGATAAATTATTCGGTGCCCAGTACGGCACCCGGAAACTGGTTTACTCAAGTTTATTGTTTGTCATTGCATTCTTTACCTTTGCGCATGGTGAGTTCCGTGTTGCCGCAAACTCTCAACTCGAGGGCAGTGTTCGTCGGCAAATCGCCGCACCCTACGATGGTTTTGTTGCTTCTGCCGCCTACCGCGCAGGACAAACCGTCAAGAAAGGCGAATTGCTTGCCACCCTTGACGACAAGGAATTGATGCTGGAGGCCCAGCGCTGGTTGAGTCAACAGGACCAATATTCAAAGCAGGCTCAAGACGCCCAGGCGCAGTCTGACTTGCCGCAAATTCAAATTGTCATGGCACAGGTGGAGCAGGCGCGCGCGCAGCTGGAGCTGTCCGAGTCCCAATTAGAACGGACGCGAATTACCGCACCGTTTGATGGCTTGATTACTTTGGGGGACTTGTCACAAAGCCTTGGTGGCGCGGTCAAGAAAGGCCAGGTGCTGTTTGAGATTGCGCCCATGGACGGGTATCGCGTAGTGCTGGATGTAGACGAGGCAGACATCTCCCATCTGAAAATTGGCCAGACAGGCCAGCTCGTAGTCACCTCCTTGCCCAACGAGAAGTTTCCCTTCGAAGTGAAATTGATTACACCGGTGGCAAAAGTCAAAGATGGTTTAAATTACTTCCGTGTCGAGGGCGCTGTGCTTGAATCAGAGCAAAGGCTGCGGCCCGGCATGGAAGGTGTAGCCAAAGTGTATGTTGATGAACGTCGTTTAATCTGGATCTGGACTCATCGCGCTGGCATATGGTTGCGCTTGAAGTTGTGGTCCTGGTTTGGGATATAGCGCATGAGTGGATCACTTTTTTCCAGCTCCTGGTATCGAGTCAAGGGCCTGAAGCCGCAATTGCGGGGTCAGGCCAAAATCGTTCGTCATGTCTATCGGGAAGAGGTCTGGTATGTCATTCAAGACACTGCCTCTGGAAAAATGCTGCGCATTGACCACTTGGCTCATGAAGCACTTGAGCAGCTTGATGGTCGTCGAAGTGTGGAGGAAATTTGGCTACAACTGCAAGAAAAGCTGGGTGATCAGGCGCCCACCCAGGATGAGTTGATTGGATTGTTCACTCAGTTGCATCAAACCAACCTGTTGCTGGGCGGGAATATCCCGGATTTGAGCGAAATCAAAGAACGTCGCAAGAAAAACCGCGTCACCAAAATCAAGCAGTACGTGGGCAATCCCTTGGCCATCAAGCTGCCTTTGGTCGATCCAGACCGTTTCTTGAGCAAACTTGTGGCTTTTTTCCCCCGAGGCAGCGCCAAGTGGATTCTCGCCTTGTGGTTTCTCGGTATTTGCGCTGGTGTTGCACAAGCTGCGCTTTACTGGGAGCCACTCACTGAAGACATCACTTCTCGCGTCTTCAACGCACAAAACATGTTGATGCTCTGGTTTGCATTTCCTCTTTTAAAGGCCATTCACGAGCTTGGCCACGGGATCGCCATCAAGGCTTTCGGGGGAAGTTGCCGTGAAATGGGTTTGATGTTTCTTTTATTCATCCCTGTGCCGTATGTCGATGCCAGCAGCTCGATGATGTTCAAGAACAAGCGCCACCGAATCGTGGTCAGTCTTGCCGGCATGATGATCGAAATGTTTGTTGCATCCATTGCTATTTGGGTTTGGGCTTCAGTCAGTGGCGGGCCAGTCAAAGCATTGCTGCACGAAGTAATAATTCTGGCCAGCGTGACAACCTTGTTCTTCAATGGGAACCCCTTGTTGCGGTTTGATGCGTACTACGCGCTTGCGGATTGGCTCGAGATTCCCAACCTTGCCACGAAGTCGAATCAGTTCATCGGTCATCTGTTGCAAAAGCACGTGTTCCGCGTGGGTGATGACCTGAAAGCGATCCTGATAACATCGGGCGAAAAGAGCTGGCTTGTTTTTTATTCGATTGCCTCATTCATCTATCGGATGATTGTGGCTTTCGGCATCATCTTTGCGGTTGCCCAGATGTACTTTTTTGTCGGTGTCATGTTGGCATTGTGGGCCGCTTGGACCATGTTACTGATGCCTCTTCACAAGGTACTGAAAGAGCTGTTCGTTGGCCAGTCGCTCAAGAACGTCAGGAAACGGGCTGTTTCAATGAGCGTCGCAGCACTGACGCTTTTCTCGATGATGATAACGCTGGTACCTGCCCCGTCATGGAGCATGGCAGAAGGCATCGTCTGGATGCCTGAAAATGCGCGTGTAACCAACAACGTTGCGTGCTTCGGTCATTCCGTGCTCGTCGAGCATGGAAGCCGTGTGGATTTGGGCCAGCCTATATTGCGCTGCGACGACCCAGACCTGCTAACCCAGCTTGAGAAAGCCAGGTCCAAACAAGACGAACTTCAGGCCCGTGTCACTTTTGCAGCCACCAGCGACACTGTGCAACAAGGTGTTGTGCAGGCCGAACTGAACTTCATCAACAGCGAAGTTGTGGAGCTAGAGCGCAAGCTGGAACAAATGGTCATTCGCAGCCCCAATATCGGCGTGTTCTATCTCGACGCGCCGGGTGACTTTCCGGGCCGCTATTTCGAGCGAGGCTCTGTGTTGGGTGATGTCGTGGACCCGAAGGCACTGAGTCTGATTACTGTGGTGCCGCAGTCCAGCGCAGCGTTGGTCCGTGGAAACACCGAGCACATTGAAATTCGAACCTCAGACAATCCAATGGAGCTGGTGCGAGCCACCATGGTGAGAGAGGTTCCTTCTGCCACAAAACAGTTGCCCAGTCTGGCCCTTGCCTTGCAGGGTGGTGGCGAAATTGGTCTCGATCCAGAGGCTGATCCTGAGTCTGGGCCAAAAGCGCTGAATCCACTCTTTCAGTTTGAAGTTCGTTTTCAGGACAACTACATGCCCAATACATTGGGCAACCGGGTTTTTGTACGTTTTGTTCACAGTGATGAACCACTGGCCAGTCAATGGTACCGCTCCCTTCGTCAACTGTTCCTAAAGAGGTTTGCACTATGAGCAGCTACGCACTTGAGGTGAGCGGGCGCCCGTACCCCCAGCGTCAGAACTGGACCGAGTCAAGTTGGCTGGATCGGCAGTTTGAAAAACTTCGCACCTTTGTACTCGGAAAATTCTGGTCCCGTCGTGCCCACATGGCCAATTTTGTAAACAAAGTCCACCAAGCCTACGCGGCAATAGAGCATATGGACGAAGCGCAGCTCGACGAGGCGCTTGCCTTGGTAAAAAAAGAGTTGCGCAAACAGGGGCCAGTTGATCCAGTCGCAGCAAAAGCTTTTGCTTTGATTCGTCTTTACTCGGGGCGTACTTTGGGGCTCTCCCATTTCGATAGCCAAATCTGCGGCGCTTACGCCTTGATTCGCGGCACGATTGCCGAAATGGACACAGGCGAGGGCAAAACGCTGACCGCCACGCTGGCCGTCAGCACGCTGGCGATGGCTGGGAATTCCGTACATGTGGTCACAGTCAATGATTACCTGGCAACACGTGATCTTGAAAAGATGACGCCGCTTTATCACAGCCTTGGATTAAGCACCGGTTTGATTACCGAGAAACTGAGGCCCGAGGAAAAACGTCTTCAGTACCGGGCCGATGTGGTCTATTGCACCAGCAAAATCCTCACTTTCGATTACCTTCGCGATCGCATTGATTTGGGTCCGCGGATGAAGCCTTTGGGCATGTCATTTCGCGCCTTCTTGGGCAGTAGCGACAACACCATGTTGCCTGGTCTTCAGTACGCGATCATTGATGAAGTGGACAGTGTGTTGATTGACGAGGCCAGAACGCCTTTGATTATTTCCCGTGAAACTCGAAACAATGTACTGGAGCAGTTTTATCGTCAGGCCATGTCCATTGCCAAAGAACTCGAGACGGGCGTTGACTATGAACTTGTGGATTTGGGCAAGGCCGCACGTCTGAATGAATTGGGCAAGGCAAGAATTGATGAGTTGTCAAAAGACTATGGTGGTTTGTGGCGCGGCAAATTACGACGCGAAGAGATAGTCACGCGGGCATTAAGTGCCATTTACGGCTTTCAACGCGATATTGACTACTTGGTGCGTGATGAAAAAATAATGATCATCGACGAGAACACTGGCCGACTGATGCCCGACCGCTCATGGGAACTGGGTTTACAGCAGCTCATGGAAATCAAGGAAGAGGTACCCATCAGCCCTGAGAAAGAAACCATGGGAAAGATCAGCTTTCAGCTTTTTTTCCGCAGGTACCTTCATTTCTCAGGCATGACAGGAACTTGTAAAGAAGTGGCAACTGAAATGGGCGAGGTTTATGGCCTGCCAGTCGTGAGGATTCAGCCACGCTTGAAGAACAAGCGAATCTATCTACCCAGCCGCATGTTTGTGACTGCTGAGGATCGCTGGATGGCGGTTGTGGCGAGCGTCAAGTATCGACTCGCCGCTGGCCAGGCCGTGTTGGTTGGAACCCGGTCGGTCAAGGCCTCTGAGACGCTTTCAATTCACTTTTTGGCTGCCGGCATTGAACACCAAGTACTAAATGCCAAAAACGACAAGGAAGAATCTGAACTGGTGGCGCATGCAGGTGAGCCTGGCAAGGTGACCATTGCCACCAATATGGCTGGTCGTGGTACCGACATCCACCTGAGTGACGCAGTGAAGAAGGCCGGCGGCTTGCATGTAATTTTGACCGAACGCCACGACAACAAGCGCGTTGACCGCCAATTGATTGGTCGGTGCGCGCGGCAAGGCGACCCTGGTACTTGCGAGGAAATGCTCTCGCTCGACGATGAACTTTTCCAGGGCCAAACTTCGCTCGTTGTTCAGGCGCTAAAGCAGTCTTTGATCCGTTTCCCGAACTCAAGGGCCAGCAACAAGTTGGCGCTGAGTGTGTGCAGGTTTTATCAATGGTCGGTCGAGCGGCATCACCGAAAAATCCGCGGGAGCATGTTGAGCAGTGACTTCCAGGCTCGGCGTTCATTGTCGTTTTCCGGTCAACTCGAATAATGTTTTTACTGAAGGTAAGTTCAATGCAATCGCTGGTTTTAAAAAAATTGGTCTTGGCGGCTTTCATGGCTGTGGCTTGTGGTTCCGTGATGGCGCAGTCCTCGGCTGCTCGCATGGTGAGTTCATGTTTTCTGTTGCCCTCACATGAGGTCATTGTGGGTACTCCCCTTGATGGCGTGTTGGAAACCGTCAGTGTTGATCGGGGGGATTTGGTCAAAGCTGGCCAGGTGATCGCAAAAATGAACACTGGACTTGAGCAGGCGCAGGTCCAGACGCAAGAGGCTCGCGCGGAGTTTGGCGAGCGCAAGGCACGTCGAAATGAAGACCTTTACCAAAAGCGGGTTATCTCCGATCATGAGTTGGATGAAATCAAGACCGAGACCAACCTTTCAAAACTCGAACTTGAAGAGCGCAGGCAACAGCTGAAGTTGCGCACGATTGTCAGCCCCATTAACGGAGTGATTGTGGACAAATTCAGATCGCGCGGAGATTTGGTGAAGCAGGAGAAGATTTTCAAAATTGCCACCATTGACCCGCTCAACGTCGAACTTGTCGTGAACTCAAGAATGTTTGGGCAGTTCAAACAAGGTCAGGTTCGCGAGGTGTCTCTGCCCTTGCTTAATCAAAAAGTAAGTGGGAAGGTGACTGGACTCGACAGGGTGATTGACCCAGCCAGCGGAACCTTCCGAGTTCGTCTGTCGGTGCCTAACCCCGGCAGCAAGATTCCCTCCGGATTGCAGTGCGAAGCCAATTTTAACTAAACCGTATTTATTTACATCGGGTCTATTCAGATGAAAGCGCAACACAACAGCAAGCACACAAGAAAAGTGGTCACGGCAAGCATGCTACTGGTGATCAATGCATCCATGCCAGCTACCCTGAATGCCAATCCATCGATTGTTGATGACACCGCACCCGCCAATTCTCAGGCCAGTGCACGCGCGCAGGTACAGTTGCCCGAACGTTTTCGAGAGAGAACAAGCATCAAGGCTAATCAACAGCGCACCCAGACTAATCTGTCTAGCTTGCGCCTGTCGGTTAAGGGCTTCTCTTTCGAGAATAGCCCCTTGGTTGACGCTGACGAAGTGAATCAGATTCTTTCTCCATGGAAAGATCGTGACCTTACTTTCTCTGAGTTCGAGCTTGCGGTTCATCAAGTCGCAGATTACTTGCGCAGTAACGGGCATCCGAATGCGTCAGTTCAGGTCTCTCGTGCAGCCTTTTCAAACGGACAAGTCGTGGTTGCAGTCAATGGCCTGGCCCCGGGTGAAACCATTGCGCCAACACTGGCTGTGAATGAGTTCGAGATTAAGGGTTTAACAGTGGTCGGCGAAGAGCAGATCCGCCCCATTCTAGAGCCATATGCCAACAAGAATTTGTCGGTAGCCCAGCTTCAAGTTGTTGCAGACGAACTTGCGGTGTACTTGCGTGGACTTGGTTATCCGTTGGCACAGGCTTTTCTGCCCCCTCAGAAAATTGATTCTGGAAAAATTCAGATTCAGGTTCTTGAAGGCGTAGTGGATGGCCAGCAAGGGACAGACGGCCTCATCGTGCAGACCGCTGGTAACCGCGTATTACCGACCGTGATTGAAACAATCCTAAGCAAGGCCGTACTGCCGGGGCAACCCATTCGGAATGATGAACTTGACCGCGCTGTGCGTTTGGCTGGTGACCTGGCAGGCATCAAGTCCATGACAACGACTTTAGGCCCTGGTCAGCAGCCGGGCAGCACTTTTGTCACCGCCCAAGTTGATGAAGATGATTTGTTCACCGGCGCTGTATCCGCAGACAACTATGGAAACAAGTTCTCGGGCGAGGGTCGACTGAACGCAGAACTTAAGCTGAACAGCCCGTTCGGTCGTGGCGAACTGTTCATGTTGAATCTCACCGAGACCAGCGGATCGAGCAGCGCCAAACTGAGCGGTGTTACCCCGGTGGGCTTGTCCGGCCTGAAAATCGGCGCATCGTATGCTGACCTGGATGTCAATATTGGCGGCGCCTTTGCACCGTTGAATATTGCCAGTAGCAGCAATGTTGCCTCTGTTTTTGGAACCTATCCACTCATTCGTTCTGCCACCAATAATGTACAAGCCTCAGTGGTTTACGACGACAAGGACGTATTCAACGAGTTGTTGAGTGTGCCCACCGCAGATCGTAAAATAGAAATGACGACGCTGGGTTTGAACGGAAACTTCACACAGGTTTCCGGCGCGCAGAACTCCTGGAGCGTGTCGTACAGTCTTGGTGATGTCGCCTTGAAAGCGCCAACCGTCCTTGCGGATGATTTAGCGACACGCGGCAAGTTCGACAAAATAAACGCCGCCTTTGCACGCCTGACTCCCTTGAGCACCGATAGAACCTGGAGTCTTTACACCGCTTTGTCGGGTCAGGCCGCTGATAAAAACCTGGATGTAATTGAGCAGTTTCAGCTCGGTGGTCCGAATGGCGTGCGTGCATACCCCACAGGTGAAGCCATTGGCGAGAATGGTGGCTTGTTGAATGTTGAATTGCGCAAGCTGGTCAGCAAAACTGCATGGGGTGATCTGAACGTATTCGGCTTCTATGACTATGGATTCATCCAGCAGAAGCGGCAGATGGGCAAGAACTACGACCTGCAAGGCGCAGGTGTCGGTGTCAGTCTGGCCAAGTCCGATGTGGGGTCCATCAACATCGCTTTTGCCAGGAAAATCGGCAATAACCCCAACCCAAGTCCGCTTGGTTTTGATGCCGACGGCGAAGCAAAAAGTGCACGTGTGCTGATCTACGCAAACATTGTGTTTTAAGCGGCCCACCAATACGCACCCAACCACGGACTATATGAATATGAAAACCACCACACACACACCACGGATTCTCGGTCTCCTGATCACCTCACTGTTCGTGAGTAACCAGTCGCAGGCCAACCCACCCGCAGCAAATGCATTACCAACGGGTGGCACGGTGACTTCGGGTATCGGCAGCATTTCCTCAATGGGTAGCGCATTGAGCGTGACGCAGAGTTCTCAGAATCTGTTCACCCAATTTGATACATTCAATGTTGGTGCAGCAGCCTCGGTGCAGTTTTTGCAGCCTAACAGCAGTGCGATAGCGGTCAGCCGGATCGTGGGTGGCGAAGTCTCGCAAATTTTCGGACGACTCTCAGCCAACGGCCAGCTGTTTTTGTTGAACCCACGCGGTGTGGTCTTCGGTCAGTCTGCTCAGGTAGATGTGGGTGGCCTAGTAGCCTCGTCACTGAAGTTAAGTGACAAAGACATCTTGAGTGGTCAATACGCTTTGTCGCAAGGTACAGGGGCAGGCGCTGTGCGTAACTTTGGGGAGATTATCGCCCGGGAAGGTGGATTGGTCGCGTTGGTGGCGCCCACAGTGGAAAATGCGGGCACCATTCGTGCCGATGGTGGCCAAATTGCAATGGTGGCTGGTGATGCGGTACGTCTGGAACTTGGACAGGGTGGCCTCATTGGGGTCACCGTCGATGGTGGCGTGGCCCAGGCACAAATTGACAATAGCGGTTCCCTGCTGGCCGACGGCGGGAAAGTCTGGATGACTGCCCGGCAGGCTGGCGATTTGGTTGGGTCAGCCGTGAATCAGGCAGGTGTGGTGCGAGCCAATACTGTCGCTCAACGCAATGGTGAAATCTGGATTGACGGTGGCCCGCAGGGCACTGTGACCTTGGGCGGTCAAACTTTGGCTATGGGTACAGGCGCCGGTGAAGCCGGTGGCCGCATTGCTGCCACCGCAGGTGATGTACGCGTGACCGGCAAAGTGGATGCCTCAGCATCCGCAGGCAAAGGTTACATTGAAATCGGTGGAGGCTTTCAAGGCAGGAATGAACGCCTTGCCAACGCCCGCCGAACCACACTGGAAAACACCGCCGAGGTAAAAGCCAATGCGACGGTGGACGGTGATGGCGGTACCGCCATTGTGTGGTCGGAAGAGCGCAGCAACGTTGCTGGTGTCATGCAAGCCCAAGGCGCAGGTGAAGGCAAAGGCGGCTTGATTGAAACATCTTCACGTGGCGTGCTGGGTTCGACTGCGGCCGTGGACGTGAGTGCTGCCAGTGGTCAACACGGGCAGTGGTTACTGGATCCAACCACCATCACGATTGCCGCTGGTGGCCCAACTCCAACCAACAGCGTGGATGCAGTCAATACGGTCGATGCTGCAACCATTTCCAACGCACTCACCAGCGGGGCCAACGTCACCGTAATGGGGACTGATGGCATAAACATTGATGCAGATATCTCCAAAACAGGCGGTGCGCGTTCTTCGCTGACGTTCAGCGCACCAAACGCCATCAATTTGGGTAGAGTGGCTCAGTCGCGACAAATCTCTGCGACAGATGCACCAAATTCCGGTGTCACAAGTTCGCTGGATGTGGCGTTTAACGGCGGCACAACTGGCAAAGTCACCCTGTTTGGCAGCATCAGCACCAACGGTGGCAATGTCACTTTTGACAAAGCGGTGGATCTTGCCTCTGCACGCCCGATTTCAACTTCCGTATCGCAGCCCAATGCAGGCATGCCTGCATCGAATGCTTCAGGCAACATCATGTTCAATGAAGCGGTTCGTTTGATCGGTGCCAACCCAGTTACTTTGGACACACAGTCTGTTCGCGACGGCGGCGGCAATGCAATTTCTGATGGCGGCGACATCACCTTCAACAAAACTGTTGATTCACTCGGCACTGGCAATTTGCCGCTGGCGTTGATCTTGAATACAACAGGTTCAATTGTGAATGCTGACCCCATGATCACAACACCCACCAATCGTTCCGGTGAGATTGTGTTCAAGGACAACGTGGGTGCAACCGACCCATTGCGCAGCATCACCATCAATGGCCCAAGCACCGTGTCTTTAGGCGATCCCTCTGGAGGCACAGCCGCACAAACAGTCAACCTGAAAAACGACGGTGGCCCTGTACTTACGTTCAGTGCACCCGGTGATATTCGCCCGGCTTTGCTGCTGAACAGCGCCAGCACCACAATCAATGTGACTGGTTTTGGTGCATCGGGTACTTCTAATTATTTGCAAAGTACGTTTGACATCATTAAGGGCACATCCACTGCGGTGAACACATCAGCCGCAAGTTTGGGCATCAATTCAGATCGGTCCATTCAGTTGATCGACACAGATATTCTGGGTTCCAAGACCGGTACATCATTACCGACTAACACCACACTTGATGTGAACCTGAACAGCAATCGCTTGGGTACAGCCGATATCAACACCAATTCCGGTGGAATCTCGCTGGAAGGTCAGAGAGGAGTGAATATTGTTACTTCGGGCGGCAATATTGTATTGGCAGGTGGCAGTGATGGTATGGGCCGCGCTTACGGCGTGGCCGGTGAACAGAACACCGATGGTATTTTGCTTCAAAACACCACGCTCGATACCAGCACCGGGAACCTGATGACCCAAAACACGGGTGACATTACCTTGCGTGGTGCCTCCCCTGTTGATGAGGGGTCTGGTGGTACAGCAGTGCGTTTGTTTGGTACCACCAACCTGAATGCAGGCAATCAGGACATTGTTGTAGACGGTTTGGTTGAAACCACGTCTGGTGGTGCTCCAAAAGACGCAGTACTGATTGGCAGTGGCGGCACTGCTGGCGTGAACATCGTTACTGCCGGTGCGGGTACCGTCACGATAATGGGCGATGCCTCGGCGGTATCGCCCGGCGCGCAAGCAGGTGCCAGCTACAATGGCGTCGAACTCAGTCGGGGTGCGAATATCCGGACAGAAAACGGCGATATTCTCGTTCGCGGTTTTGGAGGCGGTGGCAACAACGTGAACGTCGGTGAAAACGTTGGCGTTCGTCTGAAAGACTCGGATACCCAGGTCACTTCCAAAACTGGTGACATTACTTTGGTCGGTCAAACTGGAGGTAAAACGTCAAGCTATGCCATTGCCACAAGTGGTGATGACATTTCAATTGGTCAACGCCGCGATCAAACCGTGGCTCGCAATGCAACTGGTGACACGTTTACCGGCAATGTCAATTTGGTAGGCGACACCATGCAGTTCGTGAACAACGCAACCAACAGATTGCGTGTCACAACCCAGCGCGACGCCATGAACGTGAATCCTTTGAGCACCGGACAAATCAATATCCGCTCACTTCATGACGTGGCCATACAAATTGGGGGCATGGAGCCCACACCACCATCCTCCGACAATGTGGCCATGCCCGATAAGCCTTTGTTCCTAGCCAGCGAATTGTTTTCTGGCAGTAATGCGGTTCTCATTCCAGGCGCAGGCGAAATCAACATTGGCCAGTTTGGGCACAACACCTTGAATGGTTTGGCTGTTGGTGAATCATCAAAAACCATTTCCGTGAACGGTGCTACCACTGTTCGCGACCCATTGAATTTGCTGGCCCGTGGCGGCGACGCAATGACGGGTGGCAACGTGGCATTTAACAGCAACCTGACTGTTCAGGGGACACCCGGCGCTGCTCCACGCACAGCCAATATTGAAGTGGCTGCAGGGGTAACACAAGGTACCAATGCGTCATTGAACGCAGCCAATTTGCGGGTCGACGCTGGCAACGACGTACTGTTGCTTGGCGCCAACCAGATTGGCACCGTGGCGATTCAAACCCATGGCAATGTCACCGTAGGTAATGCACAGGCGTTGACAGTGGGCACTGTTAGCCGCGATTTGCTGGGTGCCAACACCAGCACCTCTGGCATAACCACTCAAGAAAATTCGACCGTTGCCGGGCGTGTATTGAATGTTACTGTAAACGGCAGCAACGCCGACCTGACCATTGCACAAGCCTTGAGCAACACGGGCGGTTTGGTGGCTGTTCAGGCCCTGGGAGAAACCTTAAGCGCTTCTCAGCGGGGCAATTCAATCAATCAATCTGGTGCAGGCACAATCACCGCCGCCGACCTGATTGTGCGTGCGCAGGACAATTCAGACCTCACGCTAAGTGGTAACCAGTTCGGCAGACTGGCTGTGGACATGAGCACTGGTGGTGGTGATCTGTCTGTTGTGCGTGGCAGCACAACAGCGGGCGACATCACAATTGATTCACTGAGTATTCCAACCCTGTCTACGGGAGCAGCTTTGCCAATTACAGTGAGTGGTGTCACTGCCAGCGACACCACTGGACAAGTGTTTATCCAGAACCTCAATGGTGGCTTGACGCAAACCAACTCGGCACCCGTGATTGTTGGTGGGCTTGCGGTCAACACCACAGGCGCAATTACATTGAATGCGCTGTCGGCTGCTACTGGTACACCAGCGATCAATCAGATCGACAGTCTGGCGGCGATTACTTCTAATGGTTCCATCACTGTGACAAACCTTACCGCGATGGCGGTGGATTCAGTGGCCACACAAACCAATGCGGCCATCCCAGCGGAATTGAAACGTGAAACCGGAGTACGTGCCCAGGGCGCAGCACAAACCGTTAGCCTGAATGTCACTGGTGCTGCCGCCGGCCTGACAATCAACAACGTCGATAACGATCCAGATGCCAATATTAACAATGCGGTAACTGCCACAGGCCATGTCAGTCTATCAACGGGCACCGGCCCTCTGACCGTGCAAGGTGCGGTGTTGGCCTCTGACACCGTGGTCAACAACGAAATCGCGAGTATTGCTTTAAGCACAACAGGTGGCAATGTCAGCATATCCAACAAGTTGGAAGCCACTACAGACGTTAGCGTAGTGACCAACACGGTAGCCACCTTGGGCGCATCCATTACCACCAATGCTGCCACAGGGGCACCTGCGAACCTGCCTGCGGGAACTATCATTGCTAACAATGGCAAGGTGGTTTTGCAAACCAACGTAGGCAGCATAAGCCAGAACGCCTCTGTGGAGGCACGTGGCGGCAGTGTCGAGTTCGCGACACAGTCGGGTAATATTACTCAAAATGCAACCGTTGTGGCAGTAGGCGGGGTGGCAGATGACTCAGGTTTCGTCACTTTGAAAACAGGGACGGGTAGCATCGCCTCGAATGCCGATGTCACAGCTCAAAAGGGCAGTATCGAAGCAGTGGCAGGTGTGTCTGGCGACATCACCGTCAAGTCAAACCTGAGTGCTGACAATTTAGCCGACAATGCCGACATCGTACTGTCAAGCAGTTTGGGCAGGGTGTCCTTGGGCGACAGCGCAAATGCAATGGCAGCTGTTGGCAATGTCACGGTGTCTGGCACAGGCGACGTGCGTTTGCGTGGAACATCCATTGAACAGTTCACCGGCGCAATCACCGCCAGTGGTTTGTCTGCCAACGCAATTGGCACAACAGCCAGTACAGACACGGTACCGTCCCCTGACAATGTATCGCTTCGTGGCAACAACAGCTTCACCACCTTAACCGCTAAGTCGACGGCAGGTTCTGTAGACGTTAAAAATACCAAGACAGGCGATACCTTTATCGGCCAAGTCTTGGGATCAAGCACGAATGCTGACACTCAGGACGGCTTGTCGGCAGCGGGGCAAATCACTTTGCAAACCGCTGGTGGTCTTGTTCAGAATGTTTCCCTGGGCAACGTACCGAATCTTGTCTTAGCGGAAGGTGGTTTGTACATCGATGCGGCAGCAGGCAATGTCACCATAACCAATGCGGGTAACAAGCTGGATGAAGTGGCTGTGAAAGCCAACACTGTTGCGAACCAGAATGTGGCCTTGAACAGTTCATCGGCAGTGAAGCTGGACACGCGCGCCCGTCGCGACCTTGGCGCGACGTCCGACACAACACACGCTGGCGTGAATGCCACGGGCAAAGTCTCCGTCAACACGGGCGATACAATTAACGTTACTGCAACACTCACCCAGACGGCAGGTGCGGCATTGGTTGCCGACGCTATCGTGCTCAACTCGACTGGCGCGACAACATTGGTTGATACTGGAAACTCAGTGAACACTGTTGCAGCCAGCGCGGGTGATAACCTGAACCTGCTCAATAACAAGGCATTGCAAATTGTTACCGATACCAACGCGGCGAATGCAAACGCATCGGTCACAGGCTTGAGTAGTACAGGTAGCATCAATAACACGGTGGCCGTAAAGCTAACTGGTACGAGCAGCAATTTGACGCAGGCAGCAGGTGCCACGGTGGTGACAGGCAATGCGGCACTTGTGGCTACCGGCAACGTGACCCTGAATGACGCAGGCAACAATGTTGGTCAGTTTGCAGCCACTGCTGCAAATGTGACATTGACTGACACTGGCGGTCTGGTATTGGCCAGTGTGGCTACTGAGTTTCCCGACCCAGCACCTGCCACTACCAAACAAACGGTCAATGGTATACAAACTGGCCAGTTTGTAGTGAACAGCAATGGCGCGGTAACACAGCAGGCAACTGCATCTGTGAGCGCAACCGATCTGGAGCTGCGTACTACAAATCCTGCTGTTGGTGCTGGTGACGCAGTGCTTATAAATCGTCAAAACCAGATTGAGAACTTGTCAGGCACAATCGCAGGTAGTACTGATATTTATTCTGCGGCCGATGTCAGTATTCTTCCGGTCAGTGGTCTGAATGGTTTGTCTGCCACGAGTGATTTACAGGTGCGTTCTGCAAAGAATCTCACCTTGCAGCCGGGCGCAGTGGTGTCTGCCAACAACCAGTCGCTGGTGTTGGCGGCAGATGCAGCATTCACCAACCTGGCGGGGCCCAACGCACTGCAGCCCGGTACAGGTCGCTGGTTGATTTATGACAGCAACTTGACTCTGCAAGATCGTCTCGGAGGCCTGCAGCCTGATTTCCGTCGATTCGTGACCACCTTCGATACCTATTCGCCTGCACAGGTTCTGGAAGCGGGTAACGGTTATTTAAACGACGCTTTGGTAGTCAACCCGAATGATTCGGTTCGCGCTGGCGCCGGAGTTGGTTCTTCCAGCACAGCAGGTGGTGGCGCGGCAGTGTCCACGAGCACACTGCAGGCATTGGCAAATACAGGTGCTGTAGGCGATGTGTATGCTTCAGTGCAGGGTACGCCATTGCCTGAATTCCCGGTGAGTCAGCCCGCGTTTTTTGTTGATGGCAAAATGGGAGCTAGCTTCGATGTACCCGTTTTGGTTCAAGTCAACAACCGGGTGCCTTTTAGTATCGCCCTTAATTCTTTGGTGGGTGCTAAGCAGGTCAAAGGTGTCAGCATGGTGGATGGTTCCGCTCTTCCAAACTGGATCGATTTCGATGCAGAACGCAGCGTTATCTTTGGCCGCGTACCAAGCAAACAAAATGAGCCGTTTATCTTGGTGGTAGCTACGGAGCTTCCAGATGGTCAACTATCAAGTCTAAATGTGTTTTTCAACCCAACACCACAAGAGGAACTCGAGTAGAGATCAGAGCAGATCAGATTGACTTTGTGTCAATTTGATCTCTATCTAAATCACCAATATGTGGCATTCTGAATAATTGGTCTTAATAAAGTTAGTGATAAAATCTAATTAAATCTAAGTATTTTGCTAAAGCCTCGCATGTTCAGTTCTAGTACAGATTCTTCAGAAAGAAGATGTATTTTTTGTCAAAAATGACAGCATTGGCAGAATCGCGGGTGCGATTTATTAATGTTTAGCAGTTTTTTTTGCGAAGATCAACAAACAGTAAATCTAATTCGTCTTAAATATTAATGTTGTCCTGAAAATAAAATAATCAACCGCTAACTCGCAGCTCAGTGTTAATAAATCGAGTTAATCCTGTATTTTTCTGAAATGATAGATAATGGAGAATTTGGCTGCCAAATTAAAATCTGGTGTGTGGGGTGTTGCCGCTTAGATTATAGAAAGTTTTTTAGTAAAAACAGCGAGAATTTTTTTTGTGCTGCGGAACTTAATGTGAAATCCCCCACTAATGTTTTTAGTGGGGGTTCTGGTGGACGAGTTTGTATATGAATTACCCGGAAAATTAAATATCCCATGCGGTCTAATCGATTGTCCGCAAGTCTTTGCCCTTTTGAAAAGGCCGCCATATCGATATTCTCAGGAGATATCGTTAGAGAGAACGGATCTGTGAATTTTCCACCTTGGGCTTGCAAATAGAGTTTGCCGCTTTCTGTAACCCTAAATACAGTGTTGTGAGTGACAAACGTTCTTCCGTTTTTTTTAAGAATTCCAGCTCTTAGAATCAGTATTCTTATGAAGATAGTGCTACTAAATAGAATTGACGCAATTGAAAATAAGATAAATATGGTCATGTTAATTGATGTGATCAGACTAAACCAGTATTGGATGAGGTTTTGTGAGGTGGATTTCATAACCCTTTTCTAGTATGTACGGACTTTTATCATTTCGCTGTGAATACTTTCACAGCATTCAACAGTTATGTAGGGAAGGAACGGGGTGGGTAGATGAGCGAGACCGAGGCGCGTCGATTTATACGAGAGGTATTTACAAAGATGAGACCTATCGAGTTCTTAGAGGTGGTCGAATCTTTGCCCGAATCCGAAGAGAAAGTTTGGTTACTAGGTATTTTAGTAAACGAACTCAAGGAGTCTGGATATATGGTAGTTCAATAGCTAAGGTCTTAGCCGACCCCCAAAGTTCTGGAATCGCACGCATAACAGAGCAGGCTTCGTGTAGTCGGACAGTTTTTGTGGATTTTTAATAAAGATCCAGCCCTACGGATTAAGCGGCCAATGCCGCAACTTGGTTGACGAAATACACCTAGTCAGGGGTCTTGTAATCCAAGGCTTGATGGCCTCGACCAATATTGTAAAACGCAATATTCTCGTGCAAATGTTTTCTGGCTTGCGATGTTGTTTCGTAGGCTCGAAGGTAGACCTCCTCGTATTTCACCGTGCGCCAGAATCGCGCGATCACCACGTTGTCACGCCAACAGCCTTTACCATCCATGCTGATTCGTATCTCATGGCCTTTGAGCATTTCTGTGAACTCCAAACTGGTGAATTGACTTCCCTGATCTGTGTTGACGATTTCGGGCTTACCATATTTGATGATCACCTCTTGAACCGCTTCAACGCGGAAATTCGCATGCATGGTGTTCGACAGCCTCCAACTGAGAACTTTCCTGCTGAACCAATCGATGACTGCGCACAGGTACAAAAAGCCGCGCCTCATCGGCAAGTACGTGATGTCTAGCGCCCAGACCTGATTGGGTCGAACAATGGGCAGTGTTCGCAACAAATACTGATAGATCTTGTGCCCAGGGTGTCGCTTGCCGGTATTGGGCTTTCGGTAAACGGCTTGAATGCCCATTTTGCGCATCAAGCTGATCACCCTGCGCCGACCAACGCCGGCAAAACCCGAGCGCAACAGCAGATCACGCATCATGCGGCTGCCTGCATACGGACGGTCCAAGTGAATCCGATCCATAGCAGCCATCCGCGCGAGATCCGATTCGGGCACGGGCACAGGCTTGTAATACGCGGTCGATCTGGCCATGCGAAGAATCTTGGCTTGTTTGCTCACTGGTAATTCGTGACTCGGGTCAATCAATGCTCTGCGCTCAACAATCCCGCCTTGGTGAGCGCGCTTTCTAAAAAATCGTTCTTCACTGTAAGCGCGCCAATTTTTGCATGTAACACCTTCACATCAATCGTCGACTCTGTTGATTTGGTCGCCCCGAACACGGTGGATGCGCCTTGCAGCAATTCAGCCTTCAATTGCGCGATTTGGGTGGCGTGCATGTCGTATTTCTGAGCAAGCTCGGCAAGTGGTCGTTCGCCTCGAACTGCTTCTAATGCCACGTTGGATTTAAAGTCAGGCGAGTGATTTCTGTATGGTCTGCGACTCATGATTTCTCCTTTCCTGGGCAACATTGTTGGTCCAAAAAGCAGAGCTGTCATCTTTTATCCATCTGTCCGAATTTCAGAGGCCTGCTCTCACGTTTGTGGTTTACCATTCGTGGACTCTGATCGATGCCATGAATCTTCAGAATCGCCCACACACAGCGATAGCCGTAGGTGGGAAAGTCTTTAGCAACAGTGATGATGTCACTCAACAACGTGTCTTCATCACGCCTAGCTGGCGCCTTTCGACTGTCAACCCAATCAGCTTTTCTGGTCTTCAGAGCGGTCATGTGACTGTGCGAAACGCCAAGGACGAAACAGACCTCACTTACTGGTTGTCCCCGGGCAACAAGGGCGAGTGCGCAATCCACTTTCGGCTTTTACCGTACTCCACCGCTTCCTTGAGAATTTCGTTCTTAAGCGTTTTGCGGCCCAGCGCAGCTTCTAGCCGTTTGATGCGCTTCAACGCTTCTTTCATTTCAGAGACTGGCATCACGGGTTCGTTAGCACCGACGGCAACCAAAGAGCTATCTGAATATGCTTTGCGCCATTGGAACAACTGGCTGGCGAAGATACCCGCTTCGCGGGCCACTGAGGAAACGGTTTTACCAGCTTGGTATGTTTCCTGGACCAAAGCCAACTTCTCGGAGAGCGTCCAGCGCCGTCGGCGCTGGACGCTCGTAATCAGTTCAACCCGCTCTGGCTTGCCATCTGAATTCCTAGTCGTAAACATAGATGTATTCCTATTCCTAATGTTAAGAAATACCTCCGGTACTGTCATTCAGGGGGCAAGTTCACAACCGCTGTTTGTACCCTGCTTGGAGCACTGTACTATTCTGTAATGTTTCATTTCGATGCAATGTTACATTAACTCCTGAAATGCCACCTCAACCCGTAGAGTTTGTCTGTTTAAATGAACCAACCCACCAACCCACCTGCATTGTCACTGTTGTTGGTCAGTGCATTGCTGTTTGTGGCCTTGGGGTGGCTGTTCAGTGTTCCAGTCAACACGCCGTATCAAGATCTGGTTCAAGAACGATCCTACTTTGAAGATACAAGTGGTACGGCAACCATTGCTAACATTGGTGACAAAACTTTTACCCCTTTCATGGGACCACTCTTTCGTGGCAACAATTCAAACCCTGTTTGGTTAAAGTTGACGCTGGGTCCTTCCAGTCAGCCGAACTGGGTGGTGATGGTGCAACCCAATTACACGCACCAAGTGGATATTTTCTTACCAGATGAACAAGGTGGTTGGATTGAAAAGTACACGGGCTCCAAGCATGCGTTTTCTGAACGTGAAGTTGATACCTTGGCCCCGTCGGTAAGATATCAAGCCATTACCAATAGCGGTGCGGTTATATACGCCAGAGTGGTAACTCCTACCACGCCAATTTACGCACGCGTCGTGACCGAAGCTGATAGCGCCGCATTCGATTCCCGCTTGCAGATGGTGGGTGGCGCCTTTGCAGGAATCGGATTTTTGGTGGCGATGATTTCATTCATGATTTATGTGGCTACCAAGGACTCACTTTGGTTATTCGATTCAGTTTACAACCTGTCTGGCTTGTGTGTTCTGGCCTTGATGTTGGGGCTGGCATCACGATTTGTGTGGCCAGAACGCGTGGATTGGGTGAATCAATTAATGGTGCTTGGCAACATTGTTCACATGGGGGTGGGTATCGGTATTTTTTACCGGATATTCAAACTATTCCAACCACCGCAATGGCTACTGTGGCACATGTTCGTCATTCTGCTGATTATTCCTGTGTTGCTGTGGATGGCATTGAATGGTCATGCTGACAAAGCTTTGGCCACAAACAATATGTTCATCGTATTGCTGAATGTATTTGGTGTTGTGATTGCCATGGTAGCCCGACACCAAGACAAGTTCTTGCTGTACGCGCTGCGGTTTGCCTACTTGGTATTAACTGGATTTATGCTTTGGTGGATTGTGCCGCTGGTGCTGAAACTACAAACCGAAAACTTCTCGGCTTTGTACCCCAATATGCCCTTGGCCTTGTTCAGCCTATTCATGTTGATACTTCTTTTGGTCCGCAATACGCAACTGAAAATCCAGGAAGGGGTGCGTACAGAAATTGAAAAGCGCCAGGTGGAATACGAATTGCAACTGGCCCGCAAGCGCCACGAGGAAAGCAGCAGCTTCTACGGCATGTTGATGCATGAAGTTAAGACGCCGCTTAGCACCATTCGCATGGCGGTCAGCAATTTGGAGAACGCATTGGCTGATCAGGATGAGGTAGTACTGCGTCGCCTAAAGCGTGTTCAAAATTCTGTCGACAACGTGGATGAAGTATTGAAGCGTGGTGTTGATGTGGACATTCTGGAGCAGGGCGCCTTGGCACCCGATATTGCGCAGGTGAACGTGTGTGCCCTGGTGCAAGAGGTGTGCCGATCACACCCGGAACACCGCCGGTTGAAGAGCAAATTACCAGATTTGTTGATGGCTAAAGTGGACCGCCAACTGCTCGCCCTGATGTTGATGAACCTGATTGATAATGCAGTGAAATACTCGCCGGAGAATACAGACATTCCTGTAATTCTTCTGCAGCCAGATGTATCGCGTTGGGAGCTTTGCGTGCGCAATCAGGCAGGGCCGGTGGGTTTTCCAGATGAAGCGCAGGTATTTGCCAAGTACTACCGTGCAGAGTTGGCCATTTCAAAAAGCGGTATGGGTTTGGGTTTGTATTGGGTGCGGGGTGTTGCTCGCCGCATGGGTGGCGATGCGCTCTATCAGCGCGATCAACAATGGGTAGTCTTTAAAGTATGTTTGCCGACTTAAGAATCTTACTGGTGGAAGACAACGAGCATTTGCGTGAAGAGATGCTTGATTTTTTAGCGCGCCCAGGCTGGACTGTGCACGGTGTGGATTGTGGCGAAGAGTTAAACGCCTACTTGAGCAAGAACACGCCAGACGTGGTGTTGCTGGATGTGAATCTGCCCTATGAAGACGGCTACAGCATTACTGCACGGCTGCGCACCACACACCCCGATGTAGGCATTGTGTTGCTTACTGCGCGTGTGCGCCCCATAGACCGCGCCACAGGCTACCAAGCCGGGGCTGATGTGTACCTGACCAAACCCACCAACACCGAAGAATTGATAGCGGTGATTGAAAACCTGGGAAAGCGTTTGAAACGCCTGGAAATTCAATACTTTATTTTGGATCGCTTGGCTGGAAAATTACGTACACCTGAGGGTAGATCATGCGCATTGACAAATAGCGAACTGCGTTTGATTGAGCTACTCGCGTTGTCAGCAGGGCGTGAAGTAGATGTGGACCAAATGCTGACTGGCTTGAGTGTGAAAGATGAAAGAACTGCAACCAAAGAAAGTTTGGCTGCTTTGATTAGCCGTTTGCGCAGCAAGTGTAAAACTGAACTCGAGGTGGAAAATCTCATTTCTGCAAGTCGTGGACTGGGTTATCGACTAACAGTGCCAATTCAATTGAATTGAAAGATGCAATGAGATGAGAGTTCTATGACTGAGACCGAGGCGCGTCGATTTATACGAGAGGTATTTACAAAGATGAGACCCATGGAGTTTTTAGAAGTGGTCGAATCTTTGCCCGAATCGGAAGAGAAAGTTTGGTTACTAGGTCTTTTAGTAAACGAACTCAAGGAGTCTGGACATATGGTAGTTCAATAGCTTAGGTCTAAGCTGACCCCAAAAGTTCTGGGATCGCCCGCATAACCACCGTACTCACCCAAGCTGTACAGGGCGGATACGGCAGCTTTGTAATCTTCATCAAAAAGATTTTTTACCCAAGCTTGCGCATGCCATTTTTGTTTCAAGTTGCGCACACCCAATCGTAGGTTGGTCAACTGGTATGCATCAATAAAACTGTTGCGGCTTTGGTCAACAGCGCCAAATGTGGCTGAGCGAAATGTGTGGTCTAAGCCTACATAAGGTTGCAGTTCGCCTTGGTTGGGTAATTTTTGTTCAAGTGACACAAAACCACTCCATCGTGGTGCGTTGTACAGTTGCTTTCCACTCAGGTTTTTGTCATTTTTGCGAGTATCTTCATTCGGCGCATTTGCAAATTCTGTGCTGATTGCGCGGTTGTAGGCCACACCTGCGCCCACCGTTAAACGGCGTGTTACTTCTCGAGCCATTTCAAGTTCAACACCTTGCAGCCGAACCTCAGGAATATTCAGTACATTGTTTTGGCGGGGGTTGGGAATCAGGCCCATATTTTCTTCGTAGGTTAAAGCCTGAAAGTTTTTAACGCGGGTGTTGTACAAGGTAAGGCTGGATAAGCTGCGCCCTGTGGGTTCAATTCTCTTGAGCCCAACCTGAAAACTGTCTGCAATTTCTGGGTCGAATTGGGCCCGCACGCTTGGGCTTAAACCAGCCAGGTTCAAACCACCGCTCTTGTAGCCGCGCGTCAGGCTGGCATGGCCTGAAAGAGTTTTAGTCAATTGCCGGTGCAGTGCCAATTGACCGCTTGTTCCGTGGTCTTTTCTGGAATCGGTGCGGTCAAACGATTCGCCCACCAGCATGTCGATCAGGCCATCGTAAGTTACAGCGGATAAATCTTGCCCGATCAAATTGCCCACTGTAGTCAGCGTATTGGTAAAGGCCAAAGGGCTAGATTGCAAGTTACCGCCAGACCTGCTTCGGCTAATGCTGCCGCGCCTTTTGCTCTCGGTGTAGCGAATGCCCGCTGTGGCAGTGGTGATGGCGTTGATACGCCAGTCGGCTGTGCTGAAGGCCGACAAGGTGTTGGAGCTTTGGCTGTAGGGTGTACTTAAGCGCAGGCCATTGAGTGCATCTGGGGGTAATAAGGCATTGACCAAAAAACCGCTGTTCTGCCGGTTAAGGGTGGGCACTTGCTGACGCAAGGCACCACCCAGTGCCCACAGCGCGATTTCATCGCCAAGTATTCCGACTTCTTCGCCGCGTAGTTTCTGGTTCAACGCGAATACGCCCACAGTGGTTTTCAGGCGTTTAAAGTCGGTGTGCCAGCGAAGTTCTTGGGATATTTGCTGTGATTCCGAAGTGGTACTGCCCTCCAGCAAGTTCATGGAGGTGCCATCATCGTTGCGGGTAGGGTTGTAGGCCAAGCGGTTCAAACCGGTAATGCTGACAAACTTGTGCCGTCCGGGTGGACCCCATTCAGCCACCACGGCGGCACTTTCCTTGGTCAGTTTACTCAACGGTTGAATGTTGTTGTCGGTAACACGGTCGGCCGGGTTGGTACCAGGGCGGTTGTAGCCCATGTACTCATCAGACGCTTGAATGGTGCGCGATACTGGGCCGAACAAGGCAATTGCGCAGCACTGTTGATCGAGTTCACCGTACTCGCCGATGAAACGAATCACCAGTTCATCGCTTGGGGTCCAAAGCAGTTGACCGCGCACGCCAAATCGGTTTTGATCGTTCAACAGGGTGCCATCGAACTGATTGAATAAAAAACCATCGCGTTGTTGTTTGAACACGCTGATTCGCCCGGCCAGTTCACCCTCAATCAGCGAGCCAGTGCTCGCCGCGCTCAGTTCTCTGTATCCTTGGTTGCCTAGGCCCAAGGTGATGTTGTTCTCACGGGTGTGGGAGGGTTGACGACTCTGAATTTGTACCTCGCCTGCGGTGCTGTCCAGCCCATATCGGCTACCCTGTGGGCCACGATAAACATCCACTGTGTCCAAATCGTAAAGGCCAAAGGCCGAGTACGATTGGCGAGCCAAATACACTCCGTCAACGTACAAACCTACGCTGCTGTCTAGCCCATCATTGAACTGGTTGTTGCCCAAGCCACGAATAGAAAAGCCAGCCAGTCGTGGGGTACTTCCGAAGCCATAAAAGCCCGGCACCTGTTGGCTGAGCTCCGAGAGGCTTTGAATTTTTTTTGTTTCAAGGGTGTCGCCGCTGGTTTTAATTGTGGAGCCAAGTGCAGGCGCTTCTGAAGTGTCGTTTTTCTCAATGTTGCCGGTCACTTCAACTTCTTGAAGCGAAGGATTTACCGATTGAGAAAAAGCGTTGTCCATGGGCAACGCCAATACCAGTACAAGACTGAATGCGGGGCGCAATCGGGCTTTTATCGCCGCGTGGAAGAGACGGCGTTGGAATTGGATTTGTCTCAATTGGCTGAACCTGAATAAGGGGGTGGTTCATTTGTAATATTGCCTAATATTAATTCACTTATTGTTATGAAAACAAATATCTGAACCAAGTTTTCTGAGGGAGTTCTCCTTAAGTTGGTAACTCATGTCTGATAGTTGCCCTCTAAGTAACTGAGGAATAGCGCGTCTAAGACCCTACGGAGCAATTCTTACGATATTCTTCATGGCCGCTGGCGGTATTAGCACTTCAATAGGAAAATTCCAGTTGAGTTTGGTTTCGAAGCAATCGGTGCCTGGGTGACGGATTATTGGGCTTCGCGAAATGTGTTCACGAATTACTCGGCTTGCCAATAACTACACTACCCTCATCATCAACGCCCATGACAGCAATGGACTCCTCCCTTGCCGGGGTGGAGTTGATGATGTCACCACTCATCCTGTCAACCGTTGTATTCGACATCACGAGAGGCCCAAACACCTCACTACGATCTGGATCAATTTGTATTCCTAGGCCACCCATGAGCAACAAAGCATTCTCAGAAACGGTTGCGATCTCAATATTTGACGCCTGAAGCTGAAGGGGGCGGCTAGGCCAAGACGATCAAAGGCGTCAACCAAGGTCTGTAATACGGGCAATAGTAGTGGATCGCCTGAAAAATATCGTCAAGCCTGGCTGACCAACCGAGCTCTCCAGTACTCCCCTTGTCAGTGATTTGAAACACGCCAGAATCCTAGGCAGCGTACAAGTAATTGTCGTAGGGCGATACGTTTACCGCCAGCATTAAGGTTGGCGGTATTCAGATAAATTCAGATATCTGGTTTGTCCACGCTTAATTCCTCAACGAATTGCTCTACTCGCAATCGAAGCTCGTAGATGGAGGTTTCTTCATTGGCCAGCACCCAAATTTCTCCGTTGCGATTCTGGTTGATTCGTAATTTCTTGGATTTCGTCCGGACTATTTCAACCTTTCCAATTTCTGGGAAGAAAAGCAATTCCTTAGGCACTTCGTGTTTCATTTACTTACATCCTCACTAGCCGCCGCAAGAACCGGAAATAACGCTTTGTTTAAATTTGAAAGCTCGCCACTTACCAGTTCACGCTTGAGCTCAAGGCCAACGGGCAGGAAAAAGACGGCCATCAGCCCATCGTTAACCCAATATGCCAGGCTCAAGCCGCCCACAATATTTTGCCAAAAATCAACGAAGTCAGTACCAATTGGGGAATTGGCCAAGGCAAGGGCAAGCAGGGCAAACACGGTTAGAAGCACACTGCCAGCGCGTTCTGATTGAAAAAACTGCTGGAAAGTATTCGACAGGGGGTGTTCAACTTGGGCCATTATCGCGTGTCTCAGTTAATTTCAAATGAATTTGAGTCTATCAGCCCATGATGAATCAATCATAAAAATCGTTACGGGGTACAAAGGTATTTTCGGTCCATTCATGTATAAAGCAAATAATAGCCGCCAGCCGAATGGTTGGCGGCATTGACTGAAATGTGACGGGGTTGAAAATTCACGTTTAAGTTGCGTAACCTCGTTCCCGTAATAGTGCATGACCCTTAAAAAGCTGTTGTGAATTGCACCCATGAGTCAGGCAAAATTTCCAGAATCGCCGCCTCAAGGGTTTTGTCATATCCACTTAGAATCAGAAGACCCAGGCCTAAAATGAGAAATGCAAACACACGTTTAATCGGATTGATGTGTTTCATGAGCCAATCTCTGGATTTCATGAAACTAGATCTTGATGCATAGGCAACCGCAACCAAAGGAATAGCGGCCCCCAACCCGAAAATGCCGAGAATTGCCGCGCCTCGGAAGAGCCCACCTTCGGTGGCAACTAAAGATATTGCAGATAGGAGTAGCGGTCCTGAACAAGGTGACCAGACAAATCCGAGAACAGCACCCAGCGAAAAAGCGCTGATTAGCGATGTGCCAGACAATTTGCCTGAGACGCTTTGTGCATTGCTGGCCAGTGGCGTCATCCACTTGGTAACTTGTTCATTCCAGGCCGGAATCAGCATTGCTATGCCAATTAAAACCAGCATAACTCCACCGACAGTTCTAACAATATCGGGATCCAAGCCCAATGTGTCTCCAAGCGCGCCAATCAGAAGCCCAAGAAGCGCAAATGAAGTTGCCATGCCTACACCCATCGCAACTGGGGCGAATCGGTTGCTTTGCATCGCACCCCCTAAAACCAGGGGTAGGAGGGGGAACACACATGGATTAAGTGTTGACAAAGAACCTGCCAAAAGGCTAATCGAAAGCTCGGATACAGAAATCATTAACTTCGCCTTTAGATTGCTGTTTTCAGGCCAGACCTGATTTTGCCTTCGTCGGTGTCACCGAGAATTCGAGTGGTCTCAGCCATACCTTTGTAAACAACAAATGTTGACTGGTATCTAACGTTCAGATTTTTGCGAAGATCCTTTTCCTTGTCGTAATCAACAATCAAGACTAGAACATCAAGGCCTGGCTCCCCTTTGAGTTTTTCCAATACTTTCTCTTGAACCTTGCAAGTTGAGCACCAGTCTGCATGGAAGTGCAGAGCTACGGATTTTCCCTGTTCTTGAGCAGATTTCAACAGTTCCGGCGAATAGGGCTGGGTCTGAATTGCATGGGCTGATGCGCCGAAGAAAAACGAGATCAGCAAGAGGGTCTTGAGGATTGTCGCACTAAGAAAATTAAACACGATTGGTTCTCCAATTTGATGTAAAGAGGCATTCGTTGATCGGTGGTAAAAAGTTACCTCTTTCGATTTCAAATTAGGCAATGCCATTGAAGTTCAAGAAAGTAAAAATCTTGGTAAATCCTTGTTGATTGTGAGGCTATCAAAACCAGATTCATTCGGCGCTCTTTTCCGATTACGATCGTTACAGTAATCTTGCAGAATTAATGGCTTGTCATGGCTCAAGAGCCTGGGAATGAAAGTGTATTAACGAACCTTTTCTCAAATTTCATCGAGAGAGGGCGACTCGTGCTTTGTGGGCAATTTCGATTCAGCAACAAGCCCCTAAAATTGCTGAATTAATACCTTGTTCAAATGGTATGGAACTGCCGCAACCTTGAAAAATTCCGTAGTGTCTGGAAAAGTCGCCAATAAACTGGAAGTGTTCTTTGAAGCGCGTGTTTTGCAACATACGGAAAGTGTTGCCGCACACGGGGAAAACCTTGCCGGTTTCCATGAAGTGGTGTTTGTCCAGCAAAAAGCCGTTTGGTTGGTTCTCGCTTGTGCCTTGGTAAATCACCGCCTGGCCGTAGTCCTCACATGCAGTTTCCAAGTCTTCCAGCTTGAACAGGCGATAGGTGGCTGAGTAAAAGCGGGTTTGCCCCACCAACTGACTTAAACGTTCATCGGTAATTTCGAGGGGACGGTCTTCAACCAAACGCGGATCGGTGAAGCCATTGTTAGTAGCCACGCGCAAGAAGTCGTTCCAATACAGGGCACCACCCAGGCATTCGCCGTAGAGAACCGGATCACTGGCCACGTGTGGAGAAATTCTGCGGTCTGAATACACATCGGAGAAGTAAAATTCGCCACCTGGTTTCAGCAGCTCGTAGGCCTGACGCATGACAGCGTCTTTGTCAGGCGAAAGATTAACTACACAGTTTGAAACGATCACATCAAAACTGTTTTTCTCGAGACCCAGTTCATCGAGTCGTTCAATGTAGCCTTGAATGAAGGTAACGTTGCTGTGTGAGTATCCAAATTTTTTCCGGTGGTATTCGATGTGCCGGTTGGCCACTGCCAGTTGTTCCTCGGTCATGTCCACACCCACTACATGGCCAGTTTCACCAACCAGTTGTGCAAGGGCATACACATCGCGCCCAGAGCCGGAGCCGAGGTCGAGAATTCGTTTCCTCTTCAAGTCTGTTGGGCACACCAAGCCACATCCGTAGTAGCGGCTTAGCACCTCGTCGTGAATATTCGACAGAAGTGGCTTTAGCCAGGCCGGCATGGATGAAAAATCACAACAGGCTGTGGTTTTCAGATCGCTGCTGCTTTGTAATTCTTTGCCGTAGTAGTTCTTGACTGCGTCATACATGGTTTGTTTCCCTGGGAAATTAAAATCCTGATTTTTATAACTTGGATAATTCGTTCTTCTTCTCTTATAGGTTACATATTCTCGACGATAAAAAAATTTAGCAATTATTTTGATGTCGGCTGTAACTAAGTTCACGGAATAGTCGAACCCTTTGTTGTTGGCACGTGCCTTCATCAACTCAGGAGATCAGGATGACTACATTGAAAAACCTAACTTCACTGGCAGGCGCGGCTGCCATGTTTGCATTGAGTACGGCTGTGATGGCTGCTCCCGCTCCGAAGGGAAGTACCGGGGCCGCTGTAGCAGCGGGTGACAAGGTGCATTGCTATGGCGTGCATTCATGCAAAGGTAACTCGGATTGCAAAACTGCAGAACACAGTTGTAAAGGGCAAAATGCCTGTGGTGGGCACGGCTTCAAATCGATGGCTGCTGGTGATTGCCTGAGCAAGGGCGGTACAATTGGCGACCTGGTTGCCAAGAAGTAATTTCAAACAATCCGCGCTGTGAATATATCTGGTTTTGGACTCGGTCTTCGGACCGAGCACTACACTGATTTTCTGGAACACCTGCAACCAGTGGATTGGTTGGAGGTGCTTTCTGACAACTACATGGTGCCGGGTGGCAAACCACTTTATATGCTAGATCGAATCTGTGAGCGCTATCCCATTGTGATGCATGGTGTCTCACTTTCAATTGGTGCAGTGGCAGGCCCATGCCCGGAGTATTTGAACAAACTCAAAATACTTAAGCGACGGGTGGATCCTTGTTGGGTATCTGATCATTTGTGTTGGACGGGCGTGCATGGCCGTCAACTGCACGATTTAATGCCGTTGCCTTTTACTGAGGAAGCGCTAAGGGTGTTGACCCGGAATGTGCTTAAAGTACAAGACACTCTCGGACAGATCTTGGTGCTTGAGAATGTATCCAGCTATGTTGAGTTTGCTTGTTCTGAAATGACGGAATGGGAGTTCATGAACGCGCTAGCAGACCGCACGGATTGCCGATTCTTGCTTGACGTAAACAACGTTTATGTGAGTGCTTATAATCACAGCTTTGATCCCATGGATTTCATCGGAGCGATGGAACCTGAACGTGTGGTTCAACTTCATTTGGCTGGACACAGCGACCACGGTACGCACCTGATTGATACGCATGATCAAGCTGTCCCAGATGGCGTGTGGGCACTTTACCAAAAAGCAATTTCGCATTTGGGACCAGTGCCTACGATGATTGAGCGTGATGGGAATATTCCACCGTTGACTGACTTGATAGCAGAGTTGAACCATGCTCGCTCTTTATGAAAAATTACAGTGTCAGTTTCAGGCAGATGTACTGAATAATACACAAGGTGCAGCAAGTCTATTTAAGCAGTACGGCAGAGTACAACCCGCCTTGGGGATTGAGATTTATCAGAATGCGTATCGCCTGCGCTTGCTTGAAACGCTGCGTGACACCTATGCTTACACGGCGATGTATTTGGGCGATGCCTGGTTTGATTCCTTGGGCCTGAAGTACATTGAAGAACAACCAAGTTTGGACCACAACATTTCCTGGTTTGGTGCGTTGTTTGCAGGCTTCTTGCGCATTCAACATCCTGTCGACCCGGATATTCACGAACTTGCTTTGCTTGACTGGAATTTGAGACGTGCCTTTGATGGACCAGATTCAAGGGTATTGCTCATGGACGACTTGGCAAATATTGCACCAGACGAATGGGATCGAGTGGTGTTCGAATTTGTACCCACACTTACACGTCTCATATTTCAAAGTAACGCGGTTGCCATGTGGCAGGCCCTCAACGAACTGCAGACTCCGCCGGCGGCTGAGTTATTTGAAAGACCGGTTTCAGTGTTAACCTGGCGCAAAGAATTTCAGCCTCACTTTAAAACGCTCGGCGCAGAGGAAGGGCGTATGTTGGAAATGGCCTTGCAACAGATACCTTTTGGCGCGCTGTGCGAACAAATGGCCAGCGAATTTGCAAATTCAGATTCCACCGCATTGGTAGGTTACTGTCTGCGTGACTGGTTCCAACAGGGTTTGGTTGTGGGGTTTAGATTGATTTAGCGATGCCTCAAAAAAAGGATTTCAACCTTCTAACGAATTGCGAGTGATGGCGATGCTTAACTGTGGGGAGAATTTTAGGGATGGTGTGTGGCTAGCGCATCGTAAAGCTTGTCCAGTTTCAAACACAAAATTTGTCATGTTGTGCATTTATCCTCAATTCAAATAATGGTTAGAGAGTTGAGGCGTTATTTCGATTTCTTGAGTTCAGATTTCACCATTGCAACCGTACTATTTATTCACTAGTCTTTATTTGACGATTTGCAAAAATATTGAAGGTCACTTAAAACCCCGCTCTACAAACTTACGGATGGAATCGTTACCTTGATTTTCACAGGTTCCATGCGTGGTATCTAGTTAGAGCTCTCTAGAAGCTAAATCGTTCGGTGTAGATATAGTACCGGCAATCCGATATGGCCTAATGCACAACATATCTGAGTTGACTATTCGCTATGTGTTTAACAGAAGGTGTTAGCACCGTGATTAAAACTGTATCCAGTGGCTGTCGCGGAATCGGCAGACAGGTGAGTGAAGTTGCTCAAGACGACCCAAGCAATATTTCTACATTGCTTGGCGATGTCTTGGGATCAGGTCGCGGAAGAGGGCGCTCAATTGGTCGTCGTGATGTGGATACTGATCTATTTGATTCCTCATCGTTGGGGCTGGATTCGCTAGGCTAGAGTGAAGCTTTGATGAGCATGTAGGCTTTAATTTCTAACTCATTCCAATTTTCATTGAGGGCAAGCAAGCGACGATTTTTGTTGAGTTGATACAAGCTTTTGTCGTTAGTTGAATAAACAATGATGGGAGCCGTTTCAGGAGCATTGGCGAGCAAAAATGTTTCCAGATCGCTTGTGGATTGGTTGGTTTCGGTCGCATAGACGACGATTAGATCAGGTCTGGCAAGCTGCAATGCCTCGACCAAATCCTGATGGCAGTCCAGCCAAATGTAAGAATGCTCAAATCCTAAACTGGAATACATCAAATGTAATTTTTGGGTTCTTTCAGTTGTTCGTTGACCCAAACAGTAAGCAAGCTTCATCAAAACTCCCTTGAATCACCTCAGCACCATCCTACTTCAATTTTTTTATTGTTCAGCAGAGGTAAGGTCAATCATGTGGGGTCTGTAGGGACGGTCACATGATTGAAAAAATATGAGTTACCTAGAAGTGAATTTGAAATCAATTGTTGTTGCCAATCAAAAAGGCAGAGTAAATAGAACCACTGTTTGTATTACTTTGACCGTTCAAGCTATGCAACACCCAAAGAAAAGATAGCATCTCTCGATTTGAAACCGCAGCGATCTTTACTCACTTGGTTTGCACTACGTACTGAGAATCGGGTCTCAGCGAATAAACGTCTAACGCTACTTTAGTCAGGCAAAGCTGATCTTGCGCTGGAACTAGAGCCTTTAAAAGATGATGGATACAGGTACGTGTTTATTGACATGCCAGAGCCACTCAACTAGGTATGGGTGTTTCAGAGTTCTAGCCAGAAATTGCTACATCAAATGCGTGTTACGTGAATTGGTTGGATATTCAGCGTGAATTGTCAAAAACAGTGGATTTCAGCACAAGTTTTAATTGATTGTTACCTAAAGGTAACATTCCCGTAACTTAAGACTGGCATCTTGATGTTTCTGACATTGAGGTTTCCTCCCCAACTCAGGCATGCCGTTAAACAATCACTCTCGACGGCGTTAAGCCCCCCATCGCTCCGAACCTGTGGGGGGCTAATTTTTTGTGCTTCACGTTGTCGTTATGTGCGATTGACAATTCACGTCATTGAAAAGTGACATGTCATGCTGAAGAAATCCTCCTCGGGATGGCTGTAGAAAAAATCTACCTACTCGATAAAATATCGGCCTTTGGGAGCGATACCATGGATGATTTTATTAAAGAGTTAAAAAACGTACGAAAGTCACTGGAGCATGCTATTGACGCTGCTGATGAGATGCCAGTTGCAGAGCGTACGCTAAAAGATTTGAAGGAAGCTCAATCTTTGATCGAATCTGTGATTCGAAGAAACAAGGCCCAACTCAGCAAAGACAAATAAGCAACTATTTGTAGATTTGGTGATTGATCACCCTGGATTCTGCTGGTTACCGTTTGTTGCGTAGATCGTCTCCTTTGGGTATTCAGATGTTCATCCCTAAACGTCATTTGGAACCTGGGGACCAATCAGAAATCGGATGGGCTGCGTTATATTTTCAAGCGTGATGTCATGCTGAATGACCAATTTGATTCGTTTTGCCAATCAAATAAACTACGGGTATCAATCCAAGCAAAGCGATGATGAGCGCAGGTGATGCAGCCTCTACCCAAAGTGATTCAGAGGTTAGTTGATACACACGCACTGCAAGAGTGTCCCAGCCATATTGACGCGTCATCAGGGTGATTGGCATCTCCTTCATGACATCAATCATCACCATTAAAAATGCCGCAAGTAATCCTGGTTTGAGCAAGGGTAAATGCAGCCTCACAAGTGTTTGCCGCGTATTTAGACCCAGGGACGAACATATATCTTCTTGATTTTTCGTGATGCGTTGCATGCTGCTGTCGGTGGACTGAAACGCGACCGCCATGAATCTAGCGGCCAGGGCCAATAACATGGTAATCAATGTGCCTTTCAGCATTTGCACATCGGTGATCTTGAAATTTTCCAGCAGCGCTCCTAGCGCATTGTCCAGCCACGCGATCGGTATGTAGATTCCTACTGCAAGCACCACACCCGGTAAGGCATAGCCCAGTGTTCCCAGCTTGCTTATCCATATTGTGGTTGGATCAGGATTTCTTCTTTTTATCCATGAAAGGCTCAAAGCGAGCAAAGTAGCCAACGATGCCGCGAGCGTGGCCAAAATCAAGCTGTTGGCTGCAAATTCAAAATACCGCATATCAATTTGTTCTTTCCAGGATTGCCATGCCCATGCGATTAATTGCAGCATTGGGATTAGGAAAGAAAACATAAAAGTTGCAGCACACAAGACTGTACATAGAAGTGCTTGCTTGCCTCGAAGCTGTGAACGGGCAGTGATGGGATTGTTGACATGAAAGCGTTGCTGTTTGGATGCTTTTTGTTCGAAGGCAAACAAGGTCAATACACAAAGAATCAGAATACTTGCCAACTGCGTTGCAGCTCCCAAGTTGTGCATGTCAAACCAGGTTTTGTAAATTGCAGTGGTGAAGGTGTCGTAATTGAATACAGCCACTGCTCCGAAGTCGGCCATTGTTTCCATGAGGACCAATGCCAGTCCACCCATCACCCAGGGTTTGGCCATGGGTAGGGCAGCCTTAAAGAACGACCTATATGGTCCCATTCCCAAGCATCTTGCGGCTTCCATTGCACGGGGGCCTTGGGTCATGAATGCACTTCGACAGAGCAGATAAACATAAGGGTAAAAGGCACTGACGAGAACCATGACCAGCCCCCAAAGGCTGCCCCGAATATCAGGCAGCCATAACTCGGGGCCAAACCAAAGTCGAAGGGTACTTTGAACAGGGCCTGTGAACTCAAAAATACCCATCTGCACAAAAGCCAGCACGTAGGCGGGCATGGCCAAAGGCAGAACCAACGCCCACTGAAAAAAACGTCGCCCCGGAAATTCGCACACTGCGGTTATCCAAGCCAGGGGCACACCGATTACAATCACACCCGCAGCAACACACACCATCAAAAGCAGGGTGTTACCCACCACAGTCGGAAGCACATACTGTGCAAAGTGGGCCCACAGGCTTGTTTCTGAGGACAAAGCCAAATAGAAAATGACCCCCAGGGGAATGAGGGTCAACAGCGCAATTGGCAAAGCCTTAAGCGCGCCAGTTTTAACGGTAGCCAACGCGGTCGAGCAATCGAATGGCTTGCGCCTGTTTGGAACCAATGTCTGCAGCGTTAAGCGGACTTGCTTTGAACTGGCCCCACGCTTTCACGATGGGGTCGGCATCTGCTTTCACATTGACAGGGCTTTCATAGGTGCCATGGGTGTACGCTGTTTGAATAGTTTGGGACGAAAGCCATTCCAGCAATTTACGCGCACCTTCCGGGTTACGTGCATGCGTGGTTACTCCGCCTCCCGACAAATTGACATGCGCACCACCTTCGCCCTCTGACTGATTGGCCCAAAACAGTTTGACCTGTTGTCCGAACTCTGGCTCGCGAGACAGGATTCGACCGTAGTAATAGGTGTTGGAAATACCGACCTCACACTGTCCGGCGGCAATTGCTTTTAACAGGCTTGCATCGTTAGTGAATACGTCTGTGGCGAGATTGTTTACCCAGCCCCGTGCGATTTGTTCGGCTTTTGCTTCACCATGTTTGGCAATCAGCATGGCCACCAACGATTGGGTGTAGGTTTGTTTGCTGGTGCGCAGGCAAAGCTTACCCTTCCATTTGGGTTGAGCCAGATCTTCATAGGTGGATAGATTTTTGGGGTCGACTCGGCCGGCTGCATAAAAAATGGTGCGTTCGCGTTTGGACAATCCATACCAGCGTTGGCCGGGATCGCGCAGGTAGTCGGGCACATTGGCATTGAGTACGGGGGAGTCCATTTTGCGAAGCAAACCCCTCTCGGCTGCATTCCAAAGGTTACCCATGTCCACCGTAATCAATACGTCAGCAGGTGAGCTTTTGCCCTCAGCATTCAATCGCTCGGTGAGTGAACCACCTCGATCTGTGAGCAGATTGATTTTGACACCGGTTTCTTGTGTGTATTGATCAAGCGTAGGTTTGAGAAGTTGCTCAATCCGCGAGGAATAGACCGTGACTTCCTCTGGCTTTTTTTGAGCCTGTGCAAGCCCGGGTAAAAGGACTGCGCAGAGTGTGGCAGTGATTGCAAGTTTCATGATTTTTGTCCTTTGTTCAGAATGTGACATTGGCAGAAAGCCAAAGGGTTCGACCACCTGGCAAGGTGCCCTTGGTAGACTGTGCTGAGCGGAAATAGGGGCTGCCGAATACCGTGTTTCCGTTGATGTCGGAGTACGGTGTGAATTCCCGGAAGTCTTTGTCCAGCAGATTGAAGAGGGTGCCGTTCAATGTCACGTTGTTCGAGACCTTGTATTGCCCGGCCAGTGAAAAGATGGTGTAACCCTTCAAGTCACTCAATGCGCGGAACTCATTCAGACTGTTGCCTGTGAGTGCGGCTGGGTCACCATCAAAGCGGCGACTGTCGCCACGGTATTCTCCCCGCAGTGACCAATTCCATTTGTCACTGACGTCCCAACGCAGTGCGGCGTTTGCAATGTGTTTGGCCGTGTCGCTGAGTTCGCCAACGTTCTGTCCGTCTTCCACCAATTCGGTTTCAGTGAAGGTGTAGTTCAGGTTGGCAGACCAATCTTCGGCGATTGGAATGCGGGAGGCCAGTTCAAGCCCGTAGGTATCGGCGCGGTCCCGGTTTACGGGGTAGGTGGCGGTGGGATTGAAGCTGCAAGTGGGGATTGCGGTGGATGTGCAATCGCCGCCATTGCCGCTGATGATGTCTTTGATGCGGTTGTAAAACAGGGTGCTCGATACCGTGAAGCCAGCCTGATTGTCATAGAGTGCGCCGAACTCCGTGTTCGTGCTGATTTCGGGTTGCAAGGCGGGGTTACCGATGCTGATCACAGTGCCTTGACCCGTGATGCCACTGACGCCATCGGCAAGTTGATTCAGTCTAGGGGCACGGAATCCGCGACTGACCCCGCCTTTCAGAGTCCAGGTGTCGCTCGTGTTCCATACCAAATAGGCGCGCGGGCTGAGGTTTCCACCAAATGCATCGTGTTGGTCTTGACGAAGGCCCAGTGTCAACGCCAAGTCGTCACGCAGGCGCCATTCGTCTTCTGCGAACAGTGCCCAAGTGGTTTGCGTGTAAGGGTTTGGCACCAAGCCATCTTTAAGCTCCGCATCCCAGTACTGCGCCCCAGCGGTTACCACATGTTGATCGGCAATCGGTGTTACCAGTTTGGTGTCCAGAATGGTGTTGGTAGTCTCTAGTCGCCTGGCTGTGCCGATTGATGCATCACCTGCCGGGCGGGCAGAGGACGGAATAGTGCGGCCCTCCGTTTCGGTGATGCTTCGAGTCAGGCTGCTTTCCAGGGTGCCGAATTGCATGCGGGTGGTGTGCCCCAACACAAATTGCTGTCGGTTAAAGCTAAGCGAATCTGCGTAGCCGCTTGCTGTATTGCTTGGAGCACCTGTGTTGCAGTTGAGAAAGTCGCGTGTGCCAAGCTGACATTCATCATTGTCGTAGGTGGTGCGATACGATTCAAAATCAAGCCACAGATCGTTGTGGATATTGGGCGTGGCAGTCAGGCGAAAGCCAAGGTTGTGCTGACGAGTTTCTACAGGGGAGGGACCACGGCGGCTGATAGTGCCACCAGGGGTGCTGGGTTCCAGTGTGGATTCATCCCGGCGAAACAGGCTGCCACGAATTGCTAAGCCCAAGGTGTTTTCCACCAAGGGGCCGCTGACATAGAAACTCTGTTTTTGGGTGCCCCCTTCGTCGCTGTTTTCCGGGATGCCAGTTTCCAGTTGGACCGAACCTCCCCAGGTTTTCCCAACCTTGCGGGTGATGATGTTGATGACACCGCCCAAAGCATCCGATCCATACAGGGTGGACATGGGGCCGCGGATCACTTCAATCCGCTCAATTGCAGACAGCGGTGGGATCAAGCTGGTCAGTGCATCGCCAAAGCCGTTGGGGGTGACGTCGCCTGCGGTATTTTGACGGCGTCCATCGATGAGCACCAAGGTGTATTCACTGGGTAATCCACGAATGCTGATATTCAGGCCGCCTGTTTTTCCAGTGCTGCCCCGCACATCGATACCCTCGACATCTTTCAATGCTTCAGCCAAGTCGCGAAACTGTTTTGTTTCCAGTTCTTCGCGACTGATGACAGAAATCGATGCAGGTGCCTGAGCCAGGTCTTGTTCAAATCCAGATGCACTAACCACCACGCTGGATAATTTCGGAGCGTTGTTTGGATTGCTTGAAAGGGCTGGCTTGGTGAGCACATAGTTGCCATTGCTTTCCAGAACCTGAAGCCCACTACCAGCCAACAACAGATTCAGGGCCTGCCGTGCTGTGTACTTGCCGCTCACTGTTGGAGCTTGCAAGCCCTTCACAATTGATTGATCTACTACCAGTTGCGTGTTGTAAGTGTTGGCCCACTGAATAAGCGCTTGGTCCAGGTTCTGGCCGGACAAACTGACTTGTTGCGTGGAGCTGTTTTGAATTTGCTGTGCCAGTGCCGGGCTGCTTGTCAGAGCCATGCTGATGGCCACTGCGAGCGCGCTCATGCGGAGTTGATGGGATTTCATGCTGTCCTCTTAAAAATAAGAAATGATTCTCATTTAAGAAGACGTGAGAGAAAACCAAATTACCGTAGGCCAATGAAGATTTTTTTCAGGATGGCTCGCGCGCTTTATTTACGCACCAGCAGTTGCTGTTGATTCTGTTGAATGACCTTGAGGGGAAGTGCTCGGTTAAGTATCTCTGAGATCGCGCGTTTGTTGCGAACATCAAAAGAGGCCGATACCTTGAGACTTGCTAGTTCTTGATCGCCCAGTCGCCAGGGGACGGTGCTGTAGCGATTCAGCTCAGCTAGCAATTCATCCAGTCGCGCATTCAATACGGTGACTCGGTGCGCAGTCCATTCAGGCAAAGCGCTGGCTTGAAGATTTCGCAATTCAATGGTTTTGCCCTTTGCATTTAACGCGAGTTGTTGAACCGGGATAAGCTCCGTTCGGTGTGCATAGTTAATGAAGGGCGCCCAGTGGTCATTAATAAGATGCTCCACAGCCACGTGGCCCTGTTTTACGGTGATCACTGGCCCTTCGGTACCCGAGTGATCCGGGGTCCATCGAACATCGAATACGGTACCAAGCACTTGCACCTGTGCTTGCGGCACAGTCACCGTGAAGGGGCGACTGGGATCACGTTGCACATCGAAACGAACCTGCCCCCGGCTGATTTCCACCGTGCGGCGCGCCCGGGTGTATTGCACGTCAAGTTGCGTATTGGTATCCAGAGTTAGTTGAGTGCCGTCTCCGAGTTTGACTTGCTTTATTTCGCCTACAGCAGTTTGGAACTGGTGTTGCTCCACCGGCCAGAACTGATACCAGGCCGCAGATAGTGCGGCAGTCAGCAGCATCGGCAGGCATGCAATTGCGGCAATTTGCAATGGTTTGTGCTTGGTTTTGGGGGGTCGACTGGGATCAAGTTGAGATTTGTCTATCAAAAGCTGTGCACGTAGACCTGCCAATTGCTCAGCTTGAACGTTTTGCAAGGTGGCATTCACCGCCTCACACTGGGCCATAGCACTTTGATTGTCAGGGTTGTCAGCAAGCCAAGCCCGAAAGGCTTTCTCCTCTGTCTCGGACCATGGGCCTTGTTGCCGCTTCAGGGCCCAATCCACTGCGTCTGCCTGGCTGGCAGTTAAGACATCGCGGTGTGGCTCGGAAGAGTAAGGGCGCATTGAAACCAATTTAAAGTGGGGCTATAAATGTTGACGAATTAATCGGGCAAATTACCGTACTCAAGCCCCTTGATGCACGCAGCCATCGCAATTCTCAGTTGCATTTCAACAGTACGAGGCGAGATTTCCATGCGTTGGGCAATTTCCTGGTAGCTAAGCCCATCAAACTTGAACAGGATGAAGGCCTCGCGACAGCGGGGCGGCAAATCATTGATGATGGCGAGTAGCTTGTCCAGTTGTTGGTTGGCACTTGCAATCTGCTCGGGGTGAATAGGTTGTGCAGCAGTTGGAAAATAACCGTTTTCTTGCTCCTCTTCAAGCGAGACAAGTTCGGGGCGGCTGCTGTGCTTGCGGTGCTCATCAATTAGCCAGTTGTTGGCAATTTTGAACAACAGAGCCCGTGGATCAAGCACGGCTGCACCTTCGCGCTGCATGGCAACAGCCCTGGAAAAGCATTCCTGTGCAGCATCAGCGGCCAAGTCGTGGTCGCGCAATCGATTGAGCAAGAAATGTTTGAGCTCTCGGTAATGCTTCTCAAACATGATTATTACTGAATAATGGGAATGTTCAAATGATAATCGATAATCGTTCTCATTAACAATAGAGAAGTTTTGCTAAATATCGAATGATCAAACTTGATAGTTAGAGCCTACTAACTCTTCAAGGCCTGCCTGGCTCAGTCAACATCATTTTTTCCTTTTTTACGATTTTTAGTATCAGTCCTGATACGTGATAAAAAGCACAATATAATGTGCACACATTATATTGTTCTATTCTGCTGCTCACAGCCCTCTTAGTCCCGCCAGCGTGACGCCAGAGGGCTTTGGGCCTATAAGGGCTATGGTCATGGCGAAGTGTCGTTTATGTGGGGCTGAAACTGGCTCATCCTGGTCTGTTAAAGACGCAAAGAGTGCTGAAACTATAGAGATGTTCATGTGTGGCTCCTGTGCACTGGTTCAACAAGCCAATCTGCCCACCGATGAGGAATTGCGAATTTATTACTCGCACAATTATCGGGAGGACTATAAATCCACACACAAACCCAAGCCGAAGTATGTGTATAGAGCAGGTCGAGCGGCTATAGATCGCTTGGGCCGGATGCATAAGGCTGGTGTTCCGCAGGGCGAGATCTTGCTGGATATCGGTGCTGGCGGCGGGGAATTTGTGTACATGGCACAGCAGTCTGGTTTTGTGTCGCAGGGCGTTGAGCCTCACCAAGGCTACTCTGAGTTTGCGCGCGATGAATATGGCGTGAAGATCGAGACTTGCCAGATCTCGGATATTGAGCACCGAGGGTTTGGGGTTGTCACCATGTTTCATGTTCTGGAGCACTTGGCTCATCCTGAGCAGGTAATGGCCAAAGTCCACAGCCTTTTAAAAGAGGGTGGTCACTTTGTTATAGAGGTTCCGAACATTACCCAGAACGATGCAAGCCCACACAATATTTATTTTAAGGCCCACTTGTTTTACTACAGCCGCCCCAGTTTGATCGCTGCGGCCAGTGCCTACTTTGAACCAATTTATGTTGAAGATATAGGGAACTTGTTTGTTGTCTTTAAGCGCAAGAGCAACCCCTTACCCAGCGTTTTGCTGCCATCTGCTGCGGATGTAAAACACGTGGCCAGGCGTTTGGAGGATAAAGGTTGGGGTGAGTACTTGTTCGAGGGTGGGGGGTTGACCAAAATATTTACCCGCATTCCTAAGTCGTTGCGCGAGGGTAAGGTCAAGCAGATGGAGCCTAAGCAAATTCTCGATCAGCTTCACCAGCAGCCCGATGTTTAGAGCTCCAAGCTTCGTTTTCTCGCAGTTCTGGGCTTGTTCGCCGGCTTTGCTGCGGCAAGGGCAATTTCAGCCTCAACTTCTAGAAACAAAGCTGAAGGTTGGATGTTCAATGCATCACAAATGCTAAAGATGGATTCAACCGACGCACTGATTTTGCCGCGCTCAACCAGACCAATCAAATTTCGGTGCAGCCCAGACAGCTCAGCCAGCTTCTCTTGCGAGAGTTCTCTGGCGAGCCTGTACTTCTTCACTGCTAGTCCGAAAGTGAGTACCCGATTCATTGGTTTTCCATGGAAAACCGAAGTGTCCGGTGCTTAAGAGCTTTTATCTACACAATATACTGTTCAGAATTTAGAGCCATACCTCATCGGAGGGGCAGTGTGGATCGGATTGCGCTTAAAAATGGCAAGTCCACTGAATGCCTAAGCTTTCGGAACTGATGCTGAAAAGCACGATTTTTCAGTGCTAATGAAGGTCATGTTTCGATGGATCGCGCTTGGGAATATCATGCAAGTTAGGATGCTAAAGAGACTTATTTTCAGAATTCTTGTTGATTGTGTTACTGGGTGGTAATATCAAAAACACTACTATATGTCAGTAAAAAACTGACAAGATCAGCGAGACAAAACATGAATTCAAGCCGAATCCCATTTCGAATTCTGCAAGCGTCAATGGTCGTTTTCAGTTTCTTACTGTTCGCCTGCACCTCCGATTCCAATGACAGCGAAAACCCCGCTAGCACCGGGGGTGTAACTGCATCAAGTGAGTCGACGAGAACCGTCTTGATGTTGGGCACCCGGTCAAGTCAGTCCAGACC
>Ga0308009_10000054_pt1 | contig 115789 bp, 112 predicted proteins | sample Neamet127_FD_203134 | JGI IMG/M metagenome (GOLD analysis project Ga0308009, IMG submission 203134) | Marine microbial communities from water near the shore, Antarctic Ocean - #127 | ecosystem: Environmental > Aquatic > Marine > Unclassified | place: Southern Ocean | collected 2014-07-24 | reverse complement strand
GAGAGGGCTGTTTGGCATTTCCCAAACAGACACTCAGTGCGGCATAAAGCTTATGACCAGATCCTTTGCTACCGAGTTTTTTTGTCATCTCACCTGTCATGGGTTTTCTTATGACGTTGAACTGTTTTTATTAGCCAAAGGCCATGGCAAAAAAGTGACGTCTTTGCCTGTAACCTTGATGCATGAGCATGGCCAGTCAACCTTGCGCCTTGGTGGCGAACTTATACGCACTGTTAAATCATTTACGCACCTAAAACATAAACAAAATCGTGCTGAGTATCAGCCACGACTGGCCCTTACTAGTACCCAGAATGAGCTGCTACAGCTCACATCTGATGATTGGGGCATTTCTGTCGCAGTCAATGAAGGCATGCTCAAATTAGCTCAGTTAGGGGTGATCAAGCGTGTCTCTATTATGGCTAATAGCCTGCATAAAGATTACTTACTGGATGAACTAAAGGCCGTGCCCGGTATAAAGCTTGGGTTGCATTTCAATCTAACCAACGGCGAGCTGCTAGGACAAAAGTCGGGTCATCATCATGTGGATGGTTTAGCTAGCACTATGCCTTTATTGGCGTTGATTAAACGCAGCTGGTTTGGTTGTCGCACACTTTCAAAGCCGTTACTCAAAGACATTGAACAAGAGTTCACTTTGCAAGTGACCGTTTTACAACAACAAGGTGTGGTGCTTAGTTATTTTGATTCTCACCATCATGTGCATTTATTACCAGGCATTATTGAACGTATTGCACCCCAAGCCAAAGCATTGGGAGTGGGCCATACTAGGCTAGTGCTTGATTGGGGGCTATTTGGTAAGCCCCAGTTTTTATTGTGTTGGTTTTCTATCAGAGCAAAGGCTGCAGTAGAGCAGGCTGGCTTGTCTTATTTGCCTTTCCAATATCCTGGGCGTAAACAGTTTATATTGCGCAACAAATGGCAGCGCCAGTTGGCTAAAATAACAGTGCCTACCGAGATCATTTGTCATCCGGCCACCCAAGGTGACTTGCAGCTGTTGCCAGCGGAATATACAGACCACTATGATGGTGAGCGAGTGGACGAATTTTGGGCACTGTATAGTTTAAGCCGATAAACGCCAGCCCCAAAGGGAAAAACACAATGTATGATGTAGTAATAGTGGGTGCTGGATTAAGTGGCCTGCACTTAGCGGCGCTTTTAGAGGCCAAAGGAGCCCATTATTTATTGTTAGATGCGCGCACAAGATTAGGTGGCCGTATTCTATCTAAGCCATTAACCGCGCCAACAGCGCCATCCTCGTCTCAAAATAGCCAGCACAGGTATGATCTAGGCCCATCATGGGTGTGGCCACATCAACCCAGAATTAATCAGCTTATTAAGCAACAGGGTATCAAAATTTATCCGCAGTATGACCAAGGCACATTGGTGTACCAAGATCAGTTTGGCGCTATCAACAGCACTATTGATGCTGCACCCATGTCTGGTTCCATTCGACTAGAAGGGGGCCTACAAAGCTTAATAGATGGCCTTTATAGCCAACTAGAACCTGATCGAGTATGGCTAAACCATTGTGTTAAGGGTGTCAGCCTAGAAGTTACTAACGAAGCACAAAACCAAGTGCGCATAGATTGTGAAAGTGCCATAGGCAAAAAAACCATCACCACACGTAAGCTAGTGCTATGTGCACCGCCCAGAGTGATAGAAAAACTAATTACCTTTTCACCCAAGCTATCACCCGCTCAAAGCCAAGCGCTGCTTAACATGCCTACATGGATGGCAGGCCAGTGCAAAGTGACTGCCGTGTATGAAACGCCATTTTGGCGCACACAAGGTTTGTCCGGTGATGGCATGAGCAGACTTGGGCCGCTAGGTGAAATACATGATGCCTCGCCTGAAGATGAATCCCAAGGGGCATTATTTGGTTTTGTGGCTTGGCCTGCACAGCAACGAAAAGATGCAGGTGATCAGTTAATCCCCTATGTCATCAAGCAACTGCAACAGCTATTTGGCCCACAAGCCGCCTCACCTTTAGAGGTGCAAGTGCAAGACTGGGCCACACAAACCTGCACAGCCACCCAAGCAGATGCCCACACGTCAACCTCGCAAAGCGAATTTGGCTTGCCCAAAGCGCTAGAGCAGGTGTGGCAAGGCCGCCTGCTATTTGCTTGTGCAGAAATGGCCTGTGAGTTTGGTGGCGTAGCAGAAGGCGCATTAGAGGCTGCTGAGGTTGCCTTTGACGTATTAAATCTAGATTACTAAAGTGGGTTATCTAGGCCTGCTGATCCAAATACAAAGATAAATAATTCGTAATCACCTGGCGTGCCAAGTTTGAATCTATGCCTTGGGGGTTTAGCGCGCCGCGCAGCCAAATACCATCGATCAGTGCAGCAATACCCGTGGCCACCAATTGTGCTTTTTGGTGGGGCATACAGCACTTTAACTCTAGCCTAAGATAAGACAATAAACGTTTTTCGTTCACTCGCTGTAAGCGGTTTAAGGCAGGGTCGTGCATAGCTTGAGCCCAGAAGGCTAGCCACGTTTTCACCACGGCTTCATCTTGCTGGTGGGGGCTAAAATTTTCACCCACAATGGCTTCGATACGGCCTATCATGTTGTCTTTGGGTACCTTGGCTAAGCGCAAGTTTATGCCGTTGGCAAGGTCTTTTAAAATGCTGCGCATGGTGGCTTCTACTAAGCCACTTTTGCCACCAAAGTAATGATTAATAATGCTTGGTGAGATACCAGCTTGTTGGCCTATTTTAGCGACTGAAGCATGCAGAAACCCCACCTGATTGATCACTTCCATAGTGGCGCGAATCAGCTGTGGGCGTCTAATTTCTGGCATGCCAACTTTGGGCATAATAGAGTCCTGTAGAATGGATTTAGTGAGCTACAGCTTTAGAAAAGACTTGCATGATGACAACGCCGGCTAAAATAAAGCTCATGCCTACAAACGCTGGGGTGTCTAATCTTTGGTGAAATACAAAATGGCCAATCACTGAAATTAAAACAATGCCAAGGCCAGACCATACGGCATAAGCCATGCCTATAGGGATCACTTTTAGGGAAATTGAAAGTATATAAAACGCCACGCCAAAACCAACAAATACTACAATAGAAGGCACCACTTTGGTAAAACCGTTTGAGTATTTAATGGCAGAGGTGCCAACAACTTCGCACACAACGGCGCAGAGCAGTAATAACCAACTTTTCATCATTAGTCCTACAATAAAGAGTGTTAGACCTGAACTTTAACTGATGATGGTGGCCCATGCGAGACAATTAACCATTGTCAGCAGATTTCTCTAAGGCTAAGTAATGGTCTATGCCTGCAATGCGATCTTGGGCATGGTGGTTAACATAAATGACTGACGTTTCCTTAGCCGCACACACCTTTTCTATTAGCGCTAATACTAGCTGACGATTAATATCGTCTAGGCCCAAGCAGGGTTCATCTAAAATCAATAATGGGGGGTGTTTTACCATAGCTCTAGCAATGAGCAGCAGCCTTTGGTCGCCATAAGACAGTTTGTTAAACGGTTGGTCTCCGCGGGTTTGCATGCCCAATAAAGCCAGCCATTCATTGGCAATGTGTTTTTGTTGATCAGTGCTTTTACTATACAAACCAATGGAGTCATAAAAGCCCGAAATGATCACATTACGCAAGCTAGTGCCTACTCTATATTCCCACTGCAAGGCGGTAGACACATAACCAATGTATTGCTTTATTTGCCAAATGCTTTCGCCATTGCCCCGTTGAAAACCAAACACAACAATGTCATTGGTGTAGCACTGGGGATGGTCACCTGTGATCAGTGATAAAAGTGCTGTTTTGCCACTGCCGTTAGGACCACTAAGTTGCCAATGTTGATTTGGCTGGATGCACCAATCAAGGTGGTCAATCAACACCATGTCGGTGTGTTTGATGCAAATATTGCTTAGTTTTACCAAAGGTTGCTGGGGGTCTAGTGAGGGCGGCGCATTATCTGTTTGCGCCAAAGGCACCTGCAAATGTGTGGTTTTAAGGTGTAATAACTGATAAAGCTCATTAAATGCCTGAGTGTCATCACGCATTACTTGGTGGCGTAGCTCACCGTCTTCTACGTAAGCGACATGGCTAATAAAATTTGGAATTTCATCAAATCGATTAAGCACCATCACTACAGGTGTGTGCTTCACTACATGTGCAAGGTGGTCTTGAAGCATGGTATGTGAAGTTTGATCTAGGCCGTCAAAGGGCTCATCTAATATCAGCAAATCGGCGTGACAAGACAAGGCTCTGATGAGCATCACTTTGCGAGATTCACCGGTGGAGAGCTTTCGAAATGCGCGTTCGAGCAAGTAACCTAGCTCAAACTTTTGAATAAGGTCCTGTGCAACAATGGGGTCTATTTCTTTGGTGAAAATAATTTCACGCACAGGGGTGCCAAGGCTGATTACATCTAAAATGTCAGCATCATCTTTTTTAAGTTCGGCTTGAATAAGTTGTGCTTGGGCCTCAAAAGACACCCAGCCAATATTGGGAGGAAGGCCGCTGGTGCTGCCAGCTAAGATTTCTCCATAGCCAGCTAGCACCGCAGCAAGGGCCGATTTACCTGCGCCATTAGCGCCAGTAATCAGCCAGTGTTGATGCTGCTTGATATGCCAGTTTATGTGTTTAAGTTGAAAACCTTCATCAAACTCTACTGACAAATCAGTTAGCAATATTGTCATGAAAAATGCCTCAGTTTATGGGTAGCCACCTTGTTGCACTGCTAGCAAAGACGGTTGCAGACTAACGTCTTCGCGAGCGCAGCGTGGCGATCCAATACCTAGGAGTTAAGTTCGCTTATACGATCTTTTTCATGTCTGCCATGTGGCCACGCAATGTAGCACCAATGGCTTCTACAGGGTGGCTACGAAGGGCTTCGTTCACTTCGATCAAGCGGGCGTTATCTACGCCATTGTCATCATCAGCAAGGCCACGGCCAATCACGTCTGTGTCCATGCCTTTCATGAAGTCATTTAACAAAGGCAAACAGGCGTGGTTGTATAAGTAACAGCCGTACTCTGCAGTATCAGAAATAGTGGCGTTCATTTCGTACAATTTCTTACGCGCAATGGTGTTAGCGATTAGTGGTGTTTCATGCAACGACTCGTAGTAAGCAGAGTCTGCAATAATGCCAGCAGCAGTCATGGTTTCAAATGCTAGCTCTACGCCAGCTTTTACCATAGCGACCATTAAGATACCGTGGTCAAAGTACTCTTGCTCAGAGATTTCCATGTCACCAGCAGGGGTTTTTTCAAAGGCAGTTTCACCAGTTTGAGCACGCCAGCCTAAAAGGTTCACGTCATCGTTGGCCCAGTCTGCCATCATGGTGGCGGAGAAGGTGCCATTGATAATGTCATCTTGATGCTTGTTGTATAAAGGACGCATGATCACTTTCAATTCTTCAGAAAGGTCAAAGGCCTTGATCTTAGCAGGGTTAGACAGACGATCTAACATGTTGGTCACGCCGCCATACTTGAGTGCTTCAGTAATGGTTTCCCAGCCGTACTGGATAAGCTTAGAGGCATAACCCGCATCAACACCCTTGTCGATCATCTTGTCAAAGCACAGCAATGAGCCAGTTTGTAGCATGCCACAAAGGATAGTTTGCTCACCCATAAGGTCAGACTTAACTTCAGCAATGAAAGACGACATCAATACGCCAGCTTTATGGCCGCCAGTACCTACAGCATAAGCTTTAGCTAGGGCTAAACCTTGGCCTTGTGGGTCGTTATCTTCGTGTACGGCAATCAGTGTAGGTACGCCAAATCCACGTACATATTCAGCACGCACTTCGGACCCTGGGCACTTAGGCGCTACCATGATCACGGTTAGGTCTTCACGAACCTTCATGCCTTCTTCAACAATGTTAAAGCCATGAGAGTAAGACAAACATGCGCCTTGCTTCATTAGTGGCATAACAGCTGCAACTACGGGTGAGTGTTGCTTGTCTGGCGTAAGGTTAAGCACGATGTCAGCAGTAGGGATAAGCTGTTCGTAGGTGCCTACAGTAAAGCCATTCTCAGAAGCATTTTTGAAAGATTGACGCTTCTCGTCAATGGCAGACTGGCGTAGTGTGTAAGACACGTCTAAGCCGCTATCCCGTAGGTTCAAACCTTGGTTGAGGCCTTGGGCGCCACAGCCAATAATAACCATTTTCTTGCCTTTAAGGGCTTCTACACCTTCGGTGAATTCGTTCATGTGCATAAAGCGGCACTTGGCTAGTTGTTCAAGCTGCTCGCGCAAAGGCAAGGTATTAAAGTAGTTATTAGACATGGGGGAGCCCTGTAATTTTAAAATCGGTATTTGAGTCTTTTGAAACAGGCATGATAATACGCTTTGTTAGTGTTTTCGTAAATTGATATATATGCCACATAGTGAGCCATTTATTAAAACATACGCATTAAACTATGCTAAAGTTTAGTGATGGATATAAAGCACCTCAAACATTTCTTAGCCTTGGCTGAAAACCTACATTTTGGCAAAGCAAGCGTAGCATGCCACATTAGCTTGTCTGCCTTGTCTCGAAATATCAGGCAGCTAGAAGAGCAGCTCGGGGTGACACTATTTACCAGAGACAATCGTAGTGTACAAATCACCCAACAAGGGCAAGCTTTTGTAAGCTATGCCCGCACAGCTTTAAGCGAATGGCATGCTATCCAAAATCAGGTGAAAAATGCCCAAGGTCAACTGCAAGGAGAAGTGAGTTTGTATTGCTCTGTTACGGCAGTATATAGCTTGCTGTTTGATCTATTTCAGCGCTTTAGACAAGACCACCCAAACATAGAAATAAAGCTTCACACAGGTGACCCAGACCAAGGCATTAGCCATGTGCTTTCTGGCGAAGAAGACCTTGCTATTGCCGCACGCCCCAAAACTCTGAACCGAGAATTAGCTTTTAAACCGATTACTGTTTCGCCCTTAGTGTTTATTGCCCCCAAAGACCAAGCCCACCTAGAGCAGCCTCTAACAATGCCCACTAACCCTAAAGAATGGTCCCAAGTGCCTATGATTTTGGCTGAAAGTGGCTTATCACGCCAGCGTATAGATGCCTGGTTTAGGGCTATGGATGTCACTCCAAAAATCTATGCCCAAGTAGCAGGCAACGAAGCCATTGTTATCATGGTTAGCCTTGGCTTAGGCATTGGCGTGGTGCCACAGATTGTATTAGATAACAGCCCAACGCTAGAGCGTATTCAAATATTAGATGTAAAACCACAGCTTGAAGCTTATGATGTGGGTTTGTTTACTCTTAAAAAAAACCTTAAGAAACCTTTAGTGAGCGCCCTATGGCAGCTAGTATCACAAGTGAAAAACTGATGGAGAAGGCCAATGTCTGCCCATAAAGATAAAGAACTGATTAACAAAGTGTTTTCTAGTGATAACACAGCAGGTGCACACCATAATGTGCTGCAGGCCATAATGGATACAGGCATTAATATTCAGCAGCCCTATGGTAATGATGAGCATAGTAAGGGGCTAGAGCAGACCTTTGAAGCTATTTTTGAGTGCCCGGTGAGTGTGTTTTTAGTGGCCACAGGCACCGCTTCAAATGCCTTGGCTTTAAGTGTATTGACACCACCATGGGGGGCCGTGCTTTGTCATCCCCAAAGCCATATTAATGTGGATGAGTGTGGTGCTCCAGAGTTTTTTACTCATGGGGCTAAGCTGGTATTTGTAGAGGGTGAACACAGCAAAATTTGCCCTAAAGCATTAGCTGCAGCAGCTACACCCAATGCTTTTGATGTGCACAGCGTACAAACATCTGTGGTGAGCGTAAGCCAAATAACCGAAACAGGCAGTGTGTATAGTGTAGAAGAATTGACTGAAATTGGAAAAATTTGTAAAAATAACAAGTTGAAATTCCACATGGATGGAGCCCGGTTTACCAATGCCTTAGTGTCATTGGGTTGCTCACCTGCAGCCATGACATGGAAAGCTGGTGTGGATATTTTGTCATTTGGGGCCACCAAAAATGGCACCATGGCGGTAGAAGCCATTGTGCTATTTGACAAAGTCTTAGCAAAAGAAATGGGCTGGAGGCGCAAGCGTTCTGGCCACTTAATGTCGAAAATGAGCTTAATGTCAGCGCAGTTAGAAGCCTATTTAAAACAAGATTTATGGCTTAATAATGCTCGCCAAGCTAATGCTATGGCCTTGCGCTTAGATCAAGGCTTGCGCTCCATCCAGGGTATAGAAATACAAGGAGACACAGTTTCAAACATGTTCTTTTGTAAGATGCCCAAAGCGATGATCGATAGCCTGCTTAACCAAGGCTTTTATTTTTACAGTGACCGCTGGGGTGAAAATGTAGTGCGGCTAGTCACCAATTTCACCACTCAAGAAGCTGATGTAGATTGTCTAATTGCCGCAGCTAAAAAGTGGGCGCTTATGCAGTAGCAGCTTAGTTCAAGTTTTAATAGCCACACTAAAAGGCTTAAAGGGTTTATCTAAAGGTAGGCACCAAAGGGCAATCAATGGTGTGGCAAGAGATTTCATACCATGCATCACATCGCTAGGGTTGTACACTAGGCCACCCAAACCTGGCGTATGCCAATCACCACAGGTCTGGCGCCACCTTCCATCACTAAGCACAAGATACAGCTCTTCTGGTTCGTGCTGGTGGTCTGGATAGTCTAAGTGTGGGCGCATTAAGGTCACACCTACAATTAGATCCTGACGCACTTCTAGGCCTTCTGGCCCAATGATTTGGGCGTTCACGTGGCCTGCCATAAACTCAGGATTATTAGCCACAGGTCTTTGATACCAGGGTAAATCATCTTGTAGATCGATAATGCTAGTGACTATGTTTTGGCAGCGCTGTGGCACCTTGTGGATAGTTTTTGTGAGCTGCTGTAATACATCACACAAGGGGTTGGCTGTTTTGTCTTGAGCAACCCCCTCTTTATGCCTGCTAAGGCGCTGGATGACCTTATCTAATGTTTCGGATCGATCAGAAGCAACATCTCTGGCAGGCTGTAACATGGCCAGCAAATTTTTACGAAAGTGATCAAGCTTTGGCTGAATGTTGGTTTGATGGGTCATGTTGCTCTGCAATAAAGTCATGGTTGCCACATCATAACCTTTATAACTGCTGTTATAAATCTAGCACTAGCTTTGCAGAAGACGCTCGAGACACACAAACGCACATCATTTTATTAGACACCTGCTCTTTATCTGACAGTATGCTGTCACGGTGCTCTACAGTGCCTTCAATCACATCGGTGATGCACGCACCACAAACACCTTCTAGGCAGCTGTAATCCACTTCTATGCCTTCTTCTAGCAGCACGTCTATAATGCTGTCGCCTTGCTCAATGGTGTAAACGGCGCCTGTTGAGCTTATTTCAACTTGAAAGCTGTTATTGTCTTGATCCGTATCGATAGGTAAAGCACTAAAGCGTTCTAAATGCACTGCAATATTTGCAGCTTCTGCCGCTTTTTCTATGGCTTGCATCATGGATTCTGGGCCACAGGTATAAATCACCGTTTCACTTGGCAGTGCAGCAATGGTTGAAGTGAGATCTATGCGCCCACTTTCATGGGTGCTGTGAATGTGAAGGTTATCGCCTAAATCTAAAGCGTTTAATAAGCTGGCAAATGCGGCATCAGCAGAAGACTGAACAAGGTAAAACACGGTCACGTTACTGCCACTTTGTTTTAGCTGCTGCGCCATGGAATAGATAGGCGTTACACCAATGCCCCCTGCGATTAGGGTGTAGTGCGGCAGCCCAGCTTGTAGAGCAAAGTTGTTACGGGGTTGGCTTAGTGTCACAACATCATCTTCGCAAAGCTTGTGCATTTGTAATGAGCCACCACGGCCTTGATCTTCGCGTTTTACAGCAATGCGGCAGGCTTTATGATCTGCTGAGTAGCTGAAGATAGAATATTGGCGCATGAGGTTGTCTTTAAGTAACACGTCTAGGTGTGCTCCCGGTGCAAGGCCTACAAACGGGGCACTTTCGCTGTGCAGCTCTATTGCACTAATTTGGTCGCTGAGCTTTTCCACATGGCTGATACGGCACGACAGGGGTAGTGTGTTCATTTAACATTTCCTTGTGTTGGGTTCTTAGTTGCAGTGCATTTTGCGACTGTAATTAGAATTAATCCATTAGAGTAGGGTGCTTAACTTTAGCTTATATTATCAATAAATTGGCTAAATTCAACCTCTTCGATCGCAACATCGTGGGTGCTGCTAGGGTAAGCTTTATTAGCAATGTCTGCATTAAACTCTTTATAGGCTGCAATCCGTTCTTGCTGCATAAAATCTCGTTGGGCTGCAAAGTTTCGATAGGTTTTAGCATGGCGGGGCATGTGGCCTGTATTTTCGCCTAATAAGTCGGCAGAAAACAAGTAAGTCACATCGCACTTTGCACCAGAGCCTAAGGAAATGGTGAGCATGGCGACACGCTGGGTAATTTCTGCAGCCACTTGGGCTGCGACTACTTCCATTTCAACAGCAAATGCGCCGGCAGATTCAAAGGCTTTGCAGTCATGAAAAACTTGAGAGGCTTGTTGGGCATTACGCCCCACTGCGCGCATACCACCCACCCAAGTGGCTTTAGGGGGCACTAGACCTACGTGAGCAATAACTGGCACACCTTCTCGTGCCAACACTTCAACCACATGGGGGCTCATGCCACAGTATATAGATTGAGCGCCAGCTTCCATGGCTTGCATTGCTTCCCGTAAGGCTTCGTCAGCATTAGCATGGCGACCCCATGTGAGGCCAAACTGAAAATGTGTTTGGGGAATAAGAGCAGGATAGCCGAATGTGCTCTCACCAAACGCTGTGCCTACCATATCAATACCTGCTTGCGCTGCGGCGATCGCTTCTTCTGCTCTTGCCACTTGCACAAAAGAGATCTGTCGCACACCCTTTAGCTCCAATAACTCTTTAACGCTTAACTTGCTGATGGGTTTAGACATGGGCTTTCTCCGTGCGTGTTTTCATGGACTGCAACCTTCGCCTTTCTATAAATTGTTTATGGGACTCATCGGTGCCATCGTGAAATGAGCCACTCCATTGATCCATGGGAATCTCTAAACCACCATAATTACATTCGAAAAAACGATGGTGCAGTTGGTGATGAAAAGTGCCCAAAGCCATCACCATGCGGCCACCCATGTTGAGGCCCTGAAAACCGGTGTGAGTAGAAATGGCACTTAGGGTGTAATACTGCAAGTGGAAGATAATGAGCAGTGGGTTGGCTGCTACAAAAAAATGCACCAGCACCGACCCAAGAAACAACAGATGTTCTATAGGGTGCATCGACATGCCAGACCAAGGCGCTACATTAGTGTTGCGGTGGTGGAGGTGGTGCACGGTTTTATACATTGGTGGCCAGTGCAAAAAACGATGGATTACAAAAAAATAAAGCGTTTCCCAAATGGGCACTAAAAAAATCAATAAGGCTAACAAAAGGTAATCATCAGGCAATGACAACATAGGCACATAACCGTTGGCTAGCGACCACATCATCAGGGCTTCGTATCCTGTCCAAATCGTGACACCACTGACAATAGACCAAAACATGTTGTCTTTTACTTGGGATTTAAAGGTGAATTTTTTGTTGTTTAAAATCTGTGCCCGGGCGTCATATTGCAGATCATCACTTTGTTTTTTCCAATAATAAAAGTATAAATGCAGCCCGCCAGCCACCAACAACATCAACACCAAATTACGCAGGTAAATCTGTGCAATCCAGCCCAGTGCAAACTCACTACAAGCCTCAATGGCTGGATGAAAAAACACCCAAGACAGCACTGATAAAGCCAAGATGATTAGCCGTTCTGAAAGAGGGAACCAGCTTGAAACCATCCACTTAAGTGCAGAAGCTAAAGAAAAAGGCTTACGAAAATAAGCTGAGCTTTGAAGTGGCAAAGAGGGCAGGTAATGCCACACCTTGGGTTTTGCTCTAGGTTTTGAGCGTGCACTTAAGCTATCAGAGGTGGAGTGTTGTGCAGTGGGCATATTTATTATCTCTCATTCGGTGCAAGCTTCAGTAGTAGAAATATCCCATATAAGCACCACAGCTACAAACTAATAATATGTGTTATGGATTGAAAAATTAAATGCATATAAAAAATAATGACCTAGGTTTGAGTCATAATCCAGTCTAAAAACTGTACAGAAGCAGGGCTTAGCTGTGTCGTTTCATCCCATAATATGTGGTAGCCATAGCCTTGCAGGCGAATGTCAAAAGGAGCTATAAGGGTGCCATTGGCAAGCTCAGCATCTACCAACCCATCAGCCAGCATCATGCCTTGGCCATCCAGTGCTGCTTGGGTGCGCACCATAGGATCTGCAATCACTCTGCTATGGATAATAGCATTTTTGGGCACGCCTGCTTTGTGTAACCAAGCAGGCCAAAGATCTACGTTTTCTTGATCCCGAAGTAGGGTAAAAGCAGTCAAACCACTAGGCTGGTTTTGTAATGTGTTGTGGCCCTTTAGCAGGTCTGGCGAGCATACTGGCATCATAGGCATAGGCAGTAGCTCTTTGGAAATGGCACCATTCCAAGGTGCCTTACCCCAGCGGATAGCGAGGTCATACATGCCTACTTTAAAATCGGGCGTGTTGACTGAGTGCTGCAGTTGAAGGGGTGTGTCAGGGTGAGCGTTAAGGAAATGGGTGAGTGGCTTGGACAGCCAACGCGTAGTGAAATAGGTGCTGGCGGCAATGGTTAAAGGTGTGGCACCTTGGCTGCTGGTAAGCGCTGTTATTTCAGAATCAATGTCGATTAAAGCGCGGCGGGTCACTTTGTACAGGCGCTCGCCTGCATCGGTGAGGCTAACTTGGCGTATTTCTCGCCTAAACAGCTTTAGGTCAAGCCGACTCTCAAGCTCGCGGATCTGATAGCTTACTGCACCTTGGCTCATATGGAGCTCATCTGCAGCTTGGGTGAAGCTGAGTAAACGGGCAGCGACTTCAAATACACGTAAACTATTTAGCGAGCCATATTTTTTTAACATTGAGGCACTATGAACTAAAATTATTGATTTATCAATGGATTGTTAGCTTCAAATATACAGCTTAGCCTTTTATAGCTAGCCAAGCAGTAGAGGCCGCCATGCACCCACCGACCAGCCAAAAGGCTACGGTTAACTCCTGTGTCCAAAAGGCGGCTAAGCCTAATAATAAAGCGCCTATGGCATAGCCTAAATCGCGCCAAAAACGGTAAATGCCAATGGCAGTGGCGCGCCACTGGGGCTGTGCAGCGTCGGCCACGGCAGCTGCTAAGTTGGGGTAAAGTAAGGCCATACCAAAGCCTGTAACAGCAGCGCTAAAGCTCCACCACAATACTGTTTCTTGAAGGGGCATGATGAGCACCCCTAGAGTGGTTAACGCCATGCCTGCAATGTTTAGGCGTTGTCTGCCATATTTGTCTGACCAGTGCCCAGTGAGCAATTGGCTGGAGCCCCAAACTAGGCCATAGATAGAAATAATCCAGCCTGTGAGGGTTAAATCTTGTGTTCTTTCATATAGGTAAAGAGGATAAATAATCCACACTAGGGCATCCACAAACTTCTCAACACAGCCAGCTTGGGTGATGGCCACAAGTTGAGAATCGCTCCAGCTCATGCGTTTAAACACTATCCATGTAGAGAGTCTGGCTTTGGTTTTTTTAGCATCGGTTAAGCTACTTTGAGAAGCCTGATATAAGGCCCATGGTTTACTTTCAATAATATTTACCCATGCTAAGACAAAAGCCAAGCCAATAATTACCAAGCCAACCACTAGTAAACCTGTCTTTAATCCTAGCCATTGACTTATGTAAGCGCTCACCAACCCACCCAGTGCAACACCAGTGTAGCCAGCAAATTCGTTTAGGCCTATGGTGAGTCCACGCTCATTGGCAGCGGTGATGTCTAGCTTGGCAGTTTGGGTCATAGACCAAGTGAGGCCTTGATTTATGCCCAAAATCACTGTGGCAAACACCACCCAAGCCCATGATTGAGCAAAATAAAACAACACAGGAATAGGCAAGGCGATGAGCCATCCTGCAAGATGAACTGGCTTTCTACCTAGTTTTTCAGCCCAATGCCCAGCAACAAAGTTCATACAGCCTTTAACCACACCAAAGGCAATTACAAAGGTTGTTAGTAGCAAAAGTGACTCTTTAGCTAAACCAAACTCTTGCTCAGCCAATGGGGTGATCACAATACGTGTGGTGCCCAACATTAAGCCTACAAAAAACACTTGCAAAAGCCACTGAATAAGCTGAGAAGAGTTATTTTTTAACCCAAAAGTGAGCTGTGATGTGGAGGATGAGGACATGGAGTGCTGCCTATTGAATTGGAACCTACATTGGCCTAACTATGCATAAGATTATTCTAAATTAAAGCGCTGCTCAATGAAAGAACAGCTTAATATGAGGCTTGGGTAATGCCTAACTTTGGTGGTCATTGTTGATTCATTATTTTGTTTGGCCACGGCGGCTAATGACAATGCCGCCAAGAATGAGCATCAAGCCAAATAACATGGGTGCTGTGAGGGTTTCACCCAACAACACAGCGCCAAATAAAACGCTGAACAAAGGCACTAGATAGCCCACCTGTGCTACAAACGTGTAGCCGTGCATTCTAATCAGGTAAAATCGTACCAAAAAGCCTGCGGCCGTGGGGAATAATCCCAAATACACCAAAGCAATAATTGCTGAGTCGGATAGATTTTGAGTATTAGCTAAGGGGTTTTCTAACCACAAGCTGGCAGGTAAAGTGATCATGCAGCCACCAAGCAACACCCCTGCTGATAGCATTACACTGCTCACGCCCTTTACTAGCTTCACCATGGCACCTGAAACAACATAAGACGCTGCTGCGGCAATAATAGCTAACTGAGGCCATAAATCCCCCATGCCAGTAGCAAAAGTGTCTAACCCGATCACACACAGCACGCCAATAAACCCAATCATAAAGCCTATTGCTTTGAAGATAGTGATATTTTCATCTTTGCTAGTGTAGTGGGCCAAAACAATAGCAATCAAGGGGGCTGTGGCCATGAAAATGGCAGCCCTACCAGAGTCTAATGATTGCTCTGCCCAAGGAATTAGAAAGAAAGGCAGAGCGCAATTGAAAAAACCAATCAACAAAAAACCACCCCAGATAGATGGCGAACGAGGCAGCTTTTCACCTTTCATTAAAGCATAAGCAAATAGCACTAACGCTGCAATCGATATGCGTCCTGCGGCAATAGTAATGGGGCCAAACCCATCCAAGGCATATTTGATCGCCTGAAACGATGACCCCCACACAGCAGCTTGCAGAGCCAGCATTGTGTAAGCTTGAAGACCAGGAGCTTTAATCATCGACATGCCCTAGCAGTAGTGATGCATAGCATCGCCAATAATAGCTTCTACCGCACAGCTCCACTGCATCAGTGCTTGGTCTTGGCCGTGCCCCATCATAATCTGTAAACCCAAAGGCATGTTGAAATCATCCAGGCCACAAGGCAAGGTGGCCGCACACAAGTGCTGTAAATTGGCTACTTGGGTATGACGAAGGGCTTTGAGATTGCGTTCTTTATAGTGCTCAATGCTGGCCTCTACATAATCTAATGCTGGGGCACTAATAGGCGAGGTGGGGCAAACCGCAAAATCCACTGTGGCTAGCACGGCTTCTGCGGCTTTATTAAATGTGCGTATAAGGGCATTTTTTTCTGCGGTTATGGCGGGTGCATTTGCCATATCAGCGTCTGTAAGGTGGGCAAAACGCATTTTGGTGCTTTGGGCTAGCTGATCAAACCATGGTTTGCGCTCTTTAGAACGTATAAACGCTGGAAACTCTAACGCAGAAAACCCACCTTGTGAAAACAGCTGGTAAGTCTCTTCAAGGTAAGGCCAGTCTAGCTCTACCAAAGTGGCGCCAGAGGCCTCTAGCTGCTTTAAGCTAGCCATCACTTGTTGATCTATCCCCCCTTCACAGTCTTTAAATAGAGCCGTGATGACGCCAATGCGAACGCCTTCAAAAGATTTTGGCAAGGTGTACTGGTCAATAAACGCCTGTGGGTTATCACATGTGGCAGGGTCTAGCACGGCAAAGCCCCAAAGTGCATCGGCTGCAGTTAAAGCGAGCAAGCCTGCGGTATCCACACTGGGTGACAAGGGCACAATACCATCTCTTTCCCAGCGACCAGAGCTGGTTTTTAGCCCAAATGTGCCACAAAATGCAGCAGGCACACGCACCGAGCCTGAGGTGTCTGAGCCCAAAGCTAGCTGACAAGCACCCATCCAAAGTGACACAGGCGCACCCGAGCTAGAGCCACCAGGCACAAGGTGTTGATTGGTAGCAAATGGGTTTACAGGCACTGGCCAGTGGGGGTTGGTGCCTAGGCCACCAAAAGCAAACTCTACAGTGTGGGTTTTGCCACACATATAAGCACCCGCATCACACAGGCGTTGCACCAAGGTGCCAGAGGTGTCAAATTCGTGTAGCGCTAGCGGCGTGCCTGCAAAGGTATCAAAGCCTGTGACTGCATAAAGGTCTTTCACCGACACACTCACGCCTGACAACAAGCCTTGTGGGGCCACAGCAGGTGGGTTGCCAATGGCTCTAAATGCTTGTGATGTTGGCTCATGTTGCGCTAAGCAAGAGTGAGCTTGATTGATTAGTTGGATAGCAGTTGAGGTGTTTTCAGAGACTTTTTTGTGAATATCTGAAATGCTTAAAAAGGGTCCGCAGAGCATGAGCTAGGCCTTTGAATTGCGATTAACAGGGCGAAAACGCAATAAATGATCAATACAGCACTATTGCATAATGAGGTGTAAGATCATAGCCTTTGGCCTGTGATTGGCGTATAAATATTGATTATTTACAGCAACATAGGGGCAAGAAGGGGTTAAGATCAGCTTGAGGTTTTTACCTTAACCGAAGCCAGCAGCACAATCACCCCCGAAATCACCACTAACGCCATGCCTATCATGGCCTGATAAGTGACTAGTTCATCCCACAAAAGCCAGCCCAATGCACTGGCAAAAATAACTGAGCCATAGGTAAAAGCGCCCAACTGCCCAGCAGGTGCATACCGATAACCTTTACTCAAAAGCAGCTGTGCTAAGGTAGCAAAGCCAGCCATTACTGCCATACCACCTAGTAGCCAAAGGCTTGGGGTGTTCCATACCAATAAAGCAGGGACTAAGGAAAATAGGGTGTTAAATAGGGAGAAATAAAACACAATTAATATGCTGCTGTTTGTGAGGGTTAACTTACGCACCACCACTTTAGCAGTAGCGCCCAATGAAGCCCCAAAAATGGCCAACAAAGCCACCCAAGGAGTTTGCGTATGGCTACCCGGATTAAGCACCACCCACACCCCCACAAAACCCACCAAAATGGCGACGACCGTCCATAGGGTAATGCGTTCTTTGAGCCAAATAAAGCCCACAATAGGGATAAATAAAGGCGCAGTTTGTTTAAGTAAAGCGGCTTGGGCTAGGGGCAAATGCCCCCAAGAGTAAAATAGGCAATACATAGCGATAATGCCTACAACAGAGCGCACCAAGTGCAGTGGTAGCTGCGCAGTCACTAAAGCACCGGTGCCATTGCGCATTAGCCAAGGCAAAAAAAGCAGCAGGCCTATGGCATTTCGTGCCAACACCAAAACCTGCGTAGGCACATACTCCACAAGCGCATGGATCATCACCCCAGTTAGCACCAGTGCTAGCTCAGACAAGAGAATAAGTAGAGCGCCTTTGTGAAGATCGCTCAGTATAAAACGGTGATGATGCATGGGTATTAAGTGCTCTGTGTTTGGTGCTATTGGGCACGTATCCTATTATTTGGCTGCTCTTAAACCACTTCTACTTGCAGTGGTTTTTTTTGAAGCTGCTCCCTAAACAGCACATAGAGCCCAGCCATCACCACAATGGCTGAGCCTATTAGCATGTATAGATCCACTTGTTCATGCAGGATAAATACCCCCACCAGCATGCCAAATAGCAAGCGGGTGTAGCGCATTGGGCTAATCACTGAGATCTCGCCCACGCGCATGGCTTTGGTAGTGTAATAGCTGCCGCTGGAGGCAAATAAGATCATGGCCAGCAAATAACCACTGGCCTCCAGGGTAGGCATTTTCACCCCGCCAAAATACATCATTACTAGCCCGATCAACACAAAGGTCATAGAGCCATAGAGCGCCAGCATAGATGCTGAAATGCTAGCAGGTGATAAGCGAGAGCCCACATCGCGCATCGACATACCGATGACCGCAAGCACCGCATACAAAGAAAATATGTCAAAGCTGTCTAGGCCAGGGCGGATGATAAGCAACACCCCTGCAAACCCAACTACTACGGCCACAAGCCTATGCACACCCACCTTTTCACCTAAAAATAAAAATGAGATTAGGGTCATTAATAAAGGTAAGGTTTGCAAAATGGCCGCCACCGAAGTGAAAGCTGAGTGAATAAGAGCCAAAAAGATGAAGATAACAGCCACCGCTTCACCCACGGTGCGCAGGAGCACTGCAGGCACAAAAAACACTTTAGTTAAGGCTTTTTCTTTTTTGCGGCCCACGATAGACCAAAATAAAGCGCAGCACCCCAAGCCCAGGATAAACATCACTTGCCCTGTGGGCAATATTTCACAGGCCCATTTTAAGGCTAAGTCCGCTAGTGTAAAAGACCCCATGGAAAGGGTCATGTAAAGCATGCCCCTTAGGTTTTCTGATGTGCTGGACATATGGCAAACTGCTGATAAAAATTAAAGGCTCACTATAGACACTTTTGTGGCTGATAACACTAGTTAAAATGAGTGGCCGTATGTTTGTAGCCACTGCATTAAAAGCTGCACTTGTGCGTGGGTAGAGTGGGGAGAAATAACATACCCGTATCCTAGCAATTGGTGGGTGCTCACAGGCACAAGGCTTTGGTTATCTATCTCAGTTTGCATCAATGCGTCTGCCAGCATAATACCTTGGCCATCTATGGCCGCTTGCACGCGCACATTGGCATCTTCAATCATATGGCGGGGGTTGGCTAAGGGCTGCCCTTGGCACCAAAGCTGCCACATATCTAAGTCTCGCTCTTCGCACAGTAAGGGAATACTAAGGCATGGTGCTTGGCCAAGATTTGCTGGTGTGTCTAGGCCACCTGCCAACAATTGATAACGCTCAATTAAGCTTGGGCTAGCTACAGCAAACATGGGCATGGGTAATCGGATGCCCGTCTCACTGCTAAAACCGTCTAAACACTCTTGCCAGCGAATACTAATATCCACCCCTTGTTTGCTAAAGTGAGGCTGGTTAATGGCATGCTGAATAATTACATTTATGGTGGGGTGCTGGGCACAAAAGCTGGCTAGCTTTGGCGACAGCCAACGCAGGGCCACATAGCTTGTCACTGCAATCACCAGGTTGTGTTGGTGTTGTTGGTTGAGTAGGCGTATCTGGTTGGATAGGTCTTCAAATACTTTTTGGGTGGTTTGATAAAACATTTGGCCTGCATCGGTGAGCAAAATCTGGCGCGTAGTACGTTTAAATAATGGCTGCCCAAGATGCTGCTCTAAGCGTTTGATTTGATAGCTTACTGCGCCTTTAGTGAGGCACAGCTCATCAGCCGCTAAGGTAATGCTTAAGCGCCTTGCTGCAGCTTCAAAAGCCTTGAGGGAATCTAGTGGGGGTAGAGAGTGTTTCATGTCTCTATTGTTGAATATTTTTGAACCATAATGCAATACTTTTTGCTTGTGGGATGGCCTTTGAGTGAGTAGATTGTGATTATGATAAATAAAGGTGCCGTTGCAAGGTGCTGTTAAAAAGCGCCATTAAAAATGGTGGTGGAGATTAAACAATGAGTGAAAAGGTAGATTCGTACGCCCGCGTTGTGGTGATTGGTGGTGGTATTGCCGGGGCATCTGTGTTTTATCATTTGGCTATAGACCACGGCTGGACAGACATTGCCTTAGTAGAGCGAGATGAGCTTACCTCTGGATCCACTTGGCATGCCGCAGCTCAGGTGACTCAGTTTGGTGCTAACCAGACCGCTGTCGCCCTAAAGCGCCATAGTATTGCACTGTATAAAAAGTTGGCAGAAGATGAGGATTACCCATTTGCTTATCACTTTACCGGGGGCATGCGCCTTGCCAACACAGCAGCGCAGGTAGACACCTATAAACACATGGTAGGTATGGCCAATGGCATGGGTGCCGATATGGAGTTTATTGATCCAGCCGAAGTGGCCAAACGCCATCCCTTGATCAACCCAGAAGGGCTGTTAGGTGCATGGTGGGACCCACTAGATGGCGACATAGACCCAGCAGGCATTACCTTTGCAATGGTACGCAAAGCCCGTGAAGCCGGTGCCAAGGTATATCGATTTAACCCAGTAGAAAACATCACCCGCAAAGCCAATGGCGAGTTTATAGTGCACACTTTAAAGGGTGATATTACCTGTGAAAAGGTAGTCAATGCCACAGGCTACCGGGTGAATGAAGTGGGTAACATGCTAGGGGTTAATCACCCAGTCACCTCTATGGAACACATGTATTTTCTTACAGAACCCATGGCGCAGCTTGAAGCTTTGGATAAGCGTGTGCCTATTATTCGTGACCCACGAGATGACTTTTATTGCCGCCAAGAAAAGAATGGCTTGCTAGTAGGTGTGTATGAACAAGGCTGTAAAACCTTTGGTATGGATGGCATCAGCCCAGACTTTACCAAGGCACTTTGTCCTGATGATCTAGATCGCTGCTTGGATAATATGGAAGGCATTTTTGACTGTTTACCTGCCTTACAAACTGTGGGTATTCACACCATTATTAATGGCCCCATCACCTATACCATTGATGGCGCACCCTTAATTGGGCCTATTCCTGGCATTGAAAACGCTTATTGTGCCATTGGCCTGCGTGCTGGTATTGGTGAAAGTGGTGGCCATGGTAAAATTTTGGCAGAAATTATTGTTTCAGGTCAGTCAGAGTGGGATTCTTGGTATACAGACCCGCGCCGTTTCACTCAATATGCCAATACAGAACACACCTGCCTAAAAGCTATAGAAGACTACCAAAAAGAGTTTCATTACCACATGCCTCACGAGCAGCGACCAGCGGCAAGGCTGGCTCGCACCACACCACTTTACCCCGTGCTAGATCAGCTGGGTGCCGTATGGGGCACCGTAAATGGCTGGGAGAGGGCGTTGATGTTTAAGCCCACAGAAGATTTTGAAGAAACGGCTACTTATCGCTTTAACGAATCTCACCCCATAGTAGCCCAAGAGATAGCCGCCCTTCAAAAAGATGTAGGCATTATGGAAGTGTCTGGCTTTAACCGCTTTGAGCTTAAAGGCGAAGGTGTAGAACAATGGCTAGACCATTTAGTGTGTGGCGGCATACCCAAAAAAGTGGGGCAGGTGCGCTTGTGCTATCTGCTCAATAAAAATGGCCGTATGTTGTGTGAGGCTACCTTGGCTAAGCTTGGGGACAATCACTTTTGGTATGGCTCTGCAGCCGTCGCGGAATGGCATGACCGAGACTATCTGGCAACCACTATGCCTGCCACTGTCACACTCACTGAGATGGCAAACAGCCATACCATACTAGTGGTGGCTGGGCCCAAGTCTCGTGAATTGCTGCAGTCTTTATCACCACGTGGTGATTGGAGCGCCGAGGCGTTTGGCTGGATGCAGGTGCGGGCTATGAATTTAGGGCATGCAGCCTTGCAAGCCATGAGTGTGAGCTTTTCGGGCGAGCTTTCCTACGAATTACACATTCCTAATGAACAGCTTTATTTGGTTTGGAAGCTGCTAGAAACAGCAGGTAAAGCCTTTAACCTAACAAAGTTTGGCTTGTATGCTACTGAATCTATGCGCTTAGAAAAAGGCTACTTGCATTGGAAGGCTGACATTATTGATGAATTTAACCCCATAGAAGCAGGATTAGATCGTTTTGTTAACCTAAACAAAGAAAACTTTGTCGGTAAAAAGGCCTTGCTAGAAGCCATCAGGCAAGGCTGTGCTAGCACCTTGGTCACTTTTGAAGTGGACACCGATGTAGCACCTGCCCACGGCGGCGACCCAGTGTTCCATAACGCAGAGCAGGTGGGTGTGGTCACCTCAGGTGGCTATGGCCACCGCATTAACAAAAACCTAGCCTATGCTTACATTAAAAGCGATGTGGCCAAGCTAACCGATGGGTTTGTTATTCAAGTGATTGGCATTGACTGCCAAGCCAAAGTGGTGAAGCGTTGTTTATATGACCCTGAAAACCTAAAACCCCGTAGTAAAAACGTGGAGGTGACCCATGGCTAGACGACCTTCGGCTAGAGCTGCCAAGCACGCCCAACGGGCGAAGCCTCCCGCGACAAACCCCTGTGCGCCTGGGCAATCTGGAGGGCAGTATCGGCCCTTAACACAAGACCAAGTGCAGCAGATTTATGCTCAGTCTTTGCGTATATTAGATGAGATAGGTATGGCCGATGTGCCACCTGTGTTGCTTGAAAAAGCTTTAGATTATGGTGCCAAGCTCAATGATGAGGGCAGGCTGTGTTATCCGTCTGCCATGGTGGAAAAAATAATTGCAGGCGCTTGTAAACAATTCACATTTTATGGCCGCGACCCAAAGCACAACATTGAGGTAGGTGGCGATAAAGTCTACTTTGGCACCGGTGGTGCCGCTGTGCAAACCCTCGATTTAGAGACGGGGCATTATCGCTCGTCCACCTTGACCGACTTACACGACCTTACCCGCCTAGTAGATCAGCTCCCCAATGTAGCTTGGTTCACTCGTTGTTGTGTGGCCACCGACGTGCCAGACTTATATGAGCTAGACATCAACACCGCCTATGCACTGTTAAAAGGCACTACCAAGCCTGTGGCTACAAGCTTCACCCTGCCAGAACATGTGGCGCCTATTGTGGAAATGTTTGACATGGCCATGGGAGGGCAAGGCAAATTTGCAGAAAAGCCTTTTTGCAAAGCCCACATCAGCCCTGTTATTTCACCACTAAAATATGGTGAAGACGCAGTGATGGTGGCTTTGGAATGCATGAAGCATGGCGTGCCTATGAGCAACATTGTTGCAGGAATGACCGGAGCCACCTCACCAGCACCATTGGCAGGCACCTTGGCGTTAACCTTGGCCGAAACTTTAGCGGCGCTAATCATGGTGAATGTGTTTGAGCCTGGCTACCCCATGATATTCTCCAACTGGCCTTTAGTGATAGACCTTCGCACCGGTGCGTTTCGTGGTGGCGGCGGCGAAATGGCGTTGCTTAACGCGGCCTCAGCACAGCTTTCAAACAGCTTGGGCTTGCCCTCTGGCTGTGGTTCTAGCATGTCAGATGCCAAAGCGCCCGATGCACAAATGGGCATGGAAAAAGCCCTTTCAGCGTTAGCTTGTGGGCTGGCAGGTGGCAACATGGTGTATGAATCTTCTGGTATGATGGCAAGCTTGTTAGGTGTGTCTTTTGAAGCTTTTGTGATGGATGACGAGATGTTGTCTCATGTGCACCGCACTATCCGTGGTATTGAAGTCACCGATGAAGATTTAGGGTTTGAATCCATTAAGGCTGCTGTAGCTGGGTCTGGCCATTTTATAGATGCCACAGAAACCATGGTGTCTATGGAACGAGACTATTACTACCCAAAACTTGCAGACCGTGAAGAACCCATTGTATGGAAAGAAGCAGGATCTATGGATCACTGGGACAGGGCTAAGATAAAGGTGAAAGAGTTACTCAAGCATCAGCCCACCTACATAGACCCAGAAATTGATCTACAAATACGTCAAAAATTTCCCATTCTTTAAACCTAGTTTGTGTGCCACCCTAAAACAAGAGCCTAGGGTGGGCATGCAAAAACCCTGTCCTATTGAGCCAGTTAGGGAGTAGTATTGCGCAATTGGGTTTAAAGACAAATGTCTTTCTACTGCTTTTACTAACCATGACTCTGCAGCGCCATACCACCCTAAAGCGCACTAGGACTATTTATGAATCTCACCGCCAAACAACGAGTAGACCAAATTGTAGAACATGGCTTATGTACCGGGTGTGGCCTTTGTCAGGCTGCAGCTGGTGAGCATTTAATTAAGGTGCAAAAGGGCACGTCTGGTTATTTGGTGCCTATTGTCAGTGAGGACATTGATCACGCTACAGCTGACCTAGTGCACCGTGTTTGCCCTGGTGTACATCCTGTGGGGCTGCCCGCAGGGCTTATTGCCACCGATACCAAGGTAGACAATGTGTGGGGGCCATGGAAACGCATGGTGCGCAGCTGGGCAGGCGATGCACATCAGCGCCATGTGGGCGCCACGGCAGGTGTGCTGAGCGCGCTTGCTTGCTATTTGTTGGACACCAAACAAGTGGATTTTATCTTGCACGCCAAGGCCCACACTACCGAGCCTAGCTTTGGTGAAATGCATATAAGCACTACTCCAGAGGAAGTGCTACAAGGGTCTGGCTCTCGGTATGGGCCTACGGCGCCATTGATCGCCATTGATAAGGTGTTAGAACGCAACCAAAGCTTTGCCTTTATTGGCAAACCATGCGACTTGGCGGGGCTGCGCAACTATGCAGAAGAAGATAAACGTGTGAATGAGCAGGTAAAATTTTGGCTCACCCCAGTGTGTGGTGGCTATTTACCACCAGACTCCACAGATGCATTTTATCGACGTATGGGCGTAGAGCCAGAAGAAGTCACGGGTTTGCGCTATCGTGGCCATGGCTGCCCAGGGCCTACTCGCATTACTACACCAGAAAAAGTAGTTGATGCTCACTATCTAGACTTTTGGGGTGACGATGAAAGCATGTGGGACATGCCTTTTCGTTGCAAAGTGTGCCCTGACGGCATTGGTGAGGCTGCAGATATAGCAGCGGCTGACACATGGGTTTTAGGCTCGCCTAATCGTGAAGACAGCGAAACAGACCTTGGCACCAACTCCATTATTGCCCGCACCACCGCAGGTGCTGCTTTGTTGGCGCAAGCCAGTGCTGCAGGAGCCCTAGTGATAGAGCGTGACATCACACCAGATCACATGAGTATTTACCAAACCCACCAAATGCAAAAAAAATATGCAGCATGGCCGCGGTATGAAGGCTTGCAGGATGCTGGGCGTTTGTTTCCAAATGCTGAACGTTTGCGCATAAAAGAGCTGGCTGCAGAAATGCCAGAGGCAGTCAATGCACATCAGCGCAAAGGTACGCTAGATCGAGTGATCGCAGGTAAGGCTGACCAGCCTTCGCCCAAGCCCTTTGTCTGAGTAGTGGTATAGCAATCCTATAGGATACATTGGCCAATGTTATGGCTGGATTGTTTAATATCAACAAAATAATCGCCTTTATTGGTGGGCTACACAGATGCCATAAAGCCTGCTATTGACCTTGGTTATGGGGCAAGTATTTGGATTCACTTGCCACTCAATAGCTAGGTGCTTTTGGTGTATATACCCCATCAATAGTTGCTATATATCTTATGCTTATATACTTATAACTTCCGTTATAATATATTGGGTATACAGTGTTTGAATGGGAATGTTATTGCACTTTTCTTACATTGTTGCAAAAATGCAGCTTGTTTGATTTTTTCAAGCAATTTGTAATAAAAAAAATACATCACTTAAATAGTTTTTTCTACCAACGCACAGGTAATTCCATGCTTATCGGTATACCCAAAGAACCTATGGCTGGCGAAACTCGAGTCGCTGCCACCCCCAAAACTGTAGAACAGTTAATTAAACTTGGCTTTGATGTTTGTATTGAATCAAACGCAGGCCATGCGGCCAACTTTGATGATGCATCATACGAAGCTGCTGGCGCGTCGATCAACACCGACACGAAAGCCGTGTACCAAAGTGATTTGGTGCTTAAGGTCAACCCTCTTTTAGAGCACCCTGGCCAATCGTGCCACGAGTTAGATTTGCTCAAAGATGGCGGTCACTTGATCAGCTTTATGGCGCCTGCCCAAAACGAAGAGCAGCTCAAGCAGCTAGCGCAGCGTAATATTACTGCCATGTCTATGGAGTCTGTGCCGCGTATATCCCGCTCTCAGTCTATGGATGCTTTAAGCTCTATGGCTAACATTGGCGGTTATCGTGCAGTCATCGAAGCAGCCCACCATTTTGGCCGTTTCTTTACTGGCCAAATTACAGCGGCAGGTAAAGTGCCTCCTGCTAAAGTGCTTATTATAGGTGCAGGTGTTGCAGGCCTAGCGGCTTTGGGCGCAGCAGGTAGCTTGGGCGCCATCGTGCGTGCCTTTGACACTCGTCCAGAAGTAAAAGAACAAATCAACTCTATGGGCGCTGAGTTCTTAGAAGTAGAATTAGAAGAAGAAAGTGGCTCTGGCGATGGTTATGCCAAAGTGATGAGTAAAGCCTTTATTGAAGCTGAAATGGCTTTGTTTGCTGAACAAGCCAAAGAAGTGGATATTATTATTACCACGGCGATGATTCCTGGTAGGCCAGCCCCCAAGCTGATCACTGCTGAAATGGTGTCTACCATGACCCCAGGCAGTGTGATTGTAGATTTAGCAGCCGGTGGCGGTGGCAACTGTGACCTAACCGAGCCTGGCAAAGTGATTACCACTTCTAATGGAGTGACGGTGATTGGCTACACGGATATGCCAGCGCGTCTGCCTAGCCAAGCCTCACAGCTTTATGGCACTAACTTAGTCAATTTGCTAAAGCTGCTTTGCCCTGAAAAAGATGGCCAGTTGGTCATTGATTTTGAAGACCCCATCATGCGTGGCGTTACCATTAGTAAAGATGGTGAAGTCACTTGGCCAGCACCGCCTATCCAAGTGGCTGCTGCTGCTCCAAAGAAAGCACAAGATAGTGCGCCTATAGAGCCTGCTAAGCAGGAAATGTCGGCTGCTGTAAAATATGCTTTAGGCGCAGCAAGTGCTGTGCTGGTAGGCTGGATTGCACTCAATGCTCCTGCCGCCTTCCTAGGCCATTTCACCGTGTTTGTGTTGTCTTGCATCATTGGTTATTACGTCGTCTGGAACGTCAGACATGCCTTGCACACCCCTTTGATGGCCATCACCAATGCGGTGTCTGGCATTATCGTAGTGGGCGCTGTGCTTCAGGTAGGGGACGAGCTAAATCTTGTCACCATTCTTGCTTTGATCTCTGTGCTCATCGCATCCATTAACATCGTTGGCGGCTTTTATGTCACCAAACGTATGTTAAAAATGTTCCAGAAATAGGAGACGACCAATGCAAGCAGGTATGGTTATCACAGCTTACGTTATCGCCGCGGTATTATTTATCATGGCCCTTGGTGGATTATCACAACAAGAGTCGGCTAAACGCGGCATTTGGCTTGGCATTATAGGCATGGCGCTAGCGCTAGTGGCTACTTTGCTAAGCCCTAAAGTTATGGCTCTTACTACAGGCCTTAGCTACATTCTTATTGCCATGCTCATTGGTTCTGCCATTGGTATTTATATGGCCAAACGAGTGGCCATGACAGAAATGCCCGAGCTAGTAGCTATTCTCCACAGCTTTGTGGGTTTGGCGGCAGTATTTGTGGGTGTGAATAGTTATTTAGATCACTCTCAAGTGCTTACCCCAGTAATGCAAAATATTCACTTAGTTGAAGTGTTTTTGGGTGTGTTTATTGGTGCAGTCACCTTTACTGGCTCATTGGTTGCGTTTGGCAAATTGCGAGGCATTATGTCCTCCAAAGCGCTTAACTTGCCACAGCGTCACAAGCTAAACTTATTGGCTTTGTTAGTTAGTGCTGTGATGTTAGTGCAATTTGTTAACCAAGGTGGCAACGACACCTATTTGGTTATTATGGCGCTTATTGCCTTAGTATTTGGTTGGCATTTAGTTGCCTCTATTGGCGGTGCAGATATGCCCGTTGTAGTGTCTATGCTTAACTCTTATTCGGGCTGGGCAGCTGCAGCAGCAGGCTTTTTATTGGGTAATGACTTGCTGATTGTAACCGGTGCCTTGGTAGGCTCTTCAGGTGCAATTTTAAGCTACATTATGTGTAGAGCAATGAACCGTTCTTTTATCTCTGTAATAGCTGGTGGTTTTGGTAACGACCCTATTGCAAGTGATGATGAAGAAGAAGGTGAAGTGCAGCCTACTACAGCCGAAGAAGTGGCAAGTTTGCTTACTAATGCGAAATCTGTAGTAATTACCCCAGGCTACGGCATGGCGGTAGCGCAAGCGCAATACCAAGTGCAAGACATCACCCAAAAGCTTCGTGCACAAGGCGTGGAAGTGCGCTTTGGTATTCACCCTGTTGCTGGGCGTTTACCAGGTCATATGAACGTGTTGCTGGCAGAAGCTAAAGTGCCTTACGACATTGTTTTAGAGATGGACGAAATCAATGACGACTTTGCAAAAACCGATGTAGTGCTAGTGATTGGCGCTAATGACACCGTTAACCCCGCAGCCAAAAAGCCTGGAAGCCCTATTGCAGGCATGCCAGTGCTTGAAGTGTGGGATGCTAAAACCGTAATTGTGTTTAAGCGTGGCATGGCATCAGGTTATGCTGGAGTGCAAAATCCGTTGTTCTTTATGGAAAACACCAAAATGTTATTTGGTGATGCAAAAGCCTCATGTGATCAGATAGCCAGTAACCTGTAATCACACAGCTATAAAAAAAGCCTGTAGGTCATTTAGATAATGGACTACGGGCTTTTTTGTGTCTGATATAAATGGCTAGTTCATTGAAGCTAGCCGTACATCTGACACATTTATAGTGTTGCAGTTATAAAGCTTCAAATGTTGCTCAAAGCTGCTATCTGTAGGCTTTAGCTTTAAGTGATCTAGCAGCACATTAAGCGCCACTTGCGCCGCGTGGGTATTGCCGTCTAGGGCCTTTAATGCAATACCCAAGCCAAGGCTAGGTATTGCAGCACCAAACACACCTTCAGCACCGGTTTTACACACCACCTGTGAGCCATAGGCTTGCATCACTTTGGTGCAGTGGCGCTCACTACCAGCTACATAAAAGGGCTGGTTTACCATAGCTTGGTAAAGGTTTTGGCAGGCTTTTTGCCAATCATCAGGCAGCTGGTCACCGGTGCCAAAGCGTGCAAAGGCCATGGCCAAATTAGGCAAAGGCAATGCATAGGTAGGGATAGAGCAACCATCAATGGCCATTGGGTAGTCGGTCACTTTAAGGTCCATCATGGCGCCCATGGCATCATTTACCGCCAGCTGAACAGGATGCTTATGGTGAATGTAACCCTTTGGATCAATGCCTTGGTGATGAGCAAAGCTTAAAAAGCCACAATGTTTGCCAGAGCAGTTGTTGTGCACAGCGCAGGCTTCTACACCAGACTTAGCTAAAGCCACTGTAGCTGGCTGATACAATGGCCAGTGATCGCCACATTCTAGCGAGTCAGTGTTCATGCCCAATTGGTCCAGCCAAGAGGTAACCACGCTGCTGTGCTGGGTTTCGCCATTGTGGCTAGAGCAGGCCATCGCCAATTGCTGCTGAGTAAGGTTGAGATCATCAGCTGCACCGCTGAGCATCAGTGGCAGAGCTTGCAATGGTTTGGCAGTAGAGCGAGGGAAAATATTTTGATCTACATCCCCCCACTGGCTATGTCGCTTGCCTTTGGTATCACAGATGACGGCGATCACCGGGTGACTGTTTTCTAAATAGTCACCCCGGGTCACTTCAATAACCAGCGTTTTATGCTTCATCTGCTGCTCCAGTAGGCTTGCGCTTGTCATTTAATACAGTAACACGTTGCATGTGCCTTACGTTGGGTAGGTAGTCACAAATAGCATAGTGATGGGTAATGCGGTTATCCCACATGGCTACAGTGTTGTTGCGCCAGCGCAAACGCACCTGAAACTCTGGCTTGGCCATGTGCTGATACAAAAACTGTAAAATACGATCACTTTCGCCCTGCACTTCGCCCATAATATGGCGGGTAAACGACTGATTTATATTTAGGTATTTTAGGCCTGTTACAGGGTGTGTGCTCACTATTTTATGCACTGCAGAGCCGGTGTTTTTGAGGCCATTGTTCACCGCCTCAATGCCACCTGTAAGGTATAGGTCATTTCTAAAAGTGCCTATGTCGTGGATCGCTTCCTTGTCGGCCAAATAGTCTTGCCACATTTTGGGTAGGGCTTCGTATGCTGTGTTGGTGTTGGACCACATGGTGTCACCACCCACAGCAGGCACTTGCACAGCATGCAAAATGCTAGTGAATGGAGGGTTTGCCTTAAAAGTCATGTCTTTGTGCCAGTCATTGGCATCTGGCTTGCTACCCGCACCACTTTTTAGCAAGGTAATGTTTTCATAGCCTTCAATACTTGGGTAAATGGGGTGAGGAGGCTCTGGCTCGCCAAAGCTTTTGGCAAAATTAAGGTGTGCTTCTGGCGTTAGATCTTGATCACGGAAAAAGATCACCTTGTGCTCAATGAGAGCCTCATAGATAGCATCAAAATCTTTTTCACTCAGGTTGTTAAGGCTAATGTCAGATATTTCTGCACCAATGGCGGGGGTAACTTGTTCAATTTTCATGTTAACTTAATGCCTAGTTATCTATGTTTATTTTTAATGGTAAAAGCTTAGTGAAGTGCTCGATAAACCATTGATTTTGGTAATCAATGTGTCTTTGGTCACGCTTGTAATGCAAGTCTTTACATTCATTTTGTGGCCGTATTTTAACAGCATTGATTAGCGTGTAAACTAGTCAAAACTTAATGGAAGATATTAGGTGAACTAATGTTACTAAAGAAATATATACCCTCTGCACAAAGCTTGTTGATCTTTGAAGTAGCTGCGCGCCATTTAAGCTTTACCGCTGCTGCTTATGAGCTAGGCTCTACTCAATCTGCAGTAAGCCAACAAATGCGCAGGCTAGAACAGCAGCTTGATTTGCTACTGTTTACCCGCATCTACCGTGGCGTGGCTCTCACTGATGTGGGGCAGCAGCTGTATGAGGCTGTGGAATCTGGTTTTGGGCAAATAACCAGCTGTTTAGAGCACCTACAAAAAACGCCTACACAGCAAAGCATTAATGTAGAAACAGACTTTGCCTTTGCAGCCTTTTGGCTATTGCCCAGGTTGTCTCATTTTCGCAAACTACACCCTGAAATAGAGGTGCGCATTGTCACTTCTCAAGCTCAACCAGACTACACCGCCCAAAAAAATGATATTTCTATCGTGTTTGCCAAAGGTAAGCCTAGTAAATATCGGTCTCATCTTTTGTCGATAGGCCACGTTTTTCCGGTATGTAGCCCTGCATTATTGGCTCAACATGGTGCTATAGATAGCCATAAACAACTGGCGGCTTTGCCATTGTTAAAGCTAGGTGATGATGCAGGTAATGGCTGGCTCACCTGGCGTGAGTTTTTTAATCAAAGCCAAAGCCAAATGCAGCAGCGCGTAGCTCCCATGGAACCTGTGCTCACATTTAATAACTACACACTGCTTGTGCAAGCTGCAATTGCTGGCCAAGGGGTGGGTATAGGTTGGGGTACTTTGCTGGATGATCTACTGGATAATGACATGCTCATTGCGCTGCGCTCGTTTAGCATTGTTTCAGCTTGGGACTATTACCTAATAGAAACCAACACCCAAGACATGCTGCCTGCCAAAAAACACTTTGTGGATTGGCTGCTTACCAAGGCCATGTAATTAAGCCCAAAGCATGCTGGCGGGTTGGGCCCTAAATAGGCCATACTGCGCTCTGATTAATTTTTAGTGGTTGCTATACCATAGGCCTAAGGATGACCAAAGAGCTTACACAGATCCTAATTCGCAACGTGTGTGATCAAGACATGCCAGCAATACAGGCCATTTATGCATCTGAAGTGCTGCATGGCGTTTCTAGCTGGGAGGAGGTTCCACCTAGCCTTGAAGAAATGGAGCAACGCGCGATTGCTATTACCCAAGCGGGCTACCCTTACCTTGTGGCCGTATGTGATGACCAAGTGCTTGGTTATGCCTATGCATCTACTTACAGGCCTAGGCCTGCCTATCGTTACACGGTGGAAAACTCAATCTACCTTGCCAATGGTATGCAACGCAGGGGCCTTGGTCAGCAGCTTTTAAAGCACCTTATAAAAGAGTGCACTGTAAAAGGCTTTCGCCAGATGATCGCAGTGGTTGGCGACTCAGACAATAGTATGTCTATCGATTTTCACAAAAAAATGGGTTTTGAGCAGGTAGGTATTATCAAATCCATTGGCTATAAATTTGAGCGTTGGCTAGATTCTGTCATGCTGCAATTAACCCTGGGTGATGGTGACACTAAAGCGCCAACACCATCGAATCATTCCAATGCCTCTGGCATTTCTATAGTAGGTTGAATATGTCTAGAACGATAACCTTTGCCATGTATTTTTTGGCTATATTTTTGCAAGCTGGAGCCTATGGGCTTACCTTTATGTTGCCCCGATTATTTGCTGAGTTTGGTGCCAGTGAAAAAGTGGTAGGGGCCATGCTGTTTATCACGGCTGTGTCTACCATAGTGACAGTCTATTTCTCTGGTCACATCTCCGATAAATTTGGAAGGGTGCGCGCACTTGCCATTGCTTGCATAGCCATTGCCTTGGCGTTGTTTTTATATGGCTATGTCAGCTCTGTAGGCATAGTGCTGGTGGTGGCTAGTATAAATCTGGGCTTTGGATGGGGACTCACATACTCCCTTGGGCCTATAGTGCTCACTCGCCTGGTAAGTGCTGCAGAACGGGTGAGGTTTTTCACCTTGTTGTCTATTTTTGTAATGGCAGGATTTGGTCTATCACCTGTGTTTGCGTCTGTGCTTGAAGGGTTTGGATACCCTATACAAACTGCCTTTTACCTTATCGCTAGCCTTTGCCTCATCAGTGCGGTGTTGTTCTTTATGCTCATCCAACCTATCAAACGGCATGCGCTAAACCCTGCTCCGGAGCGTTCTTCACGCATTACGCTAAGCACTTTGCGCCAGGTGCTTAAGTCAAGAGCACTCTTGCCTGTCATTATGGTGTGCTTGGGTGCCAGTGTGTTTGCTGGCCTAAATAATTTTCAAACCGTATTTGCAGATGCTAGAGGGCTTAACTACGCTACCTTCTTTTTTGTATATACCTTAACGGTGGTGTTTTTTAGGCTGGTGTTAGTAAAATTTAAAGGGGGCACCAACCCCTATTTGACCATCGCAGTGCTGCAGTATGTGATGGCTGCCAGTGTGGTGCTGTTCATTTTTAGTGGCGACAGCATCCCTTTATACATTGCGGTAGCCATCCTCTTTGGGCTTGGTTATGGTGCGTCCTATCCTATCCTTGTGGCGATGGCTGCAAATGACGCAGAAGAGCATTTAGGGCCACAAACATTGCAAATATTTGCTCTCACCTATTTTATAGGTATCTTTGCTTTTCCACTTTTAGTGGGCTGGATGATCGTAGAATTTGGCCCTACGCAAGTGCTGGTTTTTGTAGCTGTGTTAGCCATTATAGAGGCCACTATGGCCTTGCGCCGTGCCATAAGTGTGGCTTAAGTGAGCTTGTTTTCTCAGCGCTTAGACCCACCCATTAATCTGCTTTCTTGTGATGGTGAGGCCAACTATTATGGTGTGGTGCTAGAGTTAGATGAGGCGGATTATTTTCTTGCCCATCTGCTAAACCACATAGCGTGGAAACACGATGAAGCCATCATCTTTGATAAAAAGGTGATCACCAAACGCAAAGTGGCCTGGTATGGCAGCCAAGCATTTGATTACACCTATTCAAAAGTCACACGCTCAGCGTTGCCATGGACACCGCAGCTATTGGATTTGAAAAACAAAATAGAAGCCATCAGTGGGGAAACCTTTAACTCTTGCCTGCTAAACCTTTATCACACAGGTGATGAAGGCATGGCTTGGCATAGTGACAGCGAAAGGCAGCTAAAGCGCAATGGTGCCATCGCTTCGGTGAGCTTAGGCGCACAGCGAAAGTTTGCGTTTAAACATAAAGCAACCAAAGTTACCCACGCCTCTATGTTGCAACATGGCAGCTTGCTAGTGATGCAAGGGGAGACCCAAACTCACTGGCTGCACCGTTTGCCACCAACTAAAACGGTGAATGAGACCAGGGTTAATTTAACGTTTCGTACGGTTGTTGAGGCATGATCAACGAGGAGATCTTAGTCACAGTATCATCCAACATACTTTAGTCCGCAGGCGCTTTGTCGTCGCCATTGCAGGGCCACCATTAATTTAATGCGAGCGTAAAGCGTGTATTACTCAAACTTTATGTTCTGTGCCACTACATTGTTCATAGCTCTTTTCCAGGTCTATTTTGATGTGTTTAATTGTTCTGTTTGATTTCATGTGGTTTTTTCTGGGCGTTCAATTTTTTAATTCCATTTATTAGTACCATTAAAGTGTAGTCGTTAATCTGATCACTGCTAGAAAAATCAAAAACTTTAATACTAGCCATTTCTATAGATCTATTCTGCCCATAAGTAACCAGCACAATTATCATCTTCTAGGCTATACTTTTTGGAGGATCGCGTGGTGTGTGGCGTAAAATTTTTTTAATGTCATGGGCCTTTATCAGCGTAGCGACAGGTAGCAGGTAGATAATAGTATGAAAAAAATAGGTATTGTGGGTGGAGTAGGGTGGCCGTCTACCCTTGAATACTATCAAAGCATTTGCGAAGCGAGTCAGAACTATCATGCTGATAAAGTGTTTTCTGGCCCCGTGCCTATGCCTGAAATAGCGATAGAATCTCTAAATCTAAACTTTAGTATTAATAACAGAGGCTCCTCTGAGCCAGGTTCTTGGGATGTGTGGGAAGAGTATTTTAATCGTGCCATAAGGCGGCTTGAGATAAGTGGGGCTGAAATTATTGCCATTGCCAGTGTCACCCCTCACACACGTTTAAAAGAAATATCTACGGGTATCAAAACGAACATATTAAGTGTGTATTCAGCCATAGGACAATATTGCAACATTTTGGGTATTGGCCGGATGTTGGTACTTGGCACTATGCCCACCATGACATCAACGGCCTTTATCTTGAGCATGGAAAAATTGGAGTAAAAGTGTGTTACCCACCAGAGCATGGTCAAAAAAATGAAGTGGTCGACATAATTGGTCGTCTTTACCAGCACAAAATTCAAGGCACTGCCCATTCGATTGAGCAAATAGTGCGCCAGTGTGTGCCAGAAAAAGAGTTTGATGACACTGTGGTGTGTTTGGGGTGCCCAGAGCTGCCTTTAGCTTTTGAAAATTTTCAGGGAAAAACCAGATTTGAGGCACAGGGAATAACGTATATAAACTCATCCGCTGTGAATGCCAAAGCAATATTTGAGGCCTGTGTTTCATAATTTCCTTCAGCATATCAGACCCTAAAATGCTAAACGCTCACAGGTTTTTTCTGGTGAGCTTTTAATTATCAAAAAAGCTGATGAGCCTATGCTTTATAGTGGATATAGAAAGACGTTAAACGAAAATCATGGCTCCATTTGATTAATTACTATTGTTGCTAAGCTCGATCCAGACCGTTTTGGTTTCGGTATATTGATCATGGCTGAAAAGGCGTTATCCCTGCCGCCAAAGCCAGAAAGCTTGTAGCCACCAAATGCCTCAGTATGCACTTCTGCTAATTAAATACCTAAGTCAGTGATGGCTAACCCACTCCAAACATCAGGGGCCTGAGAAATAAATACACAAACTAATTCACAGCCTGGGTAATTTCGGTCTGCAGCAAAAAGTATACGCACTCACCAGCAAAATATGTGGCCAGCACTTTGATGTAAGCAATTGTATTAGGTGGGATTTTGTCCAAGTGCTGGTTCAGCACGATGAAGCCTGCCTGAACCCTAATTTTAACTGGCCAATCCGATCTTCCATGTTAATTGAGGTGGAGTCATTGCGGGTAAATATAGCGATAGTTTGGTCTAAATTAATTCCCTGGTCTTAGCCCACGTGTGCTGGGTAAAGTCCTTTTGGGTTTTTCGGGTGATCATGCCTGCCATTATTGGGCTCCTATTGCGTTACATTGTAACCAATTGGAGTGTCTATTAAACTGGGTTCGTATCATGGAGCGAAGGAACAATAAAGTTTGGTAAGCTAATTACTTATTGTTCAAGTTTAGGGCTAGTAAGTAATAATAAAATTATGATTTATTGGAGAAAAGTATGCTAATGACAATTAATATATTTAAGGGCGGGGCAAGCTGGGCAGAAATGGCAAAAAGCCTTGAGCCTCAGATGAATGAAACTGGGGTGGCAATGATTTGGGCAGATGCAGATGTTGTCTCAACTACCGCCACATCACTAGGAGGGGAACTATGTCTCAACTAAGTGCAGAATTGCGGAATGAGCTCACTCATATCAAGTCGGCGAAAACCGACATCAGTGCCGACACGCGTGTCATTGAGGATACGGTTAAGGATATCATCAGTTCTGTCCGTGAGAACGGTGATACAGCGTTGCGGCATTACTCAAGAGCATTTGACAATGTCGAAGTCGAACGCTTCGAGATAAGTTTATCGTTGCGCGAAGCAGCCGTGCAGAACCTAGATCCAAAGACTCGCAAAGACTCAGAGTTTGCTATTGAACAGGTTAGGCATTTTGCACAGGCTCAACGTGAGACTATCCTTCCGCTTGAGGTCGAGACATTGCCTGGAATGCACCTAGGGCACCGCGTTATCCCTATCGAGCGTGTTGGTGCCTATGTGCCTGGCGGGCGTTATCCTATATTGGCGGCACCTCTGATGACTATCATTCCAGCTAAAGTGGCAGGCTGTGACGAAGTTATTGTCTGTTTACCCCCGACAGCACATGAATCGATGATCGCTGTGTGCCATCTTTGTGGAGCAGATCGAATTTTTCGTGTTGGTGGTGCCCAAGCGATTGCGGCCATGGCTTATGGCACTGAAAGTATACCCTCAGTAGACAAGATTGTCGGCCCAGGCAATGCCTATGTGAATGAAGCAAAACGACAGGTCTTCGGCCCAGTTGGCATTGATGCATTGGCTGGGCCCAGTGAAATATTCATTGTTGCCGACGAAACTGGGAATGCGGAAATGATTGCTACCGACCTGCTTGCTCAAGCTGAGCATGACATAAGGACACGTGTTGGCCTTATTACGACAGACCGCACACTAGCAGAGGCTACTCTTGCCGAGGTGGAGCGGCAACTAGAGGATTTATCGACTGCTGATGTTGCGGGACCAGCATGGCACGATTATGGTGAGATTACCTTTTGTGGCAGCGAAGAATCGATGATTGCCTATTCTGATTTTATTGCGGCTGAGCACCTTCAGGTTCACACAGCAGACCCGCATGCGACGGCCGCAAAACTGAGGAACTTCGGATCGCTATTCATTGGTGAATTAGCCAGCGTTGTATACTCAGACAAAGGCTGTTGTGGCACGAACCATACGCTGCCAACCATGAGCTCTAGTCGTTATACAGGTGGTCTCTGGGTTGGTGCTTATCTAAAGATATGCACACATCAATGGCTTGATAAGGAAGCAGTCGAGATCGTTGCCCCGCCGGCGGTTCGCCAGAGTGCGAGCGAAGGCATGGAGGGTCACCGCAGGGCTGCAGCTTTTCGTTTGAACGGTTCAGGGAAATAACAAGCACTCAACTTCAGCTTTATTGAGTCTTATTATGACAATTAGTTGATTTAATTAATTTTGAGCCAAAGTGACTCTGGGGTAGCCCTACGGTAGCCCCATAAATAAGGGTTAGCAAGTGCTTACCTGCTAACCCTTCGCATATGGTGGGCCTGGTCAGATTTGAACTGACGACCAAAGGATTATGAGTCCTCTGCGCTAACCGCTGCGCCACAGGCCCGTATGGGAGCACGCATGATACCCGTGCTGATGGTTTAGGGCAATATCTCAAGGGACAAAATTGCTGATTTAATAGTCTCTTTTTAATTTTGCCCCGTGGTAGAGGATGTCTGAAAAGTTTTGGTTGGATTGGTCTCTAGCAATAGCGCTTTCTGGCGCCATATCTGTGATGGGCCTATCTAGATAATTGTGGCCTTTTTGGGCGCAGTTGCCTCTCACGGGCGACCAATTATTTTGGCCAATGGTTTGCCTAGCGCCCTTTGGCATAAACGATTGCAACGCAAAACCTATGCGCCTTTGGTTTTGGCTATGGTTGGGTTGTGAGCCATGAATGATCATGGCATGGTGCAGCGACATTTGGCCAGGTTTGAGAATTAAGTCAACTGCTAGGCTTGGGTCTAGGTCGATCACTTCTTGTCCTCGGGTTAAAATATTGTCTTCGCCATAGGTGTCTTGGTGTGGCCGGATATCATTTAAGTGGCTGCGTGGAATCATGCTCATACATCCGGTATGGCGGTTACTATGGGTGAGTGCAATCCATGGTGTAACAAAAGTGCGTGGGGTAATGCTCATGTAAGTGGCGTCTTGGTGCCAGCTTACAAAATGACTTGAGCTTGGCTCTTTGATAAATAGTACACTGCCCCATAGAGAAAAATCTGCCCCAAGCAGATCTTCCACGGCATCTAACACTCGCGGGTGATAAGCTAATTCATCTAAAAAGGTAAAACAAAGGTGGCCGTTATTGCGGTTGGTGCCAATCAAGTCATTAGGGTGCTGCGCTTCTGCTGCCTGAAGCCTTTGGGCGTATGCAGTGGCTTCATCTTCAGACATGATATCTATGGGCGATACAAACCCCTCTTCATGGTAGGTATCTATTTGGTGCTGGCTAAGTACTTTTCCCATGAACTATCCCCTATAGAGCTACTAAAGTGTTTTTTGTATGTGTTTAAGTAACACACTCGGCGCGCGTATCCACATCAAGGTCTGCATCAGGTATAATTTGGCTTATATATTAGATTAGGTACAATTAAGTATGTCCGAAGAAATTAATTACCAAAACAATCCTTTACATGGCCTGAACTTGAAAACCATGCTTACGGAAATTGTTGACCATTATGGCTTTGAAATTCTTCATGCTTATTTGTATATTCACAGTTTTCAAATCAATCCAAGTATTGATTCTAGCGTTAAATTCCTTAAGAAAACACAGTGGGCTCGTGAAAAGGTAGAGGCCTTTTATTTGTACAAGTTTAAAAGCTTACCAAAGGTGTCCAGTGATCAATTTGAGCTACCACCTCGTGATCGTATTATCCCTGAAGGCCAGGTGTGTGGTGCTCCCTTTGAGCTAAGTCTAGAAGATGCAAAACGTGTGCAAGAGAAGCGTGAAACTAAGGCTAATGAATATGATAGATTAGCAGGGCGCACGGGCAGCAGCGCTGCTAAGCCTAGCTCTAGAAGTAATGATAAGCCTTGGTCTAAGCCTACAGAAAAATCTGCATGGAAGCCTGAACCTATATCACGTGAGCAAAAGTCACCTTACAAGCCTGAGCCTATCTCTAGTGCGCAAAAGTCTCCCTGGGAGTCTGAATCCAAAGCGAGTCATGAAGTGCCTGTTAGAACCAGCAGTGCAGGCAAGCTAGACCCTTGGGCTAGCTCACGCAACAAGCTTAAGTAGAGCGGCTATCTGAATGAGCTGTGCTAGCGCTCATGGGTGATTTTTGCATTGAGTGGCGTGAGAGTGGGGCGGGTTTCTCGGTATAGGGTATAGAGCCCTGAAGTTAAGATAAAGCTACTGCCGACTAAGGTTAGATGGCTAGGCCATTCGTTAAACACCACAAACCCCCAAATCATGGCTAATGGTAGGGCCACGTATTCAAAAGGTGCTGCCAAACCAGACTCTGCAAGGCGGTATGCTTGGCTTATTAAGTAGCCGCCCAAAGTGCTCCCTGCACCCAGCAAAATAAACAGCTTAATGTCGCCATATTCCCAAGCTCCCCAAGGCCTCAATAAAAAGTTTAATGATGGGCTGCTGGGGTCGTTAAACCTTCCATCACCCACCACAAACCACATCAAAGCGCTTACGATAACAAAGGCTACTTGGATATAGAAGGTCATGGTAGAGGCTGATTCTGTGTCACGCATGGTGCGCGTGAGCGTGTGCAACACTGCATAACAAACTGCAGCACCTATGGGTAATAACGAGGCCAATACAAACTCGTTACTGCCAGGCTGCACCATAATCACCACACCCACAAAACCTAAACCGATAGCAAACCATCTGTGCGGCCCTACGTGTTCTTTTAAAAATAGGATAGAAAACAAGGTGATTATGCTTGGGCTAATGAAAAACAAAGCCACAGCATCTGCCAAGGGCATAGCCACTAAGCCAAGAAAAAACAGCATGTTAGCAAGCACCACGCTTAGGCCTCGCACTAAGTGCCTTGTTAAGCGTTGGGTTTTTAATGTCTTCAAGCCATTACTAGTTGCCATCAGTATGGTCACAATGGCCACTATGCCTATGGCAGAGCGCAGCAACACTATTTGATGTAATGCATAGGCATCACTTAAAAACTTGATAGTGACGTCGGTAGCAGAAAAGCACACACTTGCACCAATGGCGCAGAAGATACCTATAGCATTGCTAGATTTAAACAAGGGAAATGACATAGGTATGCAGCCAAGTAGAGCGCTAAAATCCATATAGCTAATATAGATGGTGTAAAGGCAACAATACAGGGTTATTTGGGGTTGGTATACGGGCTGGGATAAAAGCGTGGCATGCGCTAAGACGGGTTATAAAGCTGGCTTAGCTACAGGGCGTATGGAGCCTTGTAGCTAAGTCAGTTTGATCAGTAAAGATTAGTCTTCGATAAAGCTACGTAGGTGATCAGAGCGCATTGGGTGGCGCAACTTGCGTAGTGCTTTGGCTTCAATTTGACGGATACGTTCACGTGTCACATCAAACTGCTTACCCACTTCTTCTAGAGTATGGTCAGTGTTCATTTCGATACCAAAACGCATGCGCAATACTTTAGATTCACGAGGTGTAAGACCTGCTAATACATCCCGTGTGGCTTCTCTTAATCCTTCGCCAGTGGCAGAGTCGATAGGAGAGTCTATAGAGCTGTCTTCGATAAAGTCACCCAAGCTAGAATCTTCATCGTCTCCGATGGGGGTTTCCATAGAAATAGGCTCTTTAGCAATCTTAAGCACTTTACGAATTTTTTCTTCAGGCATTTCCATGCGTTCGCCAAGCTCTTCTGGCGTAGGCTCGCGCCCCATTTCCTGAAGCATTTGACGAGAGATACGGTTGAGCTTGTTGATTGTCTCAATCATATGTACTGGAATACGAATGGTACGGGCTTGGTCAGCAATAGATCGGGTGATTGCCTGGCGAATCCACCATGTAGCATAAGTAGAAAATTTATATCCACGGCGGTATTCAAACTTATCTACAGCTTTCATCAAACCAATGTTGCCTTCTTGGATTAGATCCAAGAACTGAAGGCCACGGTTAGTGTATTTTTTGGCAATCGAGATAACCAAGCGTAGGTTGGCTTCTACCATTTCTTTTTTAGCGCGACGAGCGCGAACTTCGCCCATGGTCATGCGGCGGTTTATGTCTTTGATTTCAGCTAAGCTTAAGCCAGATTCTTCAACCACCATAGATAGTTTGCGTTGTGCGCGACGAAGATCTACCGCGTTACGGCGGATCGCTGGTGCATATGGCTCGCCACTAGCAATTAGTTCATCAGCCCAGCCCACGTTTGTCTCATTGCCAGGGAACTGGGCAAGAAACACGTCACGTGGCATTTTAGCTTTGCGATTACATATAACAGTGATGATTTTTTCTTGTGCGCGAATTTTGGCAAGCGCTCCACGTGGGAACTTAGCTACAGATTCAAAATGCTTAGGCACAAGCTTTAATGGTGAGAATAAGAAGCCAAGGTGAGCGTAAGCTTCTTTAGCTTGCTCACTTTCGCGGCCATGTTGTTCAACCGCCAAAAGGGCTACCACTAGCTGTTCTTCTAGTTCGGCAAAACGTTCTGCTGTTTCGATTGGATCTGGGCCATTATCGGTTTCTTCTTCTTCCTCATCAGTGTCGCTCTTTACGACAGTGGTGGGGTTGATTGGAGATGGGTTAGGCTCACCATCTGGATCGATATAGCCACTGAACAAGTCGCTTAAGCGGCCTTCTTCAGTAAAGATGCGTTTGTACACATCAATAATAGTAATCACACTATCTGGGTAATGCGCTAAGGCTGCCATCACATCTCGCAAGCCTTCTTCGATGCGCTTAGCAATGACGATTTCGCCTTCACGGGTCAATAGCTCTACTGTGCCCATTTCGCGCATGTACATACGTACAGGGTCTGTAGTGCGACCTGCTTCATTTTCTACAGCAGCCAAGGCTGCAGCAGCTTCTTCAGCGGCAGCTTCGTCGGTAGAGTCACCGTCTGTCATGAGTAGCGTTTCGGCATCTGGTGCTTGCTCAGATACGGTAATACCCATGTCGTTAATCATGCCGATAATATCTTCGACTTGATCTGGATCGGCGATGTTTTGAGGCAGGTGATCGTTAACTTCTGCGTACGTTAAAAAGCCCTGCTCACGACCTTTGGTGATCAGTTGTTTTAGACGTGATTGTTGCTGTTCGTTGGCGGCCATGACAAACCTATAGTAAGTGAACGGATATTGAAAAAATCAGCTGTCCATTATAGCGGAAATACAAAAGTCCTTCCACAAAGTATAAGGGAATATCTGATAACGTGTGCTTTTTGAAGCCTGCACAAGACGATAGCCGATAAGGGTCTGTTTTTGCGATGCCTAGCATGCCGCCCAATAGCCGTGGACCAGTATAAGATCCGTTGGTGATGTCTATTGTCTACTTTTTAGCCGGCTTTGCAACTGTTCTTTTTCTTTTAGCAGCTCTTTTAGCTGTTTTTTGATGCTAGCATCGGCATTAGGCTGCGATGCTAGTTGTAATAGTTGGTTAAAGCGCTCGTCAAAGTGATGTCCAAGCAGTCGGCTAATGGCTTCTTCAAGTTGCTGTGGATAGTTGCCTTGGGGGAGGAGCGACTCCATGGCAGCCAGTTGGCGCAACATAGGCCATGATTCCCAGGAAGCACACTCTATGTGTAATTCTGCTGGATTTGGCCAGCGTTGCAGCGCTTTATGCATGTCCTGCACTGTGTTCAGCAATTGAATCAATATCCCTGCATCTTGCATTTTTAGTTCAGACAGGTGGGTAGGGATCTGAGTAATAGGCTCTACAGACTCTGGATGACGTAAAATAACTCTAATGGCCGCGTGAGCAGGGTTTTGTACTTTCGGTAGTGTGGCGCTAAAATTTTGCCCTAAAAGTGTATTGTTGGCAACAGGGGTGGATTGATAATGCTCATCATGCCAATGCTGGTTGTCTTCGTTGGTTTCGGGGTGGCTGTCTGCCATGTGGTAGTCGGCATATTCATGGGTGCTAGTAGGGGCTGAAGCTGCTGTATTTGGGGTGAATTTCTTATGAGCTTGGTTAGCTGTTTCTGTGGATGAAGTGTTGCGTGTTTCAGCTTCAGTTGCAGGTGGGGGCTTTACTGCTGGCGCTTTAAGAGCGCTCAGCTGGGCTAAGGTGTCTTTATCTAGTCCAGTAATTTTGGTAAGTCTAGCTTGCATCATACTGTGCATAATGCCTTTTGGAATGGTGGCGATTAACGGGCTAGCGTCTGTGGCAAGTTTGGCCCTGTGCTCTAGGTTGTGTGGATCTAGATCTTGGCTTAAACGTTGAAACAAAAAGTCACTAAGTGGTGTCGCATCAATAATGCGTGCTGTGAGTGCTTCTTTGCCTTCTTGGCGCACCACAGAGTCTGGGTCTTCGCCATCTGGCAGTAAAAGAAAGCGCGCTTGGCGGCCATCTTCCATAAAGGGTAGGCAGGTGTGCATCGCGCGATCTGCTGCTTTTAGCCCTGCAGAGTCACCATCAAAGCAAAACACCACTTCACTCACTAGTTTGAAGATGCGTTCTAGGTGAAAGCTACTGGTGCTAGTGCCCAGGGTCGCTACGGCATAGTTGATGTTATGCTGGGCTAGTGCCACCACGTCCATATAGCCTTCTACCACCATAATGCGCTTTAAGTTGCGTTCGTGTTGGCGAGCTTCATATAGGCCGTACAGTTCTTTTTGTTTGTGAAACACCAAGGTTTCAGGAGAGTTAAGATACTTAGGCTTTTCATCTCCCAGCACCCGTCCACCAAAGGCAATAATGCGCCCTTTATAGTCTTTAATTGGAAACATGATGCGATCACGAAAACGGTCATAACGACGCTTGGTTTCTTCATGTTCTACCACCATGCCAGAGTCTATAAGTGCTTGCTCTTGGTCTTTTTTTGGCGCCAGCTCTAGCATCAAGTTCTGCCAGCCTTGTGGCGCATAACCTACGCCAAAGCGTTGAGCTATTTGGCCGTTTAGGCCTCGGCCCTTAAGGTAAGTGACGGCCTTTTGTCGATCGGCATGTCGGCGAAGCTGGCTTTGGTAATATTGGCTGGCTCGGTTTAGTAGATCATAAGCTTGGTTGCGCGCTTGGGTTTTGGCTTGGCTTACAGCAGACGCTGCCTTACTGGTAATGCTGTCGTCTTTAGGTACGCTAAGGCCCGCCTTTCCTGCAAGCTCTTCAACCGCTTCAGGAAAATTAAGGTTGTCCAGCTGCATTAGGAAGCCAATGGCGTTGCCGCCTGCACCACACCCAAAACAATAATAAAACTGCTTGTCTGGTGCTACGCTAAAGGAGGGGGTGTTTTCTTTATGGAAAGGGCAGCATGCGGAATAGTTGCGGCCAGTCTTTTTAAGCTTTACGTGCCCGTCCACCAAATCGACAATGTCGGTGCGGTCAAGAAGGTCGTCAATAAATGATTGAGGTATGCGTGATGCCAAGTGGTGTGCCTTTTAATAAAAGCTTAAGCAAGTTGTGCTTTAATCTTACCACTTACTTTGCCAATATCTGCGCGGCCTTGCAACAGTGGCTTAAGAATGCCCATCACTTTGCCCATGTCTTGCATGCTGCTGGCACCAGAATCCGTAATAGCCTTAGCAATAAGAGCAGTCACTTCATCATCTGTTAGTGGGGTAGGTAAAAATTCTTGAATGACACTTATTTCGCTGTGCTCAACATCAGCTAAGTCTTGACGGCTTGCTGCTTCGTATTGGCTGATAGAGTCGCGGCGTTGCTTTAGCATTTTATCCAACACGGCTAAGCCACGAGCTTGGTCTAGCTCAATGCGCTCGTCAACTTCGATGCGTTTGAATTCTGACAACATAGTGCGAATGCAGGTAAGGCGAGGTTTGTTTTTGTCACGCATGGCTTGTTTTTGAGCATCTTTAAGTTGAAGCTTTAAATCGGACATGGTGGGTTCTCGCTTTATTAGTTTCAGTAATTAGGGCGTCTTTATAAAAGCCTTAGCTTTAGCTAAATGCTTAAACGTCAGAAACGACAAAGGGGCGGGTAACTGAAAAACCGCCCCTATGTATCGCTTTACTTATTGCCCTTTCGAAGGGCAGTAAAGCTGGTCGTGCAGGGTTCTATATATTAGGTATAAAGCCTAGTATAAACGAACGTGACGACGGTTTTCGCGTACTAGCTTCTTAGCATGGCGCTTTACAGCGGCAGCAGCTTGACGCTTGCGAACGCTGGTAGGCTTTTCGTAAAATTCTTTTGAACGCACATCTGCTAAAGTGCCTGCTTTTTCACAAGCGCGCTTGAAGCGGCGTAGAGCAATATCAAATGGTTCGTTGTCTTTCAGTTTTACAGCTGGCATATCTTTACCTAATTGTGGACGCTGCATTTGGCAGCACTCCGAATGTTTTTTATTCACTTCCTTGTGACCTTATGATTTGGCCTAGGACGTGTTCCTAATCGATTAACGACGCATATTTTACTCTTATGTACTGGCAAGTGTAAAGCCCATTTTTCATCAACTTAAAGTGTTTGTTAAAGATAGGGCAAATAGCTTGCTACATGTGGTTATTAGGCTGGATGAAAGGTAAAATTCTGGTCTTATTGACATCAATAGTTGGAACAATTGGTTTATTCATGCGCGTATTAGGCATAGAAACATCTTGCGACGAAACCGGGGTCGCCATTTTTGATACCCAAAAAGGAATAATAGCCGAGGCACTCTACAGCCAAGTGGCAGTGCACGCTGAATATGGAGGTGTAGTGCCAGAGCTTGCCTCTCGTGATCACATTCGCAAGCTAGTGCCGTTGATGCGAGAGGTGTTTCAAAAGGCAGGCTTAGCTTATGGAGAAGTAGATGGTGTGGCCTATACTGCAGGCCCAGGCCTCATTGGTGCCTTAATGGTAGGCGCAGCTACGGGCCGGGCACTAGGCATGGCGTGGGATCTGCCCACTATAGGTGTGCACCATATGGAAGGCCATCTTTTGGCACCTATGTTAGAAGACAATGCGCCTAAACCACCATTTGTGGCTTTGCTAGTGTCTGGAGGCCATACACAGCTGGTGCATGTGCGGTCTTTGGGTGAGTATGAGTTGTTAGGTGAGTCATTAGACGATGCAGCAGGTGAAGCATTTGATAAAGTGGCTAAGATGATGGATTTAGACTATCCAGGTGGCCCCTTAGTAGCCAACTTAGCTTTAAATGGAGATGCAAAACGGTTTAAATTCCCTAGACCAATGGTAGATCGGCCCGGGTTAGATATGAGCTTTAGTGGCTTAAAAACGGCTGTGCTTTACGCCATTCAAGACATTAAAAAGCAGCAAGGCCGACTTACTGAGCAAGATAAAGCGGACATTGCCGTAGCTTTTCAGCAAGCGGTAGTAGATACCCTAGCCATTAAATGCCGACGCGCTCTGCAACAGACAAAGCTGTCTACATTAGTGATGGCGGGTGGGGTCAGTGCCAATACTAAGTTACGTGAAAAACTAGCCGCAGAAACGGCCAAATTGCGAGCGCAGGTTTATTACCCTAGGCCCCAATACTGCACTGATAATGGCGCCATGATAGCTTACGCGGGTGCTCAGCGTTTGGCTGCAGGTCAGTGTGATGACCTGACGTTAAAGGTCAGGCCACGATGGCCACTTTCTGAGCTACCTATTGTCGCTCAAACATAAACCACCATCCAAAGGCCCTTAAGTAGGCTATAAAAGAGAGTTTTAATGGACACAGTATATGTACATGGTTTAGCCGTAGACACGGTGATTGGTATTTTTGATTGGGAACGTGAAATTCGCCAAAAGGTGGTTTTAGATGTAGAAATGGCCGTGGATATTAGCGCATCGGCGGCCACGGAAGACATTGATCGCACAGTCAGTTACAAAGAGGTGTCAGACAGGCTCACCCAGTTTGTTGAACAAAGTGAATTTTTATTGGTAGAAACGATGGCAGAAGAAATTGCAGTGTTAATTTTAGCTGAATTCCCGGTGCCTTTTGTACGCATTAAGCTGGGTAAGCCTGATGCCATTGCCAATGCGTTAGATGTGGGTGTGATTATTGAGCGTGGGGTTAAGCCAGCCTAATGCCATATGTGTACTTGGGTCTAGGTGCTAATATACAGCCTGATGCAAGCCTTCAAGCGGGCATCAGTGAGCTAAGGCAGGCGTTTGGCAAAGTCACACTGTCGCCTATTTATGTGGCTCCAGCTGTGGGTATAGATGGGCCAGATTTTCTCAATATGGTGGTTGGATTTGAATGCCTAATGTCCCATCCACAGCTGATGGCGTGGATACGCGCTACAGAAACCAAACATGGCCGCCAACGGCCAACTGATCTAAATCACAAGCCCACAAGCCATGGCTTGGATATGGACTTATTGTTGTTTGGCGATTTAGTAGATGCTGCGGTTAAAGTGCCGCGGCCAGACATTTTAACCTGTGCCTATGTTTTACAGCCGTTAGCAGACCTTGCACCAAGCTTGATCCACCCTGTACAGAAAAAAACCATTGAGCAAATTTATGAGGCTTGTGGATTTAAGCAAACCTTAAAGTTAGTGACGGGCTAAATAGCAGCGATCTGGGCTTGCTTAAGTGCCTCACCAAGTGCTTTGCCAGTAAAACCTTGAGTCATAAAAGTTACAGGTTTTACACTGTGAATGCGCTCTAAGTCTGCCATGATCTGCAGTTTTGGTGACTGCCAGCCAAAAAGAGGCTCTTGAGCGCGGGTAATAGCGTGGCAAAGGCTGAGTAATTGATCTAACCCATCGGTGTGACGGATAAGGCCTAGATTGCTAAGCACTTGGTATTTTTGCGCAGCGTTTAACTCGGTATAAGCGCGTAATTGCCGCTGGTAGTTACTCGTTGCAAGGGCCAGGTTTTTAGGCGCGTTAGGTATTTTTATCTGTGCGGCAAGGTCTTCTATTTGGGGTTTGTTAAGTTGGTACAATAACGAGGTAAGACGCACTTCTGGGTTGGGTTCTGATTCACTTAGCAATTTGAGGGTATTGAGCGCTTGTGGCCTGCGTTGTAACAGCTCTGCTAGTGAGGGCATCAATACTTGCAGTGCGCCACAGGTTTCCAATACTTCAAAATAAACCCATGGGCTTTTACTGTTTAGAGCCTTGTAGGTTTCTTGCCAAATGCGCTCCTTAGCCAGGGTAGTGAGCTCACCAGAGGTGGTGATATTTGCCAGCAGTGATTTAGTTTGGGTAGCAATGCTAAAGCCTAAATGGTGCAAATGAGCTGCAAATCTAGCCGCACGTAATACCCGCAAAGGGTCTTCACTAAAGGCAGGTGAAACATGGCGTAGTAGTTTTTCCTCGATGTCTTGTTGGCCGCCATATGGGTCTATTAGCTGCCCGTTTTCGGTTTGGGCTATAGCGTTGATAGTGAGATCGCGGCGCAGCAGATCATCCTCTAGAGTGACATCCCTGGCTGCGTAAACTTGAAAGCCTGTATAGCCATGGCCTGCTTTTCGCTCGGTGCGGGCTAAGGCGTATTCTTCTTTGCTGGTAGGGTGTAAAAACACTGGAAAATCTTTGCCCACTTGGGTGTACCCAAGGGAGATTAAAGCCTCAGCAGTGCTACCAACCACTACATAGTCTCGCTCGTGCACTGTAAGGCCCAGTAAACCATCACGCACGGCCCCACCTACCAAATAAGTTTGACTAGTAGCCATAGCAAAAGTGTTTCATAGTGAGTTGCAGTGTTCAGGGTGGGAAAAAGAATAGGCCGTAAACCCACCCGTTAGGCTATACACTTCATCAAAACCTTGTTGAGCTAAAAAACCAGCAGCTTGGATAGAACTAACACCATGGTAACAACAAACAATCACGGGCTTGTCCATGTCTGCCTCGAGCAAAAATGTGGGTAGAGTCTCATTATCTAAGCGAGTGCTTTTTTTAATGTGGCTAAGTTGGTAACTATTTAGATCACGAATATCCACAAGGTAAGCGCCGTGATTTACTTTGTCCATAACATCAGCTGGGGCAATGGAAAGAACTTCAGACATATTTGATTCCTATATAAACAGGCCAGCAGTTTAGAGTGTGGTGGGTATTTGTGCAATCTAGCATTAGTAATATCTTATATTTAAGGATGGTGTCAAACCCATTATGTTGCCTTACAGCTTACGCTATAGCACTGGCCATTTTCTAAGCAGATCAACTTAAGCCTACCCCCCCATACACATCCCATGTCCAGATTGATCACATGGTCTTTGCCAGTTTCACCTTCCAGCGCAGCCCAGTGGCCAAACACTTGCCTACAAGTCACTGCACCTGGCAGGTTGAACCAAGGCATAAGCGAATTCGACTCATTGGTGGTTAGATCTAGCTTGCCATTATGGGTTAAATCTAGTTTGCCGTCTGGAGTGATAAAACGCATGCGGGTAAAGTAGTTAGTAATGCAGCGCCAGCGGTCCATGCCCTTGAGGTCATGATGCCAAAGGTCAGGGTGGTTGCCATACATGGCTTGAAAAAATAAAGAGGCTTGAGGACTTTGTAACACGTCTTGCAGCTCTTTGGCATATTGCTGTGCCTGCTGTAAGTTCCAGCAAGGGGGCACGCCAGCATGGGTCATTACCGTATCAAAGGCAGCATCATACTGCAGTAAGGGCTGCTGCTGTAGCCAGGCCAGTAAAGGCACCTTGTCGTGGGCTGCCAAAATAGGCGCTAAGGTATTACTGGGCTCTAGCTGTGCATCTTTAGCATGCAGGGCTAATAGGTGGAGATCATGGTTGCCTAGCACTACTTTACTCTGGTCACCCAAAGATTTAATAAAGCGTAAGGTCTCTAATGAATTTGGGCCACGGTTTACTAGATCACCGGCAACCCAAAGGGTGTCTGCAGATGTAAATTTCACCTCATCTAATAGGGCCTTTAAGGCATCTAAACAGCCTTGAATATCGCCTACAGCGTAAGTGGCCATGTCTAGGGTTAGTGCAGAGCGTTAGGGAAAGATAGCGTAAAGGCAGGGATAGGGGTGTTAAACTCTTGGCCATCTGCAGCAACCATGCCATAAAAGCCGGTCATGCTGCCCACCTTGGTTTCCAATACAGTGCCGCTGGTGTATTGATGCTTTTGCCCAGGCTCTATGACAGGCTGCTGACCTACAATGCCCTCTCCAGAGACTTCTTGAACTTTGCCATCGCCATCGGTGATCACCCATTTACGGCTCATAAGCTGTGCGCTTTGATGACCTGTGTTGGTGATGGTGATTCTGTAAGCAAACACGTAACGATTGCGACTAGGCTCAGATTGTTCGGCAATAAAATCGGTTTGAACGACCACGTTAAAGCCATCGCTAGGGTTGTTATTAAGTGGGTCTGTTGTGCTTAAAGTGCTCATGAAATGGCCCTAATTTGGTGTTTGTGTCAATAAATTACTAATCGCAACAAATTCAGCTACGGTTAATCGTTCAGGCCGAATGCTAGGATCTATTCCCAAACTCTGCAACTGTTGGTCATCAGCAATGCCTTTAAGATTGTTGCGCAAGGTTTTACGACGTTGAGCAAAACCACTTTTTACAAGTTGTTCAAAGTGCTTAAAATCATGAGCTGTGTGGGGTAGTTGGCTATAAGGTGCCATGCGCACAATGGCAGAGTCTACCTTTGGTCTTGGGTCAAATGCTTCTGGTGGCACTTCGAATAAATTATCTACACGGCAAAAATACTGAGCCATAATGCTCAGGCGGCCATAGTTATTGGTGCCTGCTCCAGCAGCTAAGCGCAACACCACCTCTTTTTGTAACATAAAATGCATGTCTTCAATAAGGTCAGTGTAGCTGAGCAAATGGAAGATAAGTGGGGTGGAGATGTTGTAGGGTAAATTGCCGACTATGCGCAGCAATTGTTTACCCTTAGTCTGTTCTTTTGTGTCTAGGGTTGCCACATTTAAGCTGGAAAAATCAAATTGCAAAGCATCAGCTTCGTGAATGCGCAGATTGTCACCATAGCTTGCAAATGAAATGCGCAGGTGAGGTAGTAAATCCCGGTCTAGCTCTACTACATCTAAATGGCCTGCACTGGCCAGTAAGTGTTCTGTAATTGCACCAAGGCCTGGCCCAATTTCCACAATTTTTTGCTCTGGTTTTGGTCGAATACACGCCACAATGTGACGGATAATACCTTGATCGTGTAAAAAGTTTTGACCAAAGCGTTTACGTGCTTGGTGTTTTCTTGGGGTCTGACTGGCCATAAAAATCTCTTAAGTGGGCGACCTAAATATGAAGGCAAAGTTGTAATGCGCTTTCTGTAGCCTTTAACAAACTACTGCTTCTGGCTTTGCCTGTGCCAGCTAGATCTATGGCTGTGCCATGGTCTACAGAGGTGCGGATAATAGGCAGGCCCAGGGTAATGTTGACAGCGTCACCAAAGCCCGCATATTTTAGCACGGGTAGGCCTTGGTCGTGATACATGGCAAGCACTGCATCCGCTTTTTCTAGATTTTCAGGGTTGAACAAAGTGTCTGCTGGCAAAGGGCCCACTAAGTTTAGCCCTTGCTTACGCAATTGGTCCAAAGTAGGAATAATAACGTCTAATTCTTCGCTCCCCAAATGGCCATCTTCGCCTGCATGAGGGTTAAGGCCGCACACATAAATACACGGCTTAGCAATGCCAAACTTGCTCGTCAATTCAGCGTCAATAATGCGTAGAGTTTGGATTAATAAAGTGGGGGTAATGGCTGCAGAGACATCTTTTAATGGCAGGTGGGTGGTCGCCAAAGTGACGCGCATAGCATCACAAGCCAGCATCATTACCACTTGATCAACATGACACCTAGCCTGTAAATATTCTGTATGGCCACTAAATGCAGTGCCTGCCTCATTAATAATACCTTTATGCACAGGTGCCGTTACCATGGCGTGCGCTTGGCCTTTTAAGCAAGCATCACAAGCGATATTAAGTGTGTTGAGCACATAGGCGCTATTATCAGCATCTAAGTGGTGTGGGCGGCTTTCCACTTTCAGCGGCACATGCAGCACTTTAAGCTGATTTTCTAGGGTAGCTGTGATGGGATCTTTCAGACTGACCTGACAAAAATCAATAGACAAACCAAGCAGGGAGGCGCGATCCAAAAGTAGGCCTAAATCAGCCACAATGATTATTTCAGTGTTTTGTAACGCAGCGCTAGGTTGGCCTGCTAGGGTTAAGCATAGGTCTGGACCAATGCCAGCAGGCTCGCCTGCAGTAACAAGTAATCTTCGCATCATTAGCGAATCTCTATGTAAGCTTGGTTACGAATTTTACGGAGCCAGGTTTCTAGCTCGTTAGGGTATTTACTTTTTATAATAGTTTGCTTGGCTTGAAATCGCAGGTTGGCTTGTCCAACGTTTTGGGTGCGCCTTTCTATCGCCTGAAGTAAGTGCCAGCCGTTAGTGCTCTTTATGGGTTGGCTCAGCTCATCTATAGAAAGAAGGTCTAGCGGGGCTTGCAGCACCTCTGGCAGTTGGTTGTGGTTTAGCCAGCCTAAGTCTCCGCCACTGGGTGCTGAGTTTGCATCATCACTAAAAGTACGGGCTAGGTCATAAAAGTCTGCGCCATTTAACAAGCGCTCATGCAGTTCTTTAATCAGTGCTTGAGCTTCACTAGCAGAGCGAATTTCGTTAGGCAAAATCAAAATATGATTGGCTTTAGTTTGGGATACAATTTGAATGCTAACACCACGTTTTTTGATTAAAGTGATTAGGTGAAAGCCACTACCGTTGCGTATAGGTTCACTCACTTGACCGATCGTCATGTTTTTAATGGGTGCAGCGAAAAGCTCTGGTAGTTGGCTACCCTTGCGCCAGCCTAAAGTGCCCCCTTTTAAAGCATTGAGGGCGTCTGAGTAGGTGGCTGCTACCGTTGAAAATGGTGTGCCTTTGGCTAATGCGTTGTTTATGTCATCTATTTTTTGTTGAGCTGTAGCAAGTTCTTGAGCATTGGGCTGTTCACTTAAGCTGACTAAAATGTGGCCAATTTCATATTCTGTATCGGCTAATTCTTGGCCCTGATTTGAAGCTAAATAGCGATCTATCTCGTACTCACTCACACGGATACGGCGCATAACAGACGTTTTTTTTATGTCATCAATCGTTAACTTTTGCCGGATGTCCTCTCTAAATGCCACCACAGATTCACCAGAATTTACAATCGCTTGTTCAAGCTGGAACATGGATAGCTGGTTAGTTTTTGCAATGTCTTCTATTGCCACATCCAACGTTGCTTCGGCAATATAGACGCCTTTTCTTTCAGCTAACTGTAGCTGTAGGTTTTCAATAATGAGCTGCTCAACTACTTGGCTAGTGAGGACATCGATGTCAGGCGGGCTGGTGTTGCTGTTAGTAAACTGCTTCAGGACTAAGTCAAGCCGAGCGGTTACGTCGCTTTGTAAAACGATGTCATCGTTTACAATGGCAGCGATACTGTCAATTTTGGTGGCCGAAAATACTGGGCTAGAAAAAGCCAAGCCTACCGCTAAACTTAGACTTAAACTTGCGCCCCATTTACTGAGTGTATTCATTGTAGCCCGTAATTCCTTTCATAAAATCTGCCATGCGCACTTGATTGCCGCTGGTCAATTGTTTGTCACTTTGGCCCAAGCCTTTGAGAGAAAGCTCAAAAAAGATGCCGTGTTCCATGCCAATAGCTTGGTCAACTAGCCAATGGCGAGAGGCTAGACGGCCTTTCCAGCAGCAGTTGGCATACTCTACACCCAAGATCTCATCCTGCAGTTGCTGGTTAAGAATATCTTCTTTGCGCTTTGCAATCAAAGTCCATTGTGGTGTGACAGACCATAGCAAAGACACTTCACCTTGCTCAGTGCTATTTATTGTTTCTGTGTATTTCAAATCAATAATTTTCTTGCTATCAACTTGGTATTTCATATTCGCACTTGCAGCTTCAACGCGCCCAGATTTTGGGCTCCAGTCGATCGATACACCAGAGCTCAAATTAGGCGTAAATTGATAATTTATGAGACCATAAATGGGTGAAAAAGTTTCAGTGCTTGGTGAGCTAGTGCTATTTAATTGCACCTTACGGTCACTAAGGTAATAGATCTGCGCAATGGATAATTTTGCTTTTTGCCAGCCTTTTGCATTTAACAACTGGCTGTCCAAGCCCAGGGTAATGCGATTAGTATCGGCAATGCGGTCATAACCACTAAAACGGTTAGGTTGGTAAAAGGGTTTGCTGATGGTGCTGGTATCAAAAATGGCCACATCATTTTGTTGTTGAAATGGCGTGTAGGCGTAATACAATCGAGGCTCAAGAGTTTGTGTGTAGCCTTGTGATAGCGAGCGTTCAAACAACAAACCGCTGTCCACCTCTACCTGAGTAATAGCTCTTGTCAAGTTAGCTGAGGTGCCTGCTGGTGTGTCGTGCAGTTGGTAGTGGGTAATAGGTAGGCTGATCTTGGGCTTTATAAAGCTGTAATTGTTCACCCAAGCAGTGCCCAAACTAGGTACCAAATGTGTGCGTATACCAGTGATTTTATTGCTGCCGGTCAAGCCTTGCGTATCTCTGGTAAAGTGGCTCAAGTCTATGGTGTAGTCGGCATTAATGGGCTGCTGTTTATGGTCGAGTGTGACTCCTCCAAAAAGGGTTGCGCGAGGCAGTAGATTGTATGCGGGCACTGCACCTGTCAAATTTTGATAACTTATTAGCGCTAAGCTTGCAGAACTTAACAAGGGCGAGGGGCCTTGGTAATTGATTTGTGCGCTGCTGACTATGGCAGACTCTTCGCCAGAGGTTTGGGTTAAGCCATAATCGTTAAATAGGCTAGAGTCACTGACGCGTTTAATATGTATAGAGCTAGACAAAGTGCTAGTCAAATCTGCATCTTGGTTATATTCAACTAACCATCGATTTAGGCTGGATTGAGGGTCTTCTATGACCCAGGTAGTGTTTAAAGCCTGCGTACTATTTTGGGACAGGTGTCTTAAATTGGCGTCCAGACTGGTGCCGCGAAACTCTGTAAACCGAGGTGTAACCAAGGCATCGAAGTTAGGTGCCAAATTTAAGTAATAAGGGGTACTAACATCTAGGCCCATTTGTGTGGAGCGCTCTAAGGTAGGAAACAAAAAACCTGATTTTCGTTGATCATCAATAGGAAAGCTCATCCATGGCAGGTAGAAAACGGGCACTGAGCCGATTTTTAAGATGGCGTTATTAGCTTCACCAAAACCTGTCTTAGGGTTGAGCTCTATTTTGTTACTGTGAATAGCCCACGCGGTATCGCCAGGAGGACAAAAAGTAAAGCTACCTTTGTTCATAGTGACTGTGTTGTCGGCATGATAATCGATAGTTTTTGCACTAGCTCTAAGTTCAGTATTAGGCAAGGCCAGCTCAGCTTGATTAAGCTTAGCTTCAGATGTAACCATGTTAAAGTGTGCATCCCCACTTTCTATAAGCATATTTGGGCGATAAAACTTTACGTGGCCGTCAATATCAATGGTGTTTTGGTCTGTATTAAATAGTGCAGTGTCGCTAGTGATCTCTAGGTTACCTTGGCGCAGCTCTACGTTGCCTTCTAAGCGTGTGGTGCCTTGCGTATATTCACTGGTATCAGCGTTGCTATAAATGGGCTGTTGATCGTTGGCAATATTTTGGTCAAAGGGCTTTGATGTATAAGGTAGGTAGGCTCCTGCGCAATAACTATTGCTGCTACTTTGTGGCTGCCAATTTAGGCTGACTGGCTCGTGGTTTGCAGATGCAAACTGGCTTGCACTGTGGGCCGCTAGGCAAACTAGCATCAGACAAAGGCGATGTGCTGGTATATAAATAGACAAAAGAAACCCAGTGTTTATGGACCAAAAAATTGGTGCGCCTAATTAAGTGTGAAGAGCAGTTTAAACCAAATTTTCAAAGATAGGTGCTTCTATTGGGTGCTAATGGCTTAAAATTGTGAATTTAGTTAAATTATACAAGCTCAATGTGGCGCTTTAGGCCTTTGCGATTTATTATAGGGGCACATTTTTAAATACGGGTGAGTATGTGAATAGTTACAAAATGGGTGGCAATATGGCACGCCACAGAACAGGATTAGTGCTGGGTGCCCTTATAGGTCTAACGGGTGGGCCTAGTGGCATGCTATTTGGGGCGGCTATTGGCTACTACCTAGACAAGTTGATTCGCAGTGTGGCAGGAGTAGAAAGCTGGACTCAGGCTAAAGCCCAAACAGCATTTTTTGATGCCACTTTTTGTGTGATGGGAAAAATTGCCAAAGCAGATGGTCATGTGACTGCTGTAGAAATTCAATATGCAGAAGCTGTAATGACGCGCATGCAGCTAAAGGGTGAACAGCGAAAACGCGCTATTGAATGCTTTAGCCAGGGTAAAGGTGATGATTTTGACCTTACTCAAGTGCTAGAACCCTTGCGACGTGCTTTGGTAAATAATGCTTCGGTTAAGCAAATGTTTATCGAAATCCAACTGCAAGCAGCCCTTGTTGATGGTGAATTTAGTCGCTCAGAAGGGGTGGTGTTAACCCAAGTGTGCCAGCTGTTGGGTATTACACAGCAACAATTTGAAGCCGTTGCATCGCGGATGAAATCAGAGCAGTCATTTAACCAAGGCGGCCATGGCCAGTTTGAAGGCACTGGAAATACAGGCCTAAAACAAGCCTATGGTGTGCTGGGTGTCGATCAAGATTGTGACGCAAAAACCCTGAAAATGGCCTATAGAAAGCTGATGAGTCAGCATCACCCAGATAAGCTAGTAGCCCGTGGCTTGCCTGATGAAATGATGCTTATAGCAAAAGAAAAAACCCAAGAAATTCAAGCTGCTTATGATGCTGTAAAAAAGTCTCGTAAGTAGCTTTTACCCTCTACTGGAATATTACCCCATGGTTGATTTTAAAATAGCACCATCCATTTTAGCAGCAAACTTTGCCTGTTTAGGCCAAGAAGTAGACAATGTATTGGCAGCAGGTGCTGACATTGTGCACTTTGATGTAATGGATAATCATTACGTGCCTAACCTCACTATTGGCCCTATGGTGTGTAAAGCATTGCGAGATCATGGCGTAACGGCCCCTATTGATGTGCATTTAATGGTGCAGCCGGTGGATCGCATGATTGAAGAATTTTTGGCAGCAGGCGCAAGCTACATTACCTTTCACCCAGAGGCCAGTGATCACATAGACCGCTCCTTACAAATTATCCAAGATGGTGGTGCTAAAGCAGGGTTAGTATTTAATCCAGCCACATCACTGCACTACTTAGATCATGTGATGGATCGGCTGGATATGATCTTATTAATGTCAGTAAACCCAGGCTTTGGCGGTCAAAAATTCATTCCCTCCACCCTAGACAAACTGCGCCTAGCACGCAAGCGCATAGATGCATCTGGGCTGGATATTCGCCTAGAAGTGGATGGTGGTGTGGGGGTAGCCAACATTGCTGAAATAGCCCGTGCCGGTGCAGACACATTTGTAGCAGGCTCTGCTATTTTTAATACAGACGACTACAAAGCCACTATCGACCTGATGCGTAAAGAGCTGGCACAAAGCTCATAAAGCCCATGATTCCATTATTTAGCACCATAGGTTTTAAGCCCAAATTAGTGCTTTTTGATTTAGATGGCACCTTATTAGACAGCTTGCCAGATCTATACAGTGCTAGCGTGTCCATGGCTAAAACGCTTAACATTGCACCACTAAGCCTGCTTCAAGTGGAGCAGTGGGTGGGCAATGGTGCGGCAATGCTGGTGCAGCGAATATTAGCTAATCAGTTTCTACCTCCAGCGCCAGACCCTAGGTTTGACCAAGCGTTAGAGCTATTTATGACAGCTTATCATCAGCTAGGCAGCCAGCAAACTCGGCTATATCCTGGTGTAGAAGCCTTGTTAAGTGCCTTGCAACAAGCTGGTGTGCGCCAAGGCGTGATTACCAACAAACCCAGCCGATTTACTAAACCACTGTTAGCCAAGTTTGGCATCCTGCATTATTTTGATTTGGTATATTCCGGTGACACCTTTATAGAGAAAAAGCCCCACCCAATGCCACTATTAGAGGCTGCCCAGCAGATGGGTGTTGAACTAGCACAATGCTTAATGGTGGGCGACTCCAGCAATGACATTAACGCAGCTAAAGCCTGTGGTATGCCTTGTCTAGGTGTTAGGGGTGGCTATAATCATGGCCTTGATATAGCTGTGTGTAAGCCTAACTGGGTAGTTGATCGTCTTTAATACTTGGCAATTACAAAGAGCTATGCTAGTGTACTAGTACATTGATACATTTTGAGCTTTACCCAACCCTTGCCTATGCCCAACACCAAACCCCTAAGCCCCGTTGTTGATTACTTAATGGCCCAAGCCACACCGCAGCAAATGTGTGCGGCACTTGAGGGCTTGTTGACGCCATATGAGCAAACAGAGCTGATCAATCGATTACATATTTTCAAGCTGCTGTCCCAAGGTGTGTCACAACGCCAAGTAGCACAACAACTCGGTGTGGGCATAGCCACTGTCACCCGAGGTTCTAGAGCCCTTCAAGCTGGAAGCTATAAAATTGACTCGTCCAAATAAAATTAAAATGGCCCGTAAGCCAAGCTATCTTACCGTCACCTCTAGCTGCGACTTTTTTGAACTGTTTAAAAAAATAGAGCAACGCTTTGACACCTGTTACATGCTGGAGTCGCTAGGTGAAGACAGCCACATTTCACGTTATTCACTGATCGGTTTTGATCCAGAGCAAATTTTTTGGGCCAATGGCGACCAGCTTCACATTAGCCATCGGTCAGGCCATGTAGAAACCTATGCCAGCGACAACCCCTACTACCTTTTGCGTGACATAGTGCCACAAAATATTATCAGCCGCCGTTATGCGGGTGGTTTGACGGGCTACATTGGCTATGACGCCATGAATTACTTTGAGCCAAGCCTAAGCCTTAGTGCCAGTGATGCCTTTGACGCCTTTAAGTTTGGCTTGTATAAAGATGGCCTGATCTACGACAAAATGACAGGCGAGCTGATCTACTTCCATTACGAAGACAATCGTATCGATCTTATTGAAGAGCTGATCAACGCCGAAGTGCCATCCATTGGCAGCCTAAAGGTTGTGCCTCAAGGTGAAGACATGAACCGCGAGCAGCACGCAGCTGCGGTTAAAAAGGTGAAAGGAGACATTGTAGAAGGCAAAGTCTTCCAATGTGAAGTGGGCTTTAAATACCGCTTTGATATGTTGGGTGAAAGCATCAATTTATACGAGCAGCTGCGCATTATTAATCCATCACCACAAATGTATTACATAAAATTTGGCGAACAAAAAGTGATAGGTGCAAGCCCAGAGCTATTGTTTCGCCTGCGCCAAGGTGAAATGGAAACTTACCCATTGGCAGGCACCACTAAGCGCGGAGCTACCCCAGAAGAAGACACAGCCCTTGCCCGGGCTTTATTAAACGACCCCAAAGAGATTGCCGAGCACAATATGATTGTGGATTTGCATCGCAACGACATAGGCCGTGTGGCGCGTTTTGGCACGGTGAAAGTGCGCAGCTTGATGGATATCAAACGCTTTAGCCACGTGCAACATATCTCTAGTGAGATAGTGGGCATTATGGCAGAAAATGAAGACATGTTTTCAGCCCTGGCTAGCAACTTCCCAGCAGGCACCTTAACCGGGGCACCCAAAATAGAAGCCATGAAAATAATAGACGAGCTAGAGCTAGATGGCCGTGGCCCTTATGGAGGGGCAGTAGGCCACTTTGGTTTTAATGGTGACTGCACCTTTGCTATTCCTATACGCACAGTATTTGCCAATGGCTCAAAAGCCTATGTGCAAACCTGTGGTGGCAACGTGTATGACTCCAATCCAGAAGATGAATATCAAGAGATTCAGCGTAAATTTGCAGGCACGCTTAAGGTGTTAGAGCAATTTATGGAGGACAAAGCATGAGCCAAAATAAGCGTGCAGATAACGACACATTTACAGTTTACCTGGTAGATAACTACGACTCCTTCACCTATAACCTATACCAATACATAGGCGAGGTGCTGTCTAGCGCCAAACTTAATGGCCAAATTGGCGATTTTGAAGTGATTGTGGCTCGCAACGACCAAGTCACCGTAGCCGACATAGAGGCAGCCCAAACAGACCGAATCATCATTTCACCAGGGCCAGGCTCACCAGATGATGAGCACTACTTTGGTGTGTGTGCTCAAGTGATCACTGAGCTTGGGCCAAAGATTCCATTGCTTGGCGTATGTCTTGGTATGCAGGGCATTGTGCATTGTTTTGGTGGCAAAGTGGTGAAAGCTCACTTGCCTATGCATGGCAAAATAAGCCCCATTAGCCATGACGGCAGTGGCATATTTACCGACATTCCAGACCAGCTAGAAGTGATGCGATATCACTCACTAATGGCACAAGCAGAATCAATGCCAAGCTGTTTACAGCTTACCGCAGTGGTGGGTGAGTTTGGCTCAGACACGTATGAAATTATGGGTGTAAAACACAAACAACACCCCATACAAGGCATTCAGTTTCACCCAGAATCTTTTGCCACAGAAGGCGGCAAAGAGCTGATGCAAAACTTTTTGCTTGGGGCTTGATAAAGGAGGCCTACACTAAGGTTTGGTGGCCATCAACAATTGTAAAAAAAGAGCGCTTTGCGCTCTTTTTTTGTGCCTTAAAAAACCGATTTAAAAATTAGTGGCTATACTTTTTATAGGCTGGTGAGTAGCTCACTTATAAATAGACCGTTATATATTTGGATATGGGGTTTGCATAAATGTTGAAGACAGAATCAAAGCACTCAATTTGGTATTGCCAGAGGCCAGTGATCCACAAGGAAGCTATTGCAACTGTGTTAGAACAGGGAATATGTTATACGTTTCAGGCAAAGGCCCGGTGGCAGGTTTAGCGCACATTCCCAAAGGTAAGCTAGGTGACCAATACACCACCGCACAAGGCTATGAGTTTGCCAAAGCCACAGGGCTAGATATTTTAGCTGCAGTAAAGCTAGAGCTTGGGTCTTTGGATAAAGTGGCTAGAGTGGTAAAGCTTCAAGGCTTTGTTAACGCCACGCAAGACTTTGAACAGCACCCTATGGTGCTAGATGGTTGTTCAGATTTAATGGCTGATGTATTTGGAGCAAAAGGTGTCCATGCTCGATCTGTGTTTGGCGCGCTTTCCTTAAGAGGCAACCTGCCCATTATTATTGATTCTATTTTTGAAGTGGGGGATGATTAAATAATGTGGCCCCATCTAAAGCAAGTGGCAAGTCTACTAAGGTACGCCTTCAAGGTTTTTCTTGTGTACACTGGTGTATAGATCACTAGTATTGCTAAGTGTGGGTATTATTTTCAGCCGTTAAAGGGGGCAAAGTGCAAGAGATTAAAACGCAGATCCATATAGCCGCATCGCAAGCTTACGTGTGGAGTATTATTGCAGACGTGGACCAGTGGCATCTTTGGAGCCCCATTATTAATGCGTCCAAAGGCAAGCCTGCTTTAGGCTCAACGCTTAGTATCACTATGGCCAATACACAAAAGGGCACCGATGGCCCAAAATATAGCCCAGTCATCATAGGCTTTGAAGAGCAAAAAACTTTTCACTGGCGTGCAACCATGCTGGCAGGCTTTGTGTTTACCAATGATAAAATATTCAAGCTAGAAGCCACAGATACAGGCACTCATGTCACCCACATTGAAACATTTAAAGGGTTAATGGCGCCCCTTATGGCAGGCTCAGTAGCTAAAAATGTGCCTGCTATGCTTGATTCAATGAACCAAGCTTTAAAAGATTTGGCGCAGCATTAGCGCGCTTTATAAAGTGGGGCGTTTATAGGAGTGGCCGATAATATGAACATTTCAAGCAATGACAAGGTCAACCACTTTCTTGCGGATATACAGTTTTTATCTGTAGCTCAGTTTGACACAGTGATGGCCATAAGAGCGCTGTTTTTAAAAGCTAATGCAGCTCTTGTGGAAGATGTTAAATATGGCGGCTTGGTGTTTAACATGTCAGACACACTCATTGGTGGCATATACACCTACAGAAAACACCTCTCCATTGAGTTTAGTTATGGCGTTAGTTTCACTGATGTGAATGGAGTGCTGGAAGGCAGTGGTAAAAAAAGACGGCATATTAAAATAGTGAATGATGCAGACATCAGTGAAAAAAACGTCATGTATTTTGTCACCCAAGCTGTGATGATCTAAATAGCTATGAAGCCTTTAGTGGTGGCCGATCCCATAACCGAATTTGAGGCATTAGTTGCCAAGGTGAAGGGGTGTTTATTGTGCAAAGCTCATTTACCTCAAGGCGTGCGGCCTGTGTTTCAGATGCATCCTAGTGCGAAAATTTTAATTGCAGGACAAGCTCCTGGGCGCAAAGTGCATGAGTCGGGCATACCCTTTGATGACGCCAGTGGACAACGTTTGCGTGAATGGCTAGGCATCAGTCAAGACACCTTTTACAACCCAGAAAAAGTGGCCATATTACCTATGGGGTTTTGTTACCCTGGCACAGGAGCTAGCGGTGATTTTGCGCCACGTAAAGAGTGCGAGCCTGCTTGGCGTGCGCAGCTTTTAGAGCACTTACCCCATTTAAAAATGACCATAGTGTTGGGTCAATATGCCCAAAAATATCACTTTGGCGGCACTCAATTGTCTTTAACTGCGCTTGTTGAATCATGGCAAGACCATTGGCCAAGCCTCGTGCCTATGCCGCACCCCAGCCCAAGAAATAATATATGGCTGAGCAAAAATAGATGGTTTGAGAAAGAGCTTGTTCCAAAGCTACAGCAGCGTGTGGCAGTGGTTTTAGCTGATTAACGCTTTAAGCTCGATTCAATCGGACTCATTATTACGTGCTACCCAGGCCAAAATGCCAGCTTGGTCTAGGTGTCCAAGCCCTGCATCTACCATAGCTTGCCACTGGCTGAGGCTGGCTTGGTTTAGGGGTAATGCAAGCTGACTTTGGCTGGCAAGGGCGTGTGCTTGTTGTAAGTCTTTTAGCTGGGTAGTGGCCCTTGCACCTGGAGTGTAGTTTTGTTCCACCATGCGCTGCCCATGCACTTGTAATATTTTACTGTCTGCAAAGCCCCCGCCCAGTGCTTGGGCCACCTTGGCTGGGTCTGCGCCATTTTTTTGAGCTAAAAACAATGCCTCAGCCACTATGTTTAGGGTGGCCCCCACGATCATTTGGTTGGCATGTTTAGCCAATTGCCCACAGCCTATATCACCCACATGAGTGGTCTTTTGCCCCATCACATCAAACAATGGTTTGGCTCTTTTTATGTTGGTGCTAGTACCACCAGCCATGATGGACAAGGTGCCTTGCAGGGCACCTACTTGGCCGCCTGACACGGGGGCGTCTATATAGTGAGCACCTTGTTTTTGGGCCTTTTTAGCTAGGCTTTGGGTCAGGTCAAAACGGCTAGTGCCCATGTCTATGATCAAACAATCTGGGCTAATGCTGCTTAGTAAGCCATGGGTGCCTGTTACCACTTGGTCTAGGGCGATGGAGTCTGTTACACACACAACTATGATGCCGTCTTTCACTATGCCTGCCAGCTGCTCTGGGGTGTGCGCATAGGCTGCACCTAGGGCGATTAGCTTGGCCGCTTTGTCTGCGGTGCGGCTATGCACGCATAAAGGATTGCCTGCATTTATTAGCTGTGTAGCCATGGCTTGGCCCATAAGGCCAAGGCCAATGAAGCCTATAGATGGGTTTGTGTTCATGATAAGCTGCTCTGCATAGGTGACCAAATACTTAAACCAAAAGACACTATTATCCTTATGCGAAAGCTGTGTGCAAACATTTCTATGCTATTTAATGAATTGCCTTTTTTGCAGCGCTATGAAGCCGCAGCAGCCAATGGTTTTGAGGCAGTGGAGTGTCTGTTTCCTTATGACTTTACCAAGCAAGAGGTGACAGCAGCTATACAAAAAAGTGGCATGCGCCAGGTGTTGATCAACACCAGTGCAGGTGACTGGGATGCAGGGGATCGAGGCTTGGCATGTGATGTGCGCCTGCAAATACCGTTTCAACACTCGGTAACCCAAGCGCTAAGCTACGCCATGGTTATGGGCAAGCCTTTAGTGCATGTGATGGCAGGATTGGTGCCTGTTGGAGTGAGCCTTGAGCAAGCAGAAAAGGTGTATGTCACGAATATGCGCTGGGCAGCCGCGCAGGCATTTAAGCTAGGCATTAGCCTTACTATGGAAGCCATCAATCCTGTTGATATGCCAAACTATATGCTATGCAGCCAGGCCCAAGCGCTGCGATTATTTAAAGCTATAAACGCTGAAAACCTTGGCATTCAGTTTGATTTTTTTCATTGCCAAAAACATGAAGGCAATGCCCTAGAGCAATTTAACCAATTGCTACCCTATATTTTACATGTGCAAATAGCTGGTGTGCCAGAGCGCCATGAGCCAAATACGGGGGTGCTTGATTATGCACCGGTATTCAAAGCCATCGATGGGGCTATGGATGCAGGGGCATACGCAGGCTTTGTGGGGTGTGAGTATCGCCCCAAAACCACTACAGTTGCAGGCCTTAGTTGGATGAAGGCCACTTAGCGATCTAAAAGTCTTTTACACTTTCCATCACTACAAAAGTGCTGGTTTGCACCACGTGGGGCAGGCTGGATATCTTTTCTCCTAGTACCGCACGGTAGCTAGCCATGTCTTTGGTTCTCACCTTTAGTAAGTAATCAAAGCTGGCGGCGGTCATGTGGCATTGTTCTATTTCTGCAATGCCAGACACCGCAGTGTTAAAAGCGGCTAATGTTTTGCTGCTGGTGGAAGACAGTGTCACTTGCACAAACGCCACATGGTCTAAGCCTAGCTTGGTTTTATTAACCAATGCCACATAGCCTGTAATGTAGCCTTGATCGCGCAAGCGTTTAAGGCGTATCTGGCAAGGAGTGCTAGACAAGCCCACCTGGTCTGCAAGTGCTGTAATGGTGATGCGGCCATCCTTTTGCAGTGCTGCAATAATGGCTAGGTCATTGCGGTCTAGCGTGTTCATGGTGTTGCTTCCAAGGTGTTGTTTGGCTGCAGTGGATTTCAAGTAAGCCAAAACTAATTTTTTCTATAGTCATTATGCCTATTAATATAAGAATATAGTAACCATTTGGCTATTAATAAATAAAAATATAGTGATTAATGTGCGTCTATAATGAATATGTAGGAGATTTGTGTCTAAATATAGGCCTAAAATGCCTCTTTTAATTGATGAAATTTATCAAAATTATCAGTCTTTGGATGCATTATGGCTAATACAATTTGTTCAATACCCAATAAAAATCAGCTTCAAACTATTCGTGTAAATATGCGCAGTGCATACCTAGCTGACGAACAGTTCTGTATAGAAGCCTTGTTGGCGGGGCTAGATTTAGCCGTGTACACACGTGAACAAATGTCGGCACAGGCAGCCGATCTTGTGCGCCATGTAAGAAGTCATTCTAGCCCCACAATGATGGAGAAGTTTCTCGGTGAATATGGTTTAAGCACAAAGGAAGGTGTGGCGTTAATGTGCATGGCAGAAGCCCTGCTACGCGTGCCAGACAAGGCTACCATAGATGCTTTGATTGAAGACAAGGTGCACGCTGGAGATTGGTCTAGCCACCTTGGTCATTCAAATTCCTCCCTCATTAATTCATCCACATGGGCCTTATTGGTCACGGGTAAGCTCTTGGCGCCAGTAGATGAACGCAAGATAGGAGCCACCATGCGTGGCCTTGTGAAAAGGGTAGGTGAGCCAGTAGTGCGTCAAGCGGTGGCTCAGTCTATGAAAGAGCTAGGTTCTCAGTTTGTGCTTGGGCGCACTATGAAAGAGGCCACACGACGGGCCAAAAAACTGACCACTCAAGGCTATACCCACTCTTATGACATGTTGGGTGAAGCTGCTCGCACAGCCACCGATGCAAAGCGCTATTTTGATTCTTATAGCCAAGCCATTGCAGACTTGGCTCCCCACTGTATAGATGATGATATACGCAACAACCCTGGCATTTCGGTCAAACTTTCTGCGCTTCATCCTCGTTATGAATGGGGTCAGCGTGCTCGGGTGTTAAATCAGCTGGTGCCTCAGGTGCTAGCGTTAGCAATGCAGGCAAAAGCTGCCAACATGGGCTTTAACATAGATGCTGAAGAAGCTGATCGGTTAGATATTTCTCTAGATGTCATTGCTTGCGTACTTGCTTCTAAAAGCTTGGCTGGCTGGAATGGGTTTGGTGTGGTGGTGCAGGCCTTTAGTAAGCGTGCACCTTGGGTATTAGACTGGCTATATGAGCTGGCCAAAGGCTTAGATCGCAACATTATGGTGCGCTTGGTGAAAGGTGCTTATTGGGATGCAGAAATTAAACGCGCCCAAGTCTTAGGGTTGACAGGGTTTCCTGTATTTACCCGCAAAGCCAATACAGATGTGTCTTATCTAGCCTGTGCAAAAAAATTATTAACTATGAACGACCGCATTTATGCACAGTTTGCTACCCACAACGCCCACTCTGTAGCGGCTGTGTTGCAGATGGCAGGTGATAACCAAGCCTACGAATTTCAGCGTTTACATGGCATGGGTGAGTCTTTACACGCAAGCGTCATGGCAAAAGGAGGCGTGCGTTGTCGTGTGTATGCGCCTGTAGGTGCCCATCAAGACTTGTTGGCCTATTTGGTTAGGCGTTTGTTAGAAAATGGGGCCAACTCTTCTTTCGTACATCAATTAGTCAATCCAGAAATTGCCCCAGAAACCATTGCTCAAGACCCAATAACGGCAGTGCTTGAGCGCCTAAATGAAGGCTTAAGTTGCCATAGCCACGCCATAGTGTCGCCCCAAGATATGTTTGCTCAAGGCCAAGATGGCTTTAGAAAAAATGCCAAAGGCTGGGATATTACAGATGCGCCTACTGTTGAGTTGATGGAGGCACAGCGCGCCCATCTATGCCAAGACACTTGGCAGGCCATGCCTATTGTCAGTGATGACCTTGCTGCTGCCACATCATCACACTGGGTGACCAACCCAGCCACAGACAAAGAACAGGTGGGTCAAGTATTTATGGCCACACAAGAGCAGGTGGAAGCTGCTATCGTGGCTGCACCTAGCGGGCAGCAGCAGTGGCTAGCTATGCCAATGGCTCAAAGAGTGGCATGTTTTGAAAAAGTGGCAGATCTTTATGAAGCTAACGCTACTCAGCTGTTTGCCATATTGGCTAAAGAAGCAGGCAAAACCTGGCTGGATGCGGTAGGAGAATTACGAGAGGCAGTAGATTTTGCTCGATTTTATGCACAAGAAATGGCCTCTTTACCCCTAAGCCAGGGCCGTGGGATCGTCAGCTGCATATCGCCTTGGAATTTCCCCTTAGCCATTTTTAGTGGCCAAATATTTGCTGCCCTTGCCGCGGGTAACGCGGTGTTGGCAAAGCCTGCCAGCCAAACTAATTTGGTCGCCCATAGGGCAGTCCAGCTAATGCATGAAGCAGGAATTCCCGTGGCGGCGGTGCAGTTTTTGCCAGGGGGAACAAAGGAAGTGGGTGTGCCTATTACTAGCGATGCGCGCATTAACGGTGTTTGCTTTACTGGCTCCACCCCTACAGCTGCGCATATTAACCAAGTAATGGCAAAAAACTTGGCCGCAGATGCAGTGATGATTGCTGAAACGGGTGGCATTAATGCCATGGTGGTTGATTCTACGGCACTGCCAGAACAAGTGGTGCGCGATGTGTTGGCCTCTGCGTTTCAAAGTGCCGGTCAGCGCTGCTCTGCACTGAGGATGCTGTATTTACAAGAAGACATTGCGGATAGAGTTTTGCATATGCTTTATGGTGCTATGGACGAGCTTACCTTGGGTAATCCGTGGCACCTCACCACTGATGTTGGTCCAGTTATTGATGAAGCTTCTAAGGCTAAGATAGAAAACCACATTGCCTTCCATGCTGGCAAAGGTAATGTGCTTAAGCACTTAGTGGCGCCAAAGAATGGATTGTTTGTAGGCCCTGCTGTCATTAAATTAAACGGTATTGAAGACCTTAATGAAGAAATTTTTGGCCCTGTATTACACGTTGCTACTTTTGCAGCCAAAGACTTAGCTAAATTAATCGATACCATTAATGCTCAAGGCTATGGACTTACTTTTGGCATACACACCCGTGTAGATGCGCGAGTGGCACAGCTAGTCAATGGCATTCATGCCGGCAATACCTATGTTAACCGAAATCAAATAGGTGCCGTAGTGGGAAGCCAGCCTTTTGGTGGTGAAGGTCTCTCTGGCACTGGCCCCAAAGCAGGTGGCCCCCAATATGTGCAACGTTTACGCAAGCCCCTGCCAGTTCAAGCTGTTAAGGCTGCAGGTAAAATGGTGGACTTAGGTGAAGTGCAATGTGCCATAGACGTGTTATCAGCCACATCGCTTTTGGCTTGGCAGCACACTAGTGATCGTTTATCACAGCTAAGCCAGGTGTTTGGGCCTCACGCCAGCAGCTTGAAAGACCTTTGTCGTGATGCAGTATTACTGCCTGGGCCCACTGGAGAGTTGAATCAGCTGAGCACTGTGCCTCGGGGTGTGGTGTTGTGTTTGGGGCCAAGCCGACAAGCTGCTTTGCTTCAAGCCCAAACTGCTTTGGCTCAAGGCAATGGTGTGGTGTTGGTAGCCAATGACCTGACCTTGCCCAAGAGTCATTTGCCTTTGGTGTTGGTTAAAGGACAGCTTGCAGCTACAGACATCACTGCGCTGTCAGGCTATCATGCTGTGGCTGCAAATGCTGAGCTTCAGTGTGCAAGTGGTGGGCTTGGTTATCAGACCCAGCTAAGGCAGGCTTTAGCTAATAAGGCAGGCCCACTTTTGCCACTAATTAGCGAAACGGCGGACCCCCAAAGATATACCATGGAACGCCATTTGTGTATCGACACTACTGCTGCAGGAGGCAACGCAAGCCTAATAGCAGCAGGAGAATAATATTATTGAGTTTTTCCATAATAGATAACACCTTGTGAGGATTGAAAGCATGATGTTAGGCGCATACGGGGTGTTGTTAAAAAACCATACGCGCTTCATTTTATTTGGTCTGATTACCGCTTTCGCATCATCTTTTGGGCAAACTTATTTTATTGGCATTTTTGGTCACGCCATTCAGCAAGATTTTGCTATGAGCCACACCCAATGGGGTGGTATTTACATGGCAGGCACCTTGCTGAGTGCTTTGTTACTACCTATTACTGGCAAATTAATCGATCAAATGCCGCTGCAGCGCTACACGTTTTTTGTGGTTTTATTGTTGGCACTGGCCTGTTGGTTTATTGCCCAAGTTCATAGCCTAGTGTGGCTTGTTGTTGGCGTGTTTTTTCTGCGCCAAGCAGGCCAAGGCCTTATGAGCCATGTGGCCTATACCTCTATGGGACGCTATTTTGACCGCCAACGTGGCAAAGCTACGGCTATGGTTGCTATAGGGTTTGCGGTAGGTGAGGCGGTTTTGCCTATCATTGCCGTTATTGCTATTGCTGCTGTGGGTTGGCGCTTTAGTTATATGGGTGTGGCTTTGGTAGTGCTGGTGTTTGTGCTACCTGCTAGCATGTGGTTTTTACGGGGGCATAATGTGCGCCACCAAAACTACGAAAAAAAGCTTGCAGCACGGGAGCAGCCTGCAGTGAAAACCTCTGACCATGGAGCGGCTGCAATATCTTGGCGTCGCAGAGATGTGCTCAAAGATTACCGGTTTTACCTTATTTTACCGGCGGTATCAGCCACTTCTTTAGTGAGCACAGCGTTATTTTTTCATCACCTTAACCTTGCCGATGAAAAGGGCTGGTCTCACGCCTTTATAACGGGTAATTACATACTCTATTCTGTTGTAGCCACTGTCATGGCTATTATTTCTGGCCAGCTTATTGATCGATTTAGTGCGCTTAAGCTGATGCCATTTACTTTAGTGCCCATTGCTTGCGCGTTATTAATGATTAACTTAGTAGACAGCTTTTGGGTGATTTGGCCCTACATGATGTTGTTGGGTATTGGTTCAGGTTTAGCTCAAACCACACAGTCTGCCCTTTGGCCAGAGTGCTATGGTGTGCGTTACCTCGGCTCTATTAAAAGCTTGTATTGGACCTTTGTGGTGTTTGCCTCGGCTTTGGGGCCTGTGTGGCTAGGGTATCTGGTCGACCAGGGTTACAGCTTTCAACAAGCCGTTTTAACTATGGTGGTTTACCTAGTGGTGGCGACAGGCATTATGATGATTGGACTTAGAGGCTTTGTTCTATCTAAGCCATAGCCAGGGTAGGCGTCTTGTCTGTGTGCGAGTATAATAACTATTAGTGTAAGCCGCTAAGCGGTCTATGATTCACCTTTGCGCGAGGCTTTTTTGTGCTGTTAATGCTAGATAACTATGATTCGTTTACCTATAACCTAGTGCGCTATTTTCGCGAATTGGGGGCAGAAGTGGTGGTTTATCGAAACAATGAAATTAGCCTGGAAGCCATTGAAAAGTTGGCACCTAGCCATCTAGTCATCTCTCCAGGGCCTTGCACGCCTAATGAAGCGGGCATTTCGATGGACGCAATTGCACATTTTGCTGGCAAAATACCCATACTTGGCGTGTGTTTAGGGCATCAAGGCATTGGCCAGGTATTTGGTGGCAAGGTGGTGCGTGCAGAAAAAGTGATGCACGGAAAAACCTCTTTAGTGTCTCATGAAAATGCGGGCGTATTTGCAGGCCTAGCTTCGCCAGTAGAAGTGACCCGTTATCATTCTCTAGTGGTAGATGCTGATTCTTTACCTGAGTGTTTAGAAGTGACTGCGTGGAGTTTAAATGCAGCTGGAGATAAAGAAGTGATTATGGGTTTACGTCATAAAACCCTTGATGTAGAGGGTGTTCAGTTTCATCCTGAATCAGTGTTAACCCACCAAGGCCATGACCTTTTAGCTAATTTTATCAAACGCTAATGAATCCAGTAGAAAAGACTCAATTATTTACTAAAATGGCCTCATAAGGCCTGATTTTTAGCAGCGTAATTTGCTAGAGTAGTAGCTCTTCAAATTTTGCTTAGTTGATTAAGGGTTCTCCATGAATATGCAGCAGGCTATTGCCGCCGTTACCGATCGCCAAGACTTAAGCCAAGCCCAAATGCAGGCCGTTATGAACCTAATCATGACAGGTGAAGCCACACAGGCTCAAGTGGGTGGTTTTTTGGTGGGTTTGCGCATGAAGGGTGAAACCGTAGATGAAATTACTGGTGCAGTGGTTGCGATGCGCGCACTAGCCACTGGTGTTACAGTGAAAGGTGATCATGTGATTGACACCTGTGGCACAGGTGGTGACAGCTCTGGCATCTTTAATGTATCTACAGGGGCTGCCTTTATTGCATCCGCAGCAGGTGCGAAAGTTGCAAAACACGGCAACCGATCTATTTCTTCCAAAAGCGGTAGCTCTGATTTACTTGAAGCGGCAGGCGTAGACATTATGCTAAAACCAAAACAAGTAGAACAGTGCATTACAGCGTTGGGCATAGGCTTTATGTTTGCACCTGCCCACCATAGTGCTATGAAACATGCCATTGGCCCCCGTCGAGAAATGGCCATTAGAACCTTGTTTAATATTTTGGGGCCACTCACCAATCCAGCAGGTGCGCAGCATCAAGTGTTGGGAGTGTATAGCCGGGAATGGCAGCAACCTATGGCCCAAGTATTGCAACGTTTGGGCAGCAAACATGTGATGGTAGTGCATTCAGAAGACGGCTTAGACGAAATAAGTATTGCCGCACCCACCCATGTGGTTGAGCTCAAAAATGGTGAAATTACCGAATACACCATTAATCCTGCGGACTATAACTTGGCCCATTCAAGTTTATCTGCCTTGGTGGTAGATGATGCTGAAGCAAGCCTCAACCTAATTAAAAAAGCCTTTGCAGGTGAAGCGGGGGCGCCGTTGGATATGTTGTTACTTAATGCGGGTGCAGCTATTTATTGTGCAAACTTAGCCATAGATCTTGCCACAGGTATTGAGCAGGCTAAAGTGGCTATTAGTAGTGGCAGCGCCAAACAAAAATTTGATGACCTGATTCAACTGACACAAGGGTTAAATGCATAATGGACACACCAACGGTACTTAAACGCATTGTGGCGCGCAAATTTGAAGAAATTGCAGAGCGTAAGCTTCATACCAGTGTAGACGATCTAAAGCTTAAGGTAGAAGCCAATCGCACTGGCACCATGGCACCGAGGGGCTTTGCTAAAGCCATGCAAAATAAATTAGACCAAGGTCTGCCAGCTGTCATTGCTGAAGCTAAAAAAGCCTCACCTAGTAAAGGGGTGATTAGGCAAGACTTTGACCCTGCATATATCGCAACGAGCTACCAAGAAGGTGGTGCAGCTTGTCTTTCTGTATTAACTGACGCAGATTTTTTTCAAGGCCATGAAAATTATTTAATGCAAGCTAGAGCCGCATGTAGCCTTCCGGTCATTCGCAAAGATTTTATTGTAGACCCTTATCAGGTTTATGAAGCACGAGCTATTGGAGCAGATTGTATCTTGCTTATTGTGGCTTGTCTGACAGATGAGCAAATGCAACAGCTGGCTTGGTTGGCGCAAGAGTTAGGTATGGATGTGTTAGTAGAATCTCATGACGCGCAGGAATTAACTAGAGCGCTAAAGTTAAGCACGCCTTTAGTCGGCATTAATAATCGAAACTTACACACCTTCGATCTAACTTTACAAACTACCTTTGATTTATTGGCCATGGTGCCAAAAGATCGAATAGTGATTACCGAAAGTGGTATTCACACCCCTAAAGACGTAGAGCTTATGCAAAACCAAAATGTGCATGCTTTTTTGGTTGGTGAATCCTTTATGCGTGCTAGCGACCCTGGCGCAAAGTTAGCCGAATTATTCGGTTGAGCAATATTTTAACTATAATAAGAGAAGATAGATTATGAAAGATTCCTTACACACTAATCATAACAGAACAGCAAGCAAAGCTAGAGCAGTAGCTTTACCTTTGGTTAACCCAGCAATCCGCATCATAAAGGCTGTCTTACTTACTGCCATGGTAGCTTTAGTATGGGCTCTAAGCACCAGCCTGGTGTGGGCCAACGGTGATCAAATTGTAGGTTCTTGGGTCACTCCAGATGACAAGGCTGTAGTAGAGATTTATCAGCAAGATGGTCAATATTTTGGTAAATTTGTGGCGTTAAAAGAGCCACTATACCCAGCAGATGATAAAGCTGGTTTAGCTGGACAGGTAAAAGTTGACCGTAATAACCCAGACGCTGCGCAGCATGAACAGCCCATCATTGGCTTAGTGATGCTCAATAATATGCAGTATGCTGGTGAAAAGAAGGGCAAGCATAAATGGCAAGGTGGCACTATTTATGATCCAGGTAATGGCAAGGCATATAAGTGCACAATCAAACTAAATGCTGATGGCACCCTAGATCTGCGTGGCTACATTGGCATTTCTTTATTTGGTCGTTCACAAGAATGGCGCCCGCAGCAGTAAGGTCGCTAAACCTCTATTAATTAGGCAGTAGAAAATTATGCAAGCAAAAGTAAGTTGGGCTGGAGGGGTTAGTTTTAGCGCCGAATCAGGTACAGGCCATACCGTCACTTTAGATGGCCCACCTAATTTGGGTGGAGAAGATTTGGGTGCTAGGCCTATGGAACTAATCTTAATGGGGCTAGGAGGATGCACCGCGTTTGACGTGATGACTATTCTTAAAAAAACCCGCCAAGATGTGACTGACTGTGTGGCGCAGCTTAGTGCACAGCGTGCTGATGCTGTGCCGTCTGTGTTTACAAAAATCCATGTGCACTTTGTGGTGACAGGTCGTAATTTAAAAGACAAGCACGTCGCCCGTGCTATCAAATTGTCTGCTGAGGAATATTGCTCTGCTTCTATCATGTTAGAAAAAGGCGGGGTAGAAATGACCCATGACTTCGAAATTGTAGAGCTGGATGGTTAACTTGAACACACCTGATAAAGTACTAAATCGGTTTTGGTCACCCAAGGTTCATGAGTTGTCACCTTATGTTCCTGGGGAACAACCTAAGCTAAAAAACTTAGTAAAGCTTAATACTAACGAAAACCCTTTCCCGCCTTCTGACAAGGTTTATGCGGCCATGCAGGGGCAGCTTGGTGCTTCTTTACGCTTATATCCAGATCCTAACGCCATTAAGCTGCGAGAGAGTTTGGCTTACTATAACGGTTTGACATCAGATCAGGTGTTTGTAGGTAACGGGTCTGACGAAGTATTAGCTCATACCTTTCAGGCATTATTACAGCATAGCCAGCCGCTACTTTTTCCTGATATAAGCTACAGTTTCTATCCTGTGTACTGTGGTCTATATGGCATAGAGAAAGTTGAAGTACCTTTAGCTGAAGATCTCACGATTAACGTGTCAGATTATCAGCAGCCCAATGGTGGCATTATATTACCCAATCCCAACGCCCCTACTGGGCAGCTACTTAGCTTAGATGCCATTGCTGCGTTACTCACCGCTAACCCCAACAGGGTGGTTGTAATTGATGAGGCTTACATAGATTTTGGTGGCCGTTCTGCTACTGAGCTTGTACCAAAGTTTGATAACCTTTTAGTAGTTCAGACCTTGTCAAAGTCCCGTTCTTTAGCAGGCTTAAGGGTGGGCTTTGCTTTTGGTCAAAGTCATTTAATAGAAGCACTAGAAAGGGTGAAGAATAGTTTTAATTCATACCCTTTAAGCTGTGAATCCCAAGCAGGGGCTATTGCGGCCATTGAAGATGTGGAATATTTTCAGCACACCTGCCAAGCCAATATCGCCCAGCGTAATAAGCTTGCAGGCCAGTTGCAAGCATTAGGTTTTAGCATGACCCAGTCGCATGCTAATTTCTTATTTGTCACCCATAACACCATGGGCGCAGCAGATATCGCTGCGCAATTAAGGCTTCAAGGGATTATTGTACGCCATCTCACTAATAGCCCACGCATCACCAACTACCTGCGAATCAGTGTAGGCAGTGCGAGTGAGTGTGAGTTGCTAGTGGAAGCGTTAACCCAGCTCTTTCGTGCTGGGTAAGCTATTAAAAAGGCGTTAAGCGCAAAACGCCTTACCACCCATCAGGTGCAAGTGAATGTGATACACCACTTGGCCACCATCTGGGTTGCAGTTCATCTGTACTCGATACCCACCCTCTGCAACATCAGCCTCTTTAGCCAGCTTAGCTGCTGTTAGCATCATATGCCCTAAGAGCGCCTGATGTGAGGGGTCAGCCTCGTTAAGTGTGGCAATAGGCAGTTTGGGAATAATCAAGTAATGCACAGGTGCCTTTGGAGCGATGTCCTTAAAGGCTAATACTTGGTCATCCTCATAAACGATATCAGCTGGAATTTCTCGGCTGATGATTTTGTCAAAAATAGTGCTCATATAGACTCCTACTTTTTATTACCTAACTAATTAATGAAGTTTTTCACGAACTATGGCCCTATAGGCAATATCACGACGGCAAAACATGCCCGCCCAGCTTATTTTGTCAGCCAGTTCATAGGCTTTATGTTGGGCTTCACCGACAGTTTCGCCTAGAGATACGGCGCATAGCACACGGCCGCCATTGGTCACTACCATGCCTTCTTCATTGAGCGCGGTACCAGCATGGAATATTTTGCTGGTATTACCTATCTCTTCAGGTAAATCAATCACATCACCTTTGGGGTAGCTGTCTGGGTAGCCTTTTGCAGCCAGCACTACACCCACAGCTGGACGGTCATCCCATTGTGCAGCAGTTTGATCCAAAACGCCCATAGTGCCAGCCACACAAAGCTCAACAATACTGTTTTTAAGACGCATCATAATAGGCTGAGTTTCTGGGTCACCAAAGCGGCAGTTAAACTCCAACACCTTGGGTGTGCCATCTGCTGCCACCATGATGCCTGCATATAGGAAGCCGGTATAGACATACCCATCAGCTGCCATGCCATTAATGGTAGGCATAATCACTTCTTCCATAATGCGTTTATGCATTGCTTCATCAACCACAGGCGCTGGAGAATATGCTCCCATGCCTCCAGTATTAGGGCCTTTGTCACCTTCATCTCTGGCTTTATGGTCCTGGCTAGAGGCTAGTGGTAAGACATTTTTACCGTCTGCCATAACAATAAAGCTGGCTTCTTCACCCAATAAGAACTCTTCAATAACCACACGGTTTCCAGCTTCACCAAAGGCATTGCCAGCCAACATATCTTCCACTGCGGCGCAGGCTTGCTCTACAGTGTCGGCTAAAATAACACCTTTTCCTGCTGCTAAACCGTCTGCTTTTACTACAATAGGAGCCCCTTGTGCCTTGATATAGGCAATGGCTGGAGCAACTTCTGTAAAGGCTTCATATGTCGCTGTGGGGATGCCGTGGCGTTTAAGAAAGTCTTTAGCGAAAGCCTTAGAGCCTTCAAGCTGAGCGGCACCTTGGGTGGGGCCAAAAATATCCATGTCTGCGGCGCGAAACAGATCTACTACACCTGCTACAAGTGGTGCTTCTGGGCCTACAATTGTAAGGTCAACCTTGTGGCTTTTGGCAAAGGCTAATAGGCCTTCAATGTCCATTACATCAATCGCTACATTTTCGGTTTTGTTTTCTAAAGCTGTGCCAGCGTTGCCTGGTGCAACAAATATTTTTTGTACACCGCGGTTTTTAGAAGCCTGCCATGCGAGGGCGTGTTCACGACCACCACCACCGATAATTAGTACGTTCATGTTGTTTCCTGTTGCATCTTATTGCTCAAACTATTATGTCGTTTTGTAGATCTAACACCAGCCGTTTGATCAATGGCGAAAGTGACGCATACCAGTAAAGATCATGCTGATATTGTTTTCATTAGCAGCTGCAATGATTTCATCGTCTCGCATAGAGCCACCAGGCTGAATGATTGCACAAATACCGGCCTGCGCTGCGGCGTCTATGCCGTCACGGAAGGGGAAGAACGCATCGGATGCCATCACTGAACCTTTCACTTCTAAGCCTTCATCGCTGGCCTTAATACCTGCAATTTTAGCGCTATAAACACGGCTCATTTGACCAGCACCTACGCCAATAGTCATGCCATCTTTACAATAGACGATGGCATTAGATTTAACGTATTTTGCCACTTTCCAAGCAAACTGTAGGTCGTTCATTTCTGCTTCAGTAGGCATACGCTCACTGACGATTCTTAGGTCAGCTTCAAGTATTTGTCCTAAGTCTCGGTCTTGTACTAGCAATCCGCCGGTCACACGCTTGTAGTCTAGCTCTGGCACGCTTAGGCGAGGTAAGTCACCGCAGCTTAATACGCGAACGTTGGGCTTTCTAGCCAAGGTTGCAGCTGCCTCAGCACTGATGCTTGGGGCAATAATCACTTCTACAAATTGGCGATCAATAATACGCTGCGCTGTGCCCGCATCAAGTTCACGGTTGAAGGCAATAATGCCTCCAAAGGCGGAGGTAGAGTCGGTGCTGTAAGCTTTTTCATAAGCTTGTGTAATGTCGACACCAATGGCCACACCACAAGGGTTAGCATGCTTAACAATGACACACGCTGGGTCTTGGAAAGCTTTTACGCATTCTAGTGCAGAGTCTGTATCGGCAATGTTGTTAAAGGAAAGGGCCTTGCCTTGTATTTGTACGGTGGTGGAGACGCTGGCTTCTTTAGGCTCGTGTTCTGTATAAAAGGCAGCATTTTGATGTGGGTTTTCACCATAGCGCATGTCTTGCACTTTTTTGAACTGAGTATTGAACGTGCGAGGGAAGCTAGAGCTGGTGTTTAGTTGCGCACCAAGATAGTTTGCGATTGCACCATCATACATAGCAGTGTGCTCAAAGGCCTTGCAGGCTAGGTCTGTGCGCGTGGCTTGGCTTAAGCCACCTGTGCCTGTAAGCTCTTCTAAAATGCTGGTGTAGTCGTTGGAATTGACCACGATAGCAACGTGCTTGTTGTTCTTAGCCGCTGAGCGAACCATGGTAGGGCCGCCAATGTCGATGTTCTCAATGGCCATGTCTAAGGTACAATCTTCGCGTTCGATGGTGGCTTTGAAAGGATATAAGTTCACAACCACTAGGTCGATTTCGGCAATACCGTGTTGCGCCATTACTTCATCATCTTGTCCCCGACGGCCTAAGATGCCACCATGTATTTTAGGATGTAATGTTTTTACTCGCCCATCCATCATTTCTGGGAAGCCTGTGTAATCAGACACTTCAATAGCAGCAATGCCAGACTCATTTAATAATTTAAAAGTGCCACCAGTGGATAAGATTTCCACTCCAGACTGGCTCAGTTTTTGGGCAAATTCTACAATGCCTTGTTTGTCTGAAACGCTGATGAGGGCGCGGCGAATGGCGTGTGCATGTGACATGATTGTATCCTGTTGGCTTAAGGTGGGTGTTGCCTAAAGTAAGTCGTACTGCTTTAATTTTTTTCGTAAAGTGCCTCGGTTAAGGCCAAGTAACGCAGCCGCCTTAGACTGGTTGTCTTGAGTGTGGTGCATCACACATTCAAATAATGGGGCTTCCACTTGATGCATGAATAGCTCATACAATGCAGTGGTTTTTTGTCCGTCCAGTTCACTAAAGTATTGAGTTAAAGACTGTTCAACACTTTGTCTTAACGAACGAGGCACTTGTTGTGAATCTGCTTCATTATTGGATGAATCTATAGGATGGGTATCAGTGCTATTAGCAATGGTGTTGGCGGCTGGAGTGGGTGTAATAGTGGTCATGGTATCTTTATTGTCATCGTTCATGGGTTTAAGCCGCCTTTACTTCAGTGGTAGCAAAATAATGATTTAAAAAATCAAGTTGCTGCATTTGGCTTTCTAATTGGTTAAATATTTTACGCTGGGTGGGCTCTTGCTTTAAATACCAGCCTACGTGTTTGCGGGCAATGCGTGGCCCCATCACTTCCCCATATAAGCTATATAAGCCATATAAATGTTGCTTCAATATATGCCACATCACAGTATTGCTGGGTTTTTCTAATTTAGTGCCATGTTTAAGGTAGTGATGCATTTGTTGAAATAACCAAGGGTTACCTTGTGCACCTCGACCTATCATAAGCCCATCAGCGTCAGTATGAGAGAGTACTTTAGCGGCATCTTCTAAGGTGTTGATGTCACCGTTAGCAATTACAGGGATGTCTAAAGCCTGTTTGATAGCAGCGATGGTGTCGTACTCTACGTCACCTTTAAAGCCGCAGGCACGGGTTCGCCCATGAACAGCTAGGGCCTTAATGCCAGCATCTTGGGCAATAAGGGCTATATCTAAACCATTGCGTTGATCAGTGCTCCACCCTGTGCGTATCTTGAGTGTGACTGGCACATCCACAGCAGTAACCACAGCCATAAGGATATCTTTAACTAGCTGTGGATCTTTAAGTAATGCAGAACCCGCAGCCTTTTTAAGCACTTTTTTGGCAGGACACCCCATGTTGATATCTATAATTTGAGCCCCTAGGGCTACATTGGCTTGAGCTGCATGTGCCATTTGAGCTGGATCACTGCCTGCAATTTGCACACTAATGGGGGTGCCATCATCTGCATGCGGCAGCCGCCGTTGAGATTTTTGTGTGTGCCACAAAGAAGTGTCACTAGTGAGCATTTCTGCAACGGCTAATCCTGCGCCAAGTTGGCGACATAAATGTCGGAACGGGCGGTCAGTAATGCCTGCCATTGGGGCCAAAATCAATCCGTTTTCAAGCTGATGAGGACCGATGGCAAAGCCGTGAATAACGCTAGAGTAATTCATTACAAGTTAAAAAAATGCCTAAAATTCGTCAGAGTTGAGCCTTAAAACTCAAGGCACCCATTGTACGATTTGTACGTTTTTTGTTCAACTCAAATGTAAAGATAACCCAACCCTTATTAAGCTAAATGTGTTTTATCTATGCCTTTTGAGAAGAAAAAAGTGTGCCTTTATTGTGCTGGCCATCAATTAAGTATTCTTCAGCAGAGGTTAGGTCATAGCCATTACAAAGAAACATCTCACGCCCTTGATCTAACATAAATTGAGCAGCTTTAAGTTTGGTGACGATGCCGCCTGTAGCAAATTCGTGATTGGAGGTGTCTGGCTTTTGAAGCTCGGAGGGGGGGATATGATTGACTTGCTTAAATAATATAGCGTCATCATGTTCGTTAGGGTTTTTATCGTAGTAGCCATCAATGTCGCTCAGGATGACTAGTATTTGTGACCCACTGTGGTGGGCTACATGGGCAGAAAGTTGATCGTTGTCACCAAAGACTTGCTCAGAAATAGTAGTGATGTCATTTTCGTTCACAATGGGCAATATTTCGTGTTCTATTTGTGAATCTATGATTTGACGAAAAATTTCAATGTGAGCTAATGAATCAAAATCTTCTTCTGTCATGAGTACTTGGCTAGTGTCCACATCATAAATATCAAACAAAGCCTTATAGTTACTCATCAATATTGGCTGGCCTACGGCAGCGAGCACTTTTTTACTAATATTTTTTTTACGATCTAGCTTTAATGCAGTATAACCAGAAGACACAGCGCCCGAAGACACTAAAATAACATCATAAATTTTCTTTAACTTAACGATAAATGAAACCAAATTTAACATACGCTCTTTAGCTACAGCGTTATTTTCGGTGAGAACCCCACTACCTACTTTTAATGTGATTCGTTTCATTGACTCTTTGCCGCTGTCGTAATTAATAAGATGTTTTTCTACCCCTGTGTAATTAACTGCGATACACATTGTAACACAAACAGCTTTAAACCTAATGCCACAGGGCAATAGCTACTATTACTAATAAACTTACTCCCAGCCATTGACGTACTATTTTAGCGTCGCGTTTAAGCATAAAGTGATGAAATTTAAGCCCCATAAGGTGACCTAGGCCAGTGGGTAATAACAGCATTAGAGACCACTGCCACTGCAAATCTACCCCTGCAATAGCAAAAGCGGACAGCTTGATAATCACCAGGATAAACCAAAGTACAAATAACGTATCACGATAGGACTCTATGGCCATTTTGCGCACGGCCACAGCAACTATAAGAGGTGCCCCAATAAGTGATACGCCACTAAAGTAGCCACCCACTATAAAAAGTATACGGTCTGCCCAAGGAGACTGGCTGCGTATTTCCCACTTCAATATCCAGGTAATGGCATAGCCACCTGTTATGGCATAAATAATCCACACCATCCATTCGTTAGGTAGGTTTAATAGCCCGATGACGCCTGCTAACTTGGGAATGATCATCCATTTCAAAGAGTCTTTCAAAAACACACGATCAACGTTTTTGAAACCTTGGATAACGGTAAGGCTAGAAAAAATCAATAAATGAGTGGCCACAATGGGCAAAAAGAACAAGGGCTGGTGCACCACCATTAGTAGCAATGGTAATGCCAGTGCAGCGCCCCCAAACCCAAGGCCCGCGCGCACAAAGCCAGACCAAACAAAAATAGAGCTTATGGCAACTAGCTCAAGGGTACTGAAGTCCCCAGTGCTAAATTCCATAGGCTCTACGACGCATGTATATGAGCATGCTAGACATTAACGTTTTTTACCATCGATACGCACCCATTCTTCTTTTGACACTACAAAGTGCATATCAAACCATGGTTCATACGCTGCTATTACTGCATCGGCTTGATGCTCTAGAATGCCAGATAAAGCGATCAGGCCTTGGGGTTTGGTGAGTTTTGCTAAGCGAGAAGCCATATCGATTAATGGGCCAGCAAGTATATTAGCAAGCATCACGTCTACAGGCTTGTCTGGGGCATTCTCAGGTAAAAAAACTGGGATAGTTTGCGCTGCAATACCGTTGCGTTGAGCGTTATCAATGGTGGCGGTCAAAGCTTGTGTGTCATTATCGACCCCCACCACATGTTCTGCCCCCATAAGTATTGCGCCAATGGCTAAAATGCCTGAGCCACAGCCATAATCAATCACCGTTTTGCCTTGCCAATGTTGCTCTGCTATCCACTGTAAGCATAATGCGGTGGTGGGGTGGCTACCGGTGCCAAACGCTAAGCCAGGGTCGAGCATCAGGTTGGCAGCTGTTGGATCTGGTGCAGGTTTCCAGCTAGGGCAAACCCACAGGCGGTCCCCAAATTGAATAGGCTCAAAACGATCCATCCACTGTCGTTCCCAGTCTTTATCTTCTAAAATTTCTAGCTTGTGGGTAGGGAAGTCAGCACTTGGGAAGGCGTCGTGCCAGCCATTTCTTAGGTAATTTAGTAATGCATCACCATCTGTGTCTGCTTCAAATAAACCCATGACTTGTGTGTCTTGCCATAAAGGCGTGGTGCCTTTAATTGGCTCAAAAACGGGCTGATCAGCACCATCCAGCATGCTCACAGCCCCAGCCCCGCATAACAGCAGCATGTCCTCTAAAAGCTCAGAATTTTCAGGTGTAGAAGATAAGGTAATTTGAACCCAAGGCATATGCGATCTCTTTAAGCAATTTGGCTTAATATTTAATGTGAAAAAGGGCTAAGGCTCACCCATTACATGCAATTCTTGTAATGAGTGAGCTCCAGCCCTTTGTAGCCTCTATTTTAAGGCCTATAATTGAAAAAGGAAGAGAGGCTTAAAGGCCTAGCTTTTTTTCTAGATAGTGGATATTAACTCCGCCTTCAGCAAAGAGTGCATCACGTACAATGTCTTGTTGTAGTGCGATGTTAGTCTTAATGCCATCAATGATCATTTCATCTAAAGCCACTTCCATACGCTTTAAAGCTTCTTTACGTGTAGGTGCATGGGTGATGATTTTAGCAATCATTGAGTCATAGAAAGGTGGCACGGTATAACCACTGTAAAGGTGCGAATCTACCCGCACCCCTAAGCCACCTGGGGCGTGAAACTGGGTCACTTTACCTGGGCTTGGCATAAAGGTTTTAGCATCTTCGGCGTTGATACGGCACTCAAAGGCGTGGCCGTTTATGGTCACATCTTCTTGCTTAACTGACAATGGATACCCGCTAGCAACAAGCAGCTGTTCTTTGATAATGTCTATGCCAGTAATCATTTCTGACACTGGATGCTCTACCTGAACACGAGTGTTCATTTCGATAAAATAGAAGCCACCATCTTCGTATAAAAACTCAAAGGTTCCAGCGCCTCTGTAACCAATTTCAAGGCAGGCATCGGTGCAGCTTTTAAGTACTTGTGCTCTAGCTGTCTCATCCATGTGAGGTGCGGGGGCTTCTTCCACTACTTTTTGATGACGACGTTGCATAGAACAATCACGATCATAAAGATGAATCACACCACCTTGGCCATCAGCTAAAATTTGTACTTCTACATGACGTGGATTTTGTAAAAACTTTTCCATGTAAACCACGTCATTACCAAAAGCGCCTTTAGCTTCTGCTTTGGTAACCAAAATAGAGGTGATTAGCGATTCTTCATTTTCTACAACGCGCATTCCACGGCCACCACCGCCTGCAGAGGCTTTAATGATAACTGGATAGCCAATTTCTCGGGCAATACGTTTGGTGCGTTCTGCATCATCGTCTAAGGGGCCGTTGGAGCCTGGCACTGTAGGTACGCCTGATTGCTGCATCGCTTTGATCGCTGCGACCTTATCTCCCATGATGCGTATGGTGGCGGCAGTGGGCCCAATAAAGGTAAAGCCACTGGTTTCGACCATTTCTGCAAAGTCGGCATTCTCTGCCAAAAAGCCATAACCTGGGTGGATACCTGTGGCATGGGTTACTTCAGCAGCAGACAAAATGCGAGGAATGTTTAAATAGCTTTCGGTAGACGAATTTGGACCGATGCATACTGCTTCATCTGCTAAGCGGACGTGCATTAAATCTTTATCTGCTTTGGAGTGCACAGCTACGGTCTTAATGCCTAATTCTTTACAGGCACGCAGAATGCGTAATGCAATTTCTCCACGGTTAGCAATAACAACTTTTTCTAACATAGAAAGCTCCGGAATTAGGCGATAGTGACCAGAGGTTGATCAAACTCAACGGCTTCACCGTCCTCAACCAATATCGCAGTAATGGTGCCAGATTTGTCAGCTTCAATTTGGTTCATCATCTTCATCGCTTCAATGATACAAATGACGTCACCTTCTTTAACTTTTTGGCCTACTTCAGAGAATGCAGGTGCACCTGGAGAAGGGCAGCGGTAAAAGGTGCCAACCATAGGTGATGCTACTGCGTGGCCACTCATTTCAGGGGCGCTAGCAATAGGTGCAGCAACGGCAGCAACCGGTGCGGCCTGCATCACTGGAGCAGCTTGCATAACAGGTGCGGCTGCAGCCATCATCATCGCCGAAGAGGCGCGGCTAATGCGCACAGACTCTTCGCCTTCTTTAATTTCAATTTCGTTAATGTCAGACTCTTCTAGCAACTCGATGAGCTTTTTAACTTTACGAATATCCATGTGTTCTCTCTGTATTTATTAGAATGGTAATTAACTGCTCAAACGGCCAATGGCGGCGTCCATAGCAAAATGATAACCGTCAGCGCCTAGGCCGCAAATTACGCCTTGGGCAATGTCGGAAAAATAAGAATGTTGGCGAAAGCTTTCGCGTTGATGCACATTACTTAAATGTACTTCAATAAAGGGGATGTTAACTGCAAGCAGAGCATCGCGCAGCGCAACACTTGTGTGGGTATAAGCTGCAGGATTGATGACTATAAATTGCACACCATCTTCTTGCGCCTGGTGCACAGCTGCAATGAGTTCGTGTTCAGCATTACTTTGTTTACAGTGTAAAATGACGTTGGCTTGTTGGCACTGAGATTGGCATTGAGACTCTATCTGCGACAATGTAAGGGTGCCATAAATGCCAGGCTCTCGCTTGCCGAGAAGGTTAAGATTTGGGCCATTAAGTAACAGGATATGTGCCATTAAATACTTTCCATTGCTGCAGCAAGTTAATGTAGATGATGGAAGATAATAGCAGATTGGTAGGATTTTGCCGAAGTTTTTGCAGTTTATTTAGTTCTAGAGGAGTCGGCGCTCCTCTGTTACTCTAATAGGTGTAAATCACACTGGATTGTTTTTATGACTTTACCGACTTTGCGTCTTTGTTTTTACCCTCATACTGCTATTTTGACCAGCGCATTTTTATTGATGTCAGGGTGTGCGGCCCAAACGCCGACAAGTGAGAAAGGGCAGCTAGTGGCCAGCGAAGAAATAGCTACGCTTTCCCCATCACTAAGTTTAGTGCCAAAGTTAGGCTCAGCATTCATCTCATTGCCCACATCAAATCTAAGCGTTGACCCTGTGCCCATAACGTCTGATGCCATTGATCCTAGTCTAAATAAACCGGCCTCCTTAAAGCCTGTACCTAAAGACAAAAAGATTGCAGAGGTAATTAAAGCTAATTCATCCACAGCTAATAAAAAACACTCTAATAGTGTGGCCTTTTTATTAGGCGAGGCAGGTTGGGCTTTTGAAAAAGATAAACTAACCACACCCAAAGGGCAAAACGCATACTTTTTTATAACAAAAGTTTTATCTAAAGATCCTGGTAATCCTAAGGCATTTATTGCCCTAGAAAAAATTGTGCAACGGTATTATGTGCTGCTAAGGGCTAGTCTTAAGCAGGGAAAAGTGGAGCAAGCGAGAGTATTTTGGTCTAGAGCTAAAACGGTGAAGCCCAAGCATGATCAGCTTAAAGCCATGAAAAACCTAATAGATGATTATGTGGCTAACCAAGATGGGCTGGACGTTATAAAAGTGGCTGCACCAACATCATATTCACAGCCAGGCCCAGTCACAGCTGCACCGGTCATACGCACTCAAAAACTGCTATTACCCCTTGAGTTAATTAGCCAAAAAAATGAGAAGTTAGCTGCGTGGTTGGTCACCTTAGCTCAAGACACACAAATGATGCAGGCCACTATGCTAATTGTAGCCCCTAAAGATAACCAAGCACGATGGGTCTATAAAGTGATGAACGGTGCTGATCCTGAGCAGCGCATTCGGGCTAATATTAAACGCAGTAGGCCTGCGCGCATAGAAGTGACTTACCGTGCCCGTAAAGATGAGCTTGAAGTTTACTCAAACTAGCGCCATATAGGCTCTAGCCACATAAATGACTATATACACTGCCGTATGCGCGGTAATATACACAGCAATTCATAAGGAAATAAGCAATGCTGAACATTAAGCAGGGATTACGCAATATTAAAGAAGACTATGTGGATGGCAGTCATTGGGTGTTAAAAACCATTGGTGCGGTTGTGTTGGTGTATTTTCTAATCGCGGCAGTACTAGGCTTTTATTGGAATAGCGAGCCTGAAGTGCTTCCGCTGCCTGCGGCCCAATCTGTCACAGGAGCTGCCACTACAACTGCTCTATTAAACGTAGCGACTACGCTATTGGATAAGCCAGGTGGCTACCTTTCTAATGATGTGTCCCTGCCTGGTGTGTGGATGGATAATATTCCTAATTGGGAATATGGCGTGTTAATACAGGTGCGTGATTTATCCCGTGCAATGCGCAAAGATTTTAGCCGCTCTCAATCTCAGTCTACTGAGGATGTGGATTTAGCTGTTGCTGAGCCACAGTTCAACTTTGACAGCGAAAGCTGGATGTTGCCATCAAGTGAAGGTGAATATCGCACAGGTATAGAGGCTCTTACGCGCTACCTTGAGCGTTTGTCAGATCAGCAGCAAAGTAAGGCACAGTTTTATGCCCGAGCTGATAATTTGACGCGCTGGTTGGGTGACGTAGAAACACGTCTTGGAAGCTTATCTCAGCGCCTTAGTGCCAGTGTGGGCCAAAAGCGTTTAAACACAGATTTAGCAGGCGATGCTTCTGCTACTCAATCTACTAGCGCTGCCAATGAGTTGGAGATTAAAACCCCTTGGTCTGAAATTGATGATGTTTTTTATGAAGCGCGAGGCGCCAGCTGGGCATTGATCCAGCTATTACATGCGATTGAGGTAGACTTTGAGGCGGTGTTGGAGAAGAAAAATGCCTTGGTAAGCTTGCGTCAGATTATCCGTGAGCTTGAAGCGACTCAAGAAACCTTATGGAGCCCGATGATTATGAATGGTTCAGGATTTGGCTTGATGGCTAACCACTCGTTGGTAATGGCGTCTTATATTGCTAGAGCCAATGCTGGCATCATAGATTTGAGGGGGCTGTTAACTCAAGGTTGAGTTAACACAAGGCCTCATTACTATTGTAATAAGGCCTTGTGTGGGTGACCATGTTGTTAATGGTTAGCCCTTGTAAGCTGCAGCAGCAACTTGGATTTTAGCTTTTGCAGACTCTACGCCTTCCCAGCTTTCAACCTTAACCCACTTGCCTTTTTCTAGGTTTTTGTAGTTTTCAAAAAATTCTTTGATTTGATTGCGTAACATTTCTGGTAAGTCGGTAATGTCCTGCACATCATTGTAGGCTTGAGTCAGTTTTTCATGAGGCACAGCCAAAAGCTTAGCGTCTTCGCCTGCTTCGTCAGTCATGTTCAAAACGCCTACAGGGCGACATCGAATTACACTGCCAGGTACCACTGGGTATGGCGTTACCACCAAAACGTCCAGCGCGTCACCATCGTCTGCTAAAGTGTTGTTAATATAGCCATAGTTGGCAGGGTAAAACATAGGTGAGGCCATAAAGCGGTCAACAAACAGAGCGTCTGCATCTTTGTCAATTTCGTACTTAACAGGGCTGCTGTTAGCAGGAATTTCAATAACAACGTAGATGTCGTGAGGTAAGTCTTTACCGGCTGGGATGTTTTGGTAGCTCATGATCTATTTGATCCTAATAATAGTTAATAATAAGTGAGATAACTAATCCACTGCCCTGTTCACGTGCATGGGATTAAGTTGTTTAGTTAGGCTTGGTGGTAGCGGTTAATGCGTTCCACTTCTTCTTTAGATCCTAAAATCACAGGCACTCTTTGGTGAATGTGATTTGGCTCTACGTTCATAATTGGTTGTTCAGTATTGCTAGATGCGCCGCCAGCTTGTTCTATAAGGAAGCTCATAGGGTTGCCCTCATACATCAAGCGTAGTTTGCCAGCTTTGCTTGGGTCGCGGCTGTCGTAGGGGTACATAAATACACCACCCCTGGTCAAAATGCGGTGCACTTCAGCCACCATAGATGCAATCCAGCGCATATTAAACCGCTTACCCAAAGGGCCTTCTTCGCCTAGAAGTAAGTCGTTAACATAAGCTTGCATAGGTGCTTGCCAAAAGCGTTGGTTAGACATGTTAATAGCAAATTCTTCGGTGGTTTGAGGTACTTGTACCTGATCTTGTGTTTGGTAAAACACGCCGTCTGCACCTAAGTTGTACATGGCAACGCCATTGCCTGTGGTAATAGCCAGAATAACAGAGGGGCCATAGAGCACATACCCGGCAGCAATTTGCTGGTTGCCTGCTTGTAGAAAAGTGTCTGCGCTCACTCGTGTGCAATCAGTAGGCCGTGCAAGTATAGAAAAAATGGTGCCAACGGTCACGTTAACATCAATGTTAGAGCTGCCATCTAATGGGTCAAAAGTGACAAGATATTGGCCTTCTTCATTGCCTGCAACCACATCTTCTTCTTCTTCAGATGCGATGCCTGCAACGCTTCGGTTGGCTAGCAATACTTGTTTGAGTAAATCGTTGGAAATGACGTCTAATTTTTTTTGCACCTCGCCTTGCACATTCTCTTGTTCTGCAGACCCATAAAGGCCGCTTAAGGCACCGCCGCGTAGGCGTTCAGCAATGTTTTTACAAGTGATGGTAATGGAGTCGACTACGGAGACAAGTTGGGTGTCAACTTGGGCTTGCTCAAGGGCTTGATTGAGGCTCAACATGAGATTTTTTGAGGTGTCCATTTAGGTGCTTAAAAGTTGAGCGTAATTATATGACACTTGCCATAAAAAGTCTTGCGGCTTAAGTCTAATTGTGGCGTCTTTTATGTTGCGTGGGAGAAGAATAACCCTTGGGGGTCATTCTTGTGTTCGCTAAGGTGAGCTAGGCCACTTGAAGGCGCTCGCTAATGGTGTTTTAGCTGGTACAATAAGACTTAAATCGACTACTTTTTAGATATTATGAATCCAACAGCGGCCCCTATCTCATCCCATTCTGAAGCACTTACCCAGACAGCCGCCCCAGTGGCATACAAAGTGACTTTGGCCATTACTGGTGCTTCTGGTGCTCAATACGGGTTGCGCCTATTGCAATGTTTGTTAGCGGCAGAATGTGAAGTCTCACTCTTGGTGTCTGCCGCCGCTCAAGTAGTATTGGCAACAGAAACAGATCTAAAAGTGCCATCGGCAACCTCTGCAATGCAGGCTTTTTTTGCACAGCTCTATGGTGCCAGTGAGGGTCAGCTTCGGGTCTTTGCAAAGCAGCAATGGATGGCCCCTGTTGCATCAGGCTCTGGTGGTGGAGATGCTATGGTGGTGTGTCCATGCAGCACAGGCAGCTTATCTGCCATTGCGTGTGGTGCGAGTAATAACCTTATTGAGCGTGCTGCTGATGTACATTTGAAGGAGCGGAGAAAATTGATTTTGGTGCCCAGAGAAGCGCCTTATTCTGAGATTCATCTTGAGCATATGCTCAAACTAACACGCATGGGCGCGGTCGTTATCCCTGCAAGTCCTGGGTTTTATAATAGGCCGCAAAGTGTGGAAGATATGGTTGATTTTGTGGTGGCAAGAATACTGTCACAGCTTGGTTTGCCGCAGAGTTTAGTGCCGGCGTGGGGCGAATAGAAAAATTCGACTAATTACTCTGTTTTTACTCTATTTGTCTTAGATTCAGGCTATAATGTGCGCGCTAGTTTTATTACCAAATTTTGAGAGGTTTTTGTCATGTCCGTCGCTGATTATATGCAGCAATTAGGTGCTCAAGCTAAAGCTGCTGCTGTGGTTTTGGCTATTGCTCCGACGATGGCAAAAAACAAAGCACTTTTAGCCATGGCAAGTAACTTAGATGCTTCTAGATTAAGCTTGATTGCAGCTAATGAAAAAGACTTAGCCGCAGGTGCAGCCAATGGCTTAGATGACGCTATGCTTGATCGCTTAAGGGTGACCAACGAAGGCATAGACGCCATGATGTTGGGTTTGCAGCAGGTGGCAGGCCTTGCAGACCCTGTTGGCGAGATTTCAGAAATGAGCTTTCGTCCATCAGGAATCCAGCTTGGCAAGATGCGTGTGCCTTTGGGTGTAGTTGGGATTATTTACGAATCCCGTCCCAACGTTACTGTAGATGCAGCAAGCCTATGCATTAAGTCTGGCAACGCCGCCATATTAAGAGGTGGCTCAGAGGCAACCCATTCAAACCAAGCCATTGCCCAATGTGTAAAGCAAGGTTTGTTAGCCGCAGGATTGCCCGCAGCATCAGTGCAAGTGGTAGAGACAACAGATCGCGCGGCTGTTGGCGAGCTAATCACCATGACACAATTTGTTGATGTGATTGTACCTCGCGGAGGCAAAAGCCTGATTAAACGAGTGAGTGCAGAAGCACGTATCCCTGTGATCAAACACTTAGATGGCAATTGCCATGTGTATATTGACGACCAAGCTGATGCGACTAAAGCACTTAATATAGCAATCAATGCTAAAACTCGACGTTATGGCGTATGTAATGCTATGGAGTCACTGTTGATTGCCCAGTCTCGGGTGGCTGAAATATTGCCTCAGCTGGCGCAAAGCTTACAAGAATTTAATATTGAACTGCGCCTATGTCCAATATCCATGGCTCAGATTGGTAGCTATCATGGCACTATTGTTGCTGCTACAGAAGACGACTGGTATGCCGAATATTTGGCACCTGTGCTGTCTATCAAGGTGGTGAATTCTATGGATGCAGCTATTAAGCACATTAATGCTTATGGTTCTCACCATACCGATGTAATTGTGAGTGAAAACTACACCAAAGCTCGGGAGTTTATAGCGCGGGTAGATTCAAGTTCGGTAATGATTAATGCATCCTCAGCTTTTGCAGACGGTTTTGAATATGGCCTTGGAGCAGAGATCGGCATTTCTACAGATAAAATACACGCCCGTGGGCCTGTTGGTCTGCAAGGATTAACTTCACAAAAATATGTTGTTTTTGGTGATGGTCATATCCGTACCTAATAAGTACCCGGCAGCTAAAGTGCTGTGGGGTGGGACTTTTGACCCGATCCATGAAGGTCATGTGGCTTTAGCTATTGAGTTAAGTGATTATTTAGGTGTGCAGCCCTTGCAGCTGTTGCCAAATAGGCAACCTGCCCACAGGCAAGCACCAGTGGGAACGGCCCAACAAAGGGCAAAAATGTTATCTTTGGCGATACAAGGCCATAAAGAATTAGCCCTAGATATGCGTGAAATTGAGCGCCAGGGGCCAAGCTATAGCGTAGTTACTATGGCTGAAGTCAGACAAGAAATTGGCCCTGTAACGCCATTGATTTGGTGCATGGGAGTCGATGCTTTTGCAGAGTTAGCGCAGTGGCATCGGTGGCAAGAATTATTAGATTATGGGCACCTTTTAGTGCTCGCCCGGCCAGCAGCAAGCTGGCCTCAAGATCCTGAGGTGCTTACTTGGTATGCAGCTCACAAAGTGGATGATGCTAAACAGTTGTTAGCTTCTCCATCTGGTCAGGTGGCCCACCTGAAATTAGGGCAACATGGCGTGTCTGCAACACAGATACGCAAGCTACTGCGCTTAGGTCATAAACCAAGCGCAACAGAATTATCGCCTGCAGTGGCAAACTACATTGCAAGCCAAAGCCTATACGGCATTAATTAGATTTTTGGAACACGAATTATGGCTATGCCAATTAAAAAATTATTAAAATTGATCACCGGCGCCCTAGAAGATATGAAAGGCAAGGACATTGTGCAGTTAGATGTGCGTGGCTTGTCCAATGTTACCGATTACATGGTCATCGCAACGGGTACCTCTAACCGCCATGTAAAATCCCTAGCGGACGAAGTATCATTTCAAGCTAAGCAAAACGGTGTCGCACCGTTGGGCATTGAAGGCGAGATGAGTGGCGACTGGGTATTGTCAGACCTTGGTGATGTAGTAGTGCATGTAATGCAAGCTGAAGCTCGTGAGTTTTACGACCTAGAGCGCTTGTGGAATCCAGCACTCAAGCAAGATTTATCCAGCGACGTAGAGCCTCGCCTATAAATGAAAATTAAGCTGCTAGCAGTGGGCACCAAAATGCCTGCGTGGGTGAGCCAAGGCTATGACGAGTATGCTCGTCGTATGCCTAGTGACATGCAGCTGCAGCTACAAGAATTGAATTTAGGCTTTCGTGGCAAAGGTGCAGATTTAAAACGTGCCATTGCTAAAGAAGGAGAGCAGATGTTGGCGGCTATCCCAGCTCAAGACTATGTGATTGCGCTGGATGTACTTGGTAAGGCGTGGAGCACTCACGACCTTGCTAAGCAGTGTGGTGATTGGCGTATGGGTGGTCGTAATGTTACTTTGCTAGTGGGTGGGCCAGATGGCTTAGATAAAGCTTGTGTGGCAAAAGCAGACCAGCGTTGGTCTTTGTCACCTCTCACGCTGCCCCATCCTTTGGTGCGCGTATTATTAGCAGAGCAAATCTACCGTGCCTGGAGTTTGCTCAATAACCACCCTTACCATAAGTAGTTGATCAGATTATGCCCTGGTCAAAGATGGATACTCAGCGTCAAGAAATCAGTCAATTTAGAGGTCGTCTATGGTGGGCTCTTCTTTTAATTGTATTGGTGTTTGTTGGCCTAGTTTCCAGATTAATCTACTTACAAGTGGTTCAACACGATCACTATGTCACTGAATCAGATGATAATCGCCAGCAGTTGCAAGCCATAGCACCCAAAAGGGGGCTAATTTATGACACCAATGGTGTGTTGTTAGCAGGTAATCGTGCCAGCCATAGCTTAACTTTAGTGCCAGAGCAGTTAGAAGGTGGGCGCAAAGGCGTTGATCGAGTCCTCAAAGAGCTCTCTCAAGTGGTCACCATAGACCAAGGCGATATTAAGCGTTTTAAACGGCGCTTAAATCAACCTCGCAGGCCATACAGCCCAGTGGCGTTGCGCTTTCAATTAAACCCTACCGAAATTGCTCAAATTACTGTTAATCAGCATCGCCTCCCAGGTGTAAGGATCGTACCTGAGCTAGTTCGCTATTACCCCTTGGATGATGGTTTTGTGCATGCCTTAGGTTATGTGGGTCGCATTAATGACCGCGAACTGGCTAAACTTGATAACGTTAACTACAGCGCCACTCACCACGTTGGTAAACTTGGTGTTGAACGCTTTTATGAAACTGAACTTCATGGCACCGTGGGCCACCAAACTGTAGAAACTAATGCTAGAGGCAGAGTTTTGCAGGTGTTAGAACGCCTAGAACCCGTGCCTGGAAAAGATATTAGCCTTTTTTTAGATGCTCAACTACAAAGTGAAGCTGTTAAGTTATTAGCAGGTAAACGTGGTGCTATTGTGGCGATAGATCCTAAAACAGGGGGTGTTTTGGCCATGGCTAGTGCACCAAGCTATGGCGCCAATCAATTTGTCACAGGCATAAGTAATGCCAATTACCAAGCCTTGCGCAATTCTGATGACTTACCACTATTTAACCGCGCACTAAGAGGCCGTTACCCTCCTGCATCTACGGTCAAACCGGTGATTGCGATAGCGGGCATGGACTCAGGCATAGTGTCACGTAACTACTCCCTGTGGGACCCAGGCTATTATCAGCTTACAGAAGGTGGCCGATTTTATCGTGACTGGAAAGAGGGTGGCCACGGGCAAGTTGATATGCACAAGTCGCTGGTGGAGTCTGTTGATACTTATTATTATGCCATTGCCCATTTGATGGGTAATGACCCTATGACAAAATACCTAGCGCAATTTGGGCTTGGCCAAGTGACTATCGCTGATCAGCCTGAAGCCACTAAGGCGGTTTTGCCTACTAAACAATGGAAGCGTATCAACCGCAGTGCCTCTTGGTTTCCTGGAGATTCGCTAAACTTGGGTATTGGCCAAGGTTTTTTGTCAGCAACACCTACCCAGTTAGCGACTATGGCTATGGTGCTGGCCAACAAGGGCCAATGGCACCAGATCCGTATGATCAAGGCCTTAGATGGCCAAGCGGTTACTAAGATGAGTGACATAGGTCGCAAAGATCCAATACAGCCAAAAAATGTTGAGTTAAAGCGCAGCAAAGACTGGAGTAGCATCCACAATGCAATGATTGATGTGATGCATGGCACCAAAGGTACTGGACGACGCAGTGGTGCTAATAGCAGTTATAAAATGGCTGGCAAAACAGGCACTGCTCAAGTGTTGGGCATCAAGCAAGACAGCACCTATGATGCAGAAAAAATTGCTGAACGTTTCCGTGACCATGGCTTATATATTGGCTGGGCACCTGCCAAAAACCCAGACATAGTTATTGCAGTGATCATTGAGAACGGTGGCGGTGGTAGCTCCGCTGCTGCGCCTTTGGCGCGCAAACTTTTTGACCTGCATCTGTTAAATACCGCACCAGCCACTAAACCAGAAATGAAGGTCGGAGGCTAAAATTATGGCTGACTTTCAGCGTTGGGCTCCAGAAGCAAAGAGGCACTTGAAAAAAGGTCCAGGGCTTTGGATAAAGCTTAGGCTAGATCCGTTTTTACTGATATTGATATTTGCCATTATGTCGTTTGGCTTATTGGTTCTTTACTCTGGTTCTGGTTCCAGCGAAGCTGCAGTGCAAAGGCAACTAATCCGCTATGGAGTGGCGCTATTGGTGCTCATTTTTATTACTCAAATAAACCTGCGCAACCTGCAACGATGGATACCGTTGTTATATATCACAGGCCTGTTACTCCTGCTTGGGGTACTGTTTTTTGGAGTTGGAGCCAAAGGGGCGCAGCGTTGGTTGGAAATCCCAGGTCTGCCACGATTTCAACCCTCAGAAATAATGAAACTGGTGGTGCCTCTTACAATCTCTTGGTATTTGGCTAGCAGACCCAGGCCACCCTCGTTGGTAAATGTTTTAGTGTCTATGGCATTAGTTGTAATGCCCGTATTATTAATTGCTAAACAACCAGATTTGGGCACTGCGTTACTTGTAGGGAGCTCGGGGGCGTTTGTGATTTTCTTTGCTGGGTTGTTATGGCGCTACCTTTTAGCAGCCATTGTTCTAGGCGCTGGGGGTTTGCCACTGTTGTGGACGGGTATGCGCGAATACCAAAAACAACGAGTCATCACATTTTTAGACCCAGAAAGTGACCCCTTGGGTGCTGGTTGGAATATCATACAGTCCAAAATCGCCATCGGTTCAGGGGGGATAGATGGCAAGGGCTGGCTACAAGGCACTCAATCTCATTTGGATTTTTTACCAGAAACGCACACCGACTTTATCGTTGCAGTGTTAGCAGAAGAATTTGGTTTGATGGGTGTTTGTTTGCTACTTTTACTCTATTTCTTAGTATTAATTAAAGGCTTATTGATCGCAGGTGCTGCCGAGCATCCGTTTGATCGTATGTTGGCAGCAAGTTTAACCCTCACTTTCTTTGTTTATGTGATGGTCAATATTGGTATGGTCAGTGGTTTGCTTCCAGTGGTGGGTGTGCCTTTACCTCTGGTCAGTTACGGAGGCACTTCTGCGGTAACCTTGATGGCAAGTTTAGGCTTGTTGATGTCTATTCATGCCCGCAGGCCACAACGCACTTAGGCTCAATGAGTGTATTTGATCGGCAGACGCTGTGTTACTCGGGTCATTAATTCATAACCGATGGTGCTTGCATGGCTTGCTACTTCATTGATGTTTAAGTCTTTGCCCCATAAACATACAGAGTCACCTATTTTAACGTCTAACAGGTCAGTCACATCTAAGGTGATCATGTCCATTGATACGCGGCCAACAAGGCTTGCACGCGCTCCATTTACTAGCACAGGCGTGCCAGAGGCAGCATTGCGCGGATAGCCGTCACCATAACCAACAGCAACAGTGGCTATGGTAGAGGGCCTTTGAGCATGCCATGTTTGTGCGTAGCCTACGGCTTGTCCAGCATCAATTTCCCGTAAAGAAGTAATCGCAGAATACATCTGCATCACAGGTTTTAGCCCCTTACTAGAAGGGTGGTCTACATCTAATGGTGAATTACCATAAAGCATAAATCCAGCTCTGTTCCAATCCGCGTGAGCTTCTGGCCAAGCCATAATAGCAGGCGAATTGGCCAAGCTTACAGGGGTGTTAAAGGGCTTCACAGTTTCCATAAATAGGTTTAACTGCTGCTTAGTAAAGTGATTTCCGGTTTCGTCGGCACTGGCAAAATGAGTGGCTAAGACAATACCATCAGCGACGTTATCAGAGGCTAAAAGTTGTTGATAATAGTCCCCGACATACTGGGGACTTAAGCCCAAGCGATGCATGCCAGTGTCTACCTTAATCCACACCTTAAGTGGTTTAGAAAGGTGGGCATTTAATATGGCACTTATTTGCGTAGGGTCTTCTACCATCACCCAAAAATCCTGCTCGGCAGCTACAGCCACTTCGTCAGCCGTAAAAAGGCCTTCCAGCAATGCGATAGGCTTTTTGATGCCGGCCTTGCGCAGTACTAAAGCTTCTTCAATACAAGCTACACCAAATGCAGGCGCATAAGCTTCCAGAGCCATAGCGCACTGTGTAGCGCCATGTCCGTATGCATTGGCTTTAACTATAGCCATGGTTTGGGAATTAGGCGCCAACTGGCAGGCCCATTGATAATTATGCACCAATGCAGCCAAATCAACGGCCATGTAGCTTGGACGGGCCATGGGGAAATCTCTAGTAGTTAAACTTGCCAGCGCTATATAACTGAGCCGCTTTTTCCCATACAGGGCCTGGCTTTCCATCGCCAACCAATTGGTCGTCGATTTGAGTTACAGGGGCAATCTCTTTACTTGAGCTAGAAATCCAAATTTCATCGGCATCAAATACTTCTTGCCTAGTCACAGTGCGCTCTTCCACAGCAATGTTGCCATCTTCACGCAGTACACCTAAGGCAATCAGTCGTGTAATGCCTGGTAAAATTTGGTTGTCTAAAACAGGCGTGATAACGGTGCCGTTTTTAACAATGTAAGCATTACAAGCGCCACACTCAGTCAATTCACCCTCAGCGTTAAACAACAACACTTCGTCACTGCCTTGGCTATAGCCTTGTTGATAATGCATTACATTACCAAGCAATGAAATGGACTTAATGTTGCACTTCTTCCAACGGTGATCTTGCATAGTGGTTACTTTGTAAGCATTCACTTTGTCTCGTTCAGGAATAGGCGCAGCTGGAATAGCAGTAGGCATGGCAAAAACGGTAGGTGCTACACCTGCAGGATAAGGGTGATGACGTTTGGTGTCAGCGCCACGAGTTACGTGCAAATATAATCCAACCTGGGTATCAGGGTTGCGGTTAATCAGCTCTTGGCATAGTTCGCGCCACTGGTCATGACTCCAGTTAAGTTGTATTTCCAACGCAGCTAAGCCTTCAATCATGCGGTCAATGTGTGGTCCAAAACCCACCATTTTCCCACCGTATGAAGGAATTACTTCGTAGATGCCATCGCCAAACAAAAAACCTCTATCTAAAGGGGAGATGTTGGCTTCTTCAATTGGCATATAGTTGCCATTTAGGTAAACAATGCTCATAACTTAATCTCTAATAATGTGACTGACCAATTGACTGGCGCTGTCGGCTAATAGTTGTGGTAATAAACGGTCTTCATCTTGACGCCAGCCACAACAAAATTTCAATTTTGGTGGTGCTGGGTCAACATTAAATGCGACAAGCCGCTGGGCCTTTAACGCATCTTCTACAATAGGCTGAGGCAATAAAGCAATGCCTGCACCTTGTTCGGCCATAGCTAATAAGCCAGACACGGAATTACTGGTATGAAATTTGGGTTTTTCTGGCAATTGGCTAAATAGCTCTTGTAAGTGCTTGCCAGGCCCAGTGGCTGCTGGAAAGCTCAAAATAGGACAGCGGCTTAAAGCGTCAATGTCCATACTATGGCCACCTTTAGCAAAGTGAGCACTGCCTACCCAAGTCTGTGGCAGAGCACTTAATGGCTGTGTATTTACAGACACTGCTTGGCCGGTATACACCATAAGAGCAAGGTCCAATTGATGTTCTTCTAACTGCTTATACAAGGACAATGACAGGTCTATAGTGAGCTCAAATTGAATCAGAGGGTGTTGCTCACGCCATACTTTTAACAAATCCCTTAGCCATAGGTGCGCTACAGTGTCTGCAATGCCAATGCGAAATACACCTTGTTGAGGGGCATCATCTTGCAGCTGGGCTTTCATCTCACTACTAATTGCCACCAAACGTTCAGCAAAAGGCAGCAGTTGCCTGCCACGTGCAGTGAGCTTAGTGCCACTTTGATCACGCTTAAATAACTTAACACCCAAGTCTTCTTCCAAAGTGGCAATGCGGGCAGAAATCGCAGGCTGAGACGCATGTAACTGAGCGGCAGCACCGTGAAAACTACCTAAAGTCGCCACTTTTATAAAGCTATTGAGATTGCGAAGACGCACGTTAAGCTCCTACAGTTAATTTGGTTGAAAAACTAATCACAAAAACCAGTAATCTGACGCAACTGGTTAATCACAGATTGCCCCTCACTCACCGGCAGGCCATCTTCTGTGAGTTGGTTTATACGAGTTACACCATCCACACTGCCAAGATCTGACAAATATTGCAAAATAGCCAAGGGTTCGATTTTAGCTAATAAATCCTGCCTGTGCCAGAGGCCTAAAAAAGCAATCATGCCATAGGCGCCCCAGTTAGAAACGTCGGCGACAATCAGCTCATCAGCACTGGTCACTGCAGGCACAATATCAAGCTTTTCAAGTGCGTGAATCACCTTGCCCATACCTATTTCATTGCCCCCATCACCTACAGCAATAGTGGGGCAGGTAGACAAGTTCATAAAGCTATCAAAGCAAGCTGTTCGCTGGCTAATGCTTTCGCCACGCATATTATAGTAGCCACCATCTTGAGCTTGGCCTGGGCGTTCTATAGACACAATGGCTTGGGGGTTTAGCTGAGTTAGGGCTGACAAGGTTTCAGCTTCTAAGTTGACGTTAACCCCTACGCTTATTTCATGGGTGCGATAACGTGCGCTAAGAGCCTCCACCAGGGGTGCGCCACACACGATCACAGGCACAGCACCTAGCTGCTCTAAGCTATCATAAAGTGCGATAGCCCCAACAGGCCCGTCAGTTTCAAAGGTGCCTACCACAGGAAACCCGGTGCCAATAAGCACGGTGCTGCCCGGTTTGTTCTTAATGCAAGCTTGTAAAATTTGCGCCGCTCTTAGACAGTAGCCACTTGTTAAAGCAGGCTGTACCTGCGCCATGCCACGAGGGTTTCGAGCTACTAATGCATCTTCAATTTTTTGGCTAAGTTGTTGTTCGTTAGACATTATTAATCCTTCAGGTGCAGCAGTGAAGTGCTATCAAATTTTAGTTGAGCTAGGGTGTTTATAGTATGTGCCTGATATAGATCCACTGCTTCAAAACGCAGCGTGTCACCAGGTCGTAACTGCGCCAGTCGAGCAGTATCACAGGCTAAAACTGCGCCTATTTTAGGGTAGCCCCCAATCGTTTGGCGGTCATTAAGTAATACAATAGGTTGCCCATCTGCAGGCACCTGAACCGCACCTAAACAAATGCCTTCAGACAGCATTTTTTGAGAGGGACAAGGTACAGCTGGCCCTTCAAGGCGCATGCCCATGCGGTCGCTGCGGTCAGTTACAGTATATTGTCCATGGTAAAAACGTGCTTGGGTGGCAGCATCAAAAAGCTTGTGTTGATAGCCAGCTAATAAACGTAAGACCGTATCACCGTCTTGTAGCTCTTTGCTTTGTTGGGCATACAGGGGCCAATGCTGTTGGGGTAGTTCTAGACGTTGTAATTGAGTCGTGTTAGCACATGCTAAGCTGTCGTTGGCTGCAAGTTTAGCGCCATTTAGACCGCCCACTTTTTCACGCATTACGGTTGCACTGCTACCAAAGCTTGGGTTGATGTCAAAACCACCTGCCACACTTAAATAGCTACGACAACCATTGTCGGAATATCCTAGCTTAATCTCATCCCCTGTCATCACTTTATGGCTGGTCCATAAGGCTTTTTCAACGCCGTTAATGGTGAGCGTGAGCTGCGCCCCGGTAACGCACAGGTAGCTATTTGTTTGGGCTAATAATTGCAAACCACCATAGCTCACCTCAATGGCACAGGCATTGGGTAAATTGTGTAAAATCCGATTGGCCCATAAAAAGGCTTCGCTATCTAATGGGCCACCCGTTGTTAAACCAATCTCATGCTGGCCAAAACGGCCAAGGTCTTGTAGCAGGCTCAAAAGGCCAGGCTGGGTTACTTTAAAGCTCATGTAACAGGCCTCCCATGGCAAGGTATTGTTGCTCATCTATGGGTGCAAATTTGACGCGATCACCCACACAAACAGGCATGTGAGGCTGTGCTTTAGCATTAAACATGGGTGTAGGACAAAGGCCAATTAGGTTCCAGCCCCCTGGAGAGCTTGCTGGATAGACTGCAGTTTGGCGGTCTGCAATAGCGACAGCACCAGCAGGCACTTTTAGCCTAGGTGTGGCAAGCCTTGGCGCGGCTAGGCGTTCATCTACTTCGCCTAAATAGGCAAAGCCTGGAGCAAAGCCAATGGCATACACGCGGTATTCTGTAGCACTATGAATGTCGATAACTTGCTCTACAGACAATTGCGCATTTTGGGCTAGTAAACTAAGCTCTGGGCCATACTTTGTGCTATAAAAAACCGGTATCTCAACAAGCTGACCACCGTTTTGGTTTTGTGTTTGAGGCGTATCTAATATTAGTCTTAGAGCCGTTTTAGCCCATAAGTGGTCACACTGGGTAGTGTCATAAATCACCAGTAAAGAAGCATAAGAGGCCACTAGGTCGATGAGCTTACCACCAAATTGCAACTTTACCTTATCACAGGCACTGGCAATAGCTGCGCTCACCTCAGGGCTAATATGTAAGCTATTTGGGTCGCCAAAATAGATGATGTAGCTATTTTCGCTAGCAATTTCTATATGTGTTTGGTTAGAGTTCATAGGTTTAGTTATGCTTTATGAGAAGATGGGTTTTCCATCAACTGGGCAATGGATTCGATGGCGGCAATACCAGCATCATTATCACCATGCACACATAGGCTATCTACTTTAAGCTTTAAAGTAGCGCCACTTACTGTGGTAATAGTGCCTTTTTGGGCTAGCTGTTGAACCTGTTTAAGCATAGCTTCATGCTCTAGCACTGCGCCAGGTTTAGAGCGAGCCATTAAACTGCCATCATCTTCATAACCGCGATCTGCAAAAGCTTCAAAATATAATTCTAGATTAAGGGCTTGAGCTTGCTTTAGGTGCTCATCTGCATGGGCATTGGCTTGCAACATTAGCTTTAGTTTCGTGGGATAGCTGCTTAGAGCCTGCATAATAGCTTGCCTTACAGGTGCTTTACTCATCATGTCATTATAAAGCGCGCCGTGGGGCTTTACATAGTTTAGTGTTAAGCCTTGGCAAGCGGCCATACCTTCTAAAGCTGCAATTTGATAGTGCATAAAAGCGATTATTTCTTGCTCTGAACAGTTCATAGAGCGACGGCCAAAACCCACCAGATCAGGGTAGGCAGGATGAGCGCCTACCATGACGTTGTTTACTTTTGCTAGCGCCAATGTGCGTTGCATTACCAGTGGGTCACCGGCATGAAAACCACAAGCAATATTAGCTTGGTCAATGTGAGGCATCGCTTTAGCATCTTGACCTATCGTCCAAGAACCGTAGCTTTCGCCTAAATCGCAATTAAGTAGCATGTTGTTTTCCTTGTCTAGAATATGGCGAGCTGGCTATTAGGTAAATCTGTCACCAGCATGCAGCCAGGTGCATGAGTAATGCAAAAGGGAGGTTTAGCCTTTTCAACAGCCACTTGAGGTGTAACACCGCAAGCCCAAAATACTGGAATCTCACCGCTTTTGAGGGTCACTTTATCACCAAAGTCTGGTTGGCCTAAATCGCTAATGCCAATGTCACTGGGGGTGCCAAAATGCACAGGCGCACCATGAACAGATGGGAATCGGCTACAAATTTGAATCGCTCTAATGGCATCTGCAGGCTTGTAAGGGCGCATGCTAACTACCATGTTGCCTGCGAATGGCCCTGCTTCTTTACAGGCAATGTTAGTGCGATACATAGGCACATTAACACCTTCTGTAAGGTTGCGAACCTCTAAGCCATCAGCAATTAAAGCCTCCTCAAAAGAGAAAGAGCAGCCCAGTACAAAAGCGACTAGATCGTCTCGCCAATGCTCTAAAATATTATCCACTTGATGTTCTGCTTTGCCGTTATTAAATAATCTATATTGCGGAATGTCAGTGCGCAGGTCGATGTCCTGACCCAAGCTCTTTAGGCGAAAGTCGCCCGGGTTTTCCGACATACCTATAATGGGGCATGGTTTAGGATTGAGATGGCAAAATTTTAAAAAATCGTTGGCGTAGTCTTCAGGTAAAATGCACAGGTTTCCTTGTACAAAACCTGAGCATAAACCAGAGGTGTTGCTAGTCATGGATCCGCTACGGATTTGTTGCCTAAGTTGCAGTGGTGAAAGGGTCATAGAGCGTCCAGAAATCAATGATTAGACTAGTTGAATTAACGTGCATTTTGCAGGTCACAAGGGGGCGTGTCTAATTAAATCTATTTCGCACATTGATAGATTTTTTTTATCAACTGGTCAGTGTATTGATAATTTTTTTAACAATTGATAAATTTTACAGTGACATGCTCTGTATCATCTATACATTGAAGCCTTAAAAAGTAATAAAAAACAATAAAGTAGACCAATTTTAATTTAACACGGTTGGGTATTGAGTGGGTATTCGTTACACTTAAGTGACGTTTATAAGGAGGTTGATGTGAAAAAAATAGCGCTAAGTTACTTGTTAGTTGGGCTTTTAAGTGTCCATGTATCTGCAGACTTTAACCAGCGAGATGACGTTTCTAAGTGGCTTAGTGAAGCGGGTGATCTAGGGTTTACTCAGGCACAAGTCACACAGTATCTGGCACAAACTAAAGCCAAGCCTAGCATTGTGCCAGTGCTGCGCAACGCACCAGAAAATAAGCTCTTATGGAATGGCTACCAAAAGCGTTTGGTGAGCTCCTCTCGGATTAAGTCAGGTGTAGCTTTTGTTAAGCAAAACGCTACTCAATTGAACTTGGTGGCCCAAGACACCGGAGTAGATGCTGCTATTATTGCTGCAATAGCCGGCATAGAGAGCAACTACGGCACCAACATGGGTAAGCATTCAGCCTTGCGGGTGCTGGCGACACTGTCCTTTGATTTTCCCCGTAGAAGCGAATTTTACCAACGCCAACTGGCAGAGTTTTTTCGTTTGTGTCATAGCCATGGCTTAGACCCTACTTTGGTTAAAGGCTCTGCCGCAGGCGCAGTGGGCATGGGGCAATTTATACCCACAAGCTACCGTGATTTTGCTGTGGATGGTGATGGTGACCAGCGCATCGATTTGTTTAATAGTGTGGATGACAACATTGCTAGTATTGCGCACTACCTAGCGCGCCATCGCTGGCAAGCTTTTCAGCCATGGCTGTTAAAGGTGGAGACCAAGGTAGACCCTGCATGGGTCAGCAAGAAAGCCAGGCGCCAAGGGGTGCCTTTGTCAATATGGCAGAGCAGAGGCATTTCTGCGCCTGCATCAGCAGATGCTACCGCAGAGTTTAATCTATATGCTTTTTCAACGGATAAGGAGGATGAATATCGTTTAGGTGGCGCAAATTTTTACGCCATAACACGCTATAATCATTCTCTTTGGTATAGTCGAGCAGTGGTAGAAATTGCTCAAGGTATTGCCCAAGGCATAGCCCAACCCTAAACTAGGTTTTTAACATGCGGTATAAATTTCGACTCATTTTAACTGCGGCGCTGGTACTCTCTATCAGTGCATGCTCAAGCACCAGCCAGCAGCCTATAACACAGCAAAATAAGCGCCCGTCTGGTGTGTCTCAATCGGCAGTGGTGGCCGCTGCAAAAGCTAAAACCGAAGCGCGTTATGCAATAAAGCAAGACTTGGGTCCAAAGCAACATTTAGACATGAGCAAAGCACCGGATGCCATCCCTAAAATAGAGCCTCATAGCCGTGGTGGTAATAAGAGTCGATACGAAGTGTGGGGTAAGTCTTATTCGGTTATGCCTTCAAGTGTGGGGTTTCAAGAAAGAGGTTTGGCCTCGTGGTATGGACAAAAATTCCATGGTCATCTTACCTCTAATGGTGAGACTTACGATATGTACTCCATGAGTGCTGCGCATAAGTCTTTGCCTTTGCCCACTTATGCCCGTATTACCAACCTAGACAACAACAAAATAGTAATTGTTAGGGTGAATGACCGAGGCCCCTTCCATGGTGATCGGGTGATTGATTTATCTTACGCTGCAGCCAGTAAGCTGGATTATCGCAAAACTGGAGTGGCTAACGTCTTAGTAGAGGCAATTGATGCACGCCAGTGGAGCCCTCAGCTTGAGCAGCGCATTCGTAAGCAGCGCAATGCCAACCGGTTTTCTGCTGCTAAAAACGTAGCAAAAACAATGACTCCATCTGCTGCCAAAACAAAGCCCTTAGCCCAATCTAGTGTTAAATCTTTAGTAAAACCTGTGGCTAAAAAACAAACCCCATCGCAAGCTGAAATTCGCCAGCAATATAAACGAGTTGCAGGCTATTATGTGCAAGTGGCTGCGGTGTCCAAAATTGGCGGTGCTTTGTTGCTACGAAACACCTTAGTGCAAGAGCTTAGGCGATCTAATGTGTTTGTAGAGCAGGCCAGTGATCGGCCTGATTTATTTCGTGTATTAATTGGCCCTACTACAGACGCTGGCAGTGCCACGGCCTTGATGCAGCAGCTTGTAGCGCTAGGGCGTGGCCAAGGGCTTATGATAAGGCCGTGAATGTGCTGCTTCGGGCGTGGGTCTCATGGTACAATCTGAGCCGTTAAAAGTTGCCAGTAAAAATGTTGAATTTTTGTTGGACCAATAAAATAAGGTGTTTTAAGTATGGCAAATGCAGTGGCTTCGGCTAAATCATTATTTTGCACTGTTAAGCAGGCAATGAAGTGCGTTAATAGGGTCATGTCTTGGGTAAAGGCTTGTGCTTTAACGGTGTCCTTGTGCTTAACTTTAGGCGTGGCAAACTCAGCCTATGCAGCCCAAGCCTTAGTGCCTCAGCCGCCTAAGCTTGCAGCTAGCGCATACATATTGATCGATGCAGTAACTGGCAAGGTGATTGTAGAGAGCAATGCGGATGAAGTTTTGGCCCCTGCAAGCCTTACTAAACTGATGACAGCCTACATGCTTGATTATGAAGTAGAAGCAGGCAATGTGTCCTTAGATGACCAGGTGCGTATTAGTGAAAAAGCATGGCGTACCAAAGGCTCGCGGATGTTTATCCAAGAAGGCACTTTCGTTAAGTTAGAAGACTTAATGCGTGGCATTATTATCCAGTCTGGCAACGATGCCAGCGTTGCGGTTGCAGAACATATTGCAGGCAGTGAAGAAGCCTTTGCCGACCTAATGAACCTGCATGCAGACCGCTTAGGAATGACCCAAACCACCTTTCGCAACTCCACAGGCTTGCCTGCAGAGGGGCATCAAACCACAGCTAGAGATTTGGCTATTTTGGCTAGAGCCATTATTCGCGACTACCCTGAGCAATATTCAGTCTACTCAGAAAAAGAATTCACCTTCAACAAAATCAGACAACCCAATCGCAATAAGCTGTTGTGGCGTGACAGCACAGTGGATGGTCTTAAAACAGGCTACACCTCGGCAGCAGGTTACTGCTTAGTCGCCTCAGCTAAAAAAGACGGACAGCGGTTAATCTCTGTTGTTTTGGGCGCAGCAGGCACCGAGTCTCGTGCGCAAGAATCTCAAAAGCTACTCACCTACGGCATGCGCTTTTTTGAAACACACGTGCTTTATGACGCTGACGAAATTATAACCCAAGCTAGAGTATGGGGCGGCGCAGAAGACTATCTAGACCTATTGCTTGAAAAAGAGCTAGCTGTCACCATTCCTCGTGGCCAAGCCAAGTACATTAAAGCCACTATGGATATTAATGCTGACATTGAAGCGCCAATAGCGCCAGGAGATGTGTTGGGAACGCTTGTTATTGCGCTTGATGAAGACATTATTGTAGAGCGTGATCTAGTAGCCAGTGTGGATCTGCTAGAAGGTGGGTTTATTAAAGGCATGGTAGATAGCGTGACTCGACTAATTAGTGGCGAATAATGAAAGTTAAGCAAGAAGCCCCTAAAATTGAGTTTCCCTGTGCTAACTATAGCCTTAAAGTGGTGGGCCTTAAAACGCCAGACTATCAAGCATGGGTAGTGCAGTGCTTACAGCAGTTAGCATCAGGCATTGATCTAAAAAAAGTGCAGGTTGTCGATAGTAAAAATGGCACCTTTCAGTCTGTACGGCTGGCAATCACTGCCAACAGTGAAGAGCACCTAAAGCTGATACACCAAACACTAATGAACAGTGGAAAAGTTAAGCTTGTCCTCTAGTTTGTTAGGAAATCAAGGTGTATTAATAAGGCGCTTGCCGCCTCAAGACTACACACTAAGCTTTCAAGCAATGCAAGACTTTACCAACCGGCGTGATGCAGCCACTGTGGATGAAATATGGATGCTACAGCATCTACCTGTGTTCACCCAGGGCCAGGCAGGTAAGGCAGAGCACCTATTGGACCCTGGCACTATTCCTTTAGTGCAATCAGATCGTGGAGGCCAAGTGACTTATCATGGGCCAGGCCAGCTGATGATGTACCTGATGCTGGATTTAAAACGCCTAAGCATTGGTGTGAGAATGCTGGTTACGCATATGGAAGCTGCGCTGATAGACTGCTTGGCTAGCTATGGTATTGCAGCTGCGGCAAAAGCGCATGCCCCAGGGGTATATGTAGATGGTCGTAAAATTGCCTCATTGGGGTTAAGAGTGCGTAAAGGCTGTAGCTTTCATGGCCTAGCACTTAACGTAGATATGGACCTAAGCCCGTTTGAACGCATTAATCCTTGTGGTTATGCGGGCTTAGAAATGGCGCAAATGGCAGAATTTGGTAGCGTCACTGGCGTCATCAAGATAGACCAGGTGGCCAGCAGCCTATGCAAATATTTAATAGAACAATTGCAGTACACGCAGGTTAATGAAACCCAAAAGGCTTGGGTTGAACATCTTTAAACATAACACGAGTGATAAGTGACCATGGCGACATCATACAAAGCTGAAGCAGGCGTAAAACTACGTGGAGCGGAAAAGGTAGCCCGCATTCCAATAAAGGTGATACCCACAGAAAAAATGCCTCGTAAACCAGACTGGTTGCGCATTAAAGTGCGCAGCTCACCTGAAATTAATCGCATTAAATCTAAGCTTCGTGAGCATAAGCTAGCCTCTGTTTGTGAGGAAGCAAACTGCCCTAACTTAGGCGAATGCTTTAGTAACGGCACGGCCACCTTTATGATTATGGGTGAAATTTGCACTCGCAGGTGCCCATTTTGTGACGTGGCTCATGGGCGTCCTAACCCATTGTCTGTGGATGAACCTACAGAGCTGGCAACAGCTGTGGCTGACATGGCTCTCAAATATGTGGTGGTCACATCTGTTGATCGTGACGATCTACGAGATGGCGGTGCGCAGCACTTTGCCGACTGTATCTCAGCCATCAACGAGCGCACACCGTCTACTCAAGTAGAAGTGCTAGTGCCAGATTTCCGTGGTCGTATGGACATTGCCTTAGATATTTTAGCGCAAACACCGCCTCACGTATTTAACCACAACCTTGAATCTATCCCCCGGTTATACAAGAAAATTCGTCCAGGGTCTGACTATAAATGGTCATTAGAATTGTTGCAAAAATATAAGCAGCGCTGCCCTGACGTGTTGACCAAATCGGGTTTAATGTTGGGCCTTGGGGAAACTAACGAAGAGGTGTTGCAAGTGCTGCAAGACTTGCGAGACCATGGCGTAGACATGCTCACACTTGGGCAGTATTTACAGCCCAGCTTAAGCCACTTGCCAGTAGAGCGTTTTGTGCCGCCTGCAGAATTTGATGAGCTAGGCGCCGCAGCTAAGGCGATGGGCTTTAAGCATGTGGCAAGTGGGCCTTTGGTGCGTTCTTCTTATCATGCAGATCTGCAAGCTAAAGGCGAAACAATCAGTTAATCATAAACTTTTACACACCAATAATAACATTAGGTAAGGGCTCATTATGGCGATCATTCATTGGCTAGGTGCCGGACTTTCTAGCGCACCAGGGATTAAACGACTTATAGGTAATGGTGCAGAGCTATGGTTATGGAACCGCACCCTTAGCAAAGCTCAAGCTGTGATTCAGTCACTGGAAGGTCAGTGTCAGGCGCGCACTTTGGACTGGCAACAGCTGGCCCAAAATGTGAGTAAAGGTGATGTGTTAGTGTCTATGTTGCCAGGCTCTTTTCATGTGCAAGCCGCTCAGCTGGCCCTAGATAACAACGCACATTTTGTGTCTAGCAGCTATTTGTCTCCTGCAATGGAAGCCTTAAATGAGCAAGCCCTAGCTAAAGGCCTGTGTTTGGTCAATGAGGTGGGTTTAGACCCTGGTATTGATCACCTTTTGGCCTATGCTTTGGTTGATAATTACCGTCAATCTGCAGCCTATACACCAAGCAATCGGTTAGAATTTAGGTCTTTTTGTGGTGGATTACCGGCACAAGAAAATGATTTTAAATATAAGTTTTCCTGGTCTCCACTAGGTGTGCTCACAGCCCTTAAATCACCTGCACAGTGGCGTGAAGATGGCGAAGTTAAAACCAATAGTAAGCCATGGAATGCAGTGCGTGACTATACTATTGCACTGTCTGAAGATCACACAGCCACCTTTGAGGCGATTCCTAATCGTGATTCCTTGCCCTTTATCAGCCAATATCAGTTTGATCCAAAGTGGAACATAGACACTTTTATGCGCGGCTCTTTGCGACTCACAGGCTGGTCACACGCCTGGAAAGATATTTTCAGCTTGGTAGAGTCTGCCCAAGGAGCAGATGCAACAGCCAAGCTTACGGCTAAGTCTGATGAGCTTTGGCAACAGCATGCGTTTAAAGAAGGTGAGCAAGACCGTGTGGTATTGCACGTGGAATTGCAAGCTAAAGACCCAGACACAAAGCAGTGTATTTGGCGTCAAAGCTATGCCATGGATGCTTTTGGTAATGATCAAGGTAGTGCTATGGCGCGCTTAGTGTCTACTACCGTTAGCTTGGCCGTAGAAGCCGTGTTGGAAGAGCGTATTGGTGCAGGTGTGACCGCAGCACCCAACGACATTGGCTTAGTGTCTGATTGGCTGGGGTATCTTAACAACCACCATGATTCAATCAAACACCTTGATCTCCTGGCTTGATGTGAAAAAGCCTCAAAGTGCCATTGTAGTTGGAGCGGGAATGGTAGGCCTTTGCTGTGCTTATGCCCTTCACCTTAGAGGTGTTAAGGTGACGGTTGTAGACCAAGACCCAGCTGGTGATAAAACCTCTTATGGTAACGCTGGTGCATTAGCCATAAGTGAATGCGTGCCCCACAGCTTGCCTGGCCAAATGTGGTCAATCCCTAAATGGCTCATAGACCCTATGGGGCCTTTGTCTCTTCGTACGGCGCATATTCCAGCACTTATGCCTTGGCTCCTGTCCTATCTTGGCCATAGTCGTAAAAAAAATGTTGCCCACATTGCTAAAGCCTTAGCAGCCATCAACTCCAGGGTAAGTGCTGACTACGACCCAATGCTAGCCACCATTGGCTATGCAGACAAGGTGAGAGACAAGGGCTGCATTCGTGTTTATGATAATTACAAGAATTTTAAAGCTAGCGCCCAAGAGTGGGCTATTCGCAAACAATATGGTCAGCACTATGAGCTACTGGGCCAAGATGATCTGCGTGCTAAGGAACCTGCCATAGGCAAAGCCAAGACTTTTGGTGTGTTTCAGCCGCAATGGCGCATTATAGATGACCCAAAAGAGCTTGTAGGTAGCTTGCGCCAGTGGCTGGTAAGCCAAGGTGTTACTTTGGTGGCGGCTAAAGTGGACACACTGGTAACCCAAGATAAACAAGTGGTGGGTGTGAAAACATCCACAGGTAATTATTTAGCGGATGTGACGGTAGTGGCCGCAGGTGCTTGGTCTAAGCAGCTATCCAAGCAAGTGGGTGAAACCTGTTTATTGGAGTCTGAGCGAGGCTATAACACCACTTTGCCATACCCCAATATACACTTAAACCATGAGTTGTTATTTGCTGAGCAGATGTTTGCAGTGTCGCCTTTGGCGATGGGCGTGCGAGTGGGTGGAGCGTCAGAATTTGCAGGCTTAACCGCTGCCGCCAATTTTAAACGCAGTGATAATTTACTCAGCTTAGCCAAACGATTTTTACCTGAGTTGGATACCCAAAATGGCCAACAATGGATGGGCCACAGACCCTCTACACCTGATTCATTACCAGTGCTTGGTCCTTCGGTGAAATGGCAAGGCTTAGCTTATGCCTTTGGACATGCCCATTTAGGCATGACACAAGCAGCTACGAGTGGCCAAATGTTGGCAGAAGTTTTGCTAGAGCCAGAAAAAGGCACCGACTTAAGCGCATATAGCATTGGTCGCTTTAACTAGCTAACAGGTGGTTGGTGAATGGGTTTGCCAGCTAGCTGCATAATTAGGCCGCTAAGTAGATCCCATGCATTAGCCTTGCTTACGCCTTTTACACATTGATCTATAGCTTCACACTGGCCCAGCATATGCTGCACGCTGATGCGGTCATGTTGGTTGGCGGCTGTGCGTATACACGCCTTGCGCTTTTCCCATACACGTTCTTGTTTTAGCCCAGCCTCAATGCCTTGAGGATGGCTAATAACGCTTACAAGCAGCCTTATTTCACGGCTTAACACCCACAAAATCTCCATGGCATGGGTGCCTTCTTCCTTTAGTCCATAGAGCATGGTGAGGCTGTGGCTAGCTTGGCCAAGAAGGGCAGTATCAACCAGTTGATAGTTACTATAGCGAGCAAGGCCGCCTACATCGCTGTCAATATGGTCTGCAGTGATTTGGAAGCCATCACCATTAAGAGTGAACTTTTCCAGCTCTTGAGCGGTGGCTAAAAGGTTGCCTTCGGTGCGCTGAATGAGCAGCTGAGCTGCGTCTACAGTAATGCTTAGGTTTAGCTTTTTTACTCTGTTATTTATCCAGCGGCCCATGTGTTGTGCTTCTAATGGAAAAATAGCCATGCAAACCCCAGCGCTGTCTAAGGCTTTAAACCACTTAGCACTTTGGCTTCTGGAATCTATCTTCCCGCTACTAATGAGTACTAGGTTGTCTGGGTTGGGCTGTTCCACCAGCAAGCTTAAGGCAGCGGAGCCTTCTTTGCCGGGTTTGCCACCTGGTATTCTTATTTCAATGATTTTACGACTAGAAAAAAGCGACATGGCTTGATCAGAAGCGGTGATTTGCTGCCAATCAAAGCGTCCTTCGGCATGAAATAAATCGCGCTCCAAAAAACCTTCTTGGCGAGCTTTGTTGCGAATGGCATCACATATTTCTTGCTGCAATAAAGGCTCATCGCCATGCACAAAGTAACACCCGGCTAGCCCTTTAGCTAAATGATTTTCTAGCTGGTCTGGCTTGATAAGCATTATTGAAAACTAAGCTTACGGGTGATGCTATTGCCAAGCTGTTTGTACAACAAGGCCCAGCTGTCAGCTTTAATACGTGCATTTACAGTGGCATTAGCGCCGCTTAAATCTACATCAGTGGTGACAGAAATAGGCACCGAGCCCAAAACATTTAGGTTAGTTTGTGAGTTTTCTTGGGTGTGGTTTGTGTCACCAGCAGCACTATAAAGATACTTGCTACTCAAAGTGTAGCGCCACACTAAAGGCTCACCATTGCTGTCTAGTGTAAGCTCAGCGCTATGCTGCAAAGTGCGGGTAAGCAAAAGAGTGGGTGCAGTGCTATCTGCCCCAACTACAGAATCCAATAAAGTAACCACCACTTTATTTTGGGCTAGATTGCCAGTCACGGCAGAGGCAAGCTGTGCATCATCTACATACAGATTAAGCTGGGGGGGGAAAGTGCGCAGGCTTTGGCCTTGCAAATGGAAGCCGCAACTGGAAAGCACTAAGCTTACACACAAAACCATGCTGAGCTTACCCAAAACACCTAATCTAGTTGTATTGATCATTTGCTACTTCCTATTTTGACCTGCTTTAGCCCAGGCTATGCTTTAACTAACAACAATATTAACCAGCTTGTTAGGCACCACGATCACTTTACGCACTGAAAGATCACTAATGAAGCTTTGCACTTTTTCATCGGCCAAAGCCATTTGTTGAATCGTATCACGGTCCATGGTGGCATCCACGCTTATTTTGCTGCGCAGCTTACCGTTGACCTGAATCACCATGTCGATGCTAGATTTAACCAAAGCGCTTGCATCCACTTCTGGCCAAGGTGCTTGTAAAATGCTGTCTGTGCCAGACATCGCCTGCCACAAAGTGTGGCATAAGTGAGGTGTGAAAGGTGACATCAATAACACCGCAGTGCTCAAACTTTCTGCTCTAACCGCGCGGCCTTGGTCGCTTTTGTCGCTAAATTTAGCAATGGTGTTGCTCAATTCCATAATGGCTGCAATAGCCGTGTTGAAAGTGGTGCGGCGCTCAATGTCATCACTTACTTTTTGGATGGTTTCGTGGGTTTTGCGGCGCATATCTTGTTGCTGTTGGGTTAGAGCGCTTACATCTAGTGCAGGTGCGCCTGGCGCTGATAAGTGCTGGTGCACTTGCTTCCAAAAACGCTTAATAAACCTTTGAGAGCCTTCAAGGCCAGCATCAGACCATTCAAGTGATTGCTCTGGGGGCGCTGCAAACATGGTGAATAAACGTACGGCGTCTGCGCCATATTGATCAATCATAGTTTGTGGATCAATGCCGTTGTTTTTAGACTTGGACATTTTGCCCATGCCATCATATAACACACAGGAGCCATCAGATTTTTTTACAGCGCCAGTAATACGGCCCTTATCATTGACTACGGGGTCCACATCCATGGGAGAGATCCAGTCTTGGCCGCCTTTAGCATCTTCTTGGTAATAAGTGTGAGCTAACACCATGCCTTGGCATAGCAGCTTTTTAAAGGGTTCGTCAGAGGACACAAGCCCCATGTCACGCATGAGCTTGTGGAAAAAGCGTGAATATAAAAGGTGCAAAATGGCATGTTCAATGCCACCCACATAATGATCAACAGGTGCCCAATAGTCTGCAGAATTGGGTGCCAACATATTGTCCTTGTGGTTGGCACTAGTGAAACGGGCGTAATACCAAGAAGACTCCATAAAGGTATCAAAGGTATCTGTTTCACGCTTTGCTGCAGCGCCACAAGTGGGGCAGCTGGTGTTGATAAACGAATCCATTTTTTTCAGCGGAGAGCCACTACCATCAAACTCTACATCTGTAGGCAACACCACAGGCAGCTGATCTTCTGGCACAGCCACTGGGCCACAGGCATCACAGTTGATAATGGGAATAGGCGTGCCCCAGTAGCGCTGGCGAGAAACGCCCCAATCGCGCAAGCGGTAATTGGTGGTGGTTTTGCCTTTACCATGGCGTTCAAGCTCTGCTGATATCGCGTCAAAGGCAAGCTGAAAATCCATATCGTCAAACACACCAGAATTAACGAGCAGGCCTTTTGGCGTGTAAGCGGCTAACGTTACATCTACTTCTACACTCTCATCACTAGGGCGCACCACTTGCAAAATATTAAGGCCGTATTTTGTGGCAAACTCCCAATCGCGTTGGTCATGCCCTGGCACAGACATGACTGCACCAGAGCCATAATCCATCAGCACAAAGTTGGCAGTCCATACAGGCACAGTTTTGCCAGTAAGGGGGTGAACGGCAGTAAAACCAGTATCTAAACCTAGCTTTTCCATGGTGGCCATGTCGGCTTCGGCCACTTTCATGTTTTTACAGCTATCAATAAACGCAGCCATATCAGGGCTAGTGGCGCACGCTTTAAGCGCAAGAGGGTGCTGAGGAGCTACGGCCAAATAAGTAACGCCCATTAACGTGTCTGGGCGAGTGGTAAATACGTCTAAAGCACCGTGGCCAGGCACATCAAAGGTAAGCTCTACACCTTGAGAGCGACCAATCCAATTGCGCTGCATAGTGCGCACTTGCTCTGGCCAACCGTCAAGCTGGTCTAAATCATCTAACAGCTGGTCAGCGTAATCAGTAATTTTAAGGAACCACTGAGGGATTTCCTTACGTTCAACCAAGGCGCCAGAGCGCCACCCACGGCCATCGATTACTTGTTCGTTAGCCAATACTGTTTGGTCTACTGGGTCCCAGTTGACCACGGCATTCTTTTTATAAACCATGCCCTTTTCAAGTAGTTTGGTAAAAAACCATTGCTCCCAACGATAGTAAGAAGGCTCACAGGTGGCTAGTTCACGGCTCCAGTCGTAGCCAAAGCCCATACGTTTAAGCTGGTCGCGCATGTAGGCAATGTTTTCATGAGTCCATTTGGCAGGAGCTACGTTGTTTTTCATAGCTGCGTTTTCGGCAGGTAATCCAAACGCATCCCAGCCCATAGGCTGCAATACATTTTTACCCTTCATACGCTGAAAGCGAGAAATCACATCACCAATGGTGTAGTTGCGCACATGACCCATGTGTAAACGACCACTAGGGTAGGGGAACATAGACAAGCAGTAATACTTTTCTTGGTCAGGGTTGTCCTGCACTTCAAAGCTATTATTAGTTTCCCAGAAAGCTTGAATTTCTGGTTCTATGTCGTGCGCATTATAATGTTCGTTCATGAGTGCCGTAAGTCGTGATAAAGCCAATATGGCTAAGAATTTAAATCGGCCCACATAATACCACTAGAGCACCTGCAACAGGTAGCTAGATGTAAAAATATGAATGATAAAATACACAGCGCGACAGCAAAGCAAACAGGCCAGCAAATAGTGGTGAGGGAATGATGAAATACGCCTATTTTATGAAAAAATGTTTAATAATCAAACAATAACAGTTGAACTATAGCGCCACTATCGTTATGATACGCCTCCCTTATACGGCATCAGCCGGAACAAGGTATAGCGCGCCCGTAGCTCAGCTGGATAGAGTACTCGGCTACGAACCGAGCGGTCAGAGGTTCGAATCCTCTCGGGCGCGCCATTTTCAATATTTTCCTTGAACCAAGGGGAATATTAAAGTATTCGAAATTATTTTGAAGCCTCTACAAGCTATGGCCTGTAGGGGCTTTTTTATGTCTGATTGTTTTCTTTCTCAGCCGCTTCTAATATCTTCTAAACGCCTATTTTGCAAATAGATAACCTTGTGGGAAGACTCAAAAGCCCCCTTGATAACTCGATACAGCGTAAGACTTTGTAAGCAAAGTAAAAGCATGTAATCAGTGTTGTTGGTAAGTGCAATTATTGATAATTTTACTCTAGAGAATATATATTCTCTGAGCAGTTGCCTGCTCACTTTGACCACGGGGTTTACTCGAGCCCCGGTGGTTTTTTATTGGCAGCCCAATCCTAGAGTTATTGCTCTGCCAACCTTTCTCTGTTAATACAGAGCGTTAAATAGAGTTTGTTGCATATTATCTTTTAACTTGACTGTTCTAATCCATTAAACCACGTCAATCGTCTAAACAGTCCACTAAGTCATCCAGAAGCTCGTACAGCAGCTCTAGCTTTCCGTAGCCGAATTTTTCAGTAATGTAGTCATACCTTTCCATAGATTTAGGTGCTACTTTTTCTCGTAAAATA
>Ga0308009_10000053_pt1 | contig 117135 bp, 115 predicted proteins | sample Neamet127_FD_203134 | JGI IMG/M metagenome (GOLD analysis project Ga0308009, IMG submission 203134) | Marine microbial communities from water near the shore, Antarctic Ocean - #127 | ecosystem: Environmental > Aquatic > Marine > Unclassified | place: Southern Ocean | collected 2014-07-24 | reverse complement strand
CCGCCGGCCCCCCCTCGCCCCCGCCCCCCCCCCACCCCCCCCCCCCCACCCCCCCCCCCCCCCCCCCCGGGGGGGGCGGGGGGGGGGGGGGGCCCCAGTACCGAGAGGGGCCGCGTGTGGCGCCCCTCTCCCAACCCTCTCCCCGGAGGGGAGAGGGCTTAAGATTATGGCGACCCAGACAGACTATTACGAACTGCTCGAATGCGAGCGGACCGCGGATGCGGGGACGATCAAGTCGTCCTACCGCAAGCTCGCGATGAAATATCACCCGGACAAGAATGCCGGCTGCAAGGATTCCGAAGCGCAGTTCAAGGCGGTCAGCGAGGCGTACGACTGCCTCAAGGACCCACAGAAGCGCGCGGCCTATGATCGCTTCGGCCATGCCGCGTTCCAGAATGGCGGCGGTGGCGGTCACGGCGGCGGCGCGCAGGATTTCGGCGGCTTCAGCGACATCTTCGAGAGCGTCTTCGGCGAATTCATGGGCGGCGCACAGCGCGGCGGCGGTCGCTCGGCGGCACGGCGCGGCGCCGACCTGCGCTACGACATGGAAGTCAGCCTGGAGGAAGCCTTCCACGGCAAGACGACCGAGATCACGATCGACGTCTCCGCGCTCTGCGATACCTGCGACGGCTCGGGCGCCAAGGTCGGTACGCGCGCGAAAACCTGCCAGCATTGCGGCGGCCACGGCAAAGTCCGTGCGCAGCAGGGCTTCTTCGTGGTCGAGCGCGCGTGCCCGGTCTGCAATGGCGCAGGCGAAGTGATCGCCGATCCCTGCCCCGATTGCCGCGGCGAAGGTCGTGTCGAGAAGACCAAGACGCTCTCGATCAACGTCCCCCCCGGCGTCGACGAAGGCACGCGGATCCGCATGTCCGGCGAAGGCGAGGCGGGTGCCCGCGGTGCGCCGGCCGGCGATCTCTACATCTTCCTGCACGTGACCAAGCACAATCTGTTCGAGCGCGAAGGCACGACGCTGTTCGCGCGCGCGCCGATCAGCTTCACGGTCGCGTCGCTCGGCGGGTCGCTGTCGATCCCCGGCCTCGACGGTCGCACGCACGAGGTGAAGATCCCCGCCGGCATTCAGTCGGGCAAGCAGCTCCGCCAGCGCGGCGCCGGCATGCCCGTGTTGCAGGGCCGCGGCTTCGGCGACCTCGTCGTCCAGATCGACGTCGAGACACCCACGCGCCTCAGCAACCGCCAGAAGGAACTGCTCGAGATGTTCCGCGAGACGGAAACGGGCGACGAATGCCCGGCGAGCCAGGGCTTCTTCGCCAAGCTCAAGGGCGTGTTCGCGGGGGAATAAGCCGGGTACGATACTGAATCAGAGGGGCGCGCGATGTTGGCATGTTGTTTCACGATGATCGCCTGTTGGCTGGTCATGGTCGCCGCCCCCGAAACTGCGATCGGCAAGGCCATGCGGCGCATGTTGATCGATCGCCCGGCGGCTCGCTTGACGCGCTTCTCCCGCGGTGACGCCGCCGTGATGTTTCTCCTGATGATGGCGGCTGCGATGGTCACCCTCGTAGGCGAGGGCGACGGCATCCGGTTGCTTACCCTGGCCGCGCCCGACGTCGCGATCTGGATCACCACCTTCGAAGTGTCGGCCTATCTCGACATCGTCATGGCGCTGGCCGCCACGGTCTCCAGTCTCCGCGTTCGCGGTGTCTTGGCGCGGTATCTGGGCGTTTTCGACCGACGTCCGGTGGCAAAAGCTCACAAGCGCGCGATCCGCTCGCGGAAAGCGCGGCCGGCCGCGGCCGATAACGACGATGACAGGCACCAGTTTGAGATTGCGGCCTGATCTTGGAGGGGTGAGTTCGGACTTGCCTGATCCGCGGCATCCGCCAGAATGAAAAGCGAACATCGAGGAATGACATGCGCGGACAGGTTTTAGGCGTCGATCCTCGCACCGGCGAAGGGATCGTCGCGGGGCAGGACGGACAACGCTATCGGTTTGCGCCGGAGGATTGGGCGCATCGCGGCGAACCGGCGATCGGCATCGAGGTCGATTTCGAAGCCGCCAACGATCGTGCGTTGAGCGTATTCCCGATGCCGACCGCGCCGGGCCCGCGCCGTGCGGTGCCGCCTGCTCCGGTCGCCGCGCCGACCAACGACCGCAATAAATACGTCGCCGCGGTGATGGCGTTCGTGATCGGCACGCTCGGCATCCACCGCTTCTATCTCGGGCGGACGGGCTCGGGGATCGTCATGCTGGTGCTGAGCATCACCGTGGTGGGACTGGTCATCAGCGCACCCTGGGCGTTGATCGACATGATCCGCTATCTGATGATGTCGGACGAGGAATTCGCGGCACGCTATCCGCGGACGCGGTAGCCGCCGTTGGTCTGATGAATTGAACGTGGTCTGATCCTCCCCCGCCAGGGGGAGGTGGCTGGCTCTTGCCAGACGGAGGGGGAGGTAAGCGACAACCCCCGCTCCGTGTCCTCCCCCTCCGTCACCTTCGGTGACACCTCCCCCTGGCGGGGGAGGATCGATAGAGCCGCCCGTTTGCTTGGTCGCAATGGCCGTCGCCGTCACTTCGTGCGGATGATGACGCCGCGTGCGCTCCACTCGGACCGGGTTTCGCAGATCGTCTCGGGCAGCGTCTTGTCGACTTTGCGACCGAGGATAGTGCGCGGCATGCAGACGCGGCTGGTGTCGTCCTTGAAGACGCTGGCGGGCATGGTGACGGAAATCGGCTTGTCGCCGGCTGCGAATGCGGGGGCGGAGGCGCCACCGAGCGCGACGATGCTCGCGACAAGCAGAGCGGCCGGACGGAACGAGTGGGACTGGAACATGGAATGCCTTTCACAGAGGATGACGCCGAACTGCGCCACATCTGTGTCACTGCATTAATGATGCCAAACACCTAAGGCTTTGGAATCGCTTTATTTACTTGGAACGGGCGGATTTTCTGACAAGGCCTGCAAGCTAAAATGCAGGGCGGGCTACCAGATGTTGGCGGATCTTGCGCTGCTCCGACGGCCTAGCCGCGCCCCCCTGGTAGGGGGCGGGCGGGCCGATGGATCAGAAGGCGGTGACGACCACCCCGACCACCAGCGCTTGAGCCGCGATCGCCAGCATGGTGCTGGTCACGGTTTCGAACATGCGCATGGGTAGGTCTCCGATGCCGGAAAAATATCCGGCAAGGGCGATATGGCTATAGTTGCGCGTTGTCGCAATTTTGTAACATACAATCGTAATTGCGTTGCGTGCACTTTGAGACGGTTTGGGCTGTGCGGGGTCATGATCACGACGCTCTCCCCTCCCTGAAAGGGAGGGGCAGGGGGTGGGTCGGCTTCCGCACATTCCAGACGAGGGTGGCTAAAGCGGGCCGACCCACCCCCAACCCCTCCCTTTCAGGGAGGGGAGCAACGTTTGCCCAGTCCTCAGGCCGCGCCGAAGACCCGGGCGAAGATCGTGTCGACGTGCTTCAGGTGATAGCCGAGGTCGAACTTGTCCTCCAGTTCGGCATCCGACAGCGTCACTTCGGGATCCGCCTTCAGCAGTTCGAGCAGCGACAGCGCGCCATCCGAATCCCACACCTTCATCGCGTTGCGCTGGACGAGGCGATACGCATCCTCGCGGCTCACCCCCGCCTGGGTCAGCGCCAGCAGCACGCGCTGCGAGTGGACGAGGCCACCCATCTTGTTGAGATTCTTCAACATCCGCTCGGGGTACACGACCAGCTTGTCCATCACGCCGGTCAACCGCGCCAGCGCGAAATCGAGCGTGATCGTCGCGTCCGGCCCGATGTAGCGCTCGACCGACGAGTGCGAGATGTCGCGCTCATGCCACAGTGCGACGTTCTCTAGCGCCGGCGTGACGTACCCACGCACCATCCGCGCGAGGCCGGTGAGGTTCTCGGTCAGCACCGGGTTACGCTTGTGCGGCATCGCCGACGACCCCTTCTGGCCGGGCGAGAAGAACTCCTCCGCCTCGAGCACTTCGGTGCGCTGCAGATGCCGGATCTCGGTTGCGAGCCGCTCGATCGAGCTGGCGATCACGCCCAGCGTCGCGAAGAACATCGCATGACGATCGCGCGGGATGACCTGGGTCGAAACCGGCTCGACCGACAGGCCGAGCTTGCCCGCGACATATTCCTCGACGAACGGATCGATGTTCGCAAACGTCCCCACCGCGCCCGAGATTGCGCAGGTCGCGACGTCCTCGCGCGCCGCCACCAGCCGCGCCCGGTTGCGCGCGAACTCGGCATGCGCCTGGGCGAGCTTCAGCCCGAATGTCACCGGCTCGGCGTGGATGCCGTGGCTGCGGCCGATCGTCGGCGTCATCTTGTGCTCGCGCGCGCGGCGTTCGAGCACCACCAGCAACGCATCGAGATCGGCGATCAGGATGTCGCTCGCCTTGGCCAGCTGTACCGCGAGGCACGTGTCGAGCACGTCCGACGAGGTCATGCCCTGGTGCATGAAGCGCGCCTCGGGGCCGACATGCTCGGCGACGTTGGTCAGGAAGGCGATGACGTCGTGCTTGGTCTCGCGCTCGATCTCGTCGATCCGGTCGACCTCGAACGCGCCCTTTTCCCAGATCGCGGCGGCGGCTTCCTTGGGCACGACGCCCAGTTCGGCGAGCGCGTCGGTGGCGTGCGCCTCGATCTCGAACCAGATCTTGAATCGCGCTTCGGGCGTCCAGATCGCGACCATGTCGGGGCGGGAATAGCGGGGGACCATGGGTTTCCTCGGGGCTGGTGAATGGCACGGTTCGTCGCGTGCTCCCCTCGGGAGACGCCTGCGGAGCGCCTAGCAGGCCATCGACGGGGGTACAAACAGCAATGCATTCGGCCTATATCCGCCTTCGACGGTCGGTGTGTCGCAGTATCCGCCCAGTATCCCCGGGGCTGCTGCGGTGATCGTCCAGTAACGATTTCGATTAGCCGATGGAGAATGGCAATGCTCAAATATGCTCTGCTCGCAGGTGCGATGACGATTGCTGCGCCGGCGCTCGCGCAATCCACCATGACATCGCCGCAGACTGCGCCGACGGCAACGACGGGCGCGGCCGATCCTTCGATGTCACCCGCCCAGACCGCGCCAGGCCAGACGCCACCGACCCAGTCTGCACCCGCACAGTCGGCCCAGACCGCACAGGCGACGCAACCCGCGAGCAGCGATCAGGTCGCGCAGGTCATCGACACCGAATTCCCGACCTACGACAAGAACGGCGACGGCAAGCTCAGCGCGGCCGAGTTCGGGGATTGGATGGTCGCCCTGAAGACCAAGACCGATCCGGCGACCAAGCCCGGCGCGCCCGAGACGAAGAAGTGGGTCGCCGCGGCGTTCGCGCAGGCCGATACCGACAAGAGCAAGTCGCTGACCAAGCCGGAACTGACCAGCTTCCTGTCGCAGGGCTGATCTCACTCGCTGCTGGCGCACGCAAGGCCGTCGGGTTCGCCCGGCGGCCTTTTGCGTATCTCGCTCAGATCACGCCGGTTTGCCTGATCGACGGGAAGCGTGTGCGGACTACGATCAGCCAGCCTTGCGCGCGGCCTGTTCCTTGTCGGCCAGCGTCTTGGTCAGGATCTGGCCCTGCGCTTCGACGGCGGCTTCCAGCAGCCGATCGGATGTCTCGACGGCGGCATCGGGCGTCAGCGATACCGCGACGCCGTCCGGCCCATCGACCAGAACCTGACCATGCTCCGCGGTTACGGTCGAGGCCTGGTCGTGCAACTTGTTGTCCACATGCAATTCCTTCGACCGGACAACGAAGGCGCGGGGCAAACGTCGCGCGTTTTCCCGGAACTATCTGGTTGCGTCAGATCAACCCTTGGGCGCGCAGGCTGACATGGCCGCCGGTGCCCATCACGATATGGTCGTGCACGGTGATGCCGAGACGTTTGCCCGCCTCGGCGATGGTGCGCGTGATCTCGATATCGGCGCGGCTGGGGGAGGGGTCTCCGCTCGGGTGATTGTGGACGAGGATGATCGAGGCCGAGCCGAGGTCGATCGCACGGCGGATGACCTCGCGAACGTACACCGCAGCCTGGTCGATCGAGCCCTTGCTCATCACCTCGTCGCGGATCAGCATGTTCTTGGTATTGAGATGCAGCACGCGGAAGCGTTCGATCGCGTGGTGTGCCATGTCGGCGCGGAGGTAATCGAGCAGCGCCTGCCAGTTGGCGAGCACCGGGCGGTCGCTGATCTGCGACTGGAGCAAACGGATTGCCGCGGCATGCGCGATCTTGATCGCCGCGGTCGAGATATCGCCCATGCCCTTCACCCGGCCGAGTGCCTCGGCATCCGCGGTGAGGACCCCGCCGATCCCGCCGAACTCGCGCATCAGAGCCTTGGCGAGCGCCTTCGTATCGCCGCGCGGGATGGCGATCGCGAGCAGGTATTCGATGAGTTCGTGGTCGAGCAACGCGTCGCTGCCGCCTTCGAACAGGCGTTTGCGGAGGCGCCCTCTATGGCCTTTGAGGTTGTCGATTGCGTCATCTGCATCGGCCATCACCCGACGCTAGCACGAATATCCACCCCGAACGATCCTCCCCCGCAAGGGGGAGGTGGCTGGTACTTGCCAGACGGAGGGGGAGGCAGGAGCAACCTCCGTTTCGTGTCCTCCCCCTCCGTCGCCTGACGGCGCCACCGCCCGCCTTTGCGGGGGAGGATCGTAGAATGTCGATCCTTGGCACTGCGCAACCGGCTGTGCGCAATTGCGTGTCGACCCCGCACCCGCCTATGCAGGGGCCAGTTGCGTGGCGGAGTAGGCGGTTGAGCGAGGCGAGCGATACAGGGGGCAACCCCCGCCTTCGGCTCCCGCGGAAGGCGCGGTGGCTCGGCGGTATCGCGCTGGTTCTGCTCGCCGGGTTGATCGCGCTGTGGCTCGCGCGCAAGCCGATCGCGGAAGGGTTCATCGATCGCGAACTGTCGAAGGCCGGCGTGCCTGCGCGGTACGAGATCGCCAACCTCGCGCTGGGCGGCCAGCGGCTGACGAACGTCGTGCTGGGCGATCCGGCGCATCCCGATCTGGTGGCGGACTGGGTCGAGACGCGGACGGGCGTCGGGCTGTCGGGACCGTATCTGGAGGGCGTGCGCGCGGGGAAAGTGCGGCTGCGCGGTCGGCTGGTCGATGGGAAAGTCTCGCTTGGCGCGATCGACAAATTGCTGCCGGCATCGACGGGCAAGCCGTTCTCGCTGCCCGCGCTCGACGTGGCGGTCGCCGATGGGCGGATGCGGCTGGAGACTCCGCAGGGTGTCGTCGGGTTGAAGCTCGCCGGGTCGGGCAATCTCGACGACGGGTTCCGCGGTACGCTGGCGGCGATCAGCGAGCGGCTCGATGTCGGCGGCTGCGTGATCGACCGGTTGGCGGCGACCGTGAAGCTGCGGATCGACGCGGCGAAACCGACGATCACCGGGCCGGTACGCGTGTCGCGACTCGCCTGCGGGACGACTCGGGCCGACCACATCGTCGCGGACCTCGACCTCGGGCTCTCGGCCGCGCTCGACCGCTGGCAGGGCAAGGCGACGCTCAAGACCGGGGCGGCACGCGCACCGGGGATCGCGCTGGCCGGGGCGGGGGGCACGCTCGATTTCACCGGCAGCGCGGCCGCGACCAGCGGCAAGGCGGACATCGCCGCCGATACCGTCCGCACCGTGGAAGGCCGGGCACGACGCGTTTCGATCGCGGGCGCATACCGGATCAGCAAGCAGATCGCGTTCGACGGACGGGTGCGGGCGAGCGGTGCCGCGGTGGCGCAGGCGCGGCTCGCCGGCCTCGGCGGCCTGGGCAGTGCGGCAGCGGGAACGCCGGTCGCACCACTCGCGGTCGCCATGACGAAGGCCATCGAGCGTGCCGGCCGTGGTTTCGCGGCGGACGGCGACGTGTCCGTGCGGTTCGTGGACGGGCGCGGCTCGGCGGTGCTGTCCCGCCTCGCGCTCGCCTCGGCCAGCGGCGCGCGCGTAGCGCTCGGCGGCGGGAGCGGGGTCGCGTTCGGTTGGCCGAACGGCGGCGTGCGGCTCGACACGACTCTCGCGCTGCAAGGCGGCGGCCTGCCCGAGGCGCGCGTGTCGCTCGCGCAGGCGAAACCCGGCGCCGCGATCCGCGGCGTGGCGCGGATTGCGCCCTACGCGGCGGGCGGTGCTCGGCTGGCGCTGACCCCGGTGACGTTCAGCGCGACGCCCGGCGGCGCGACCTCGATCACCACGCAGGCGACGCTCGACGGGCCGATCGGCAACGGCCGCGTCGACGGCCTGGCGATGCCGGTCGCCGCGCTCTGGGATGGTCGTGGGCGGCTGGTCGTCAACACCGGCTGCGCGCCGCTCGCCGTCCGGCGCCTCGCGATCTCCGGGCTGGTGCTCGATCCGTCGCGCCTGACCCTGTGCCCGGTCGATGGCGCGCTGGTGCAAGTCAATGGCGCGCGGATCAGTGGTGGCGCGACGATCGCTGCGGCGAAGCTGGGTGGACGACTCGGCACCACGCCGATCACGCTCGCGACCGCCGGGGCGACCGTGCGGCTCGCCGATCGTGGCTTCCGGATCGATGACGTGCAGACGCGGATCGGCGCGCCCGAGCGCGTCACGCGACTCGATTTCGGCACCATCACCGGCCGCATGACGGGGCAGGGCGTGGCTGGCACCTTCACCGAAGGCTCGGGGCAGATCGCCAATGTCCCGCTGCTGCTCGGCGAGGCGGCGGGCGACTGGACGCTGGTCGGCGGCGCGCTCAACCTCACCGGTGCGATGGGCGTAACCGATGCCGCGCCGACGCCCCGGTTCAAGCCGCTTGCCGCGCGCACCGTGACGCTGGCGCTGGTGAACGGCACGATCACCGCCGCCGGCACGCTGTTCGAGCCGACCACCAGCACGAAGGTCGCCGACGTAACGCTGGACCACGCACTCGCGACGGGGACGGGCAAGGCCGACTTGAACGTGCCCGCGATCGCCTTCGCCAAGGACATGCTGCAACCCGACGCGCTCACTCCGCTTACTTTCGGCGTAATCGCCGACGTCAACGGATCGGTCAGCGGGGAGGGCCACATTGCCTGGAACCCTCAAGGCGTGACGAGCAATGGCGTGTTCCGCACCGCCGGCACCGATCTGGCCGCCGCATTCGGGCCGGTCACCGGAATCGCGACCGAGATCCGCTTCACCGACCTGCTCAATCTTCAGAGCGCGCCGGGGCAGGTGGCGACGATCCGTACGCTCAACCCCGGTATCCCGGTCACCGACGGCACGATCCGGTACCAGACGCTGCCCGGTGCGCGCGTGCAGGTCGAGGGTGGGTCCTGGCCGTTCGCCGGCGGATCGCTGACGCTCGACCCGACCCTGCTTGATTTCTCCGCGCCGAAGGAGCGCCGGATGACGTTCCACATCGCCAACATGGCGGCCGATCAGTTCCTGCAGCAGTTCGATTTCAAGAATCTCGACGCGACCGGGATCTTCGACGGCGTGCTGCCGATGATCTTCGATGAGAGCGGCGGCCGGATCGAGGGCGGCGACCTGCGCGTCCGGCCCGGTGGCGGCACGCTCGCCTATGTCGGCGATCTCAGCCAGAAGGACCTCGGCATCTGGGCGAACATCGCGTTCCAGGCGCTGAAGTCGCTCCGCTACCAGTCGCTGCGGGTCGGCATGAACGGGCCGCTGGCAGGCGAGATGGTCACCGACGTGCGCTTCGCCGGGATCAGCCAGGGCGAGGGGGCTAAGGCGAACTTCATCGTCCGTCGCCTGCAAAAGCTGCCGTTCGTGTTCAATATCCGGATCAAGGCGCCGTTCCGCGGGCTGCTCGACACCGCGCAGAGCTTCTACGATCCGAAGCGGCTGATCGAGCGCAACCTGCCCGCGCTGATCCAGCAGCAGTCGGCGCCGCCCTCTCCCAAACCTCCAACCATTCAGCCCACGGAAAGCAGTATCGTGCCATGACCGAAACAGGATTGAAGAAGCTGGAGCAAAGGCCGATCTTGCAGGTGATGAGGACGATCGCTTTTCTGGTGACGACCGCCGCCGCCCTGCCGGGCTGCATCAGCGTGTCGGCCCCCGACAAGCCGATCGAGATCAACCTCAACATCAATGTGACGCAGGAAGTGGTCTATCGTCTCGATGGCGAGGCGAAGTCGCTGATCCAGCAGAATCCGGGGATATTTTGATATGAGCGTTTTTGCAGGCAGGAGTGGGGCCATTGCCATGATTGCCGCAGCCGCGGTTCTCGGCGGCCTTTCGGTGGCGGCGTCGGCGCAGCGCGATCCGGCCTATGCCGCGGCGCGTGCCGGTGGCGAGGTCGGCGAGCAGCCCGACGGGTATCTGGGTCTGGTCGGCGCGGCGAGCGCGGACCTTCGTGCGCTGGTCAACAACATCAATATCCAGCGCAAGTCCGCGTACACGCAAAAGGCGCAGGCGAGCGGCGCGACGGTCGAGCAGCTGGCGTTCACCAGCGGCTGCAACCTGATCGCCGCGACCAACCCCGGTGAGAAGTACAAGACGCCCAACGGGGTGTGGAAGACTCGCACCGCCGGCGCCCCCGAACGCGATTCGCGCTGCGTTTGAGGTGAATATGACGATCCTCCCCCGCAAGGGGGAGGTGGCTGGCGCTTGCCAGACGGAGGGGGAGGTAAGGGTGACCTCTGTTCCGTGTCCTCCCCCTCCGTCGCCTTCGGCGCCACCTCCCCCTGGCGGGGGAGGATAGCAAGTTGGCCATCCCCACGCGGCACGAGGTCCCGGCTTTCGCCGGGATGACGAAGAGCGTGGCCAAATCGACGGTCCGTTCTAAAATCCTCCCCCGCCAGGGGGAGGTGGCTGGCTCTTGCCAGACGGAGGGGGAGGGAAGGGAAACGATCGCTCCGTGTCCTCCCCCTCCGTCACCTGCGGCGACACCTCCCTTGGCGGGGGAGGATCGAACGACCCCCATTGATGACGCCGCTGTCACACCGGTTGACTTGCACCCCCCCCTTTTCTAAACGGACCGCGCCTTGGCGGGATCGCTCGTCGCTGCTTGCTTCCTCCCCGATGCGAAATCAGGTGGAGGAACGTGCGTGGCGGAGATCGAACCCGGACAGGACCCCCAGGGTGTTGACGATCCGCGACTTTCCGCGCTCGATGAGCGATTGAGAGAGGCGCAGCATCGGGAAACGCTCGCAAAGGGGCAGAAGGGGGCGGACGCCGAGCGGGGCTACTCGCAAGGCAATCGCGTCATTTCCGCCCTGATCGGGAGTCTCGTCGGCAGTGCGCTGATCGGGTGGTTGATTGACCATTGGTTCGGCACTGGCCCTTGGGGACTGATCGTGCTGCTGTTCCTCGGGATAGCGGTCGCGTTCAGGCAGATCATTCGAATTTCAGGCGAACGCCCGGAGTAACCGGGCGTTTGTCGTATCAAGACGGCAGGGATTCCACGTGGCGGCAGAACAGGGCGGCAAGATCGATCCGATGCACCAGTTCCTGATCGAGCCGGCGTTCGGCTCGCACTGGATCGTAGGTGGCTATGACCTGTCGTTCACCAACTCCGCATTGTGGATGGTGGTGACGCTGGTCGCGCTTTGGGCGTTCATGATCGGTGGCATGAAGCGCGAGCTCGTCCCCGGTCGCTGGCAGATGGCGGTCGAGGGCTTCACCGGCTTCATCTCGGGCATGCTCGAGCAGAATGTCGGCCCCGGCGGCAAGCGCTTCGTGCCCTATGTCTTCTCGCTGTTCATGTTCATCCTGTTCGCGAACATCATCGGCCTGCTGCCGTTCGGCATCGTCCCCGGCGTGCATCCGTTCACCGTGACCAGCCACATGACCGTCACCGGCGTGCTGGCGCTGATCAGCTTCGCGATTGTCCTGCTCGTCGGCTTCGGCAAGCACGGCTTCCACTTCTTCTCGCTGTTCGTGCCGAGCGGCACGCCCGCGCTGATGATCCCGCTGATCTTCGTGGTCGAGCTGATGTCGTTCCTGGTGCGTCCGTTCTCGCTCGGTCTGCGACTGTTCGTGGCGATGACCGCGGGGCATATCCTGCTCAAGGTGCTCGCCGCGTTCGTCATCAACGGCCTGAACCTCGGCGGGATGTATATCGGTCTGGTGACCGCGCCGAGCATGCTGCTGATGATCGGCATCACGCTGCTCGAGCTGCTGGTCGCCGCGATCCAGGCCTATGTGTTCGCGTTGCTGACGTCGGTCTATCTGAACGACGCGGTCAATCTTCACTAAGTTTTCTATTACCTAACTGATTTTCAAAGGGAATTTACCATGGACGCACAAGCAGCAAAGATGATCGGTGCCGGCCTCGCAGCGATCGGCATGGGCCTCGCAGCCCTCGGCGTGGGCAACGTGTTCGCACAGTTCCTCGCCGGCGCTCTGCGCAACCCGGGCGCAGCCGACAGCCAGCAGGGCCGTCTGTTCATCGGTTTCGCAGCAGCCGAGCTTCTCGGTCTGCTCGCCTTCGTCACCATGATCATCCTGGTGTTCGTCGCCTAACCACTCGGTGATTTGGCCGGGCAACCGCGCCCGGCCGGATTAACGCAGGACAGACCAATGCCCCAGATTGCCCAGATAGCCGCCACCTACGCCTCGCAGATCTTCTGGCTGCTCCTCACCTTCGGCATCCTGTATTTCGGGATCGGCAAGGGAATGGTGCCGAAGATCGTGTCCAACGTGGACTCGCGCGAAGGCCGGATCGCCGGCGATCTGGCGGCGGCGGTCGCTGCCCGTGCGCAGGCCGATACGGTCCAGGCGAACTGGCAGGCCGAAATGGACGCGGCGCGTACCGCGGCGCAGGCCGAGACCGCTGCCGCTGCGAAGCGTGCGGCGACGGCGTTCGAGCAACAGGTGCATGCGGCCGACGTCGAACTCGCCGAGCGTCTGGGTCATCACGACCTGGCGGTAGCGAACGCGAAGGCCGAGGCTCTCGCGAACCTTCAGGGTGTCGCCGCCGAGGCAGCACAGCAATTGGCCGCCAAGGTCGCAGGGCTCCAGGTCAGCCTGGACGCGGCGAGCGACGCGGTACGCAGGACGACGGCGCATGGCTAATCCAGATTCGGCCGCGAAGGTCATCCACGAAGAGGGCATGGCGCCCGAGGGTGCGATCGACAATCAGGGCATCCAGGGCCACACTACGGCCCCCGGTGGTGTCGAGCACGTCGCCGATCCGACCGCGCTTGGCCTGACCTCGACCGGCTGGGTCGCGGTGGCGATGATCGTCGTCATCCTGCTGATGATCTGGAAGAAGGTTCCAGGGATGATCGGCAAGATGCTCGACGCGCGCATCGCCGGCATCCGCACGCAGCTCGACGAGGCCAAGGCGCTCCGTGCCGAAGCCGAAGCGATCCGCACCGAGTACGAGGCCAAGGCCAAGACCGCGCACGTCGAAGCCGAAGCGATGAAGGCCCACGCGCATCACGAAGCCGCGGCGATCATCGCCAAGGCGAAGGCTGGCGCCGAGGACCTGATGGCCCGTCGCGCGAAGATGGCCGAAGACAAGATCGCCGCCGCTGAACGCGCTGCGATCGCCGAAGTCCGCGCGCGGGCGGCCGATGCTGCGGCCAAGGCTGCCGGTATCCTGATCGCCGAGCATCACGACGCCGCCGCCGACCGCGCGATGGTCGACCGCTCGATCTCGGGTCTAGGCCGCCTGAACTAAGCGAGCCGTATAGACTGTTCGCGCTCTTACTGTTCCCCCGCGAAGGCGGGGGTCCAGGGTTACAAGCGTTGTCCTATGAGATCCTGGACCCCCGCCTCCGCGGGGGAACGGTAAAGCGCTTGGTGCGCTAAAGCCCATCAAATCGACGGCCGTCTCTTCCCGGGTTTCCGGCGGCCGAGTCTCCAATCTGAGCCCGTTGGAGAACAACTATGTCCTGGCTCATCCTCGCTATCGCCGTCGTCACCGAAATCTGCTGGGCGCTCAGCCTCAAATGGGCCGCGACCATCGCCACGTGGCAGGCCTCCAGCGTCCCGATCGTCCTCAGCTTCGTCAACATGGGCCTGCTCGCGCTCGCGATGCGCGGCCTCCCCGCGGGCACCGCCTACGCGATCTGGACCGGCGCGGGCGCGATCGGCGTCATCATTGGCGGCGTCATCCTGTTCGGCGACAAGGTCAGCGGCATCCAGGCCTGCTTCATGGCGCTGACCGTAGTCGGCATCGTCGGCACCAAGGTCTTCGCCCAAGCCTGACTCTCCTCGCCCGCAGGGCATGAAGAAGGTTGATTCACGCGAAGGCGCAAAGGCGCGAAGAGAAGGTGGATTCACGCGGAGACGCGGAGACGCGGAGGTGTTGCGTCTCGGGTTGATGTATCGAGCAGCCACGAGTGGATGTAAGCCTTCGGCGGTTTCGAGCGATCGTTGCCCGTCTAAGCTTCTCTCCGCGGCTCCGCGTCTCCGCGTGAACCAAACTGCTCCTTCTCTTCGCGCCTTTGCGCCTTCGCGTGAAAATCCCTTCTCCCACGGCAAAGACGATCGCTGGCATAACCCCCGCGCACTCCCTAGATTCCGCAGCGATGTCCTCCCCCAATTCCCCCGACCGGTTCAACGAAGACAAATCCACCTTCGCCGTCCGCGGCGGCGGTGAGGCGCCGGATCTCGCGGCCGGCGTGGCGGCGATCCGCAACGTGCTCGACACGCTGCCGGTTCGCCCCGGTGTCTACCGCATGCAGGATGCGCGCGGCGACGTGCTCTATGTCGGCAAGGCGCGCGCGCTCCGGAACCGCGTCGCCAATTACTGCCAGGTCGAGCGATTAACCAAACGCCTCCAGCGGATGGTGTCGCAGACCCGCTCGATGACGATCGTCACCACCAACAACGAAGCCGAGGCGCTGCTGCTCGAATCGCAGCTCATCAAGCGCTACCGCCCCGCCTACAACGTGCTGCTGCGCGACGATAAGAGCTTTCCGTTCATCCTCCTGCGCGACGACCACGCCTTTCCGCGTGTCCAGAAACACCGCGGGGCGCGCCGGGCGAAGGGCAATTACTACGGGCCGTTCGCGAGCGCCGGGTCGGTCAACAACACGCTCAACGCGCTCCAGAAGCTGTTCCTCCTGCGCAGTTGCACCGACAGCTTCTTCAAGACCCGCGACCGGCCCTGCCTGCTCTACCAGATCAAACGCTGCTCCGCGCCGTGTGTCGGCCGGATCGACGAACCCGCCTACAACGAGCTGGTCGAGGACGCGAAGGCGTTCCTCGGCGGCAAGTCGACCGGCGTTCAGGCGAAGCTCGGCGCACAGATGCAGGCCGCCGCCGAGAACATGGACTTCGAACTCGCCGCCCTCCTCCGCGACCGTCTCCGCGCGCTCACCTTCATCCAGGGCACGCAGGCGATCAACGCGGAAGGCGTGGGCGATGCGGACATCTTCGCGATGGCGTGCAAGGACGGCCTCATCGGCATCCAGGCGTTCTTCATCCGCGGCGGCCAGAACTGGGGCCATCGCAGCTTCTTCCCGCAGCACACCAACAATGTCCCCGAGGACGAGGTGCTGACCAGCTTCCTCGGCCAGTTCTACGAGGAAGTCCCGCCCCCCAAGCAGATCCTGCTCGACCGCGACCTTCCCGAGGGCGCGCTGCTCGTCGAGGCGCTGGGTGAGCGCGCCGGCTACAAGGTGGCGATCCAGGTTCCGCAGCGTGGCGATCGTCGCCGCCTGATGGACCAGGCCAAGCGCAACGCGATCGAGGCGATCGAGCGACGGCAGGCGGAGTCGACCACGCAGGCCAAGCTGCTGCGCGAAGTCGCCGACCTGTTCGACCTCGCTGAGCCGCCGCAGCGTATCGAGATCTACGACAACAGCCATATCCAGGGCACCGCCGCGACCGGCGCGATGGTCGTCGCGGGGCCCGAGGGCTTCCGCAAGGGCCAGTATCGAAAGTTCAACATCAAGAACAAGGATACCGCGCCGGGCGACGATTTCGCGATGATGCGCGAGGTCTTCACCCGGCGGTTCGCGCGCGCGCAGGCCGAGGATCCCGATCGCGATTCCGGCGAATGGCCCGATCTGGTGCTGATCGACGGCGGCAAGGGCCAGCTCAACACGGTCAAGGCCGCGCTCGAGGAGATCGGCGTCGAGGACGTGTGCCTCGTCGGGATCGCCAAGGGCCCGGAACACGGCCGCGATGGCCGCGAGGTGTTCCACATGCTCGACGGCCGCGAGTTCCAGCTGCCCGTCAACGCGCCGGTGCTCTTCTATCTCCAGCGCCTGCGCGACGAGGTCCACCGGTTCGCGATCGGCGTCCACCGCGACAAGCGCAGCAAGGCGATCGGCGCAAGCCCGCTCGACGAAGTTCCCGGCATCGGCCCGGCGCGGAAGAAGGCGCTGCTGATGCACTTCGGCACCGGCCGCGCGGTGCGCAATGCGAGCCTGCAGGATCTTCAACAGGCGCCCGGCGTGTCGGCCGGCGTCGCGCAACAGGTCTACGACTTCTACCATTCGCGGTGACCGGCGGTCGGTCGGCGATACGCGCGGCCTGCGATCGTAAGGAAAGGAAACCCAATCTTCATTATGCTCGGATAGAGATGGCGCAGTGACTACGCCCGTATTCCTGACCATCGACACCGAGTTCGCGTGGCGGCATCACGTCGCCGGGCTCGATTGCGACGCGATCTACGCACGGTCGCTAGAGCCGGCCGGCGTCGGGCTCGCCTACCAATTGGCCGAACTCGCACGGCACGATCTCAAGGCGTGTTTCTTCGTCGATCCGATGCCCGCCATCACCTTCGGCCTCGCCCCCATTCGTCGCATGATCGAGACGATCCTCGACGCGGGGCAGGAGGTCCAACTTCACCTTCACCCCAATTGGACGACCGCCAAGGCCGGCGACCGCGGCGCCGCGCACGACCGGTTCGCGTTGTTCGACTATAGCCTCGCCGAGCAGACCGACCTGCTCATGCGGGCCACCGAATTGCTGGTTGAAGCGGGGGCACCGCATCCGATCGCCTTCCGTGCCGGCAGCTATGCCGCCAACGACGACACGTTGACCGCGCTCGCGGCACTCGGGTTCAGCTACGACAGCAGCCACAACGGCTCGGAAGCGCCGGGGACGAGCCGCATCTCGTTGCCCGCACAGCAGATATCGCCGGTACGACGCGCCCAGGACAAGGGCCTGATCGAGGTTCCCGTCACCGTGATCGAGGACCGGCGCGACAAGATCCGGACCTTCCAGCTCTGCGCGCTGTCGGCTGGCGAGACCTATGACGCGCTGGAGCACGCCGCGGTGTCGGGGCATGCGGTGGTGACGATCGTCAGCCACGGTTTTGAACTGGCGAACCGGAGCGGCACGCGGCCCAATGCGGTCCATGTGCGGCGCTTCACGGCGTTGTGCGGGATGCTGTCGGAGATGCGCGAGGTGTTGCCGACGCATCATTTCGCGGATCGGCCGCCGCTCGCGCTCGACCGCGCGGATACGCCGCTCGCGCCCGATCAGTTGCGGACTCGCTGGCGGCAGGCCGAACAGCTCTGGTCGAACTGGGTCGAGGAACGGCCGCGGTCGCGCGGGCTGTAATGGCAGATGGTGCGGTTCGCCGCCTGCCGCTGAAGTTCCAGATCGGCGCCCGGACCCTGGCGACCATTCCCCGGCGATTGGTGCGCGTGTCGTTTTCGCTCGATGCCGTGCTTGCGGCGACGCCACCGATCCTGCCGCCGCTGCCCGGTGATGCCGACGGTTATCTGGTGACGTCGTTGCCCGCGACGATGCTCGCCGGTCTCGACCGCCACGGCCTGCTCGCGTTCGTTCGGCAGCGCTATGTGCGGTATCATGTCGATCTTGCGGCGGGCGAGGCGGCGTGGCTCGCCGGCCTGTCCGGTAGCGCGCGGTCGGGGATCAAGCGCAAGGCCAAGAAGCTCGCCGCGGCAAACGGCGGCGTGCTCGATATCCGGCGCTATCACGATGCGGCGGCGTTCGCGGATTTCCACCCGCTCGCTCGGGCAGTGTCCGCGACGACCTACCAGGAGAGACTGCTGGGATCGGGGCTGCCGGAGGATGCGGTTTCGGTGCGTCATCTCGAATCGCTCGCGGCGGAGGACGGGTTGCGCGCCTGGCTGGCGTTCATCGCCGGCATTCCGGTCGCGTATCTGTGCTGCACGGCCGACGGCGAGTCGTTGTGCTACACCTATGTCGGGCATGATCCTGCGCATAACGAGCTGTCGCCGGGCGCGGTCTTGCAGGTCGAGGCGATGCGCGATCTGTTCGCGGACGGGCGTTTCGCGCGGTTCGACTTCACCGAGGGGGAAGGGCAGCACAAGCGGCAATTCTCGACCGGGGGGACGGCGTGCGTCGACGTGCTGTTGCTGCAGCGGACGCCGGGCAATCGCGCGACGGTGGCGGCGTTGCGCGGGTTCGATAGCGCGATAGCCGCCGCCAAGCGCGCCGCGACCCATCCAACGCTGGTGAAGCTCACAAAGAAGATCCGCCGCTGATCTTCCCCCCTCCCTGGAAGGGAGGGGCTGGGGGTGGGTAGACCAGCTTGAGCCACCAGAGTTCCAATCCGCGGAACCCGACCCACCCCCAACCCCTCCCATACAGGGAGGGGGGAGAAGGCACTTTTACCCTCTTCCTTCGGAGGGAGAGGCGTATAGCCCCCCCATGCACCTCCGCGCAGCCGCCATCGTCGTCGCCGTCCGCCAGCATGGCGAGCATGGCGCAATCGTGCGGGCGCTGACCCGGAACGACGGCGTCCAGCCCGGCTATGTCCGCGGCGGCCGGTCGCGAGCCATGCGGCCGGTGTTGCTCCAGGCGAACGTCATCCAGGGCGAGTGGCGCGCGCGGACCGGCGAGCAGCTCGCCTCGCTCACCGCCGAACTGGTCCACAGCCGCGCGCAGATGCACGGCGAGCCGCTCGCGGCCGGTGCGCTCGAATGGGCGACCGCGCTGACCGCCGCCGCGCTGCCGGAGGCGCAGCCCTATCCGCAGATCCACGACGCGCTGGAGGGGGTGCTCGGCGCGATCGAGGCGGCACCGTCGGCGCGCGGCTGGGCGGCGGCGCTGGTGCGGTACGAATTGCTGGTACTCGCCGAACTCGGCTTCGGGCTCGATCTCGACCGCTGCGTCGCGAGCGGCACCGAGGAGGATCTCGGCTTCGTCAGCCCCAGGAGCGGCGCGGCGGTCTCGCGCGGGGCGGCGTTCGGCTATGAGGCCAAGCTGCTGCGATTGCCGCCCTTCCTCCTCACCGGCGGGGAGGCTGCATGGTCCGACATCTTCGACGGGCTGCGACTGACCGGCCATTTCCTCGCCCGCGACATCCTCGTCGACCGTCGCGCCGACCCGTTGGCGGCGCGCGACCGGCTGGTCGATCGCCTCAAAAGGGCGGTTGCGTGAGCGCGCACCGCCCGGCAAGGGGCCGCGCAGGAGGAACGCACATGCCCTTGATCGCGATACTGGCCGGCGACGGCATCGGACCCGAAGTCACCGCGGAAGCGCGCCGGGTGCTCGACACGCTCGGCCTCGACCTCACCTATGAAGAGGGTCTGGTCGGCGGCGCCGCGTACAAGGCCGCGGGCCATCCGCTGCCGCCCGAGACGCTCGACCTAGCCCGCCGCGCGGATGCGATCCTGTTTGGTGCGGTCGGCGATCCCGATTGCGATGCGCTCGAACGCCAGTTCCGCCCCGAGCAAGCCATTCTCGGCCTGCGCAAGGACCTCGGCCTGTTCGCCAACCTGCGTCCCGCCAAGCTGTTCGCGGGCCTAGAGGACGCGTCCGCGCTCCGTCCCGAGATCGCCCGGTCGATCGACATGGTCATCGTCCGCGAACTGACCGGCGACGTGTATTTCGGCGCGAAGGGCATCCGCACCACCGCCGACGGCGTGCGCGAAGGCCATGACGAGATGCGCTACGACGAAGCCGAGATCGCGCGCATCGCCCGCGTCGGCTTCGAAACCGCGCGCACGCGCAAGGGCAAGCTGCTGTCGGTCGACAAGGCCAACGTGCTGGAAACCTCGCAGCTGTGGCGCGACGTCGTGATCGAGGTTTCGGCGGACTATCCCGACGTCGAACTCAGCCACATGTACGTCGACAACGCGGCGATGCAGATGGTGCGCAACCCTGGCCAGTTCGACGTGATCGTCACCGGCAATCTGTTCGGCGACATCCTCTCCGACGAGGCGTCGATGTGCGCAGGCTCGATCGGCATGCTCCCGTCCGCCGCGCTCAACGGCTCGAACAAGGGCATGTACGAGCCGATCCACGGCAGCGCGCCCGACATCGCCGGGCAGGGCAAGGCCAATCCCTGCGCCGCGATCCTGTCCGCGGCGATGATGCTGCGCCATTCGCTCGGCCTGCCCGACGCCGCCGACCGGATCGAGGCAGCGGTCGCAGCCGCGATCCTGGGCGGCGCGCGCACGCCCGATCTCGGCGGCACGCTGTCGACCCGCGGCATGGGCGACGCCATTCTCGCCGAACTCGGCTGAGCTTGTGATCGCCGACCTTCTCGAACTCGCGGTCGTCATCCCAACATTCAACGAGAAGGCCAATGTCCCGACGCTGATCGCCAAGCTCGACCAGGCGCTGGCCGGGCGCAACTGGGAGGCGATCTTCGTCGACGACGACAGTCCCGACGGCACCGCCGACGCCGCGCGCGCGATCGCCCGGCTAGACAAGCGGGTGCGGGTGATCCAGCGGATCGGCCGGCGCGGGCTGTCGTCGGCGTGCATCGAGGGGATGTGCGCGACCGCCGCACCGGTCGTCGCGGTGATCGACGGCGATCTCCAGCACGACGAGACGTTGCTGCCGGCGATGCTCGATCTGTTGAATAACGAAGAGACCGACGTGGTGATCGGCTCGCGCTTCGTCAGCGGCGGCTGCACCGGCGAGTGGGACAGCGACCGCGTCGCCAAGTCGGCGCTCGCCACCAGGATGTCGCGCCGCGTCCTGAAATGCGATCTCAACGATCCGATGAGCGGCTTCTTCATGATCCGCACCGACATCGTCCGCCGCCTTGCTCCCTCGCTGTCGGCGATCGGGTTCAAGATCCTGCTCGACCTGCTCACCGCCAGCCCGCAGGCGCTGCGTTTCGTCGAAATCCCCTACACCTTCCGCTGCCGCACCGAGGGCGAGAGCAAGCTCGATCACGTCGTCGCGATGGAATATCTGATCGCGATCTACGACCGGATGTTCGGGCGCGTCGTGCCGGTGCGGTTCGCGATGTTCTCGGCGATCGGCGTGCTCGGCGTCGGCATCCACATGGCGGTGCTGACTGCGCTGTTCGTCGGCTTCGGAGCGAATTTCGTCGTGGGCGAGATCGTCGCGACGCTCGCCGCGCTCACCTTCAACTTCTTCCTCAACAACGCGCTGACCTATCGCGACCGGCGCCTGAAGGGCTGGCGGCAACTGGTCGACGGCTGGATGTCGTTCGCGGTGATCTGCTCGGTCGGCGCGGTCGCCAATGTCGGCATCGCCGCGTTCCTCTACGAGATGCGTGATGGCGCCTGGGCGGCGTCGGCGCTGAGCGGCGTGCTGGTCGGCGCGGTGTGGAACTACGCGCTGTCCTCGAAATTCACCTGGGGGCGGTACTAGGCGAACCCTGATCCTCCCCCGCAAGGGGGAGGTGGCACCGAAGGTGACGGAGGGGGAGGACACGGCACAGAGGTTATCCCTTACCTCCCCCTCCGTCTGGCGAAGTGCCAGCCACCTCCCCCTGGCGGGGGAGGATCGAAACGCTCGGACCGCCCTCACACACCCGCAAGGCGTGTCCCCCGGGCTTGTCATCCCGGCTCCCCCCCGGCAAAGCGTCGCGCATGAAGCGCAAGACCGGCCAGGATCGTTCGATCACCCAGAATTGGCGTCCCGCGACGCGCGCCATCCGCGGCGGCACCGCCCGCAGCGAATATGGCGAGACGTCGGAGGCGTTGTTCCTCACCTCGGGCTATTGCTACGACAAGGCGGGCGACGCCGCGGCGCGCTTTGCCGGCGAGCAGGAGGGGATGACCTATTCCCGCCTCCAGAACCCGACCGTCCAGATGCTCGAAGAGCGGATCGCGTTGCTGGAGGGCGCCGAGGCGTGTCGGACGATGGCGACCGGTATGGCGGCGATGACCGCGGCGTTGCTCTGCCAGCTCCAGACCGGCGATCACCTCGTCGGCGGCCGCGCGGCGTTCGGCTCGTGCCGCTGGCTCACCGATACGCTGCTGCCCAAGTTCGGCATCGCGACGACGATCGTCGATGCGCGCGATCCGCAGGCGTTCCTCGATGCGGTCCGCCCCGAGACCAAGGTGTTCTTCTTCGAGACGCCCGCCAACCCGACGATGGACATCGCCGACCTGACCGCGATCTGCGACATCGCGCGCGAACGCGGCATCACGACGGTGGTCGACAACGCGTTCGCGACGCCCGCCTTGCAGCGGCCGATGGAATTCGGCGCGGACGTCACCGCGTACAGCGCGACCAAGATGATGGACGGGCAGGGCCGCGTGCTCGCCGGCGCCGTTTGCGGTACCGAGGATTTCATCACCAACACGCTGCTGCCGTTCACGCGCAACACTGGCCCGACGCTGTCGCCGTTCAACGCGTGGGTGGTGCTCAAGGGCCTCGAGACGCTCGATCTGCGCATCCACCGCCAGTCCGAGAACGCGATGAAGGTCGGGCAATTCCTCGAAGGCCGCGTTCCCCGCGTGCTGCACCCGTTCCTGCCGAGCCATCCGCAGCATGAACTGGCAAAGCGCCAGATGGATGCCTGCGGCCCGATCTTCGCGTTCGAGGTCGAGGGTCGCGAACAGGCATACGCCCTGCTCGACGCACTGGAGTTGGTCGACATCTCGAACAACATCGGCGACTCGCGTTCGCTGATGACGCATCCGGCATCGACCACGCACGCCAGCGTCTCCCCCGACAAGCAGATCGAGATGGGCGTGACCGAGGGATTGCTGCGGATCAACGTCGGGCTGGAGGATGCGCAGGACGTGATCGACGACCTCGACCAGGCACTCAGGCAGGCTGGCCTATGAAAGCGCTGTTCCCCAACGCGGCGACGACCGATGGGGTGACGGTGCGCGTCTCGGTCAGCTACCTCCCCGAACAGTCCGAACCCGAGCGCGGCCGCTGGTTCTGGGCCTATCACATCCGCCTCGAGAACGAGGGCGCGGACACCGTCCAGTTGCTCACCCGCCACTGGGTCATCACCGACGGCCGCGGCGCGCGCCACTCGGTCGAGGGCGAGGGCGTGGTCGGCGAACAGCCGGTGATCGAACCCGGCGCGAGCTTCGACTATGTCTCGGGCTGCCCGCTGGCGACGCCGTCGGGCGCGATGCACGGCAATTACCGCATGGTCCGCGAGGACGGCGCGATCTTCGACGTCGAGATCCCCCGCTTCTCGCTGTTCGCACCCGCGGTGCTGCATTGATGCGCGAACACCACATTCACCGTCATCCCAGCGAAAGCTGGGATATTCATGGGGCGGGCGCGACGATCGCCAACGGGGATACCCCAGCTTTCGCTGGGGTGACGAATTTTGGCCGGTTCCTGGCCGCTCAGGGGCATGTCCAATGAAGCGCACGCATCTTCCGCTCAACGGCCTGCGCGTGCTCGATGCGGCGGCGCGGCATCTGTCGTTTACGCGGGCTGCCGACGAACTCGCGGTGACGCCGGCGGCGGTCGGGCAGCAAATCCGCGCGCTGGAGGATACGCTTGGCGTCGTCCTCTTTCGGCGTACAACACGCGGGCTTGAGCTAACGCCAGAGGCCGAGGCCGGCCTTGGCGCGCTCCGCGGCGGGTTCCTCCAGTTCGAGGAAGCCGTGCGGGCGATGCAGGCGGGGCAGTCGTCCAAATCCCTGACGATCGCCGCGCCGCGCGACCTGACCGAGAAGTGGCTGATGCCGCGGCTCGCGCAGATCGCCGAAGCCGATCCCGAACTCCGGTTCGTGCTGATCACCGCCGACGAGAATGTCGACTTCACCGAAGCCAATCTCGATCTCGCGATCCGTTGGGGCGATGGCCCGGGCGAGCATGAGGGCGAGGCGCTCGAATCCGAGGGCATGGTGACGATCGCCAAGCCCGGCACGGATAGCGACTCGGTGATCGCGTGGTCGGGGGAGGACGGCGTCGCGTTGGTGCGCGTTACTGACGCCGGACTCGCGATCGATGCCGCGGCGGCTGGTCTCGGCCGCGCGACGGTGCCCGAATTGCTCGCCCGCCGCGATCTCGCGCAGGCCCGCGTGCGGCTGATCGGCAAGTCGCAGCCGTCGAGGGGCGGGTATTGGCTGGTCGCGCCCCTCCCGCAGTGGCGCCAGAAGAAAGTCCGCGCGCTCGTGGATGCCCTGACCGCGTGAGGCAACCCGGACGCAGACCGCGGCGGGCCGGCGTATCGCCGGTGCTGAAGACGCGACGGCTGCGGTTGCGGCCGCTCGTCGAGGGCGATGCGCCTGCCTTGCACCCGATGCTCGCCGATGCGGAACTGATGGCCTATTCCGCCGATGGTCCGCTTGGCAGCGTCGATGACGTCCGAATTTATCTCGCCGAGGAGGCCGCGCCCGGCAATCAGCGCACCTGGGCGATCACGCGCACCGGCGACGACCGTGCGATCGGCTGGGTCTCGGGGAGCGAGGCCGATGGGGCCGGGGTGACCGAGATCGGTTTCATTCTGGCGCGCGAGGCGTGGGGACGGGGGATCGCGCGCGAGGCGGTCTCGGCGGTGATCGATCGCCTGTTCGCGGAAGGCCGCAAACGCGTGTTCGCCGACGCGGATACCGAGAACACCGCGTCGATCCTGTTGCTGGAGCGGTTGGGTTTCCGCCGCGAGCGCCTGCTCCGCGACGAATGGGAAACCCATCTGGGGTTGCGCGACAGCCTGATCTACGGCCTCTGCGCGGATAGCTGGCAGGCGGCCGGGCGGGCCTGAGCCGGGTTCTGGCCGTATCGATAGGCACCACCCCGCATATGCACCACCCCGCATAGGCTCCACCCCGGCGAAGGCCGGGGCCCAATTGGAAAGGTGGGTATAACGGAGCGATATCCCCCGTTAGCGGCGTTTCCCAATTGGGCCCCGGCCTTCGCCGGGGTGGTGGTTCTAACTGACCTCTGAGTCTACCGCGCCGCCAGCAACGCCAGCGCCCGCCCCATCAATCCCGCGAACCGCACCTCGTTCACCGCGTCATCCGCCCGGTGCCAGTTCCCGGTCGCCGCATACCAGCGCCCGTCCTTCGCCTGCACGAGGTAGTTCAAGCTCAATACCCCAGGCTCGCCGCCGCCCTTGAAGCCGACATACCCAAACCGCTTGGCGATCGCCGGATCGACCCCCGCATTGACCGCCAGCACCGCCCGGGTCGTAGCATCCGCGCCGCGCAACCGATCCAGCAGGCCCGCCATCGCCGAGGGACTCGCAAACCACTCGACGCTGTCGATCGCCACCGGCTTGCCCGCGAACACGGTCGGATCCAGCTTGGCCGTCGCGATCTTCACCGCATTGTCGACCAGCAACGCCCGCCGCTCGTCCACCGAGCCCGCGATCCACGCCTTCATCAAGGCCGGGTCGCCCTTCAGCGCGAACATCTCGCGCGTCGTCATGACCGGCACGCTGCCGCCCGCCGCTTCCGCCATCGCATCGACCTTCGCGCGGCCCAGCGTCGTCAGCAGCGTATCCGTCGCGGTGTTGTCGCTGATCGAGATCATCATCGTCGCCAGCGTCTGCACCGTCACCGGCGATCCCGCGGGCCAGGTCTGCAACACGCCGGAGGGGAGGGACGGCGCCCCGACCTTGACGACGTCCGCCCAATGCCGCTCGTCCGCCGCCACCTGTCGCGCCAGCTCGGCCAGCACCCACAGCTTGAACGCCGACCCGAGCGGCGACGCGACATCGGCACGGTATTCGAGGATCGGTTCGGGCTTGCCGTTGCCAAGCGCATAAAGCCCGAAACCGCTGGCCCCAGGCAGCGCGCGAAACTCGGCTTCGAGCTTGGCCAGGCTGTCGTCACGCGGGGCCGTGCCGGTAATCAGCAATCCGGTCGCGGCATGCGGCGGGGCGGGATCGATCACGAGGCGGACACTGGCCGTACCCCGCGCGTACCCGACCGTCAGATCCGCCGACCATGCCGAGGTCGCGGTAAACATCTCGATCTTCTGCGGGGGCCCGAGCGTCGCCTTCAGCTTCTCGGCGATCGTCGCGAACTGCGCTTTCGGCACCTTCTCGCGGAAGCTAGCAGCGAAATAGGCGTCATACGCGCCGCGCCCATCGAGGATCGCGATCAGCGAGTCCGCCTTCGCCCGCAACGCCGGGTCGGCCACATTCTGCGCCGAGGCCCCCACCGGCAGTAACGCCATCAGTACCGCCACCAGCCAGAGTGCGAGCCCACGCATCAGTTCTTCAGCTTCCAACCCGTCTTCAGCAGACGATAGCATAGCACGGCCAGCACCAGATCGATCACCAGGATCACGATCCCGCCGATCATTACCGGCGAATCGGCGATCCCAAGGAAGCCGTAGCGAAAACCCGAGATGACATAGAAGAACGGGTTCGCATGGCTGAATGCGCGGAACGCCGGCGCCAGCTTGTCGACCGAATAAAACGTTCCCGACAACAGCGACAACGGCGCGATCACGAAGTTGGTGACGGCGGCCGCATGATCGAACTTGTCCGCCCAGATCGACGTCAGCACGCCCAGCAGCGCGAGGAACACCGCGCCCAGCAACCCGAACCAGATGATGGCGAGCGGTGCATGCGGCGTCACGTGCACGCCCGGATACAGTGCCATCGCCGCCCAGACGACGATCCCGACGATCACCGCGCGGGTGATCGCACCGCCGACCAGCCCGGCCAGCAATTCACCGGTCGAGAGCGGCGGCTGGAGGTAGTCGACGATCGTCCCCTGCATCTTGCCGGCGAGCAGCGAGAAGCTCGCATTGGCGAACGCGGGGCCCATCATCCCCTGCGCGATGATCAGTCCCGGCGCGATGAAATCGGCGAACGCGACGATCTGTCCGTCGACCGGCACCGGGCTTTTCGCCCCCGTCGCGATCGTGAACACGATCAGAAACAGCAGGGTGGTTATGGCCGGCGCCCACACCGTCTGAAGCTGCACCTTGAAGAACCGGCGCACCTCCTTGATATAGAGGGTTCGCAGTCCCTCCCAGTTCACGCTCTTTATGACGGGAATGCCGGGGGCGGATCGCACCGCCGAATGGATTTCACCGATTGGGGGCTGGCTGCTCATACGGGTTGCGGGTAATCGCTGCCGCTGCCGCCCGCAACCCGGCTGACGAAGACTAAGGAACGAACATGTCCTGGACCGACGAGCGCATCCAGACGCTCAAGACGATGTGGGAGGCCGGCCAGACCGCCAGCCAGATCGCCGAAGCCCTGGGTGGCGTCAGCCGCAACGCCGTGATCGGCAAGGCGCACCGCCTCGAATTGCAGGCGCGCCCGTCGCCGGTGAAGCCGAACGATCCCGAGGCGAAGGCGGCGGCTGCGGCGGAGGCGTCGGCATCGGTCGCGACTGCGGCTCCCGAGCCGGTCGAAGTCGAAGCACCCAAGCCCGCGCCCGTCGCGCCGCCCGTTGCCGCTGCGCCCAAGCCCGCCGCACCGGTCGTGGCCGACCCGGTCGTCGACGAGCCCGAGGACGACGAGGACGAGGACGAAGACGAGGTCGCTCCGGTTGCCGCGCCCGTCCGTGCGCCGCAGCCGATCCTGCGCTCGGTCGGTCCGGGCGGGTTCCTTCGCCAGGCTCCCGGCGAACAGCAGCCCCCGAGCACGCCCGCGCCACCGCGTCGTTTGGTGCCCGCCAAGCCGTCGCCTGAAATGGCGAACAAGACGAGCTTGCTCGAGCTGAACGACCGCATCTGCAAATGGCCGCTCGGCCATCCCGGCGAGCCCGACTTCCACTTCTGCGGCAAGGCGGTGAACCCAGGGTTCCCATATTGCGTCGATCATTGTGGCCACGCGTACCAGGCACAGCTGCCCCGCCGCGATCGCCGTCCGACCCCGCCGCTGCCGTTCGGCGGCCCGCGGCCGAGGTGAGGCGAAGGGCGGCCTGCGCCAAGCTGGCGCAGGACTCGCCCAAGCCCGGCCGGCGCGGCTAGCCGCGGCCGACGACATGGGCTTTGCCCATGGCTAGCGTGATAAAAAAAGGCCGCTTCCTCAGGTGAGGAAGCGGCCTTTTTCAAAACTGCTACCACTTCGACTTCAAGAGGTACCACCCCGGCGAAGGCCGGGGCCCAATTGGGAAGGTCCTGGTTACCGAGCGCTCCGTCCGTTTAGCAACGTTCCCCAGTTGGGCCCCGGCCTCCGCCGGGGTGGTCCGTGTGTTTGCCGGCGAACATCTTTGCCTTGTTCTCCCGCGAAGGCGGGAGCCCAGTCTGGATCCCCGCCTTCGCGGGGAAACAAACTTTCGGCGGGCAACGTACTCAGCGCCGGACCATGCTTAGTCGAAGTACGCTGATAAGTCGGCTGCGTCCCCGCAACGCGCTCCCGTCATCCTGACGAAAGTCAGGACCCAGGATACCGAGCGGCAACGTATTTGGCTCCGCGTCCTGACTTTCGTCAGGATGACGGATTGGGGGGATCATTCCTCGGCGCACCGAGCGCGCAAAAGAAGAAGGCCGCTCCCTCGTCTGAGGAAGCGGCCTTTTCATATCACGCTAGCCATGGGCAAAGCCCATGTCGTCGGCCGCGGCTAGCCGCGCCGGCCGGGCTTGGGCGAGTCCTGCGCCAGCTTGGCGCAGGCCGCCCTTCGCCTCGCCTCAGAACCTGAACGCAGCCGTCGCACGCAGGCTGTGCCAGCGGAAATCGTCGAAGCTGCGACGGAAGTCGGTGCCCGATGCGTTGCCGCGCGTGAAGGGGCCGCCGGTCGGGCCGCCCGATGCGCGGACGCGGTAGTCGGTGTCCTGATACTGGTGGTACTGATATTCCAGACCGACCGAGAAGTTGCGACCCAGCTTCTGCTCGATGCCGCCGCCACCGACGATGCCCCATTCCTTGCTGCCACCGTTGGTGGTGAAGGTGTTGGCGGTGTTGCCGGTCGTGAAGCTGTTGTCGATGTTGGCATAGCCGACGCCAAACGTGCCGTAGAACAGCGTCGTGTTCGCCGCATAGCCCAGGCGACCGCGTGCCGATGCTTCCCACTTCAGGTCGCGCGTCATCGTGTAGAAGGCAGGCGTGGTGCTGAACGCCGAGACGCTGTCGCTGATCTCGTTCTTGCCGAACTCGCCGACCACGCCGACGACGATGTTGCCGCGCTGGTAATCCGCGCCGACCCGTGCCGAATAGCCGATGCCGTCCTTGTCGCTGCGGCAGCCACGGCCACCGACGGCAGGCGCGGTGTTGCTGGTAGCGCGGCCGTTGCAGAAGCCCGGCGAGAACGCGTTGGCGACGGTCGCAGTCGAGATGGTGTCGCCGAAGACGCCATCCAGATTGCGATCGAATGCGATCGACTCGCCATTGTCGTTCGGCTGCACGTCATAGCCGAACGAGCCGCCGACATAGAGGCCGCTGAACGGCGCGTCGTCGGTCATGTCCTGTGCGGCGGCAGGCGCTGCGAACCCCAAAGCGGCAACGCCTGCGAGCGCCACCATCATCGTCTTGGTCATATTCACTCCCGAAAATCTTCATGACAGGTTTTTCATAAACGGCCGATCGCGGAAAATTATGCAGCAAGCATAACAATCTGCGTCAATGTGTCTTTGCGGCAACAGGGAGAACAAACGGAGCCTGTGGCTTTGTCCGACGCGTCCGGCTACGCTCGCGCCATGGCTGAAGATCTGTTCGCGTCTCCGGGCGCACCCGGCGCCGGCAAACCCGCCGCCAATACCTATGACGCCTCCTCGATCGAGGTGCTCGAAGGCCTCGAACCCGTCCGTCGCCGCCCCGGCATGTATGTCGGCGGTACCGACGAACGCGCGTTGCACCACCTCGCCGCCGAAGTGCTCGACAATGCGATGGACGAGGCGGTCGCCGGCCACGCGACGCGGATCGAAGTCACCTTGGAGGCGAACAACCGCTTGACGATCGTCGACAATGGCCGCGGCATCCCGGTCGATCCGCATCCGAAGTTTCCCGACAAGTCCGCGCTGGAGGTGATCCTCTCGACGCTCCACTCGGGCGGCAAGTTCGCGGGCAAGGCGTACGCCACCTCGGGCGGCCTGCACGGCGTCGGCATCAGCGTCGTCAACGCGCTGTCGTCGGACACCGTCGTCGAGGTCGCGCGCGATCGGCAGCTCTACCGCCAGCGCTTCGCCAAGGGGCAGACGCTAGGCCCGATCGAGCATCTCGGCCCGACCCCCAACCGGCGCGGCACCAGCGTCGCGTTCACGCCCGATACCGAGATCTTCGGCAGCGAACTCAACTTCAAGCCGCAACGCCTCTACAAGCTCGTCCGCTCCAAGGCGTACCTCTTCGCCGGCGTCGAGATCCGCTGGCACTGCGCACCCGAGCTGATCGGTGACGACACGCCTGCGCAGGCCGTGTTCCAGTTCCCCGGCGGCCTCGCCGATCACCTGCGAGACCAGATCGCCGGCCGCGAATGCGCGACGTCCGATTTCTTCTCCGGCTCCCAGGATTTCCCGAGCGCGAACGGCGAAACCCAGGGCCGCGTCGAATGGGCGGTCGCGTGGCCGCTGTGGAGCGACGGCTCGTACAGCTGGTATTGCAACACCATCCCGACCCCTGACGGCGGCACGCACGAACAGGGCCTCCGCCAGGCGCTCGTCCGGGGCCTGCGCGCGTTCGGCGATCTCGTCGGCAACAAGAAGACCAAGGATATCAGCGCGGACGACGTGATGGTCGGCAGCGAGCTGATGCTGTCGGTCTTCATCCGCGAACCGCAATTCCAGAGCCAGACCAAGGATCGCCTCACCAGCCCCGAAGCCGCCGGCCTCGTCGAAAAGGCGGTCCGCGATCATTTCGATCATTTCCTCAGCCACAATATGGAGCGCGGCAAGGCGCTGCTGAATTACGTGCTGGAGCGGATGGACGAACGCCTGCGCCGCAAGCAGGAGCGCGACGTCAAGCGCAAGACGGCGACCTCCGCGCGTAAACTCCGCCTGCCCGGCAAGCTCACCGACTGCTCGGCGAACTCGCCCGAAGGCACCGAATTGTTCATCGTCGAGGGCGATTCGGCAGGTGGTTCGGCCAAGCAGGCTCGCGACCGCAAGACGCAGGCGATCCTCCCGATCCGCGGCAAGATCCTCAACGTCGCATCCGCCACCAGCGCGAAGATCTTCGCCAACCAGGAAATCGCCGACCTGACGCTGGCGCTAGGCTGCGGCACCCGGAAGGACTGTACCCCGGATACGCTCCGCTACGAACGCATCGTCATTATGACCGACGCCGACGTGGATGGGGCCCACATCGCCACGCTTCTGATGACGTTCTTCTTCCAGGAGATGCCGGAGCTGGTCCGCCGCGGGCACCTCTACCTCGCGCAACCGCCGCTCTACCGCCTGACCGTCGGCACCAAGAGCGTCTATGCCCGCGACGACGCGCACCGCGCCGAGCTCGAACGCACGGTCTTCAAGGGCAAGAAGGTCGATGTCGGTCGCTTCAAGGGCCTCGGCGAGATGAACCCGAGCCAGCTCCGCGAAACCACGATGGACCCCGCCACCCGCGGCATGCTCCGCATCACGCTCCCCCAGGAATACGAAGAGCGCGCGCAGGTAAAGGACCTCGTCGACCGCCTGATGGGCAACAACCCCGCGCACAGGTTTGCCTTCATCCAAGAAAACGCCGGTCGCATGGACGAGGAAGCGATCGACGCCTAACGCAAATCGTATTGACAATTTGAGCCGGGGGGCTAGATGGAGATCGCGTTCGATCCAGAGAAAGACGCAGCGAACATCGCCAAGCACGGCCTGTCGCTCGCCGATTTCAAAGGGTTCGAAAGCGAGCCGCAACTGCGGCTGGACGATAGATACGATTATGCCGAGATCCGGTATCGCGCATATGGCCGGATCGCTGGGGGAGACTTCTGCGTGGTTTTCACGATGCGAGCGGCGACCATGCGAGTGATCAGTTTTCGACGAGCGCACGATAAGGAGATGCGGCGCTATGAGTAAAACTCCCCCACCAGCCGATTTCGACGAGAACCCCGAATGGACGGAAGAGGATTTTGCGCGCGCCCGGCCAGCGTCCGAAATGCTGCCGCCCGAGGTCGCCGCGCTGCTGGTCCGTCGCCGCGGGCCGCAAGCCGCGCCCATCAAGAAGGCTGTGACCCTGCGCCTCGACCCCGACGTGCTCGACAAGTTTCGCGCGACCGGTCCCGGCTGGCAATCGCGAATGAACGAAGCGTTGCGGCAAGCTAAAGTCGGACACGATAGCGACGCCCGTCGAGGTTGACGCGTCTCCCCCTGCGTCCGTATTAGGCATTCCGGGCGGCCAGTGGGTCGCCCTTCTCGTTTCGGAAAGGAAGCGCTTGTGACCATCACCCCGCTCATGCCCGTCTACCCGCGGTGTGGCGTGCGTCCGGTCCGAGGCGAGGGCGCGTACCTCTATGGTGAGGACGGCCAGCAATATCTCGATTTCGCCAGCGGCATCGCAGTCAACGCGCTCGGCCACGGCCATCCGCATCTGACCAAGGCGATCGCCGAGCAGGCCGCGACGCTGATGCATGTGTCGAACCTGTACGGATCGCCGCAGGGCGAGCATCTCGCGCAGCGCTTGGTCGACAACACGTTCGCGGACACCGTGTTCTTCACCAATTCGGGTGCGGAAGCGGTCGAGTGCGCGATCAAGACCGCGCGGCGCTATCATTTCGCCAATGGCAATCCGCAGCGCCACACGCTCATCACCTTCGACACCGCGTTCCACGGACGCACGCTCGGCACGATCTCGGCGACCAACCAGGCCAAGATGCGCGACGGTTTCGAGCCGCTGTTGCCGGGGTTCGCTTATGCCAACTTCAACGATCTCGAAGGCGCGCTCGCGCTGATCGACGACAACACGGCGGGCTTCCTGGTCGAGCCGATCCAGGGCGAAGGCGGCATCCGGCAGGCGAGCCACGAGTTCCTCACCGGCCTGCGGAAAGTGTGCGACGAGCACGGCCTGTTGCTGGTGCTCGACGAGGTCCAGTGCGGCTATGGGCGCACCGGCAAGTTCTTCGCGCACGAACTGTACGGCATCACGCCGGACATCATGGCGGTCGCCAAGGGCATCGGCGGCGGCTTCCCGCTGGGCGCTTGCCTCGCGACCGAGGAGGCGGCCAAGGGCATGGTCGCCGGCACGCACGGCTCCACCTATGGCGGTAACCCGCTCGGGATGGCAGCGGGCGAGGCGGTGCTCGACGTGATGCTGGAGGACGGTTTCCTCGACAACGTCACGGCGATGGGCGACCGGTTGCGGCAGGGGCTCGAGCAGATGATCCCCAACCACGATCACCTGTTCGACAGCGTCCGCGGCACCGGGCTGATGCTCGGGCTGAAGCTCAAGAGCGACAGCCGCGCGTTCGTCGCGTTCGCGCGCGATCATCACAATCTGCTGCTGGTATCGGCGGGCGAGAACGTCATCCGCATCCTGCCGCCGCTGGTGATCGACGAGAGCCACATCGCCGAGTGCATCGACAAGCTGTCGACCGCCGCACGGGTATACGTGCCCGCCGCCGACGATTGAACTGATCCTCCCCGGAACGGGGAGGGGGACCATGCGAAGCATGGTGGAGGGGGATCGCCCCGAAGTGTTGCGTTCGTGGAGGTCCCCCTCCACCATTCGCTAATGCGAACGGTCCCCCTCCCCGTGCCGGGGAGGATATTATGACCCGCCATTTCCTGAATCTCACCGACGTCGGCGCCGACGGCATCGCCGCGATGCTCGCCGACGCGCTCGACCGCAAGGCGGCCCGCGCCGGCTTCCCCAAGGGCCGCGCCGACGCCGATGCGCCGCTCGCCGGTCACACGCTGGCGATGGTGTTCGAAAAGAACTCGACCCGCACGCGCTTTTCGTTCGACATGGCGATCCGCCAGCTCGGCGGCACCTCGATCGTGTCCGACGCCGGCTCGATGCAACTCGGGCGCGGCGAGTCGGTCGCCGACACCGCGCGCATCCTGTCGGGCTATGTCGACGCGATCATGATCCGCACCGACGATCACGCCAAGATCGAGGAGATGGCGCATTACGCTTCGGTCCCGGTCATCAACGGCCTGACCGACGCCTCGCACCCGTGCCAGATCATGGCCGACCTGCTGACGATCATCGAGAGCGGCAAGTCGCTCCCCGGCCTGAAGGTCGCGTGGCTCGGCGACGGCAACAACGTGCTCGCGTCGATCGTCGAAGCGGCCGGGCTGATGCAGTTTGACGTCGTCGCAGCCTGCCCGCAGGGGTATATGCCGACCGACGCCGATGTGGCGCTGGGCAAGGGCCGGGCGCGTATCGTGTCGACGCCGCGCGAGGCGGTCGAGGGGGCGGACATCGTCGTCACCGACACCTGGATCTCGATGGGGCAGGCGCATGCCGAGACCAAGCTCGCCGCGCTGACGCCGTATCAGGTCGACGCCGCGCTGATGGCGCTGGCCAAGCCCGATGCGAAGTTCCTCCACTGCCTCCCCGCGCACCGCGGCGAGGAGGTGACGCCCGAGGTGATCGACGGCCCGCAGTCGCTGATCTGGCAGGAGGCCGAGAACCGCCTCCACGCGCAGAAGTCGGTGTTGCGCTGGTGCTTCGGCCAGATCGGTTGAGGGAGCGGAGGTAATACGCCGTTTACGCCACCCCGCCCCTCGTCCGTCATCCCAGCGAAAGCTGGGATCTTCCGGTTCGAGCCGCGACGCCCGCCAACGGGGATACCCCAGCTTCCGCTGGGGTGACGGACATGGGCGGGCGACGGATGGGGGGATCGGGTTGACCCGCCGCCCTCGCTCCCCATCTTCTCAGCGATGAACGACCCCAACATGACCGATCTCGACCGCGCGCTGGCCTTCGCGATCCCCGCGCGGAGTGCCCGCGGCCGGATCGTCCGGCTCGGCACCGCGCTCGACGAAGTGCTCGCCGCCCACGCTTATCCGCCCGCGATCGAGAAGCTGCTCGCCGAGGCGCTCACGCTCGCCGCGCTGATCGGCTCGACCCTGAAGGACGCCAGCGGCCAGCTGACGATGCAGACGCGCACCGACAACGGTGTCGTCCAGCTGCTCGTCTGCGATTACCGCGGCGGCGAGGTCCGCGGCTATATCGAGTACGATGCCGACAAGCTTGCCGAAGCCCCCGCCGAACCCTCGCTGTTCGCGCTGTTCGGCGCTGGCTACCTCGCGATCACGTTCGACATGGCGAGCAGCAACGAGCGCTATCAGGGTATCGTCCCGCTCGACGGTGACACGCTGTCGCAGGCCGCGCAGAGCTATTTCACCCAGTCCGAGCAGATCCCGACGATGATCCGCACCGGCATGGCGAAGGGCCCGGACGGGCGTTGCGTCGCGGGCGGGTTGTTTCTCCAGCATCTCCCAGAGGGCGAGGATGGCCGCGAACGGTTGCACACCAAGCTCGACCATCCCGAATGGGAGCATGTCGCCACGCTCGGCAATACGATGGGTGCGGACGAACTGACCGACGCGACCTTGCCGCTGGAGACCTTGGTGTGGCGGCTGTTCAACGAGGAGGAGGACGTCCGCATCCTCGCGGATATCCCGATCACTCGCGGGTGCCGCTGCGATCCGGCGTATATCAAGGGCGTGATCTCGAAATTCCCGATCGAGGAACGGCGCTCGATGGCGGACGAAACCGGCTTGATCGTCGTCGACTGTGCGTTCTGCGCGAAGAAATTCCCGGTGCCGGTGGAAGGTTAAAACCCTCGCCCCTCCGGGGAGAGGGAGGGGCCCGCGCACACTTGTGCGTGGGAGGGTGAGGGGAGTTAGGCTCGGGACGCTAATGCCAACCACCCCTCACCCTTCCGCAGCCAAGCGGCTGCTCCCTCCCTCTCCCCAGAGGGGAGAGGGAAGAGGGGAGAGGGGAGAGGGGAAGGCGCGGCGTTAACGTCCTTTTCACCCCGCTCCACTACAGCTGATCCCGTGCTTTTATTCGGCACGTTTTTTCTCCCTTGTGGCGCAATCTGCGCCAACCTCAGGGCCGCTCCACCGGGCGGCCCTTTCTTTTTGCGCGCCGCTGGCCTAGCGGACTCCGCATCATGACATCTCCTGCTCCCTTTGCGGTCGCGCTCGTTTCGGGCGGGCTCGACTCGATGGTATCCGCCGCGATGGCGCGCGAAGCCGGCCAGCGCCTGCTCGCGCTGTCGTTCGACTATAACCAGCGCCACCGCGTCGAACTCGCCGCCGCGCGCCGGATCGCCGACGCGCTCGGCGCCGAACGCCACATCGTCCTGCCGATGGACCTGTCCGCATTCGGCGGCTCCGCGCTGACCGCCGATATCGACGTCCCCAAGGACGGCGTGGGCACCGAAGACGGCGGCGGCATTCCCGTCACCTACGTGCCCGCCCGCAACACCATCTTCCTCAGCCTCGCACTCGGCTGGGCCGAAGCAGCGGGCGCGCGCGACATCTATATCGGCGTCAACGCGCTCGATTATTCGGGCTATCCCGACTGCCGCCCCGAGTTCATCGCCGCCTTCGAAGGGCTAGCCGAACTCGCCACCAAGGCCGGCGTCGAGGGCGATCCGTTCCGCATCCAGGCGCCGCTCCAGAACATGACCAAGGCGGATATCGTCCGCGAAGGCACGCGCCTCGGGCTCGATCTCGGGCTGAGCTGGTCGTGCTACGACCCGGCCCCCGGCTCCCTGCATTGTGGCGAGTGCGACAGCTGCCGCCTGCGCGCGCGCGGCTTCGACGAGGCGGGGATCGCCGACCCGACGCGCTACGCCGTGCCCCCGGCATCTGGGCCGGCCTGACGCCATGAGCTATGCCGTCAAGGAGATGTTCCTGACGCTGCAGGGCGAGGGCGTGAACGCCGGCCGCCGCGCGGTGTTCGTCCGGTTCGCCGGCTGCAACCTCTGGTCGGGCCGCGAACAGGATCGCGCGACTGCGGTGTGCAAGTTCTGCGATACCGAGTTCGTCGGCACCGATGGGCTCGGCGGCGGCAAGTTCGCCGATGCGCAGGCCTTGGCGGCGGCGGTTGCGGGTTTCTGGGGTGACGGCCTGCGCGACCGCTTCGTCGTCCTGACCGGCGGCGAGCCGATGCTCCAGATCGACGATACGATCGTCGATGCGCTCCATGCCGAAGGCTTCCGGATCGCGATGGAGAGCAACGGGACGATCGCCGCGCATCCGGGGATCGACTGGGTGTGCATCAGCCCCAAGGCGGGCAGCATCGTCGTCCAGCGCGCCGGCGACGAACTGAAGCTCGTCTGGCCGCAGCCGGGGACCGATATCGCCGATGTCGAGACGTGGGATTTCGCGAACCTCCTGCTCCAGCCGCTCGACGATCCGCGCGCGGAGGCGAACCGCGAGGCGTGCGTGGACATGGTGATGGCGCGGCCGCAATGGCGGTTGTCGCTGCAGACGCACAAGCTGCTGGGCCTGCGCTGAGCGGTCGGGGCGGGGGGCTGGGGCGGGGATCGGGGGCGCCCGCCATGGCGCCCGCCCCGATCTCCGCCCGACGATCTCAGATCCCTGCCCCCCGATCCGTCATCCCAGCGAAAGCTGGGATCTCCCCGTAGGGCTCCTGTCGCCCGCCTCGTGAGATACCCCAGCTTTCGCTGGGGTGACGGATTGGGGGGCGCTCCTACCAATAGCCGCCCGCTGCCAGTTGACCCACAGACGCTACGGCAAGAAGCCGTTCAGATCGCTGACGGCTTACCGCCCGGCAATTCCCACACCCGCCGGCGGCCAGTTCTGCGCGCCGCACTTCTTCGCAACCCATTCGCCCTTCTTGTTCCAGCAGATCGGGTCGAGGCGGATCATCATCGGCGCCGAGCGCTCGCTGCCGATGTAGCGCGGGAAGCGCTGTTCGCCCCACGGGATCAGGCTGTTGCGCAGCTCGCGCGAACGGGCCAGCGCGACCTCGGCGAAGTGGCCGCGGGGTGCGAACACCGCGTCGCGACCGATCGAGGCGGCGGTCTGGCAGAAGCCGTATTGCGCGGCGACCGTTGCGAAGCTTGAATAGGTACGCGTGCCGAACTGGTCGAGCGCGGCCTGCCCGGCGCGGGGACCCGCAGCCTTGTTCACGCGCAGGAAATACTTGGTCAGCGTATCGAACGCGCCCTTCAACTCTTCGCCATGATCGGCGAGGATCGAATTATAGTTGGGCACGGTCAGCAGCGTCGGCTCGAACTGGCATTGCAGCGCAGCGACGTTCAGCGCGGCGCGCATGTGCCACACGAGCGCCGCCCGCATTTCCGCCGATGTCGCGCCCGGCAGGGGCTGGCCCAGATCGGCCTCTTCGCCGGTGACGGCCGCGCCCGAAAAATCGCGCGACTGCAAAAAGAACTGCGCCGACGCCGACTGCGCCACAGCGAGCCCGCTCGACGCCACGCATAGCGCGAGCGCGGTACGCAACACCTTCATTCCAACCTCCCCAGGGCACACTTCAAGTCCGCGAATCTAGAGCGTTTCCGCAAAACTCCCAAGCGATTTTAACCTTTTCCGGCGATCGGCGGAACATCGTTCGCAGGACCTCTCTCAGCGCGATTCGCCGCGCCCGAAACGATCCCGCCACGCGGCGCAAATCCGCCCTCGAACGCGGGCGCCCGAACGCGGGGAGCGCGACCACGAAAAAGGCCGCCCAGTTGCCCGGGCGGCCTCTCACAACACGTAATTCCGGTCGGAGGCTGCCCGCCAAAACGGGCAATCTCCGCGGAGATTACATTGCGTTGTTGGTCATCATGGTGTCGTTCGACATCATCGTGTCGTTCGCCATCATGGTGTCGTTGGCCATCATGCCACCGTTCATCGTGCCGTCGACGGCAGTCATGTTGTCGGTCATGGTGTCCATGCCCTCGGTGGCGTTCATGTCGGTGACCATCGTGTTGTCGGTGGTCGTCTCGGTCTTCGGACCGCAAGCCGAAACGGCAAGTGCTGCGCTGGCGATCAGCGAACCGGTCAGGACCTTGGAAATGAGTGCACGCATGTGGAAGCTCCCTAGATAGAGGATTTGGCTGGCTGCTCGCCCTTAATACCCAAATCGTAGTGGACATTAATCCGATAACGCTTCGTCCTCAAGCCTCGTTTTCCTGAGGACAAGAAACTGTTTCAAGGAAAGCATCGACCGTCAACGCAAGGGCGGCGTCGAAAGTTGCAATGTCGGCCGGAATACCGAGCGATTGCAGGCTGGTAACGCCGTACTCGGGCAGGCCGCAAGGGACGATACCACCGAAGTGCGACAGGTCCGGGTCGATGTTCACCGAGAAGCCGTGAAGCGTCACCCAGCGTTTTACCCGCACCCCGATCGCCCCGATCTTGGCTTCCCGTCCCCGATCGAGCGTCCAGATGCCGACCCGGCCATCGACCGCGAACGCCTCGACGCCGAGTTCGCCGAGCGCCGCGATCACCCAGGATTCGAGCGCGTGGACGTAACAGCGCACGTCGCGCCCGCGCTTGGTGAGGTCCAGCACGACATAGCCGATCCGCTGCCCCGGCCCGTGATAGGTGTATTTGCCCCCGCGCCCGGTCGGGATCACCGGAAAGCGCGCGTCGATCAGGTCGCCCGGCTCTGCGCTGGTGCCCGCGGTGTACACCGGCGGGTGTTCGAGCATCCACAGCAGCTCGCGCGCCTCGCCCGCGCCGACCGCCACCGCGCGCGCCTCCATCTCGGCCAGCGCGTCGGCATAGGGGGTGAGGCCGGCACTGGTGCGCCATTCGATGTCGGAGGCGGCGGCGGAGGGGGGCAGGGTGGTCACGATCCCCAATTGCGCACCCGCGCGCCGACTTGCAACCTGTGGTCAAGCGCGGGGGCTTGGGCTAACTCGCGCAGAGCAGGAACCGGGGGAGCAGGGCACATGGTGAAGATGGGAACGGTCTGGGATCGCACGGTCGAGGTGCTCAACGGGCGCACCGGCATGATCGCGCCGATCGCGGTGCTCGGCATCTTGTTGCCCAGCGTCGTCCGGGACGGCTTCGTCGCGTTCTCGGCGCCGGGAACGGTGACGTTCGCGCTGGTTGGCGGCGTGCTGACGATCGTGGCACTGGTGGCGATGATCTGGGCGCAGCTCGCGATCGTCGCGATCGCGACCGACCCGGCCACCGACGCGCCCGCGGCCCGGCGTCAGGCCAGCGCGCGGGTCTGGCCGGCGCTTGGCATCACGGTGATCCTGATGATCGTCGCGCTGCTGTTCGTGGTGCCGCCGATCGTCGTCCTGATCCAGTCGGGCTTCGACTTCACCGCCGCGGCGAACGGGTCGAGCGTCCAGATGACCCCGCCCAGCGCCGGTGCGGCCGGGTTCGTCGGGCTGTACGGCCTCGCCTACATGATCGCCGTCATCTGGATCGGCGCGCGGCTCGTGCTGCTCAACCCGGTCGTCCTCAACGAACGTCTCGGGATCGGCGCGATCCGGCGCTCGGTCCGGCTGACCAAGGGCCTGACGTGGCGGATCATCGGCGTGATGATCCTGTTCGCGATCGTGACGCTCGTCTCCACCTGGGCCGCGCAGGCGGTCACCGGGATCCTCTTCCGCCTCGCGCTCGGCGCCGACGGGATCGCCACCGCGACCTTCCTGTCTGGGATTGCCGCGACGATCGTCACCACCGCCTTCACCGCGCTCGCCGCCGTCTTCACCGCGCAGCTCTATGTCGCCGTCAGAGAGAAATCCGTCACCCCATGAAGCTCGATTTCGCGACCGTCCTTTCCGATGCCTGGACGTTGTTCAAGCGCGACCGCGACCTGTTGCTGCGGATCGCCGCACCCTTCCTGTTCCTGCCCGCGTTCGCGCTTGCCCTGGTCGTCCCCGATCCGCCGATGCCGGTGGCGGGGGCCGGCGACAACGAGGCGCAGGCGATGGCCTGGGCCGACGCGGTGCAGGTCTGGGCGGGCGCGCATGGCGGCTGGTACCTGCTCGCCTATGTGACGAGCTTCTTCGGCACGTCGCTGTTCTACGCGCTGTATCTCGACCGCGATCATCTCGACCTGCGCCAGGCGTTGACGCGCTGCCTGCGGATTTTCCCGCGCTTCCTGCTGGCGATGGTGATCGTGTCGCTGCCGGCGGGGGCGGGGCTGTTGCTGTACGCGATCCCCGGGCTCTACATCCTCGGCCGGACGATGCTGACCGGGCCGGCGCTGTTCGCCGAGGCACCGCTCGGGGCGCTCGGCGCGATCCGCCGCAGCTTCATGCTCAGCCGCGGTTCCGGGTTGCCGCTGATGGGGCTGGCCGCGTTCAGCTACATCAGCGGCTGGATCGCCGGCGCGCCGTTCATGATGCTGGACCGTGCCCTGCGCGAGGCGGGCGAGCCGAACCCGGTGGCGCTCGCGATCGTCGATGCGGGCGCAGCGGTGGCGGCCATGGCCGCGGGTATAGCGATGGCCCTGATCGCCATCTCCGCCTATCGCCGCCTGGCGCGGTAGGCCTGCCCCACCACCCCGTCATGCCTGGCTTGTTCCGGCATCCACCGATCCGCACACTCGACAAAGCTTGGTTTGCGGAACGGTGGACCCCGGAACACGTCCGGGGTGACGGAGTGGGCGAACTACCCCCGCGTCCCCAAATACGGAATCTGCGGCGCGGTCTCCGTCGGCAGCACCCCCGTCGCGCGAGGATCGGGAAACGTCTCGATCGTCCGCTTCACCGCCACGAACCCCTGCGCCCGATAGAAACCCAGCGCACTCGGATGATCGAGCGTGCAGGTATGCAGCCAGACCCGCTCCACGCCCTTCGCCCAGGCCCGCGCGCAAGCCTCGGCCATCAACCACCGCCCATGGCCTTGCCCGGCAAGCTCCGGGATCAGCCCGAAATACGAGATTTCGCACGAGCCCGCCGCGCGAAAATCGAGTTCGAGCATCCCCACCTCGATCCCCGCCGGATCGAGCACCGCATACACCGCGATCCCCGGATCATGGACGATCGCCGCCAGCGCATCGTCCGCCATCACGAGCCGCGAGAACCACAGCCACGGGCTCCCCACCCGCCGGAACAGCGCACGGTATTTCTCCAGCGCCGGCCGTTCCCACCGCACCAGCCGCAACCGCGACCCCGGGCTAGGCCGCAGCGGCGGCCGCTTGCGCATCTCCAGCGTCGTGACGATCGTCGCGAGGACGTCGTCGGCAACCGGGATCAGCGCCATATCAAGACCAGGTCGCGCGTGGCGGCAGGCTCATCAGGATCGCATCGATGTTTCCGCCGGTCTTCAACCCGAACAGCGTGCCCCGGTCATAGACGAGGTTGAACTCGGCATAGCGCCCGCGCCATTCGAGCATCTGCGCCTCCTCTGCCGCATCGAACGGCGTATCCATCCGCCGCCGCACGATCCGCGGATAGGCCTCCAGAAACGCCTCGCCGACATCGCGCGTGAACGTGAAGTTGGTCTCGAAATCGCCATCGAGATGATCGAAGAAAATCCCGCCCACGCCGCGACTGACCTTCCGGTGCGGGATGTAGAAATAGGTCTCGGCCCATTCCCGGAAACGCTCGTAATAGGTCGGGTCATGCGCGTCGCACGCCGCCTTCATCGTCGCGTGGAAGTCCGCCGTGTCCTCCTCGATCGGCAATGGCGGGTTGAGATCGCCGCCACCGCCGAACCAGCGCTTGGTGGTGTTGAGGAAGCGGCAGTTCATGTGCACCGCCGGCACGTGCGGGTTGGTCATGTGCGCGACCAGGCTGATCCCGGTCGCGAAGAACCGCGGATCCTCGCCCGCGCCGTGGATCGACTTGGCGAAATCGCCCTCGAAAATGCCGCCGACCGTAGAGACGTTGACGCCGACCTTCTCGAAGACCTTGCCCTTCATGACCCCACGGACCCCGCCACCGCCGGGTTCGCCCGACGGATCGATCCGGTCCCACGGGGTGTATTCGAAGCTGGCGTCCGACCCCGCCTCCCGCTCGATCGCCTCGAACTCGCCGCAGATGCGATCGCGCAGGGATTCGAACCAGGTTCGAGCGGCGGCTTGCTGGGGGTCGAGTTCGGTCATGGGGGCGTCATATCGGCTGACAGCGCGGCATGAAAGTTCTTCGATCCTCCCCTGCAAGGGGAGGTGGCAGCCCGTCGGGCTGACGGAGGGGTGACCCGCCATCGAGAGGGTGTCACCCCTCCGTCTGGCAAGTGCCAGCCACCTCCCCTTGCAGGGGAGGATCTTAAGCCGGCCAGCCGCCCGTCTGCCGCAAAGCCTCCGCCGCGACGATCCCCGTCGCCACGGAAATATTCATCGACCGCAACCCAGGCCGCATCGGGATCAGCACCCGCACGTCCGCCCGAGCATGCACCTCCTCCGGCACGCCAGCCCCCTCGCTCCCCATCAGCAACACGTCGTCCTCGCGAAACTCGGCCACATCCAGCCGCACCGCGCCCTTCGTCGTCAGCAGCACGATCCGCCCGGTCACCTGTCCCAGGAACGCGTCCCAATCGACATGCCGCACCACGTCGACCACGCCGACATAGTCCATGCCGGAGCGGGCGACGGCCTTGTCGCTCCAGGTAAATCCCATCGGTTCGATCAGGTCGACGCCGATTCCCATGCACGCGGCGGTGCGCAGGATGGCGCCGACATTTCCGGCGATATCGGGCTGGTAGAGGGCAATACGCATGCCCGATCTCCTAGCGCAGCGGGGCCCCGGGGGTAACCCAAAGCAAAATGCAGTTGGCAAACCGTCGTCCCGCCGTCTATCAGATCGCAGCCTCCGTGGGGACGGTCGGGCGGAATGGGCATATGGTTTCGCGAAACCGAGAGCCCAGTCGGCCACGAAAAAAATAACGTGCAAGGGCGAGATGAATGGCGACAGTCGACGACATGGTTCCTCCCGGCGAATCGCCAGAGCCGTTTCACGAAGAGGCCCATGACCCTCGCCGCCGTGATTTCATCAATATCGCAGCCGTCTCGTTCGCCGGGGTCGGCGCGGTCGCGATCGTCCTGCCTCTGATCAACCAGATGAACCCCTCGGCCGATGTGCTCGCGCAGTCGACCACCGAGATCGACCTGTCGAAGATCCTCCCCGGCCAGGCGATCAAGACATCGTTCCGCAAGCAGCCGCTGTTCGTGCGCAACCTGACGCCGAAGGAAATCTCGGAAGCCGACGCGGTCGATATTGCGACGCTGCGCGATCCGCAGACGCTCGAGGAGCGCACCAAGGCGGGCAAGAAGAACTGGCTGATCACGCTGGGCGTCTGCACGCATCTCGGCTGCGTCCCGCTCGGCGCGGGCGAGGGTGAGAATAAGGGCCCGTTCGGCGGCTATTTCTGCCCGTGCCACGGCTCGGCCTACGACACCGCCGCGCGCATCCGCAAAGGCCCCGCACCGACCAACCTCCACGTGCCGGATTACGCCTTCAACTCCGACACCGTCGTCACGGTAGGCTGAGGAAAACGACATGAGCTTTCCCTGGGCCAAGCAATACGAACCGAAGCTGCCGCTGACGCGGTGGCTGGATGAGCGGCTTCCCGTTCCCCGGCTCGTCTATAACTCCCTCGGCGGCGGCTATCCCGTCCCCCGCAACCTCAATTACTTCTGGAACTTCGGCGTGCTCGCCGGCGCCGCGCTGGCGATCCAGATCATCACCGGCATCGTGCTGGCGATGCACTACGCCGCCAACGGCACGGTCGCCTTCGACTCGGTCGAGAGCATCATGCGCGACGTCAACGCCGGCTGGTTCCTGCGCTACGCCCACGCCAACGGCGCCTCGATGTTCTTCATCGTCGTCTACACGCACATCTTCCGCGGGCTGTATTACGGCTCGTACAAGGCACCGCGCGAGATGGTGTGGCTGCTCGGCGTGGTCATCTTCCTGCTGATGATGGCGACCGCGTTCATGGGCTACGTCCTTCCCTGGGGGCAGATGAGCTTCTGGGGTGCGCAGGTCATCACCGGGTTCTTCTCGGCGATTCCCCTGGTCGGCGACACCATCCGCATCTGGCTGCTGGGCGGATTCGCACCGGACAACGCCGCGTTGAACCGCTTCTTCTCGCTGCATTATCTGCTGCCGTTCGTGATCGCGGGCGTCATCATCCTGCACATCTGGGCGCTGCATATCCCGGGCTCGAACAACCCGACCGGCGTCGACGTGAAGGGCGAGCAGGACACCGTCCCGTTCCACCCCTATTACACCGCCAAGGACGGCTTCGGGCTCGGCATCTTCCTGCTGATCTTCGCCAGCCTGTTGTTCTTCTTCCCGAACTATCTCGGCCACCCGGACAACTACATCCCGGCGAACCCGCTCTCGACGCCCGCGCACATCGTCCCCGAATGGTATTTCTGGCCGTTCTACGCGATCCTGCGCGCCTTCACCGCGGACTTCATCCTGCCGGCCAAGCTCTGGGGCGTGCTGGCGATGTTCGGCTCGATCCTGCTGCTGTTCTTCCTGCCCTGGCTGGACAGCTCGCCGGTCCGTTCGATGAACTACCGGCCCAAGGCACGGATCGCGTTCTGGGTGCTGGTCGCCGACATCGCGATCCTCGGCTATTGCGGCGGTGCACCGGCGACGGCGACCTACGTGATCCTCAGCCAGATCTGCGCAGCCTATTACTTCGCGCATTTCCTGATCATCCTGCCGATCATCTCGCGCTCCGAGCGTCCGCGGCCGCTGCCCAACTCGATCACCGAGGCCGTCCTGGCCAACCACGGTGGCACCAGCCCGGCCAAGACCGCGCTTGCGACGTCCACGACGTCGCCTGCACCGCACGCCGCGCACTGATACGAACTCGAGGACACACACATGGTTCGTCTCATCGCATCCATCGTCGGCGCGGCCTTCGTGCTGGTGCTCGGCATCGCGCTCTTCGGCAGCGTGGCGGGGGTCATCACCGATCCCGTCGCGCCGACCGCCGAGAGCGTCGCGCACAAGCACCCCAAGGAACTCGAGCTCGCCTCCAACGGCGTGTTCGGCAAGTTCGACCGTCGCCAGCTGCAGCGCGGGTTCCAGGTCTACAAGGAGGTCTGCGCCGCCTGCCACTCGCTGCGGCTCGTCTCGTTCCGCGACCTGCAGAAGATCGGCTATTCGGAGCCCGAGGTTAAGGCGATCGCCAGCCAGTGGGTGATCGAGCAGCCATCGATCAATCCGGAAACCGGTGAAGCGGCAACGCGCAAGAACATCCCGTCGGATCGCTTCCCGTCGCCGTTCGCGAACGAGGTCGCCGCCCGCGCCGCGAACAACAACGCGCTGCCGCCCGATCTCTCGCTGATCACCAAGGCGCGCGAGGAGGGCACCGCGTACGTCCACTCGCTGCTGACCGGCTACACGACGCAGCCCGCTTCGCTGCTGAAGGAATTCCCGGACATCAAGACGCCCGAGGGTCTCCACTACAATCCGTATTTCGCGAACCTCAACATCGCGATGCCGCCACCGCTGACCTCGGATGGTCAGGTGACCTACGCGGACGGCACCAAGCCGACCATCGACCAGATGTCGACCGACGTGTCGGCGTTCCTCACCTGGACCGCCGAGCCTAATCTGGAGGCCCGCCATGCCGCCGGGTTCGCGTCGATCATCTTCATCCTGATCTTCTGCGGCCTCGCCTGGGGCGCGTACCAGAACGTCTGGCGCGACGTTAAGCATTGATGGCGGCCGGGCTCCCGCGGTAAGGGCGCACGGATACAGGGAGCGGCGGACGGGCAGGGTGCCTTGTCCGCCGCTTTCGTTTCGGCCGTAGCGCAGCGTCGCGCCCCGGCGCATCTGCCGCCCTCGTGCGGAGAGAAGGAAGCCTCCATGCTCGATACCGAAGAGCGCAATGCCGACCTGAAGGCGCTGATCCGCACCATCCCGGACTTCCCCAAGCCCGGCATCCAGTTCCGCGACATCACGACGCTGCTGCTCAACCCGCACGGCTGGGCGACCGCGATCGAGCGGATGGTCGCGGCGGTCTCGGGGCCGGTCGACCTGATCGCCGGCATCGAGGCCCGCGGGTTCCTGTTCGCCGCAGCCCTTGCCGCGCCGCTCAAGGCCGGCGTCCTGCTGATCCGCAAGGACGGCAAGCTCCCCGGCGCCACGATCGCCGAAGACTATGCGCTCGAATACGGCACCGACCGTATTGCCATCCACGCCGACGCATTCGCCCCCGGCGCGCGCGTCCTGCTGGTCGACGACCTGATCGCCACCGGCGGCACCGCCCGCGCCGCCGTCCGCCTGCTCCACAAGGCCGGCGCGGTCGTCACGCAGGCGCAGTTCCTGGTCGACCTGCCCGAACTCGGCGGCGCAGACGCGCTACGCTCGGACGGCATCGAAGCCTCCGCCCTGATCCACTTCCCCGGCCACTGATCGCCCGCCACGAGACTGCCGCGCGCCGGCCGCTCGCATATCGTGTGCACGGCGCCCCATACAGCTCCCCCCCGGCGAAGGCCGGGGTCCAATTTGGGAACGTCCCTAACGAAGGACGTCGCGCCGTTACCTCAGCCATTCCAATTGGGCCCCGGCCTCCGCCGGGGAGGAAGCATCCCTCCCAAACCGTTCCCCCAAACTGTTCCCCCGCGGACGCGGGGGCCCAGCTAAGTACCGCGGCGCTCCGTTACCCTGGACCCCCGCGTCCGCGAGGGAACAGTAAGGAAGGGCGTGCCGATTCCTCTCCAAGCTCCTGCCGAACCCAAAACCCCGCCAGACCCCATTCCCACCCCCGGTACGACATCCCGTCAGACCCCGTTCATGGAACTTGCGACATAGTGTCTCCGTTGTGCGACGAATGGCGGCGCGTTGTGTCCGCCCTCCGCGTACGGGAGAATTTCCATGTTTATGAAACGCTTCGGCATTATCGGCCTAGCCCTGGGCCTCGGATTGGGCGTCGCCGGCTGCACAGACGGTTACGGCTATGGCGGCGCTGGCCTCGGCTATGCCAGTGACCCCTATTACGGGGGCGGGTATGGCGGTGGCTATTACGGCGCAGGCTATGATGGGTTCGCGGGCTATGGCGGCCTGAATTCCTATTACGGCTGGAACGGCAATTATTATTACCCCGGTTCCGGCGTCTACGTCTACGATCGCAACCGTCGCCCGTATCGCTGGAACGGCGCGCAACAGCGCTATTGGCAGGGTCGTCGCGGGAATTACCGCGGTAACGGCAACTGGGGCAATTTCGCCCGCGGCAACAACCCCGCGGCGCGCGAATATCGCCAGGATCGTCGCGAAGCCAATCGCGATTTCCGTCAGGACCGCCGTCAGGATCGCGGTCAGCTCCGCAACGGCCAGATCACGCCGGGCCAGTTCCGCGGCGAACGTCGCGAAGCGCGCCAGGAATATCGCGGCGAGGCCCGTCAGGATCGGCGTGAATACCGCCAGAATCGCGGAACCCAGGGTCGCAGCTTCGGCGGTGGCAACCGTGGATTCCGTGGCGGCAATCCCGGCGGCGTTCGCACGCCCCGGTAACTAGCGAAGACTGGTTCACGCGAAGGCGCAATGGCGCGAAGAGAAGAAGAAAGGTTTCGCGCAGAGGCGCGGAGCCGCGGAGAGTTGTAGAATAGCGAGGGGAGGGTGGCCTCCTCTCAAAGGCACCAAAGCCCGCCAAGCAGCTCTGCTATCCTAAATCTCTCCGCGCCTCCGCGCCTCCGCGCGAACAAACCTTCTACCTCTTCGCGCCATCGCGCCTTCGCGTGAACCATGCCGACCTCAACCGGCAGCGAAACCGCGTGAGGCGCGCATAGTCAGCCAGCCGGCGCTTCCGTCGGGCGCGTTGCGACCAGGCCGTTCGATACGAACGTCATCACCATCACGTCGTCCTGATTGAACACGCGCATCCGGCTCTTGAAGATCCCCATCTCGGGTCGACTCGCCGATACGCGCTTCTCCAGAACCTCGTTCTCGCAGCGCAAGGTGTCGCCCGGATACACCGGCTTGATCCACTTCAGCTCGTCGATCCCCGGCGATCCGAGCCCCGCCTGCCGGTTCTCCTTCAGATGCGCCACCAGCATCGCCATCGTCATCGCGCACGTATGCCAGCCGCTCGCCGACAACCGCCCGAAATGCGTCTGCGCCGCCGCCTCGTCGGACAGATGGAACGGCTGCGGATCATATTTCGCGGCGAATTCGGTCACCTCCTCTCGGGTGACGGCATAGGAGCCGAACGACGCGGTCCGACCGACCTCGATATCCTCGAAATACTGCATAGCCTCTCCTCTTATCGTTGCATCACCTTCTGGAAGGGTGCGTCGGTGCCGTCCAGTCCCGCCTCGGCCGGCAACCCGATCAGGTCGCGCAGCAAGGGCTCGATCGCGACGTTGTCGAAGCTCGGGATCGTCTTGCCGCGCACGAACGCCGGCCCGTTGGCGATGAACAGCGCGCGCATCTCCGGCGCCATGTTGTCATAGCCGTGCATCCCGCCGACCGAAGCCCGGGTCGGCGCACTCGCATCGACCCGCCAGCCGACATCGGCGAGACACAGATAGCTCGGCACCCGCGGGTTGCGCCCATAATGGAACCGCGCCGGAATCTCGCTCTTCCGCCAGCATTGCAGGTGGTCGTGGGGCTTCAGCAACCGCGCCTCCAGCGCCGCCTCATGCCCCGGCACCGCGAACAGGGTCGCGTACGGCCCCATCTCGACGGTGCGATAATCCGCCTTGTCCGCGATCGTATCGAGCGCCACGACCCGCGTGCTGCTGGTGGCCGCCATCCCGTGATCGGCGACAATCACTAGGTTCGCCGGCTGCCCCAGCGCAGCGAGCCCGTCGACCAGTGCGCCGATGCTGGCATCGACATCCGCTACCGCCTGAGTCACGCCCGCACTGTCCGGCCCGCCCGCATGACCCGCGCTGTCGACCGTATCGAAATACAGCGTCACCAGCTTCGGACGGATCGCCGCCGGTCGCCGCATCCAGTCAAGCACCGCGTTGACGCGCTGCGTGCCCGACACCTGCTGGTTGAACTGCTGCCAGTCCTCCGGCCGCGTACCGCCCTCGATCGCACCATGGCTGTTCGGTTTGGCGGTTCCCCCGACCGCGACGTTCGCGCCCGGCCAGAACATCGTCGCCGTCCGGATCCCCGCCTTCTCCGCATCGACCCAGATCGGCGTGCTCTCGTTCCACCAGAACGGATCGTCGGTCGCCATCGTGAACGTCTCGCCCGGTCGCGCCGGATCCTCCATCCTGTTGCCGACGATCCCGTTGCGATCCGGCCGCAGACCCGTCACCAGCGTCCAGTGGTTGGGAAAGGTGACGCTGGGAAACGACGGCCGCATGCTCGCAAACACCCCGCCGGCGCGCAGCCGGTTGAGGTTCGGACTGACGCCGCGGTCCAGGTAATCCGGCCGAAACCCGTCGATCGACACGAGGATCGTGACAGGCGCGCGCGTTTCACCCGGCATCGCCGCAGCGGCGATGCTCGTCGGAGCCGGCGCAGTAATCGGCGCAAGGGCAGGGGGCGTGTACGGATACGCACACCCGGCGAGCGCCAGCCCCAGCAATGCGAGCACAGTCGTCTTCATCATAACCGTTCGTCCCGAGCAGGTGCCGACCTCGCGCGATCCCTACCCGGCACGAACGACGAGAGAAAGCGACCGTTTGAATGGGCTAGCTCGCCGTCCAAGGGGAAGCACCACCCCGGCGAAGGCCGGGGCCCAATTGGGGGACGTTGCTGATCGGCATTGCGCGTCGTTACTGCCGCCTACCCAATTGGACCCCGGCCTCCGCCGGGGAGGTAACGGAGGTACCAGGGAGGTAAAGGGAGGTGGCCGCCCGCGCCACTCAGTACTAGCCGTCGGCCTACAACCCCACCGCCAGCTTGCTGAACAAGGTCCAACTCACTGGCGTCTTCCCATACGCAGCATCCAGCGCCGCCGGCTTGGCATACGCCGCGACAGTCCCGCCGAGCGCCAACCCCAGCGGCCCGACGATCGGCACCCGGTACGCATACCCGACCTCCGCCTTCGTCACCCGGAACTTCCGATCATGCAGCGGATCGTCGTGGTCGGGAAAAAGTTCGTCGTTGGCCACGTTCTCGACCCGCCCGAACACAGCATGCCGCGGCGTCAGTTCATACGTAGCCTCCGCCAGGAACGCGCTCAGCTTCTCCCCCGGCACGCGATCCTTGAGACTATACGCAAACGTCGTCGCCAGCCCGCCCCGCGCATATTGCACGCTCGCGGTCGAGCGGTTCTCGTCCTCGCCCGGATGCTGCGCCTCGGGCTCCTTCAGCCGCCCATGGCTCACCTGCACCGCCCAGAACGGCGACGGCGTCCACGTCCCCCGCACGCTCCACGAATCGAGCCGCGGCGTCTCGATCCCCCAGCGATGCTCGTCCGGCTCGCGCCCCTTGAACGCCGACGCCTCCAGCTGGAACGCCGGCGTCGCATAGCCCGCCGTCACCACGCCGTAGGTAATATGCGTCGAATCGAACCAGTGATGCGTGATCGGCGACATCGGCTGATACCGCGCCGACCCGCGGTGCATGAACGCGCTCGGCCCCAGCGCCGGCTCACCGACCGGCCCGCCATACAGGAACAGCGTGTTGCCGTTCCCCAGCCGGTAATCGACCTTCGCGGCAAGCTCCATGAACAGGTCGTGCGGATGCTGCCGATCGACAAGCGGCCGGTCGTTCGCCAGCTCGCCCGTCGCGAACAGATTGGTGTAGCCGCGCGCACCCATCAGCGGCTCGAGGCTGTTCATAGCTCGCAGCTGGATATGAAACCGGTCGCCCAGATCACGGTCCGCCATCAGCATCGCCATCGACTGTACGAACGCCTCGCTCTTCCCGCGCGGGCCCCCCTGGTCGGTCGCGACGCCCCACGCATAGCCATGCGCCATCAGCATCCACTCGCCCGCCTGCGTCATATACCCACGCATCGGCCCCTCGGCGGCGGGCAGCCGCGACGTCCCGCTACCCTGGCTGTAGAAGCCGGCCGACGTCCCCATCGCCATCCCGGCCATCGCCGACCCCGCCGGCATCTTCGCCACCGCCGCATCTGACGCCGCGCGATAGGCCGGGTCCACGATCATCGCATGCCCCATCGCGCCATGATCCATGGCACCATGATCCATGGCACCGTGATCCATGGCCCCGTGATCCATCGCCATCCCGGGCATCGCCGAGTGATCCATCTGCGCATGATCCATCCCCGGCATGGCATCCGGCATTGCAGAAGGCGCGGCCGGAGTCGCCGGCGCGACCGGAGCAGCGTGGCCCATCGCCGAATGGTCCATCGTCGAATGATCGACCGCACCGCCAGACTGCGACGTCCGAGCGGCGGGGGCAGCCTTAGCCGGCCGCGACTTGACCGTCTTCACGGTCTTCTTGGGAGCCGCATCCGGCATCGTCATACCCGGCGTCATGCCCGGCATGGACATGGGATGTTGCGCCACCGCGCCAACGGGCAGCACCGCCCCCACGACACCGCCCGCAAGCAGCATCGCCCTCACGGCACCAGCCGCGAGCAACTTCGATCGAGTCATTGGTATATCCTTGGAAAAGCCTGAAAATCGGGGCGCGTCAGCGCCCGACGATCAAGCCTCTCGCGGAGGCCGCAAAGCCGGCGCGACGCCAGCCCCAAGATCCAGCACCGCCACCCGCTCGGTCACCATGACCGGCTCCCGCAACGCCGCGCCCGGCACCCGAGCGCCATTCCAGTTCGAAGGCGGCACGCACCCGATACAGCCATGCAGCGGCGTCGCCTTCCGATCGGGCGCCTCGTGATCCGGCCGATGATTCGACCCATGATCCGACCCAATATCCGACATGGCCTCCTGCGCGCCCATATCCATCGCCGCCATATCCATGACGACGGCAGACCCCCGCGAAGAGACGCGTCATGACACGCCGCCGGCGCCACCGCAGGAAACGCAAACGCAGCAAGGAGCAAAGCCAGGATCAGGCGCGCGAGCATGGCGTTAGTCTAACCCCCCGCACGACCCGCCACAACCACGCAGTCTCTCCCAGACCCCGCAGTCTCTCCCCGACCCCGCCAAAGCCTTCGCGGCGCCAACCCGCAGCCTTGCCCGAAAGCCGCGAAAGGTTCAGCCTCCGCCCATGAAGACCCCAACGCATCTCGAACGAACCAAATCCCCAAGCACCCCCGCCGCCAAAGTCTCGATCAGGATCGGCAAGCGCACGACCTTCGACGCCTCGATGACCACCGCCGGTCTGCTGTCGGTAGGCGCCCTCGTGTCGGGCATCCTCCTGTCCAGCGCCGTCATAGTCGCCGCAGCAGGTCGCAAGGCCGCAAGACGCCCGCTGGCCTTGCCTGACCATACCAAGACCGACGGCTAGCGCCCAAAAGTCGGACATTGCGACGACTCAAGTCAGCCGGATAGCAGCCATTCGTTCGGCATGTTAATCGGTGACTGCGGGGGATGTCAGATGCTGAGAACTTTAGGGCTTGGATGCGCCACGTATGCGGCAATCGCTGTCATATTTTTTGGCGGGCTACTTCAGCCAATATTTCTTGCCACCGTTTGGTCCGATAGACTGGCTGCACCGCATTGGGGCTGGATCGTTTCTGCCTGTCTCGCGATCGGTACAGCGAGCTTCCTTTTGCCGTCTCGATTAGCGTCGTTTCGTGGCCCAACTTTCGTATTAGTCGGCTTGCTGGGTTCGCTGTTCTCAGTCGGGGCTTACGCAGACTACCTCACTTCAATATCGTTGCATGATTTCGGCGGAGAGCGGCATATCCAACACAGTTTCACCGAGTCAGTCCGTCATGCTCCAGCGGAGTTTCAGGTATTTTTACACGCTGCGGTCTTGAAGCGCTGTGTTCCGTTTGCTTGGAGTTACAGGTCTCTAAGCTTTTACCAAATACCACCTAACGTAGCCGTAAACGTCCTGCCTATAGATTGGCTCGTTGAATGTCCCTCGATCAGGGCCGCCTCCTCAAAGCGATAGGCGGGCCGCTGCGATGGCAGCTTTGGCCATCCCTATTCCGAAAACAGCCGGTCTGATTACCTCTTCATAGCGGACATCGCGCCTTTGCCTTTCCGGCTTCTAAGCCGGCAAACCACAGATAAGTCTTCGTCAACCAGTACGCCCGTATGGTGACGCCATGGAGCGCTCCTTTATCGCGGTCACGGCGATCGCCTCGACACTGATGTTTGCCGGTGTCTGGAAAGCCACCGAGCCGACGTCGACTGTAGCTCCAGCTATCGTCGATACCACAGTACCCGATACGGCGGTCGTCGCGCCGCCGGCATTGAAGCGCCACGTCGTCGCGCCTGCCCGGCCAGTCGTTGGCGCCGAACCTTACAACGTCGTTCGACCGGCATACCGATCATCGACCCCGGCCCGCCAGTCAGCCGGCTCCCGGTCGGAGACCTCGGTCTTCTACGGCGGATGTCGCGAAGTTCGCGCGGCGGGGGCCGCGCCGCTCCACCGCGGCCAGCCGGGCTATCGTGCCGGCATGGACGGCGACGGCGACGGGATAGCTTGTGAAAACTATCGCTGACCCGCCGCCGCCAAACCCTCAGCTATGCAGGAAGTGCATCACGTCGCCGTCCTGCACGACGTACGCCTTGCCTTCCGCGCGCAGCTTGCCTGCCTCGCGCGCCTTCGATTCCCCACCCAGCGCGATGAAGTCGTCGAACGCGATCGTCTCGGCGCGGATGAAGCCCTTTTCGAAATCGCCGTGGATCTCGCCCGCCGCCTGCGGTGCGGTCGCGCCCTCGTGGACGGTCCAGGCGCGCGCCTCCTTGGGGCCGACCGTGAAGAAGGTCAGCAAATGGAGCAGCTTATACCCGGCGGTGATGACGCGCGCGAGGCCGGTTTCCTCCAGACCGAGTTCACCCAGAAACTCGCCGCGATCTTCCGCCGGCATCGTCGCGATTTCCGCCTCGATCGCCGCCGACACCACGACCGCCTCGGCACCCTCGGCCTTCGCCTTCTCGAACACCCGCGCCGACAGCGCATTGCCGTTCGCCGCATCGCCCTCGTCGACGTTGCACACATACAGGACGGGTTTCGCGGTCAGCAACTGCGCCTGTGCGAACACGCGCGCCTCGTCCTCGTCCTTCGGCACGGTCAGTCGCGCGGGCTTGCCCTCGCGGAGCAGGTCGAGCGCCTGGCCGAGCACGGCGGCGCCGATCTTGGCTTCCTTGTCGCCCTGCATGCCCTTCTTGGCGAGGTTCGGCACGCGCTTTTCGAGGCTTTCGAGGTCGCTCAGCATCAGCTCGGTGTCGACCGTCTCGGCGTCGGCGATCGGATCGACCTTGTTGTCGACATGCGTCACGTCGCCATTCTCGAAGCAGCGCAACACGTGGACGATCGCGTCGACCTCGCGGATGTTGCCGAGGAACTGGTTGCCGAGCCCTTCGCCCTTCGACGCGCCGCGCACGAGGCCGGCGATGTCGACGAAGCCGAGCTGAGTCTCGATGATCTTCTGCGATCCGGCGATCTTCGCCAGCGCGTCGAGCCGCTTGTCGGGCACGCCGACATTGCCGACGTTCGGCTCGATCGTGCAGAACGGATAGTTCGCCGCCTGCGCCGCGGCCGTCTCGGTCAGCGCGTTGAAGAGAGTGGACTTGCCGACGTTCGGCAGCCCCACGATGCCGCAGCGAAAACCCATGATATGCCCTTGGTATAAGAATGTGGTGGCGCTTTAGGGCAGGGCGGTGCGGAAGGCCAGCGAGGAGGCCTTTCCCGTTGATCCTCCCCCGCAAGGGGGAGGTGGCGCGAAGCGACGGAGGGGGAGGAACACGCAACCGTCGTTGCGCTTGCCTCCCCCTCCGTCAGGCAAGGGCCTGCCACCTCCCCCTGGCGGGGGAGGATCAGCAAGAACGGGCGTAATCGACCCACTCGATCGCCGCAGCGCAGCAAAATAATCATACCGGTCGGTAGTTATCATTTGGTCGACGCTTATATCCCGAGCCCAGCTTGAGATAGATCAGGAATTCCATGACCACGACCGCCCACGGCTACGCCGCGCAATCCCCCGAAACCCCGCTCGCGCCCTTCAGCTTCGAGCGCCGCGAACCCGGCAAGACCGACGTCGCGATCGACATCGCGTTCTGCGGCGTCTGCCATTCCGACCTCCACACCGCCAAGGGCGAATGGGAAGGCACGCTCTACCCCTGCGTCCCCGGTCATGAGATCGTCGGCCACGTCACCGCGGTCGGCAGCGACGTCACCAAGTTCAAGGTCGGCGATGTCGTCGGCGTCGGCTGCATGGTCGACAGCTGCGGCGAGTGCCCATCGTGCAAGGACGGCGAGGAGCAATATTGCGAGACCACCGGTTTCGTCGGCACCTATAACGGCCCAGATCCCGTGCTCGGCGGCCACACTTTCGGCGGCTATTCGGACAAGATCGTCGTCGACGAAGGCTTCGTCCTGAAGGTCTCGCATCCCGAAGCCGACCTCGCTGCCGTCGCACCGTTGCTCTGCGCCGGCATCACCACCTATTCGCCGCTGAAGCACTGGAAGGTCGGACCCGGCCAGAAGGTCGGCATCGTCGGCTTGGGCGGTCTCGGCCACATGGGCGTCAAGATCGCCAACGCGATGGGCGCCGAAGTCTATGTCTTCTCGACCTCGCCGAACAAGCGCGAGGACGCCAAGCGTCTCGGCGCGAAGGACCTGATCGTGTCGAAGGACGAAGCCGCGATGGCCGAACACGCCAACAGCTTCGACTTCATCCTGAACACCGTCGCGGCGAGCCACAACCTCGACACGTTCACCGCGTTGCTGAAGCGGGACGGCACGATGACGTTGGTCGGCGTTCCCGAGCACGCGCATCCATCGCCCTCGGTCGGCAACCTCATCTTCAAGCGCCGCGCGATCGCCGGCTCGCTGATCGGCGGCATCGCCGAGACGCAGGAGATGCTTGATTTCTGTAACGAACACGGGCTGGTGTCGGACATCGAGATGATCCGCATGGACGAGATCGAACCCTCGTACCAGCGCATGGTGAAGAGCGACGTGAAATACCGCTTCGTCATCGACATGGCGACGATGAAGACGGCCTGATCTCCACTCTTCGTCATCCCCGCGCAGGCGGGGATCCATATGGGCAGGCCTCGGCGAGTATCGCCAAGGCCTGCCGGTCTGGGTTCCCGCCTCCGCGGGAATGACGACAAGGGGGGTAGAGCCGCCGCCCTCCCGTCATCCTGACGAAAGTCAGGACCCAGGGTTACGAGCACCGCCGCTTTTGGCTTTGGGTCCTGACTTTCGTCAGGATGACGAGGTTGTGGCGGGTGGCGTTACCTCACCACCGATAATTGAAGCTAATACTGATCCGCTCGCCCTTGGCAGCATTCGGCACGACCTCATGCCGCAACCAGCTCTCCCACAGGAACACACTCCCAGGCTTAGGCTCGGCATAAACGAACGTCCGCAGATCCTCCGGCGCATCCTCCAGCCGCGTCGGCGCCGCCATCATCATCGGCAACCGCGGGTCCTCCAGCTTCAGCGCACCTGCCCCCTCCGGGATCGCCACGTACATCGTCCCAGACACGACGCTATGCGGATGGATATGCCCAGAATGCGCGCCCCCCGGCTTCAGGACGTTCACCCAGAAGCTGTCGAGCTTCAACTTGCGCCCGCCCAGATCGAACGCGCAATCCTTCACGAACCGCGCGACATGCTTGTTCAGCAGCCGCACCAGATCCCCGAACCGCGGATCGCGGAGTGGCAGGTCGTTCAGCGACGCATAGGACGTGTACCCGCGATACCCATGCGCCTTAGACCAGGCGATTCCCGCCCGGTCAGCCTTCGCCAGTTCACGCGCGGCATCCTCCAGTTCCTCGACCAGATCGTCGTCGCCGAGATCGGCCTCGTAGAACCGCGTGGCAAACAAGGAACGGGTGGTCATGGCTGCATCCTCAACGCGACATCGTTCATGAAGCGGACGTCGTCGCCCTCCGCCAGCCACTTCGCCTCCGCCGCCACCGCGCCGAGCATGTCGGAAAGCGGCTCGATCTCGGCCTTAGAATAATTGCCGAGCACATAGCCGGTCACGCGATCCTTGTGCCCCGGATGCCCGATCCCCAGCCGCACCCGCCGAAACTCCGGCCCGAGATGCTGGTCGGTCGAGCGCAAGCCATTATGCCCCGCGGTCCCGCCGCCGGTCTTCACCTTCACGCGGAACGGCGCGATGTCGAGTTCGTCGTGGAACACCGTCAGCGCCTCGACGCCAAGCTTGTAGAAGCGCAGCGCCTCGCCGATCGACCGGCCGCTCTCGTTCATGAAGGTCGCCGGTTTCAGCAGCAGGATCCTGGTCGACCCGATCCGCCCCTCCTGCGTCCAGCCCTGGAACTGCTTCTTGACCGCGCCGAAGCCGTGCACCTCGGCGATCGCGTCGGCGACCATGAACCCGACATTGTGCCGGTGCATCGCATATTGCGCCCCCGGATTGCCGAGTCCCGCCCAGATCTGCACGTGGTATTCTCCAAAAAAACGCGTCGGTCACTCAACCATGTTCTCCTGCGAACGCAGGAGCCCAGGGTAACGGGCGACACCGCTGCTTGATCCTGGACCCCCGCGTTCGCGAGGGAACAGCAGATAAAAACGAAACGGGCGGGAAAGCCCTAGCTTTCCCGCCCGCCAGATCATCCTAAGACGAAGGGCTGAACCCTCAGTCCTTCTTCTGCGGCGTGATCTTGTCGTCGTGGTTGTCGTCGTCGTTCGGCTCGACCGGGGTCTCTTCCTCGGCAGCAGCCTCGGCAGCCTGGGCTTCGGCGACTTCGGCCTCGAGGATCTCGTCCTCGACGGTCGGCACGGTCGGCGGCACGATCGTCGCGATCGCGAAATCGCGGTCGTCGATCGCGGGCACAGCACCCTTGGGCAGCTTCACGTCGCTGATGTGGATCGAATCACCGATCTCGAGACCGGCGAGCGAAATCGTGATCTCGCTCGGGATGTCCGAAGCGTCGACGACCAGCTCGACCTCGTGGCGCGTGATGTTGAGGACGCCCTTGCCCTTCTTGATGCCCGGCGCGTCGTCTTCGTCGGTGAACACGACCGGCACGGCGACCGTCACGGTCGAGTGCGCACCGATGCGCAGGAAGTCGACATGGATCGGGCGGTCGGTGACCGGGTGGAACGAGACGTCCTTCGGCAGCGTGCGCACGCCGTTGACCATCACGACCGAATTCATGAAGTGGCCGGTCATCAGCGCCTTCATCAGCGCCTTTTCCTCGAGGTGAACCGAGGTGGGTTCCTTGTTCAGGCCGTAGATCACGGCAGGCACGCGGCCATCACGACGCAGCGCCCGGGAGGCTCCCTTGCCAACCCGGTCACGCGTCTCGGCTGCGAGCGTCAACTGGTCGCTCATCGATATTCTCCGAAACTCGTTTGTTGTCCTTCCCGCCCACGCCTCCAGGGATGACCATGGACCGGAAGCGCGGGCGCATAGCGGAGATTCGTGCAAAAAACAACGGTTGCGGGGAAGGGGGCTGCATTCGGCAGATACCTGCTACGCTTCGACCGCTGGCAATCTCGCCAGTTCTCAAGGAGCACAACCATGACGTTTGGCGACGTGTGCGTCTTGCTTATGGTGCTGTTTGCTTTTGCGACCCTCATCCTGAAGGTCGTCGAAGTGAAACGCCACAAGTAAACGTGCCGGGAGGAGGTCGGGCTGACACTCGGCCTCCGAACGCCAGATCACCAGAACGATTGAACCCCCGCCACTGACATGACGGGGGTTCGTATCTCAAGGTAGAAACCATGACGTTTGGTTCGACCTATATACGCCTGATTCCTTGATCGATCAATAACCGACGGCGCGACTCAATACCGAACCCGCTCCGCCTTCACCCCAAGTTTCGCCAGTTGCGCCTGCACGCTATCGGCCCCCGCCAGATGCCCCGCGCCCACCGCCACGAACACAGTCCCCGGCGTCTTCATCCGATTGGCAACCCACTCCGCCCAGCGCGCATTGCGATCCACCAGCAACACCTTCGCCACCTCCGGCGAGTCCTTCAAACTATCGTTCATCTCGCGCGCCAAAGCCTCGGGATCGCCCTTCGCCCACTCGTCCACCATAGTCGCCATGGTCGTCTCCAGCTTCGGCAACTCGTCGATCGTGCTCCCCAGGAACTGCAACTGCGCGGTCTGCGAAAGCCCCCCGAAATACCCCAGCTGCTGCTCCGCCGTCTCCAGCCCCGTAACCGGCTTCCCCGCAGCCTTGGCCGCCGCGGTAATCACCTGCTCGGGCCCGTTCGCCGCATCATACCCAAGCTTGGACAGCGGCGCGATCGACAGGTTGGTCGCCGCCAGCCACGGCTTGAACCGATCGAACGCATTCGCCGGCAGCCCGAGATCGGTCACCGCCTTCGCATACGCCGCACGCTTGTCCGCGGGCAGCTGCTCGGTCAGCGTCGGCCCATCCTTCGACACCCCCGTCGCCATCACCAGCGACTGCATCTTCGCCGGATCCGGCATCACCAGCTCCAGCACCACCTGCTGCGACCGATCGAACGCGGTCTTCACCGCCTCGTCGAACCACGTCATGCCGGGCTTCAAAACGTGGATCGTCCCGAACAGGTAGATCGTCGTGTCCTTGTCCTTCACCACCCACAACGCCGGATCGGCATCGTTCGCGGCCTGAGCCGGCGTCTGGGCGACCTGCGCACAGGCAGGCAAAGCGAACGCCATCGCGATGGCGGATAGCGCGGATCGGAACGAGGCGATCTTCGAAAACAGCTTCAAGGGGAGGGCATCCTTACCGTGAGTTCGCCCCCATGTAGGAGCGCAGACCGCAACGCACCACTTGCCTCCCGCACCCCCATCCGCCAAAGCCCGCGCGTGACCCAGCCTTTAAGCTTCCAGCGCATGATCCTTACGCTCCACGACTATTGGAGCGAACACGGGTGCCTGATCCTGCAGCCCTACGACATGGAAATGGGCGCGGGCACCTTCCACACCGCCACGACGCTCCGCGCGCTCGGGCCGAAGCCGTGGAACGCCGCGTTCGTCCAGCCCTGCCGCCGCCCGACCGACGGCCGCTACGGCGAGAACCCCAACCGGCTCCAGCACTACTACCAGTATCAGGTCATCCTGAAACCGAGCCCCGCCAACCTCCAGGAACTCTACCTCGGCAGCCTCGCGGCGATCGGCATCGACATGCTGCGCCACGACATCCGCTTCGTCGAGGACGACTGGGAAAGCCCCACGCTCGGCGCCTGGGGGCTAGGCTGGGAGGTCTGGTGCGACGGCATGGAGGTGACGCAGTTCACCTATTTCCAGCAGATGGGCGGCTTCGACATGAAGCCCGTCGCCGGCGAACTCACCTACGGGCTGGAGCGCCTGGCGATGTACATCCAGGACAAGGACTCGGTCTACGACCTCGCGTTCAACGACGCCGGGGTAACCTACGGCGACGTGTTCCTGGAGAACGAGCAGGAGATGTCGAAGTGGAACTTCGAGATCGCCGACACGGACTCCTTGTTCGACCAGTTCCGCAAGCACGTTGCCGAATGCGAGAACTCGCTAGCCGCCAAACTCCCGATCCCGGCTTACGAACAGGCCATCAAAGCCAGCCACATCTTCAACCTGCTCCAAGCCCGCGGCGTAATCTCCGTAGCCGAACGCCAAGCCTATATGGGCCGCGTCCGAGACCTGGCGAAGGGCGCCTGCGCCGCCTGGATGGACAAACACGGATGGGCAGCATGAGGCGCCCCCGCAGCGCCGCAGGCCTCGATCAATCCTTCTTATCTCTTCGCGCCTTTGCGCCTTCGCGTGAGAAAATCTTGTTCACGCAAAGGCGCGATGGCGCGAAGATGGAGCGTTCCGCGTGACCGACTTCCTCCTAGAACTCCGCTCCGAAGAAATCCCAGCACGGATGCAAGCGCGTGCGCGCGAAGATTTGTCGAAGCTGTTCACCGCCGAGCTCGCCAAGGCCGGCATCGCGACCAGCGACATCGTCACCTACGCGACCCCGCGCCGCCTGACGCTGATCGCCCGCGACCTGCCGCTCGAGACCGCCGCCGTCTCCGAGGAAGTAAAAGGCCCCAAGACCTCCGCCCCCCCGCAGGCGCTCGAAGGCTTCCTCCGCAAAACCGGCCTAACCCGCGAGCAACTCGCCGACCGCAACGGCACGCTCTTCGCGGTCACCGAGAAGCCCGGCCGCGCCACCGCCGCCGTGCTCGCAGAAGCCATCCCCGCGATCGTCCGCGCGTTCCCGTGGCCGAAGTCGATGCGCTGGGGCGACGCGTCCGCCAGCACCGAGTCGCTCCGCTGGGTCCGCCCGCTGCAAGGTATCGTCGCGCTGCTCGGCGAAGAGATCGTGCCGTTCGAGATCGCCGGCATCGAGAGCGGCGCCGCCACGCTCGGCCACCGTTTCCACCACCCGTACCAGATCACGATCGGCGGCGCGCACGACTATGTCGAGAAACTGCGCGCCTGCCACGTCATCGTCGACCACGACGAACGCGCCACGCTGATCCGTACCCAAGCCCGCGAAGCCGCGATGCAGGCCGGACTCGAACTCATTGAGGACGAGGGCCTCGTCGCCGAGAATGCCGGCCTCACCGAATGGCCGATTCCCCTGCTAGGCCAGTTCGACCCCGCGTTTCTCAACGTTCCGCCCGAGGTGATCCAGCTCACGGCACGCGTGAACCAGAAATATTTCGTCTGTCGCGGCGCCGACGGAAAGCTCGCCAACGCGTTCGTCTGTACCGCTAACATCGTCGCGCACGACGGCGGCGCGAAGATCGTCGAGGGCAACCGCAAGGTCCTCGCGGCACGCCTGTCGGACGCGAAGTTCTTCTACGACACCGACCGCAAGGTCCCGCTCGAAGAGCAGGCCGAGAAGCTGTCGAAGATCGTCTTCCACGAAAAGCTCGGCACGGTAGCCGACAAGGTCGACCGCGTCGCGAAGCTGGCGCGGTGGTTGGTAGAAGGGGGCATAGTAACTTCTGCTCCCTCTCCCCTGCGGGGAGAGGGCCGGGGTGAGGGGCTGCCAAGCAGCGCCACCCCCGGAACAGCCCCTCACCCCAACCCTCTCCCCGCAGGGGAGAGGGAGCAGTTGGCTACCCACGCAGAACGCGCAGCCCGCCTCGCAAAGGCAGACCTCGTCACCGGCATGGTCGGCGAGTTCCCCGAGCTGCAAGGCCTGATGGGCGGCTACTACGCCGCCGCGCAGGGCGAGCACCCGTCCGTCGCCACCGCCATCCGCGACCACTACAAGCCGGTCGGCCAAGGCGACGACGTCCCCACCGACCCGGTAACGGTCGCGGTAAGCTTGGCGGACAAGCTGGATACGCTGTTCTCGTTTTTCTCTGTTGGACTCTATCCCACCGGGTCAAAGGACCCGTTTGCTCTTCGCCGCGCGATGCTGGGGGTGATCGCGACTATCTTGAAGTCGAAGCTTCGTTTCCCGTTTACGAAAATTGCGCGGACGCAGTATGAGTTACCCGACGGACCATTGGCATGGTTCCTCGATTTTCTTGATGAGCGCCTCAAAGTCCAGCAACGCGAAGCCGGTGTCCGGCACGACCTGATCGACGCGGTGTTCGCGCTTGGCGGCGAGGACGATCTCGTCCGCCTGCTCGCGCGCGTCCACGCGCTCCAGGCGTTCGTGACTACCGAGGACGGCGCGAACCTGCTCGCCGGCTACAAGCGCGCCGCCAATATCCTGAAGAAGGAAGCCCCTTCTGCTCCCTCTCCCCTCCGGGGAGAGGGAGCAGGAGCAGGAATCGCTGTCCTACACCCCCGAACCGGCAGAGACCGCGCTGATGACCGCGCTCGACTCGGCCGAACCCCGCGCCACCGCCGCGATCGCGCGCGAGGACTTCGCCGGCGCGATGGCCGCGCTCGCCTCGCTGCGCGCGCCGATCGACGCGTTTTTTGATAGCGTTATCGTCAACGACGCCGATCCCGCCAAGCGCTCCGCCCGTCTCGCGCTACTTGAGCGAGTTCGCGCCGCAGTGCACAATGTGGCAGACTTTTCTCGGATCGAGGGCTGATGTGTCTTGGCCTAACCCGGCCTAACCTTCTTTCCCGATCCCCCGCGCAAAACAAGCACTTAGAGGACCGACCATGACCCAATATGTGTATCGCTTCGGCGGCGGTGTTTCGGATGGCGGCAAGGGCGACAAGAACCTGCTGGGCGGCAAGGGCGCCAACCTCGCCGAGATGGCATCGATCGGCCTGCCGGTCCCGCCGGGCTTCACCATCTCGACCGATTTCTGCGCGGTCTATTACGACGAGGGCGGCCAGTTCCCGCAAAGCCTGCGCGACGAGGTCGCCACCGGCCTCGCGCATATCGAAGGCGTCACCGGCAAGAAATTCGGCGACCCCGCCGACCCGCTGCTCGTCTCGGTCCGCTCCGGCGCCCGCGCGTCGATGCCGGGGATGATGGACACCGTCCTCAATCTCGGCCTGAACGACCAGACCGTCGAGGGCCTCGCCGCCAAGTCCGAGGACGCGCGCTTCGCCTGGGACAGCTATCGCCGTTTCATCCAGATGTACGCCGACGTCGTCCTCGAACTCGATCACGGCGCGTTCGAGGAAGCGCTGGAGATCGCCAAGGAAGATCAGGGCTTCACGCTCGACACCGAACTCTCGGCCGACGACCTGCGCAAGCTCGTCGCCGAATATAAGGGCCTCGTCGAGAAGCTCTGGGGCAAGCCCTTTCCGCAGGACGTCCACGACCAGCTCTGGGGCGCGGTCGGCGCCGTCTTCGGCTCGTGGCAGTCCGAGCGTGCGAAAGTCTATCGCCGCCTCAACGACATTCCCGGCGGCTGGGGCACCGCGGTCAACATCCAGGCGATGGTGTTCGGCAACATGGGCGACACCTCGGCGACCGGCGTCGCGTTCACGCGTGACCCGTCCAAGGGCGACCGCGCCTATTACGGCGAATTCCTGATCAACGCCCAAGGCGAGGACGTCGTCGCCGGCATCCGCACCCCGCAGTATCTGACCAAGACCGCGCGCGAAGACGCCGGCGCCAAGGCTTCGTCGATGGAAGAGGCGATGCCCGAGGTCTATCATCAGCTCGCCGACGTGTTCGACACGCTCGAAAACCACTATCGCGACATGCAGGACATCGAGTTCACGGTCGAGAAGACCAAGCTCTGGATGCTCCAGACCCGCGCCGGCAAGCGCACCGCCAAGGCCGCGCTCAAGATCGCCGTCGACATGGCGAACGAGGGTCTCATCACCCGCGAGGAGGCGATCCTGCGCGTCGAGCCGATGGCGCTCGACCAGCTTCTCCACCCAACGCTCGATCCCAAGGCGCACCGCGACGTCCTGACCAAGGGCCTCCCCGCATCGCCGGGTGCAGCCTCGGGCGCAGTCGTGTTCGACGCCGATGCCGCGGAGAAGAAAGCCGCCGACGGCGTCGCGGTGATCCTCGTCCGCACCGAAACGTCGCCCGACGACATCCACGGCATGCACGCGGCCAAGGGCATCCTGACCGCACGCGGCGGGATGACGTCGCATGCCGCCGTCGTCGCCCGCGGCATGGGACGCCCCTGCGTTTCCGGCGCCGGCACGCTCTCGATCGACGCCAAGGCGAAGATCATGCGCTGCGGCGGCCGCGAGGTGAAGGAGGGCGACCTGCTCACCATCGACGGCACCACCGGCGAAGTGATGATCGGCGCGGTCGCGACGGTTCAGCCCGAGCTGTCGGGCGATTTCGCCACGCTGATGGTCTGGGCCGACGAGGTCCGCCGCCTCAAGGTCCGCGCCAACGCCGAGACGCCCGAGGATTGCCGCGTCGCCCGCGAGTTCGGCGCCGAGGGTGTCGGCCTGTGCCGCACCGAGCATATGTTCTTCGAGAGCAGCCGCATCACCAACGTCCGCCAGATGATCCTGGCCTCGGACGAGAAGGGGCGCCGCGCCGCGCTCGAAAAGCTGCTCCCCGAGCAACGCAAGGATTTCACCGAGATTCTCGAGGTGATGGCCGGGCTCCCGGTAACGATCCGCCTGCTCGACCCGCCGCTCCACGAGTTCCTCCCCCACGAGGAATCCGAATTCGCCGAAGTCGCGACCGCGGCGGGCGTCGATGTCGACACGCTCAAGCGCCGCGCGGCGGAGTTGCACGAGTTCAACCCGATGCTCGGCCACCGCGGCTGCCGCCTCGGTGTGACCTATCCCGAAATCTACGAGATGCAGGCCCGCGCCATCTTCGAGGCGGCGGTCGACGTCGCGGAGAAGTCCGGCGCCGCCCCGATCCCCGAAGTCATGATCCCGCTCGTTGCCACCCGCCGCGAGCTGGAACTGATGAAGGCGGTCGTCGACAAGGCCGCCCAGGCCGTGTTCGCCGAAAAGGGCCGGACGATCGAATACCTCGTCGGCACGATGATCGAGCTCCCCCGCGCAGCACTCCGGGCTGGCGAGATCGCGGAAGTCGGCGAATTCTTCTCGTTCGGCACCAACGACCTGACGCAGACCACGCTGGGCGTCAGCCGAGACGACGCTTCGCGATTCCTCGGCGCGTATGTCGAGCAGGGCATCTACGCCAAGGACCCGTTCGTCAGCATCGACGTCGAAGGCGTCGGCGAACTGATCGAGATCGCCGCGGAACGTGGCCGCAAAACCCGGCCGGGCATCAAGCTAGGCATCTGCGGCGAACACGGCGGCGATCCCGCGAGCATCGCGTTCTGCGAAAAGGTCGGCCTCGATTACGTCTCCGCCAGCCCCTACCGCGTCCCGATTGCTCGCCTCGCGGCGGCGCAGGCGGCGCTGTCGAAGAAGTAATACGGAACTAGAATAGCACCACCCCGGCGAAGGCCGGGGCCCAATTGGAATGTCCAAGGTAACGAAGGACTATCTCTAGTTACCTGGCGTCCCCAATTGGGCCCCGGCCTCCGCCGGGGTGGCGGAATTGGGGAGGGGGTGCGCTCCCCAAAATTGTTTCCCCGCGAAGGCGGGGACCCAGACTGGACTCCCGCCTTCGCGGGAGAACAAGGGGGCAGGGGCTAACCTAACCCCGCCCCCCCAAACCTCACCGACGCGGCTCGAAATCGAACCAGCCACGCTTCGTCCCATCGGCATTATACGCCGGCCGAGCATAAGCCGGCCGCGCCGACGACAGCGCCCCGGACCGCGACGTATCGACAACCGGATCACGCCCGACCACCGGCGCCCGCTCGACCACCGGAGTCGCAACCCGCGCCGCCTCGAGCTCCTTCACCAACCGGGCATTCTCCCGCTCGGCTTCGACCGCCCGCTTCTCGGCCGCGGCCGCCCGAACATCGCCATCCTTCTTCACCGAAGCATGCGCATCCCGCTCCGCCAGATAGCGCGCCTTCCACTTCTTGCCCCCCGGATGGCTCGCCAATCCGAACAGCCAGCCGGCAACGAAAACCAGCGCAAGCGCCGCGAACTGCGTAGGTGTGGAAAACAACGGCATCGTAAAAACCCTCCTGTTACGGGAGCCCAACGATCCGCCGCGCCAGCGGTTGCTTCAGGTCTTCATCAGCGCATCGGAGATCGAGCACGCCGCCGGCCCCAGGATGACGACGAACAGCACGGGAAGGATGAACAGGATTAGCGGGATCGTCATGATCGCCGGCAACCGCGCCGCCTTTTCCTCCGCGCGCATCATCCGCTCGTTGCGGAATTCGCCCGACAGCACGCGCAGTGCAGACGCGAGCGGCGTGCCATATTTCTCGGTCTGGATCATCGTCGTGACGACCCCCTTCACCGCATCCAGCTTCACCCGCATCGCCAGGTTTTCGAACGCCTGGCGTCGATCCGTCAGGAACCCCAACTCGATCGCGGTCAGCGTGAACTCCTCGCCAAGCTCCGGATACGCCCGCCCCAGTTCCCGCGCGACCCGGTGGAACGCCGCATCGACGGTCAGCCCGGCCTCGGCGCAGATCACCAGCAGATCCAGCGCATCGGGAAGTCCCTTGCGGATCGCATCCGAGCGCTTCTTGATCTTGTTGTCGAGATACAGGTCCGGCGCCTTGTAGCTCAGGATGAAGGTCATCGCGACGAGCCCGTATTTCTTCAGCGGACCCCACGTCGCAAAGCCATCGGTGCCGTACACCCAGTACAGCATCGCCCCACCCAGCACGATCGGCAGCACCAGCCGCCCGAAAATGACCGCCGGCGCCCATTCCTTCGATCGGATGCCGGCCTGCATCAACTTCAGCTGGACCGCCTTGACCTGGCTGTCCTGCAGCATCTTCATCGACGACAGCATGCCGCGCATCTTGTCCGCGGTGTCGTTGCGCTGGACCAGCTTGGCGCGCCGCTTGGTCGAGGCGGTGATGCCCGCCTTCAGCTGCTCGCGGCGATCGTTCAGCGCCTTCACGCGCTTGGTCATCGGGTCGCTCACCGTGGTCGCGGCGTAGATCGCGACCATCACCGCGAACGCGGCAATGCCCGACAGGATCGTCGCGACCGTGAGTACGTCGAAGCCGAGCAGGGTAGGTCCGCCGGTGGTGCCCATCATGTGCCCCTAGATCTCGAAGCTGATCATCTTGGACATGATGAAGGCGCCGATCGCCATCCACACCATGCCACCCATGCCGATCGCCATCAGCCGCTCGTCGATGAAGAAATTCTGCATGTACGTGCCGTTGATCACCCAGATCATACCGAACACGATGAACGGCAGCGCGCCGATGATGTAGGCCGACGCCTTCGACTCCGACGACATCGCCTTGATCTTGAGCTTCATCTGGCCGCGCAACCGCAGCACGTTGGACAGGTTCGCCAGGGTCTCCGCCAGATTGCCGCCGGCCTCACGCTGGATCGCGATGGTGATCACGAAGAACTGGAATTCGGGCGTGCCGAGCCGGTCCGCGGTTTCCTGCAGCGCCGCATCCATCGTCCGGCCGATCTTCATCTTGTCGCCGACCGCGCGAAACTCCTCGCCGACCGGCCCATCGACTTCCTGGCCGACGACGCCGATCGTCTCGCTGATCGGCAGGCCCGATCGGAGCCCGCGGACCAGCAGGTCGATCGCGTCGGGGAACTTGGCGGTGAACTTGCCGATCCGGCGCGCGATGGTCTTGCTCACGACGAAATGCGGCAAGCCGACACCGATGAACAGGCCGACGAACAAGGCCAGCAGGATGGGCAGGCCCCTGAGTGCCATCAGCAGCGCGACGACCAGCGTAATGCCGGCGGTCGCCAGCCCATATTGGCCGACGGTCCACGTCTTGCCGGTCATCGCCAGGCGCTTGGCGAGCTGGACGGGATTGGGCAGGATGCGCGTGAACGCGACGTCCATCTTCGTGTTGCGATTGGTCGCGATGCGCCGCATCTGCGCTTCGGCGACGACCAGCGCGTCGCCGTGGCGCTCGCGCAGCGATGCGATCCGCCGGGACTGCGCACGGCTGGCCGACGGTCCCGCGAAAGCGAACGCCACCATGCCGAGCACCACGACGGCACCGATCATCACCAACAGCAGCGGCAACATTTCCATCGCGGCCTAACGCCTCCGTCTTGTCGTCATGCGGATCGGACGCGCGCTGCTCACTTCGTCTTCGCCGCGCGCTTGGGAAGCAATCCCTTGAGATCGCCGAACTTGCCCATCAGCGACTTGCCCTTCGCCTTCACGCCCTCGGTCGAGGCATCGGGAACGGCCGAGGCGAGCGCGGTCGCCAGCGCCAGGATCGGCGCGATCGTCTTCGAGGTCTTGCCGACCTCGACGATCGGCTTGCCGAGCTTGGCCGCCTGGGAGGCGAGCTTCTGGTCGAACGGCACGAGGTAATCGATCTTGCGCTCGATCGAGCCTTCGAAATCCTTGCGATTGATCTCGAGCTGGCCGCCGGCGTGCATCCGGTTGGCCAGCACGAACAGCTCGGTCTGCGGGGCGTTCGTCTTCATCCACGACAGGATACGGATCGTGTCGCGTGCTGCGGCCAGCGTCAGTTCGGTGACGATCACCGCAAGCCGAACCTCGCTGATCAGATGCGGATGCTGGATCAGCATCGCACGCGGCAGATCGACGACGGTGCATTCGAATGCCGACCGCATCTCCTCCTGCAACTGATAGAAGGCGGAGCCGTCGGTGATCAGCGGCGTGTTGATCGGCGCTTCGGCACTCAGCACCGACAGCTTGTCCGACGCCTTGACCATCGCACGCTCGATGAACAGCCCGTCGATCCGGCTGGGGTTGTCGATCGCATCGGTCAGGCCGCGACCGGGTTCGAGATCGAGGCCGAGCGCGCCGGTTCCGAAATGCACGTCGAGATCGAGCAGCGCGGTGGCGCGGTTTTCCTTGTCTGCGAGCAACCAGGCGATCGAGGTCGCGATCGTCGATGCGCCGACCCCGCCACGCGTGCCGACGACGGCGATCGAGCAATGCGGGCGATCCAGTGACACCTCGACATGCTTAGGCGCATTCAGGATCGTCTGCGCGTGACCGAAGGCCTCGCGCAGCATGTCCGGATGCAGCGGCTTCAGCAGATAGTCCTGGATCCCGCTGGCGACGAGATCACGGTACAGGCGAACGTCGTTCACCTGCCCCGCGGCGATGACGACGGTGCCGGGCTCGCACACTTCGGCGAGCGCGTTGATGTCGTTCAGCGGGTCACCGGATTCGGCGAGATCGACGAACAGGATCTGCGGCGAGGCCGACACCGACAGCGACTGGATCGCGTTGCGCAGGCCACCCTTGTGGATCTTCTCGACCGCCCAGCCGAGTTCGCTGGCGATCGGGCGCAGCGCGTCGGCGGTGATCTCATCGCAGACATAGGCCGTGAAGGGCTCGCGGTGCGCGATGCCGCCCGGCTTCCAGGGTGCGTTCATCACTTGCCTCCCGTGCTGGCCGCGGCGAGGCCTGCGGCGCCGGTGGGTGCCTTTTTGCGATAGGTATCGATCGCCTTGTACGACAGCGCGGCATCGGTGGTCTCGGTACCCGGTGCGCCGCGCACGAGATCGGCGGGATTGGCGATCATCGCCGCGAGGTTGCGATTGGTCGCGCAGCCGTAGTTGGACGAGGTGTTCGCTTCGAGGTCGTTGGTCGAATCGCGCGACCAGTCGGGGCAACCCGGCACGGTGGCGCGCATCCGGCTGACCACCACGCGGATCGAACCCGGCGTCACGGGGGCAGGCGTGACGGGCGCATCGGCGCTCAGCAACAGGCCATAGCGCGAAATGACCGCGGATACGTCGTCGCGAGCGCGAAACCCCTCCGCGGCGGGATCGTCGATCGTCACCCGGTCGCCATAACCGAGCCGCATCGTCTCGACCCAGCCTGCCAGACGCTCCGTTTCGCCCGAGGCGAGCGCGCCGCCCGCGACGCCCAGGTCCAGGGCATAGTCGGTACGGCTGACGACGGGTTGATGGACCGATTCGAGACCGCGATTCTCGGTGCCCACGCAGCCGCCGAGCAGCAGTGCGGGGACGAGAGACGCTAGGATCGATTTGTTGATCATCGGATGTCCTTGGTGCGTTGCGCGGAAGCGCGGCTCAATTCGAGAAGCCGGGAGCGGGCACGACGCCCTTTTTCGACTTGGTGCCCGCCTTGGTATCGGGACGGGGCATGGCGTCGTCCTCGGCGCGGCGGACGTCGCCGCGTGGCATCGGCAGGATCGGAGCGACCGCGCCGACCGACGGCTGGGCGTAGCTCGGCGGGGCGACCGTCGGCACCGGCCGCTTGCTGCCGCCGCTCGCGCTGAGCGTACCCAGCAGGACACGGTCGAGATCGCCCGGCGCCCGCGCACCATCGGTCGGCAATGCGATGTCGCTCGCGTTGTTGACCGGTTTCACCAGATACGGGGTGATGACGATCACCAGTTCGGTCTCGTTGCGCTGGAACGCGTTGGAACGGAACAGCGCGCCGATGATCGGCAGGTTCGAAAGCCCCGGCGTCTTGTCGTACGAATTGTTATGGCTGTTCGACAGCAGGCCACTGATCACCATGCTCTGGCCCGAACCGAGTTCGACGGTCGTTTCGGTCCGGCGCGTGGTGAGGCCGGGAACGCGCGTATTGTTCAGCGTCACGGCGTTCGAATAGTCGAGCTGCGACACCTCGGGGCGAACCCGCAACGAGATGCGGCCATCGGACAATACCGTCGGCGTGTAGGCCAGGCTGACACCATATTGCTTGTATTCGACCGTGCTCGTCCCCAGCGCCTGTGCGACCGGGATCGGCACTTCGCCGCCGGCCAGGAACGTGCCCGTCTCACCCGACAGGGCGGTAAGGTTCGGGTTCGCCAGCGTCGTCACCTGGCCAGTGGTCTCGCCGAGATCGATCGTTGCGAGCAAATCCAGTCCGAGAAGATTGCCCGCCAGGCCCAGCGTCGTTCGCTGCGCGCCCGTCGCATAGGTCGACGTCTTCGCGCCCGTCGTGGGATTATAGGTGATCGTGCCCGGCGACCCCGTGGTGCTGCCGAACTGGATGCCCGATCCGCCACGGTCCTGCGTCAGCAGGTTGACCCCGATATTCTTGACGAAGCTCCGCGTGACCTCGGCGATGCGCACCTGAAGGTTCACCTGCAGCGGCGTCGCGGTCTTCAGTCGCGATAGAACTTTCGTCGAATCGCCGACGAAGGCCTGCACCAGCCGCTCGGCTTCGGCGGCGTCCTCGGGCGCCAGAACCGTGCCGGTCAGCAGGATCAGCCCGTTCATCGGCGTCGCGACGACCTGTGCCTCGGGCATCGCCAGCCCGAGCATCTGCTGGACCGAATCGAGGTTGTTGCCGACCCGGACGGTCGCCGCATAGACCACCGCTCCGCCCCTCGTGGTCGCGGAAATCGTCGTCTCGCCGGTCTTCTTGCCGAACAGATATAATTGCGTCGGCGAACGGACCTGGACGTCGGCGATCGTATCGTCCGCCACGAACAGGTCGGTCATCGGCCGCGCGAGCGTCACCAGCCGACCGCGGCCGGTGTTGACCTGCACGATGGGCGAGCCGGCCGGTGCAGCCACGGCCGTGTGGCGTTGCGCGAGAGCGGGGGCGAACGGCGCGGCGCTGGCTGCGGCCAAGGCGACGGCCAGAGGCCAGCCCGGCGGCGTCATCGGAATGCGCATGTCAGTTCTTCCCCCCGACCGGAACGACGGTCATTGCGTTGCCGCGCGCCACCCGCACGACCGGCCCTTGCACGGCGACCCCGGCAGCGCCGCCAGCGGCAGGTGCCGTCGGCATCATGGACAACATTCCCGCTTGACCGCCGCTGCTTTCGGGCGGCTTTCCGGGGACCGAGCTTCGCTGATAGCGCGAGACGTCGGCCCCTGTCTGATAGCTCGAAGCACCCCCTTGGGGTTGGCTCGCAAGCCGCACCATCATTGCCTTTTCGGCCTTCGGATCATTGCCATCGGGCACCTTCACCGCCCCGGACGCGATCGCCTCTTCGAGTTCGGCGGAATTGTCGGCGATCGAGCGCAGCGACAGCGACAGCGTGCCGAGCGTCTGCGCGACGGCAACCTGCTCCGCCATCTTCGGCGTCGCCTCGATCGTCACGTTCGAGAAGGTCTGGACCTTGGTCTTGCCGTCCTCGCCGACCAGATTGTCGGTGCGCTGGTCGGTGGCGAGCACGCGGATGTTGCGCATGATCGTCTCGGACACTTTCAGCGGCTGGCCGTCGCCCCCGCCCGGGACCGTCTGCGTCAGGACCAGATCGATCCGATCGCCGGGAAACACGAACCCTGCGACCGCAGCCTGCGCCGACACGGGAACAGTGACCGCGCGCATGCCCGGCCCCAGCGCGGCGGCGAGGAAACCGCGGTCGCCCGGCTTCACCAACGCCCCCTGCGTCACCGGCTGCCCGGCGGTGATGATGCTGCGCACCACCGTGCCCTGCAATGACTGGAGGTTGGTCTTGTCCCGAAGGTAATAGGCGTTGTCGACCAGCTCCTTGGGCCAGGGCTGAAACTTCAGCGCGGTCGCATCGAGGATCGTGCCGACCGGCAGCGAGCGGGTCGCGACCAGCACTTCCGGCCCGTCGACGACCGGCGCCGCCATCACGGTCGCACCGGCTTGCGGCGCAGAACTGCCGGCGATCAGCGTTCTCGCAAAGAATGCCGTGATGGCTGCGACTATCAGCGCGCCAACCAGCAATATGATCTTACGACTGTCCATGACTAGTTCGTGCCTTTCGGGCGCCGGTATTTTGCTTCGGCGTTAATCATGACTGAAACTGATTAAGGAGTGGTTCGCGCAGGGCGAGCAGACCTGCGAACGCTATCGCAACGCCGTAAGGCACTTCGATCTGGTCCGAGGTTTTCTTTATGCCGCGTTCGATCATCATGACGATAGTCACCACGCCGCCGGCGATCGACATCACCATCAGCATCGACAGGAATGCGGGGAATGGCAGCCACAGCGCGAGCGCGACGATCAGCTTGACGTCGCCGCCGCCCATCATCCCGAAATGGAATGCGACGAGGAACACCGCGAATACCGCGAGCGCCACGCCGATCTGGAGCGCCATGTCGGGCCAGACGTCCAGCCCGTTGGCATACCACCAGACCGGCGCCATCAGCGCGACCGTGGCCGTCTTCCAGTTGGCGATCTCGCGGGTGCGCGCGTCCTGGATGCCCGCGGAGACTAACAGGCCGCCGAGCACGAGAATCAAAATTGGAAGAGCAATGTTCCACCCCATCGGCTAAGCCCTAACGGAGATGGCTTTCGAAAAAGTAACCGTCCCGACCGGGACTGCATTCGACCCCGCCCCCCGCGACCTCATCCGCCGCGCGATCCCCGCCGACGCGCAGGTCGGTTATTGGGTTGCACCCGACGGCTGGAAACTGCGCCGCTTCGACTGGCCGGCACCGAACCCGCGCGGACGGCTGCTGTTCCAGACCGGCCGCGGCGACATCTTCGAGAAGTATCTGGAGACGTTCGCGCATCTCCGTGCGCAGGGCTGGTCGGTCACCGCGTTCGACTGGCGCGGGCAGGGGGGCTCGGGGCGGTTGTCGCCGGACCCGCATGTCGGCCATGTCGGCGACTACGGCCTCTACGACGCGGATCTCGCGGCATTCTGGGCGGACTGGCGTGCGGAGGGCGCTGGCCCGCGAATAGTGCTCGGGCATTCGATGGGCGGCATGATGGTCGTGCGTGCGCTCGCAGCCCGGTCGATCGATCCCGACGCGGCGATTCTCGTCGCGCCGATGATCGGGTTGAAATCGCCGATCGGTGCCACAATCGCCGCCCGCATCGCGCGCTGGATCGCAGCGCGCGGTGACCCGATGCGCGCGGCATGGCGCGGCAACGAACGGCCGGGCGCGCTGGCGTCGCGCCGATCGCTGCTGACGCATGACGACGATCGCTACGCCGATGAACGCTGGTGGCAGGACCGCCATCCCGACCTGGTGCTCGGACCGCCAAGCTGGACCTGGCTCGCGCACGGGTTCGCCGGTGCCGCCGCGCTGACGTCGGATCCACGGATCGAGACGATCGCAACGCCGGTGCTGATGCTGATCGCCGACGCCGACAAGCTGGTCGACCCGCGCGCCGCGTTGCGGCTGGGCGCGCGCCTGCCCGACGCGCAGATCGTCCGGTTCGGCCCCGAATCGGCGCACGAGATCCTGCGCGAGGCGGACGGCGTGCGCGACCGTGCGCTGGCCGCGATCGATTCGTTCCTGGCGGCCGTCGTGCCTGCACGTCCGTGACGCCGATCTACGATATCGCGATCGTCGGCGCGGGGATGGCCGGCGCCAGCCTCGCCGCCGCGATCGGGTCGCGCGCCCGCGTGCTCGTGCTCGAAGCGGAGGACTCACCCGGCTACCACGCCACCGGCCGCTCGGCCGCGTTCTGGTCGGAAACCTATGGCGGCCCCGATATCCAGCCGCTCACGACCGCCTCGGGTCCGTTCCTCGAAGCCGGCGGGCACCTCGCGCCGCTTGGTTCGCTCCACATCGGTCGTGCCGAAGACGAGGCCGCGATGGACGCGTTCCTCGCCGAGTTCGCGGACAGCGACGTCGTCCTCGACCGGGTCGATCCGGCCGCGTTCGTGCCCGGTCTCCGCCCCGAATGGACGCTCGGCATCCAGGAAGCGAGCTGCGCGTATATCGACGTCGCCGCGCTCCACGCCGAGAGCATCGCCACCGCGCGCCGTGCCGGTGCGACCCTTGTCACCGATGCCGCGTTCGTCGGCGCGACCCGCACCGCCGGTGTCTGGACGATCGACACGAAGGCCGGCAGCTTCCACGCCCGCACGCTCGTCAACGCCGCCGGCGCCTGGGCCGACGACATCGCAGTGCGCGCGGGCGTCCGTCCCCTTGGCCTGACCGCCTATCGCCGGACGATGGTGCAGCTTCGTACCGACCCCGGCGCCCCCGAGGGCCTGCCGCATATCGCCGACATCGGCGGGCGCTTCTATTTCAAGCCCGAGCCCGGCGGCCGCCTCTGGCTCAGCCCGCACGACGAGACCCCGACCGACCCGTGCGACGCCGCACCCGAGGAGATCGACGTCGCGATCGCGGTCGACCGGTTCGAGCATGTCGTCGACTGGCGGGTCGCCGCGGTCGAGCGAAGCTGGGCAGGCCTGCGCACCTTCGCGCCCGATCGCCTGCCGATCTACGGCTTCGACCGCGACGTGCCCGGCTTCTTCTGGTGTGCAGGCCAGGGCGGCTTCGGCATCCAGACCGCCCCCGCCGCCGCGTTGCTCGCCGCCAGCCTCGTGCTCGGCACGCCCCCCGACCCGGCGGTCGCGGCGATCGACCCGGCACGCTATTCACCCGATCGGTTTTGAGTTAGCCTGCGACCTCCTTTCACCGAGGGATAGTCGATATGGCGCACAAGTTCGTGATCGAGCAGAACAAGGCCGGCGAGTACGTCGCCAAGTTCAAGTACAACAGCGAAACGATGTTCTGGACCGAAGGCTATTCGAGCAAGGCCGGCGCCAGGAACGCAATCGAGTCGATCATCAAGAACGGGCCAGCCGCGCCAGTCGACGAAACCTGACGAAATCGTCCGAGTCGCGCGGGCGTCCTGACCGAAACAGGGTGCTCGCCGACCATTTTGCGCTCATTTCACGTCGGATCGGCAGCCAGCGCACGCACGGATTCGGCATATTTCGCATACCAATATGCTGCATGAATCACATTTCATGCTGCAGAAATTCCGGATTTGTTCTGCGAAAAACCAACGGGAATGACTTAGTCCCCAAAACTAAAAAAATGTTAGTTTATTTGCTTGGTTAACGCGCCATCAACTGTGCGTCGGCAGAGCTATTGCACGGCTTCCGGGTAGTGAGGCCGGAAACACTGTGATGTCGACACCTCGTCGTTGTTGAGGGTGTAACGATCATGGACGAACTCTTCGTGGGAAGTGCGGTTTCTACGATCAGCGCGCGTGGCGAACTGATCCTTCCCGAGCATTTCTGCATTACGATACAGGCACGACACGCGCGCGAGGATCTGTTCATCGGTCTTCACGCCGACGATCCCTGCATGCTGGTCTACGATCGCCGCAGCGTTGCCGACCAGCATTGTGCGCTGTCCGAGCTTGGCGGTGCGCCGGCGTGGGACAGCGGGACGCGCGACACGCTGCTGCGGCGGCGCCTCGGCTTCGTCGCGCCGGCGCAGATGGACGGCAAGGGGCGACTGCGCATCGCGTCGTGGATGCGGTCGCGGCGGGGTGTGCGCCAGCGTGCGCTGCTGGTCGGCATGGGCCGTCATTTCGAAGTCTGGAACCTGGATCAGGTGCTCGAACAGGGGCCGGGCGACCTGATCGTGCTGGCCGCGCTGCATCTCGATTCGCTCTCTCTGGCATCGCCCACCATCAAGGAGGATCATCATGAACCTGCTCTGTCACGCCTCGGGGCACGTCGCCGCGCCGCTCGTCCTGGAAAATCAGGGGTTCCTGTTCAGCCGCTGCCAGCGCTGCCGACACGACTTGATCCGCTCCGCGCCATCGGTGGTCGGGTCGGCGGCCGATAGCTGGACCGGCGTTCCGGAAGGGTTGCGGGTGGCATGGCGTTCGACGGACGTCTCGGCGTTCGATCGGCCGTCATGGTTGCAGCAGTCCTGGGTCCGGATGCGGGACCGCGGACAGCAAACCGCGATCGCGGTCGGCGATGCGGCGCAGGTCGCGCTGGCGGTGATCGGCTGGCACGCCACCGACGCGGCGCGCCGTGCCAAGCAGACCACGCTCGCCGCCTATCGGTCGGGTCGCCGCGTGATCCGCCTGCCGCGTCCGGCCCGGCCACCGCATGCCGGCATCGTCATCATCAACCTGACGATGAACCGCGATCCGTCCTGGCGGGAAACGGTGCGCTCGGACACGCAGTTCGGCGACGTGGTCGGCGCGTGAACTCCTAATCCTCCCCCGCCAGGGGGAGGTGGCGCCGAAGGCGACGGAGGGGGAGGACACGGAACCGGCGTTTACCTTTCCTCCCCCTCCGTCAGGCGAGAGCCTGCCACCTCCCCCTGGCGAGGGAGGATCGTAGCGAAGCCGAAACCCTGCGGGTCGATCGGCCGAAACCGGCCTCAGCGCCGCCCGGCCGCCACCGCGGCATCGCTCGCCAGCTTGTCCGCGCGCTCGTTCTCCGGGTGGCCGGCATGGCCCTTGACCCATTGCCATTCGATCTTGTGCCGCGCCACCGCGGCCAGCAGCGCGTGCCACAGTTCGGCGTTCTTCACCGGCTTCTTGTCGGCGGTCTTCCAGCCGTTGCGCTGCCAGCCCTTCACCCACTTGGTCAGGCCGTCCATCACGTATTTGCTGTCGGTATAAAGCGTCACCGCACACGGCCGCGTCAGCACGTTGAGCGCCTCGATCGCCGCGGTCATCTCCATCCGGTTGTTGGTCGTCGGCGTCTCGCCCCCCGACAATTCCTTCTCGTGCGCGCCCATGCGGATCACCGCGCCCCACCCGCCCGGCCCCGGATTGCCCTTGCACGCGCCGTCGGTGAAGATCTCGACCTTCGTCATGGTCGGGGCAGCTACGTCGTCAGTCATGCGAATAGATCGTCCTTGCGATACGCCTCGAACCGCCGCCAATACGCCAGCGGATCCTTGCGCGTCACCAGCGCATCCGCCGGCGTGTTGAGCCAATCCCACGCCCGCGTCGCCAGGAAGCGAAGGCACGCCCCCTGCGCCAGCACCGGCAGCGCGGCACGTTCGGCCGAAGAGAGCGGATGCCGATCGACATATCCCGCGACCAGGGCCTTACCGACCCCGGCATCATAACCCTCGCCCTGCGCATCGAACGCCCAGGCGCTGTGCAGGATCGCCAGGTCGTACGCGCGGATATCGGTGCACGCGAAATAGAAGTCGATCAGCCCCGTCACCCGGTCGCCGAGCATCAGCACATTGTCGGGAAACAGGTCCGCGTGGATCACGCTGCGCGGCAGGTCGGCAGGCCAGGCTGCGACGACCGCGTCCGCCGCTTGGCTAACCATATCGAACATTCCCGGCTCGATCGCATCCAGGTCACGCCCGCACTTCGCCAGCAACGCGCGCCAACCGTCGGGCCCCAGCGTATTCGGTCGCACGCCATCGAAGCCGGCGAGGCTGACATGCATCGCCCCCATCGCGGCACCCGCCGCATACGCCTGCGCCTCGGTCGGATGCGACACCGACACCCCGGTCAGGAACTCGATCAGGCACGCCGGCCGCCCGCAAAGCTCGTGGATCAGCGCACCGCTGCGGTCGGGCAGCGCGCGCGGCACCGGGTTCCCGTCGACCGCGAGATGATCGAGCATCGCCATGAAGAACGGCAGATCGTCTGCCGACACGCGCTTTTCGTACAGCGTCAGGATGAATCGCCCGGTCGTCGTATCGACCAGGTAATTGCTGTTCTCGACCCCCTCGGCGATGCCCTTGGCCGAGACCAGTTCACCGTGATCGAACTTGGCGAGGAACGCGCTCAGCGCCTCCGCCGAAACCTGCGTATAGACCGCCATGCTAGGCGGCCGCCTCCAGCCCGCGGGGCAGCTTGAACGCGATCGTCTCGCGGTTGGTCTCGACCTCGCGCTCGGACACCGTGTAGCGCTCCGACAACCGATCGACCAGTTCGCGCACCAGCAGTTCCGGCGCGGACGCGCCCGCGGTGATCCCCAGCGTGGCGACGCCGGCGAGGAAGTCCCAATCGAGTTCGCTCGCGCGCTGGATCAGCATCGCCGGCGTGCCCTCGCGCTCGGCGACCTCGACCAGTCGCACCGAGTTGGACGAGTTCGGCGCGCCGATCACCAGCACCGCATCGACATTGTGCGCGATCGCCTTCACCGCAGTCTGGCGGTTCGACGTGGCGTAGCAGATGTCCTCGCCACGCGGCGGCAGCATCTGCGGAAAGCGGCGCTGCAACGTCGCCACCACTGCGGCGGTGTCGTCGACCGACAGCGTCGTCTGCGTCAGGAAGGCGAGGTTCGACGGATCGGCGGGTGCGAACACCTCGGCATCCTCGACCGTTTCGATCAGCGACATCGAGCCTTGCGGCACCTGTCCGAACGTACCGATCACCTCGGGATGCCCGGCATGGCCGATGAACACGATATGCCGCCCGGCCGCGACCAGCCGCTCGGCCTGGCGATGGACCTTCGACACCAGGGGGCAGGTCGCGTCGAGATATTCCAGCCCGCGAGATTCGGCATTGGCCGGCACAGATTTGGGCACACCGTGCGCCGAGAACACGACCGGGGCGCCATCGGGCACCTCGTCCAGTTCCTCGACGAAGATCGCGCCCTGCGCCTTCAGCGTGTCGACCACGAACTTGTTGTGGACGATCTCGTGGCGGACATAGACCGGGGCACCATGCTTCTCGATCGCCAGTTCGACGATCCGGATGGCGCGGTCGACACCTGCGCAAAAACCTCGGGGCGCTGCGATCAACAGTTCGAGCGGCGGCTTGTCGATTGGGCTCATGATGCGTCAGCCTCTACGCGATTGCTTGCCTGGACGATAGCCGGTTCCTATGGTGCGCCGCGATAGGGGCCGCTTGCGACATGCGGTGGCCCTTTCGCTCGTTCGAGAAGGTAAGCGTCGCCGTGAAAGCCCCCATCCTAGCCGTTTCGGCGTGTGCGATCCTCCTGACCGGTTGCGCCGGCAAGGGCGAAATCGATGCGACCGGCGGCATTTCCGCGGTTCGTTCGGTCTGCCCGGCGGTCGCCATCCCGGCAGCGACCGGCGACATCACCTTGTTCAATCCGGCCACCAGCCGCGACCAGTCGGCGATCGACGTCGCCGCGCTGATGACCAACGTCCGCTCGACCTGTGCCGACGCGACCGACCAGGTCGTCACCAGCGTCACCTTCGACATTCGCGCCCGCCGCAGCCGTACCGAGGGCGCGCGCGACGTCACCCTGCCATATTTCATCACGGTGGTCCGCGGCGGCACCGCCGTCGTCGCCAAGCGCATCGGTCGCGTCGCACTGCACTTCGATGCGGGCCAGGCTCTCGCATCGGCTTCGGCGACCGCATCGGCGACGGTGGCACGATCGGCCGCAACGCTGCCGGACGAGGTGCGGGAGAAGCTGACCCGCAAGCGCAAGCCCGGCGACCAGGATGCAGCGGTCGATCCGCTGAGCACCCCCGAAGTACGCCAGGCCGTACTGCGCGCCAGCTTCGAGGCCTTGGTCGGCTTCCAGCTCACCGACGACCAGCTCAAGTATAACGCAACCCGCTGAACGATCTCCCTCTCCCCACCGGGGAGAGGGAAGGGGCCCGCGGCACTTGCCGTGGGAAGGGTGAGGGGAGTGAGGCTCGGGGCGCTGTTCCCAACGCCCTAACCCTTTCGCCGCAAGCGACGATCCCCCCTCTCCCAGCGCCATGCGGGAAGAGGGAGGAATCTCTTACTTGTCGTCGCGGACCAGTTCGGTCGCGGCGAGATGCTCCGCCAGGAACCACACCTGCGGCTCATGGGTGCGGATGATGTTGCTCACCAACAGGTCGTTGGTGCCGTCGTCGCCCGACTCGTCCGCCGCCTGCGCGCCCTCGTGAGCCTGGCGCAGGATGATCTCATGCGCTTCGAGCAAGCGGGCAAGCTGGGTCGGGACGTCTTCGCGGCCCTTGGGCGGGCGGGGGATCGTCGTCATCTCGGCGACGTCGTGCGCCATCGCGATCGAGATGCCGCCTAGCGCCATGATCCGCTCCGCGACGAGATCGACGAGCGCGGCCTGCTCCTCGTAATGCTTGTCGAGCAGAAGGTGCAGTTGATAGAATGTCGCGCCCGACATCTGCCAGTGATGCTTCTTGTACATGTCGCGGATCGTCATCGTGTCCGCGAGCACCTGGTTCAGCGTCGCGACGCTCTGCGCGCGCGCATTGTCCTCTAGCGCGATCGGCAGGCGCTTGAGCGTGCCGTACGGCTGGATCTCGCGATACTCGACCTTGTACTGCGGCTGTGCTTCGACCGATACGGTGGTGTTCGTCTTCGCCAGTTTTGCGGGCTTCTTCGCCATCGGGAATTCCTGTCTGTTCGGTTGAACTCGACAGGCATAACGCATGACCGGGCGGATCGACAGCGGACGAAATCATCGCTTACGGTGATCGACACAGCCGACCTGCTCTTGACGGGAGGGCCCCAGCGAAGGAAGCGGGCGCCAGCAACGCGTTGGGAGTTCAGGATGACGGAAGCACCTCTGGTCGCAGGGATCGAACTCGGCGGGACAAAATGCATTTGCATTCTTGCGCGCGGGCCCGACCAGATCGAGGAAACCGTGCGTATCCCGACCACGCGGCCCGACGAGACGCTGGCCGCGATCGAGGCGGTGCTGGATCGCTGGAGCGGGTTCGTCGCGATCGGTATCGCGAGTTTCGGACCGGTGTCGATCGATCGCCACTCGCATGACTACGGCCATATCACGACCACGCCGAAGCCAGGCTGGGCAGGGACCGATATCGCCGGACGGCTGCAGCGGCGCTACGGCGTGCCGGCCGGATTCCACAGCGACGTGGTCGGTGCGGCGCTGGCCGAGGCGCGGTGGGGCGCGGCGAAGGGCTTGCCGGATATCGCCTATGTCACGGTCGGCACCGGTGTCGGCGCCGGCATGATCGCGAACAACCGCCCGGTCGACGGGCTGACGCATTCCGAACTCGGTCATATCCGCCCCGCACGGTTCCAGGGCGACGACTGGATCGGCAACTGCCCCTTCCACGGCGCCTGCATCGAGGGTCTCGTCGCGGGTCCCGCGATCGCGGCGCGGATCGGGCATCCCGCCGACGAGGCTCCCGCCGAGCATCCGGTCTGGGACAGCGTCGCCGACGCGCTCGGCCAGCTTTGCCACACGCTCGTCCTCACCGGCATTCCGCGCCGGATCGTCATGGGCGGCGGCGTCATGGGGGCGTCGCATCTGTTTCCGCGCGTGCGCGCGGCGATGACCCGCAGCCTCGGCGGCTATATCACGCTGCCGGAGGTGGCGCTGACCGACACGTTCATCGTGCCGCCGGCGCTCGGCAACAATGCCGGACCTCTGGGCGCGATCGTGCTGGGTGCTCAAGCACTTGGCCATCAGTTGAAAACATCGTTTACGGCGTCTTAACCGTATCTGGTTACCGCTCGATAGCGAGAGTGAGGGGCAGGATACGCCATCGCCGGACGGCGACGGTCTTTCCCAACGAGGAGCGGTTTCGATGCGCATTCTGATCGTGGACGACGAACCGGCGATGCACGACAGCTACCGGCGCAGCTTCGCCGGCCCGCGGTCGAGCACCGGCGAGGCGCTGGACGCGATGGCCGTCGAACTGTTCGGCAACGATGCTCTCGGGGACGAATCCCTCGCCGGCCCAGCTGCCAACGCCTCGGCGTTCGCGCTGACCTATTGCGACCAGGGTCTCGACGCGGTTGCCGCGGTCGAGCGTGCGCTCGCCGAGGGCACGCCGTTCGTGGTCGCGTTCATCGACGTGCGGATGCCGCCCGGGATCGATGGTCGCGAGACCGCCAGGCGCATCCGTGCGCTCGATCCCGAGATCAACCTCGTCATCGTCACCGGGTTCTCGGACTTCTCGCCGATCGAGATCAGCAAGGTCGCCGGCCCCGCGGACAAGATCTTCTACATCGCCAAGCCGTTCGAGGTCGCCGAGATCCTGCAGACCGCGACCGCGCTCGCCCAGCGCTGGCAGAACGATCGCGATCTGGCCACAGCGCGCGATCTGCTCGCGGCCCAGGTGTTGCAACTCGAGGAGCAGGGCGCCGAACTGGCCGCGAACGAAAGCCGCGCGATCCACCTCGCGATGCACGATTCGCTGACCGACGCGCCCAACCGGCTCGCCTTCCTGCGCGCGCTGGCGGCCCGCACGCGGAGCGAAGGGCTGTTCGCGACGGTCATGATCGATCTCGATCGGTTCAAGCTGGTCAACGATACGCTCGGGCATCTCGCGGGCGACGCGCTGATCCGCGAGATCTGTGCGATCCTCAACCGCTCGACCCCCGATGGCGCGCTGGTCGCGCGGCTCGGCGGCGACGAATTCGGCATCCTGTTCGACACGTCGAGCGAGGCGGCGGCGGTGATGGCGTGCGAGCTGATCATCGCGGCGTGCTCGGTCACCCTCCAGGTGTTCGGCAATTCGGTGCAGGGCGGCGCGTCGGCCGGCGTCGTCGTGACGGCTGGAGCGCGGGCCGGAACGGTGACCGGGGGCAGCGATCCGGTCGACGTCATCCGCCGCTCCGATCTCGCCCTCAACGACGCCAAGCGCGGCGGCCGCGGGATCGTCCGGTTGTTCGACGAGAGCATGGACGAGGGCATCCGCTTTCGCCGGCGCGTCGAGGGCGGCTTGAGCCAGGCGATCGCCAGGGGTGAGTTGAGCCTCGCCTATCAGCCGATCGTCTCGCGCGATGCGATCGAGGTGGTCGGGTTCGAGGCGCTGGTGCGCTGGAACACCAGCGAATACGGGCTGATGAGCCCCGCGACGTTCATCCCGATCGCGGAGGAGTCGAACCTCATCCACGAGCTCGGCGACTGGGTGTTGCACGAAGCGCTCGACGTTCTGAAGCAATGGCCCGGGCAATATGTCTCGGTGAATTTTTCCCCCCGCCAGTTCCGCCGCCACAATTTCGTCGGGCACATCATGGAAAGCGTCCAGCGCGCCGGCATCGCGCCCGCGCGGCTCCAGATCGAGATTACCGAGACCGCGATCTTCGATGATGCCGAGCGTGCGGCCGAGACGCTCTACAAGCTGCGGCAGATGGGCTTCCGGATCGCGCTCGACGATTTCGGCACGGGCTATTCGAGCCTCTACAACATCCGCAAGTTCGCGCTCGATTGCCTCAAGATCGACAAGTCGTTCATCGACGGGATGGGCCGCGAACGCGAAAGCGCGGCGATCGTCCACTCGATCATCCACCTCGGCCGTGCGCTTGGGCTGGGAGTGATCGCCGAGGGCGTCGAGACCGAAGCCCAGGTCCAGGCGCTGCGGCTGGCGGGGGCGAGTCACCTCCAGGGATATTATTTCTCCCGACCGGTTGGTGCGGAGGACGCGCTGGCGATGGCGCAGGGGCGCATTCTGAGCGGCAAGGACGATGTCTCCACCGAAGACCCGGCAACCCGGCAGACGTTCGGGCTACGCAGTTGATGCCGTCCGCGGGGATGGGCCGGTTGCCGCCGCCGATCGGACGACAGTTCGGCCGGATGCGCACCCCATCGTCGCTCGGTGGCAAGCTGATCCTGATCATGACCGCGGTCGGGGTGGTCGCTACGATCGGGATCACGCTGCTGCTCGCCGCCGTCATAACCCCGAGCTTCGCCACGCTTGAGCACAAGGCGATCGCCGCGCATGTCGAGCGCACGCGTGCGGCATTGTCCGACTACGCAGCCGACGTCGAAAGCGCGGCGCGCGATTACGGCGACGGGAACGACGGCTATTCCTATCTGGCGCAGCCCGATGCGGCGTACGAACGCAAGAGTGTCTCGGCACGTGCCATGCGCAATATCGGCGTCGACGGCATGGCGTATGTGACGCCCGAGGGCCGTGTCGTCCTCGCGCGCTGGCGCGATCCGGCGACCGGCGCGGACCGGCCCGGCATGAATGCACAGCTGATCGCGACCATCGGCCGTACCGACTTCGCGCAGGTGCTCCGCGGGCGAAGATCGGGACGCTTCTATGCGCGGGTCGGCGATCGCATCGCGGTGATCGGCGTGGCGCAGGCGCGCCGCTCCGATGGCACCGGTGGCGCGCGTGGCTATGTGGTGCTGGCCCGGGTCGTCACCTCCCGACAGATGTCCGATCGACTCAATCGCGATGCGCGGATCGACCTGACATCGAGCGGCGATCGCTATTCGGTGACGTCGAGCCCGTCGAAGCTGATGATCGCGGTGCCGATCATCGGCGCAGACGGCCACGCGGTCGCAACCACGCGGCTCAGGATCCCGCGCGACGTATCGCTGCTCGGGCGACGCATGCTGCTGCTCGCGGTTGCCGGCTCGACCGTGTTGCTGCTGCTGGTGCTCGTCGTCCTGCGGCGGATGATCGCGCGGCTGGTGCTGCGCCCGCTGCACCGGGTCGAGAGCCATATGCAACGCGTCCGCGTATCGGGCTCGCTCGCGCTTCTCGAAGAGGACGAGCGGCGCGACGAGATCGGCTCGCTTGGACGCAGCTTCAATGCGATGCTGCGCCAGTTGAAGGACTTGCGCGAACAGATCGAGGTGCAGTCGTTCGATCTCGGTCGCAGCGAAAGCGCGGTCGCGGTCATGCACAACGTTCGCAACGCGCTGAACCCGATCAGCACGATCCTCAGCCAGGGGATCGCACAGGCCCCGCCGGTCGACCGTGCGCCGATCGACCGCGCTATCGCCGAACTCGCGCGCAGCGACCTTCCCCAGGCGCGCCGCGAGAAATTGGCCACTTTCGTTGCCGCGGCGATCGAGGCGGAGGCGACCAACCGCGAGGCGACTCGGCGCGAACTTGTGATCGGGCGCGAGGCGATGGCGCATGTGCTGGAAATCATCGGCCAGCAGCAACGGGCCGCGCACGAGCGTCCGGCGCTGGAGGTGTGCGACGTCAGCGACATCATCGCGCGCAATGCGACGATCGCACGCTATTCCCTGGGCGCGTCGATCGCGTTCAGCTTTCCGGCGGGGCCCAATTTCGTGATGGCGAGCCGCGTGATCCTGAGCCAGGTGATCGGCAACCTGTTCGGCAACGCGGTCGAATCGATCGAGGCGCGGGGCACCGGCAGCGGGTCGATCACGGCAACGATCACGCAGTCGGGAGACCGGGTGACGATCCATATCCGCGACGACGGCGAAGGCTTTCCGCCCAATGTCGCAGGAACCTTGTTCCAGCGCGGGTTCTCCACGCGCGCGCACAAGTGGGGCGGGCTGGGGCTGCATTGGTGCGCGAACTCGGTGAACGCGATGCAGGGCTCGCTACGGCTGGAAAGCGACGGGCCGGGACTTGGTGCCGTCGCGATCCTGACGCTACAGGCGGGCAATGCGGCCTGACCAGAAACCGCCAGTTCTTCTCCCTCTCCCCTTTGGGGAGAGGGTCGGGGTGAGGGGCAGCCAAGCCATGCATCGCCTGGAACATGCCCTCCCTCCAGCCCGCTCCTCAAATGGGGGGGAGCGGGTCACAACAGGCTCGGCTGAACTTCGTCTTGGTCGCCCATGATTCCAGACAGCGTCAGGCCGAGCAGTCGAACCCCGTCCGGCACCGGCAGTTGCGCCATCAGCAACTCCAGTCCCGCCTCCAGAAACGCCGTCTTGTCCGTCACCGCCGATACCGACGACCGGGCACGCGTGATCGTGCGGAAATCGGCATGGCGCAGTTTCAGCGTGATCGTCCGCCCGCGCGTGCCGTGTCGTTCGATCCGGACCCACGCCGCATCCGCGACCCGCTGCAGGGCAGCACGCAAGTCCTCGGTAGAAATCAGGTTCGTCTCGAACGTCCGCTCCGCCCCGACCGATTTCGCCGCGCGATTGACCCGTACCGGACGATCGTCGATCCCGCGCGCTGCCCTGTAGAGATACTCGGCGTAACTGCCGAAATGCGCCTGGAGAAAGGCAAGGCTCTGCGCGAACAGGTCCGCTCCGGTGAGGATGCCGAGCCGTTCCATCTTCTGCGCGGTCACCGGGCCGACGCCGTGGAAGCGCTTGACCGGCAAGGATTGCACGAATGCCGCGCCGCGCTTCGGCGTGATGATGCAGATCCCGTCGGGCTTGTTCTGGTCCGAGGCGAGCTTGGCGATGAACTTGTTGTAGCTGACCCCGGCGGATGCGGTGAGGCCGGTATCCGCCTTGATCCTGGCGCGGATTTCCTCCGCGATCGCCGCCGCCGTGCCGAGGCCGCGAATATCCTCGGTGACGTCGAGATAGGCTTCGTCAAGCGACAACGGCTCGATCAGGTCGGTATAGTCGGCGAAGATCGCGCGTATGCGGTCGGACACTTCGCGGTACACGTCGAACCGCGGCGGCACGAACACCAGGTCGGGGCAGCGCCGGATCGCGGTGACCGACGGCATCGCGCTACGCACCCCGAACGCCCGCGCTTCGTAGCTCGCCGCCGCCACCACGCCGCGGGCGCGCGACCCGCCGACCGCCACCGGCCTGCCCCTGAGCGTCGGATCGTCGCGCTGCTCGACCGAAGCATAGAAGGCATCCATGTCGACATGGATCACCTTGCGCTGGGCGGGAGGCTGGGTAGGAGGAAGCATGAGCGCGTTAGATAGGCGCGCAAGGGGCGGCGATACAGGGTGCATCCGCAACCAATCGCGCGGCCGCGGGTACTGCCGACGGGCAACGAAGGGACGCGAATGCAGGTCGGGACGGAATGCTGGCGAGTCGAACGCGCCGAACAGATGGCGGTGATCGTCGATGCGGAAAAGTATTTCCGCACCGCGCGCGTCGCCATGATGGGGGCCAAGCGCCGCATCCTGTTGATCGGCTGGGATTTCGACGCCCGCATCGAACTCGAACCCGGCGTCGATCGTCCCGGCGAGCCGAAGAAGCTCGGCGAATTCATGCTGTGGCTGGTCGAGCGTGAGCCTAATCTCGAGGTATTTGTCCTGCGCTGGGATACCGGTGCGATCAAGTCGCTGTTCCGCGGCTCGACGATCTTCACGATGATGAAGTGGATGAAGCACAAGCGCATCCACACCAAGCTCGATGGGCATCACCCGACGGCAGCGTCGCATCACCAGAAGATCGTGATCATCGACGATGCGCTGGCGTTCTGCGGCGGTATCGACATGACCGGCGACCGCTGGGACACGCGCGAGCACCGCGACGACGAACCGCACCGTATCCAGCCCTCGGGCAAGCCGTACAAGCCGTGGCACGACGCCATCAGTGCTGTGCAGGGCCCCGTCGCACATGCGCTGGGCGAGTTGTTCCGGCGCCGCTGGCATCTGGCTGGCGGGATGAAGATGGCGGCGGGCGAACCCGGCAGCACATTCTGGCCCGAGGGGCTCGAGGTCGATTTCCGCGATGTCGACGTGGCGATCGCACGCAGCGAGCCCGAAATGTCCGACCAGGAGCCGGTGTACGAGAGCGAGGCGCTGTTCCTCGGCCAGATCGCGCGCGTGAAGAAGCATTTGTACATCGAGAGCCAGTATTTCGCGTCGCGCAAGATCGCCGAGGCGGTCGCGAAGCGACTCGACGAGGTGGACGGTCCCGAGATCGTCATCATCAACCCGACTACTGCGCAGGGGTGGCTGGAGCCGATCGCGATGGATACCGCGCGTGCGCGGCTGATGGAGGCGCTGCACCGGCGCGACACGTACAACCGGTTGCGGATGTACCATCCGTTCACCGCGGGCGGCGAGGCGATCTATTGCCACGCCAAGATCCTGATCGCCGACGAAGAGGTGTTCCGGCTCGGCTCGTCGAACGTGAACAACCGCTCGCTGCGTCTCGATACAGAGTGCGATCTGGCGATCCGCGCGACCGACGCGGCGACGTCGAAAGGGATCGTCGCGATCCGCGATGGCCTGATCGCGGAGCATCTCGGCGTCGAGCCGCAGGTGGTGAGCGATCTGATCGCGGAGACAGGCTCGCTGATCAAGACGATCGAGCGGCTGCGCGGCGAAGGCAAGACGTTGCAGCCTTACGAGGTGCCGGACCTGACCTCGGTCGAGGAATGGCTCGCCGACAACGAGGTGCTCGACCCGGAAGGCCCGCAGGAGATGTTCGAGACGTTCAGCAAGCGCGGCCTGTTCCGCCGGCTGCGGCGGAAGAAGAAGACCCGACCCTAAAATCCTCCCCCGCCAGGGGGAGGTGGCACCGAAGGTGACGGAGGGGGAGGACACGGAGCGTAGCTTGTCGCTGACCGCCCCTTCCGTCTGGCAAGGGCCAGCCACCTCCCCCTGGCGGGGGAGGATAAAGCGTAGATACAGGAAAGGCCGCGGCACCCCCCGGTACCGCGGCCTCAAGCGCTCCCGAAAACAGGGGAGTTACGCGACCTGGGCTTCGAGCGCCTCGTCGGGCTCGCGCAGCACATAGCCGCGACCCCAGACGGTCTCGATGTAATTCTCGCCATCGCACGCTAGGCTGAGCTTCTTGCGAAGCTTGCAGATGAACACGTCGATGATCTTCAGTTCGGGCTCGTCCATCCCGCCATAGAGATGATTGAGGAACATTTCCTTGGTGAGCGTGGTGCCCTTGCGGAGCGAAAGCAGCTCCAGCATCGCATATTCCTTGCCGGTCAGATGCACGCGGCTGCCACCGACCTCGACCGTCTTCGCGTCGAGGTTCACCGCCAGCTTGCCGGTCCGGATGACCGACTGGCTGTGCCCCTTCGAACGGCGGACGACAGCGTGGATCCGTGCGACCAGTTCCTCGCGGTGGAACGGCTTGGTGACATAGTCGTCGGCGCCGAAACCGAAGCTCCGCACCTTCGAGTCCATTTCGTTCACGCCCGACAGGATCAGCACCGGCGTCGAGACCCGCGCGACCCGGAGCCGCTTGAGCACGTCGTAGCCGTGCATGTCGGGCAGGTTCAGATCGAGCAGGATGATGTCGTAATCATACAGCTTGCCCAGATCGAGGCCTTCTTCCCCGAGATCGGTGATGTAGACGTTGAACCCTTCGGTCGTCAGCATCAGCTCGATTGCCTTCGCCGTGGTCGGCTCGTCTTCGATCAGCAGAACCCGCATGCGTCGTCCCCTTGTCGCGAGACCGCCCGACACCCCATGTCTGCAGCTCGACTTCGATTCATTAACCACACAACATCTGAAGGCAAAAGGTTAATTTCGAGCTAAGTCTTGCCGACCAACGCGTTTCGATACCGGCTGAGCTGCTGATTTTCTTACAATTTAACGGTTTCTATCGCGTGCTTGCGTATAAGCGCCGCGACGCAAGGCTCAGCGCCAGGTTCGATTCGTTCGTCCCGGGCAGCGCTCGCTACCCGGGACGAACAGACACTGGGCGACCGTGCAGCCCTTCGCTTTTACCCCTTCGCTTTTACAGTGCCAGATCGGGGCTGCGATCCGGCTTGACGCGCATCGCCGCCGGACGCGGTTGCGCCGCTACGCCAACCGTCGGCGACGGCACCGCGAGTTGCAGCGTGTCCGCGGTTGCGGCCCAATGCTCCGCCAGCACGTCCGGGTTCTCGTTCAGCATCACGCCGTAGGTCGGCACGATCTCGCGGATTTTCGCTTGCCACCCGGCGGTCGCCAAATGGTTCGGGAAGACCGTCTTCAGCAGGTTGAGCATGATCGAGGGTGCGGTAGACGCGCCCGGCGACGCGCCCAGCAGCGCGGCGATCGAGCCGTCCTTCGATGCGACGATCTCGGTGCCGAGCCGCAGGACGCCGCCCTTTTCCGGATCGCGCTTGATGATCTGGACGCGCTGGCCAGCTTGCCACAGGCGCCAGTCGCCATCCTTGGCACCGGGGAAATACTCCCGCAGCGCATCCATCCGGTCGCTGTCCGACATGATCAGCTGGCCTGCGAGATATTCGACCAGCTCGAACTCGTCCCAGCCAACCGCCATCATCGGCCGGAAATTATCGAGCGTGACCGACGCGGGAAGGTCGAAATACGAGCCTTCCTTCAGGAACTTGGTCGAGAAGGTCGCGAACGGACCGAACAGCAGCGCCTGCTTGCCGTCGAGAAAGCGCGTGTCGAGATGCGGTACGGACATCGGCGGCGAGCCGACTGCCGCCTTGCCGTAGACCTTGGCGAGATGGCGATGCGTGATCTCGGGCTTGTCCGCGACAAGGAACGAGCCGCCGACCGGGAAGCCGGCATAATCGTCGGCCTCGGGGATGCCGGACTTTTGCAGGATCGGCAGTGCGCCGCCGCCGGCGCCTGCGAACACGAAGCGCGCCTTGATGATCCGCTTCTCGTCGGTCTTCATGTCGCGCGCGGTGACGCGCCAGCGCGCCTTCTTGCCGCCGATCGTCTCGCGTTCGAGCTCACGGACTTCATGGCCGGTGGTCAGCGTGAAGTTCTGCTGCTTGACCAGCGACGCGATGTATTGCTGCGTCACCTCGCCCCAGTCGCAATCGGTACCGAGCGGCGAGCGCGTCGCGGCGAGCTTCGTGCCCGGCGCGCGGCCCTCCATCATCACCGGCACCCATTGTGCGATCTGCTTCGGGTCGGTGGTGTATTCCATGCCCGAAAACAGCGGGCTCGCCTGGAGCGCGGCGTGGCGCTTTTGCAGGAAGGCGACGTTGGCATCGCCCCAGACCAGATTCATGTGCGGCGTCGAATTGATGAACGAACGCGGATTGCCGAGGATGCCGGAATCGACCTGGTGGCTCAGGAACTGGCGGGTGACCTGGAACTGCTCGTTGATCTCGACCGCCTTGGCGATCTCGACCTTGCCATCGGCCTTGTTGACCGGCGTGTAGTTCAGTTCGCACAGCGCCGAGTGGCCGGTGCCGGCGTTGTTCCAGCCGTTGGAGCTTTCATCGGCGACCTTGTCGAGGCGTTCGACCAGTTCGATCGTCCAGGTCGGCTCGAGTTCGCGCAGCAGCACGGCGAGCGTCGCGCTCATGATGCCGCCGCCGATCAGCAGGACGTCGACGGTCCGCTCGGTCGTCGCAGCATCGGCGTGCGCGAGCGGCAGCGCCGCTGCACCGCCAGCGACGATCGCCGAGCCGAGCAGATTGCGCCGCGTCACGCCTGTACGCGATTCTCCGGTACGCGGTTCTGGAGTGCGCGAAGTTGGGGAGTTCGCCTCGTCGTTAGCGTCAAACCGCATGGTCATGCCTTTTCGTTTCGGCATGGCCCGCTGTCCCGACAAAGGCCGATGACGACGAGAATCCATGACCGGATTATCGGTTTCAGCCACGCGGAAATGACGGGATCGATGCTCGAACTACCGACTGAGCGCGGCCGCTGCTCAAAGTCCTCGTCCCAAGATATCGGGTGTTTGTTGGGACAAGGCCACCGCACGGGCAGGCGCTTGATCCACCCCGTACATGGCATCCGGACGCTGCGGATGCAAGGTCGCAGCCCGCAACCCCTTGAACGGGGCGCGTTCTGGTTGGGCCTTCAGCTCGGGTCACGCAGCCGGTTGGCGAGGAACTCGATCAGCGCCTCGACCCGGGCCGGGCGGAGCGGGCTGGGCGGCGTGAGCAGATGGAGGCCGATCTTCGCGGGTGCCCAATCGTCGAGAATGGTGACCAGTGCGCCCGAGCCGATGTGCCGGTCGACGATGAAGTCGGGCAGGCGCGCGATCCCGAGGCCGGCGATCAGCGCGGGCACGATCGCCTCGCCGCTGTTGGCGGTGAGCTGGCCCTGCAGTCGCACCGAGACGTCGGCGCCGCCGGGGCCGTGGAAGCGCCACGGGCCGACGACGTTCGAATAGCCGACCAGCTGGTGTTCGCCGAGCTGTGCCGGGTGCGTCGGCGTGCCGTGCTTCGCGAGGTAGCTGGGTGCGGCGACGGTGTGCGCCTGGATGCTGCACAAGCGGCGGGCGCGGAGCGAACTGTCGGGCAGCTCGGCGATCCGCAGCGCGACGTCGAAGCCTTCCGCGACGATGTCGACGCGCGCATCGGAAAGGTGGAAGTCGACCTCGATCCCCGGGTGCGCGACGAGGAACTCGGCGAGGATCGGCGCGACGTTGGTGATGCCGAAGCTCATGGGGGCGGCGAGGCGGACGCGGCCGGTATGCGCGCTGGCGGCGTCGTGCGCGGATTCCTCGGCGGCGCGGGCTTCCGCGAGGATGCGCGCGGCGTGCTCGGCGAGTGGCTTGCCGGCTTCGGTGAGCGCGAGCCGGCGGGAGGTGCGGTGGAAGAGCGACTGGCCGAGATGCGCTTCGAGGCGGGTGATCGCCTTCGACACGGTTGCCTTGCTGAGCCCGACCGCGTCGGCGGCGGCGCTGAACGAGCGGTGCTCGACGACGCTGGCGAAGATCGCCCAGGCTTCGAGATCGGGCAGGCGCATGGGGGGACTCCGACAGAACAGGGCTGCGTAGATATTCAACGTTCGCGATCCTCCCCCGCCAGGGGGAGGTGGCTGGCGCTTGCCAGACGGAGGGGGCGGTAAGAGGTCACGTCCGTTCCGTGTCCTCCCCCTCCGTCGCCTTCGGCGCCACCTCCCCCTGGCGAGGGAGGATCGCAAAAATCGGATATCGGTATCGCCTGCAAACTCGACGGCACGTTACCCACCGAAACGATCGGTTTCCAGCGTTTCTATTTACGGTGTGATCGCAGCGCTTATCTTGGCTCCAACCAGTGGAGACATTTCATGACGACCACGACCCTTTCCAAAGCTGCCCTTTCCAAAGTTGCCCTTTCCAAAGTCGACCGCCGCCCCTTCGAAAGCCTCGGCCATGCCGATCACGGCTGGCTGAACGCCCGGCATCATTTCTCGTTCGCGAGCTATTACGATCCCGCCCGGATGGGCTGGGGCGCGATCCGCGTGTGGAACGACGACCAGATCGCCGCGAACTCGGGCTTCCCGCCGCATCCGCATCAGGACATGGAGATCATAACCTATGTCCGCAGCGGCGCGATCACGCACCAGGATTCGCTCGGCAACAAGGGCCGTACCGAGGCGGGCGACGTCCAGGTCATGAGCGCCGGCACCGGCGTCCGCCACGCCGAGTATAACCTCGAGCCCGAGACGACGACGATCTTCCAGATCTGGATCGAGCCTTCGCGTAAAGGTGGCGCGCCGAGCTGGGGTGCCAAGCCGTTTCCGAAGGGCGAGCGCTCCGGCCAGTTCGTGACGCTCGCCAGCGGGTTCGAGGGTGACGCCGATGCGCTGCCGATCCGCGCGAACGCCCGGGTGCTGGCCGCGACGCTCAAGGCCGGCGACAGCGTCGACTATGCGATCGACGACGGCCGCCACGTGTATCTGGTGCCCGCGACCGGCGCGATCACGATCGGCGACGACGCCTTTGCCGCACGCGACGGAGCGGCGCTGACGGGCGGCCAGACGGTGACGATCACGGCTCGAGAGGACGCCGAGATCGTTCTGGTGGACTCGGAGTAAGCGCTAGCGGCGACCTTTACCGTCACCCCAGCGGAAGCTGGGGTATCCCGGTTCGGGTCGCTGCACCCGCCCCATGAAGACCCCAGCTTCCGCTGGGGTGACGGACTTTCCAGGAGATTGATTATGACCAAGGTTCTCGTGCTCTATTACTCGTCCTACGGCCATATCGAGCAGATGGCGGACGCCGTCGCCGAGGGCGCGCGCGCCGGTGGTGCGGAGGTCGACATCCGCCGCGTCGCCGAAACTGCGCCGCAGTCGGTCGTCGAATCCGCGCACTTCAAGACCGACAGCGCGCATGCCGAGATCGAAGGCCCCGCCGCGCTCGAGCAGTATGATGCGATCATCGTCGGTGCGCCGACCCGCTTCGGCCGGATGCCCGCGCAGATGGCGCAATTCTGGGACACGACCGGCGGCCAGTGGTTCTCCGGCGCGCTGATCGGCAAGGTCGGCGGCGCATTCACCTCGACCGCGAGCCAGCATGGCGGCCAGGAAACCACGTTGTTCTCGATCATCACCAACCTGCTGCATCACGGGCTGACGATCGTCGGCCTCGACTATGGCTTCCAGGCGCAGATGGGCGTCGATGCGGTCAAGGGCGGCTCGCCCTATGGCGCGACGACGCTGTCGGATGGCGACGGCAGCCGCCAGCCGAGCAAGGACGAGCTCGACGGCGCCCGCTATCAGGGCAAGCGGATCGCCGAGACCGCGGCCAAGCTGAAGGGCTGAACGCCTAGCTTGGGAAGCCCAAGGCTGAACTGACGCGACGCGGACGGCAACGTCCGCGTCGTTCTGCTTTCGGCTGATGTCCGCCTGGCCTGACGACTATTGCGCCACGCGCAGCGTGAACCGCGTCATTTCCGACTGAGGACCCAGGCGCAGCGCGAAGCCGGGCCACAAGCCCGTGCCATTGCTGACGTACAAGGTCATGTCGCCCACCGCATAGCGCCCCGAGACGAACCCGGCATTGGCGCGCGCCACCAGCCGGTCGAGGCCGGCGATCATGCCGCCATGCGTGTGCCCCGACAATTGCAGCGCGACGCCGCGGTCGGCGGACCGCCCGGCGTTCTTCGGCTGATGATCCAGCAGCAGAATCGGCGCCCCCTCCGGCGCGCCCGCCAGTGCGGCGGCGAGGTCCGGTCCGGCCTGTCCCACCTGTGGCGCGGAGAGATCGGTGACGCCGGCCAGCGTCACCTTGGCGTTGCCGCGGGTCAGGACAGCGTGCGCATTCGGCAGCATCCGGAAACCCAGCTCCCGCAGATGCCGCATCCACGCCGGATAATCGAAGAAATATTCGTGGTTGCCGGGAATGGCATAGACCCCTTCGGGCGCATGCAGATCGCGGAGCGGCTCGACGTCGTGGGTACGCATCGCGACGGAGCCGTCGATGAAGTCGCCGGTGACGACGATCAGGTCGACTCCCGACGCGTTCGCCCGATCGACGGTCTGGCGGGCCCAGCGCTCCGGGAACAGCCGGCTGATGTGCAGGTCGGTCAGTTGCAGGATACGATAGCCGGCGAACTCCGGCGGCAGGTCGCGGATCGCGACCTCGATGTCTTTGATCGGCGGCACGCGGATGGCATTGCCGACGCCGATCGCCGCCAGCAGCGCCGCCAGTCCGGCAATGGCGAAGCGCACGCCATCCGGAACATGCACCGATTGCGACCGCACGAGCATCGTCACCAGCGTCCCGAGGTCGAGCAGAATCTGCAGGACGGCGAGCAGCACGATCGCGCCGAACGCCCAGTTGAACAGGATCACGACTGTCCGGGGAAACTCCGGCGCGAACACCGATCCCGACGAGAGGCGGCTCCAGAAATGATATTGCGAGGCCATGAGCAGGAGGACTGCGATACCGCCCTTGACCCAGAACGGCAGGGCGAGCGGCCAGAGCCATCGGACGATGACGAGCAGGCACGGGGTCGCGAAGATGAGGTGAAAGATCGTCGGTCTCCGTCGAAATACGGTGGCGTGAACGCGTGTACGTGCCCCTCCCGTTCGATCTGCAACCATTACCGCGCAGGGCAAAGATCGCATTCGTCGAGTTCGCGTCATCCGCCGAAGCATCGGGGCAGGGCAAGCGTTTTTGCCGGATTCCTACATCCCCTTCGTGAACCAGCAGGAAAGAAACGCCCGGCCGTGTCCGCCCGATCGTCTCCGCCCGATCGTCTCCACCCGGTCGTCTCCACCCGGTCGTCTCCAAATGCCTTTTCCAAACCACCAGCGAACGCTTGTCCGCCGTTGACGGTTACACGATCAGGCGACATAGGCGACTCAACGGCGATGGATTTCCGCCGGGCAATGTGGCCGAACCGCTCTGGCAAGAGCTGATGATTCCTACTTGGCGCCGACAGGCAGCAAGGAGGATGTGTGCGCGCTACCTTTCATACCCTCATCACCGATCTCGACGTCGCGACCTTCGTCCGGAACCGCCACGACCACGCCGTGTCGGTCGTGCGCTGGGCGCTGATCCTCGTGCCGCTGGCGGCACTCGTCGGGACGCTGTGCGCAGCCTTTCTGTGGAGCCTCGACGCGGTGACGCGGCTGCGTTTCGCGGCGCCCTGGCTGCTATATTGCCTGCCGATCGGGGGCTTCGGGGTCGGGTTGCTCTACCATCTCACGGGCCGCTCGGCGGAGGGTGGCAACAACCTGATCGTCGAGCAGATCCACGAACCGGGCGGCGGGGTGCCGCTGCGGATGGCGCCGCTGATCTTCTTCGGCACGGTGGTGACGCATCTGTTCGGCGGTTCGGCCGGCCGCGAAGGCACCGCGGTCCAGCTTGGCGGCAGCCTCGCCAGCGGTTTCGGCCGTGCGCTCCGGCTCGATGCGGACGGCACGCGTATCCTGTTGATGACGGGGATCGCGGCTGGGTTCGGAGCGGTGTTCGGCACGCCGATCGCAGGCGCGGTGTTCGCGCTCGAGGTGCTGGCGATCGGGCGCGTCGAATATCGTGCGCTGGTGCCGTGCCTCGTCGCCGCGCTCGTCGGCGACTGGACGTGCCTCGCCTGGGGACTCCACCACGGTATCTACCGGGTCGATGCGTTGATCGCTGTGGATGCGCTGCTCGTCGCCAAGGCGGGGCTTGCCGGGGTCGCGTTCGGATTGGTGGGGCTTGCCTTCGCCGAGGCCAATCACGCGCTCGGCGGGTGGCTCAAGCGGATCGTGCCCTATGGTCCGCTCCGCCCGCTGATCGGCGGAATCGCGGTGATCGCGCTCGTCTTCCTGTTCGGCACGCGCGACTATCTGGGGCTCGGGACGCTGGCGGCGACGCCGGACGGGCTGACCATTGCCAGCTTCTTCGGACCGGACCCGCACCCGTGGAGCTGGGCGCTCAAGTTCGTGTTCACCGTCATCACGTTGAGTTCCGGCTTCAAGGGCGGGGAGGTGACGCCGTTGTTCTTCATCGGCGCGGCACTCGGTAGCGCGCTGGCGCCGCTGTTCGGCGTACCGACCGGGGTGTTCGCGGCAATCGGCTTCGTCGCGCTGTTCGCGGGCGCCGCCAATACGCCGCTCGCCTGCACCTTCATGGGGATCGAACTGTTCGGTGCGACCTATGCGGTCCCGATCGCGGTCGCGTGTTTCGTGGCGTATCTCTGCTCCGGGCATAACGGCATCTACCTGTCGCAGCGTGTCGCCGTCGCGAAGACGCCCACAGACGGCCTCGTTCCGAACGCGACGTTGCGGGATGCGCGTGCCGGGCGTGCCGCACGCCGTCGGCATCGCTGACTGCCGAAGTCCAGTGCTTGCGTCGGATCGACCTCTAATCGCGCCGAAGGCCCCGGTCGCGGGTTTCGCCGGACGGTCGGGGCGCTAGACAGTGAGAAAAGGGAAGTCTTGTTGACGCTTGAATCGTTTTGTCGAGGCATCGGCGCCGTTGCCGGGATGTCCGTCCTGGCTGCCTGCGTGCCCGCCGGACGCCAGCCATTGCCGCCTTCGTCGGTGCCCATCACCGTGCAGACGACGGCACCGGCCCCGCGATCGCCGACAAGGGCGCCGACACGGGCGCCAATACGACCGGCGGGCCGACCCCAGCCATCCGCCGACCTGCTCAACGCGGTGCAGGCCCTGGGGGCGGGGTTCAAGGGACAGGTCGGTATCAGCGTACGCGATATCGACGAAGGCTGGGTCGTGGCATGGGACGGCGACCGGCCACGACCGCAGCAAAGCGTGAGCAAGCTATGGGTCGCGATCGCGGTCATGGATGCGGTGGATCGAGGCCGCCTGTCGCTGACCGATCCCGTGACGATCACGCGCGCCGATCTGACCCTCTTCCACCAGCCCATCCGGGCATTGGTCGGCAAGGACGGTTACAAGGCGACCATCGGAGAACTGCTGCGCGGCGCGATGACGCGCAGCGACAATACGTGCAACGACGTGCTCCTCTGGCGGGTCGGGGGCCCGGTCGCGGTGAACCGGATGCTCGCGGACAAGGGCGTTGCCGGCGTCAAGTTCGGTCCCGGCGAGCGGCAGCTGCAGGCGCGTACCGCAGGACTGGAATGGCGCCCGGAATGGGCGGGGGGCTGGGGCTTCCTGAAAGCCCGGGCGGCGATGAGTTACGAAGCGCGCGATCGGGCGCTCAACCGGTATCTCGCCGCGCCGATCGACGGGGCGTCGGCGAACGGCATCACGCTCGGGCTGTCGCTGCTGTCGCAAGGCAAACTGCTAAGCGCACGCTCGACCGCATCCCTGCTAACCCTGATGCGGTCCAGCAAAACGGGTCCGCTCCGGCTCAAGTCGGGGCTCCGGCCCGGCTGGACTCTCGCGCACAAGACCGGAACCGGGCAGGATCTCGGGAACCTGTCGACCGGCTACAACGATGTCGGACTGCTCGTCGCGCCGAACGGCCATCGCTATGCCGTCGCCGTCATGATCGCCAGTACCCGCCAGGCCATCCCGGTACGGATGCGGTTGATGGGCGACGTGACGCGCGCGATCGTCGCCTCGGAGCGTCGATGATCGCGCCGCCGGAGCACGGCTAGGCCGCCGACGCCTTGGGCTTAGCATCGACGGCGGAGTCATTTGGCTCCCCGAACAGAAGAGCGTGGTCAGCGCTGCTTCTTGGTCGTGGTCGCCGTGAAATCGGGGTCCTTGTTCGCTACCCAATCGACGAACTTCCGCACGGCGGGGTCGGCGAGCAGGCCGTCCACGTCCATCCCGTGGCGTTGCAGTTCGGAATTGGTGAAATTCGCGGTGAGCGTCTGCTGGCAGATCGGATGCATCGGCACGACATCGCGCCCGCCCCGACTCTTGGGGACCGGATGGTGCCAGACGATCGTCTTGCCCGTAGGGCGACCGCAGAGCCAACACGCTACGATCGCGACCGGGGCCTCTTCGTCCTGCTGCAGGTCTTCATAAGGACCATGTTTCGAATGTTTACGGGCCACGCATCGACTTCCCTGATCTGGACTGCCACCCCGGCAGCATATCGATCCGCTACACCAACCCCCGCTGGAACCCGAGCAGGAACGCGCCCGAGACGCTGCGCTGCGCAATTTACTGGTGCCCCGACCCCGCTGAACCGCAGCTGTGAGCAGGTCGCACGGATGGCCCACCAACTTGCGGGCTATTGGCGCGTAACGGAAGTGCTCGTGTAAAATCAGCAACATCGTCGGTAAACGATGGTGACCCAAATTGGACACGTATCGAACTTTTTCAGAATTCCTTCAATAGAATCTCGAAAAATGGTCGAGCGATACCGCGCCGCATTTGCCGATGCAGCGTGACTTCGTTAGGCATATACTCAAGGCATGGCTCCGGGTACTTTCGTAGCACCGAACTCAAAGGGTTCATCACTCGCCATGTCGAGCGTGTAGCACCTTCGAGTCCAGGTTCAATTGTACCGGCGTAACTTGCGATATGCATCCCCTGATCGATCTCTGGTGGGCCTCACCAATGTCTGATGATGCGCCAGAGCAGGAAATCGGTCTGTGGCGAGAATGACGACACGCTCTCGGTCGCGCAATGGGGAGGGCACTGACGTACCGCATCCGGCAGTCTGGTGCCGATAAGTGTGGATTGCTCCCCATGAAGCTGTCAGCGGACCATCATTTGCCTCGGTTATATTATCCGGCAAGAATGTCGCGTCTGGTGTGACGTTTTGCTCGGTGAATATAATCGAGTCTGGAATCGCTCTGAAAACGGGATGACAAATCGGTTCTCTGTCGTTTGGTTTAGGATGTCGTTGTGCCGCTAAGCGCGGAGCGGTGCACTGGTTTGCAGCGGGAAGCGACCAACCAAATCAGGGAAGCGGATAGAGACGGACCGACCCATCGACGTCGATCTCCAGGACATGGTTCACGATCACGTCCGAGGGAGATCCGAGCGTTTTGAGATAGGCGATGGCGGCAAGCAGCAGCGCCAGCGATGCGTCGCGGGTGACGTTGGGCAGAATGATCAAGCCTGGATGGATATCTTCGCGCGCCACGAGCTTACGGAAGTCGGCGGCATTCTCGGTGACGATCACCCGATCCTCGGTGAGGCAACGGGCGAGCACTTCTGCGTCGCGCTCGCCCAGACGCCCATAGTCGCGCGGATGCAGGGCATCATGCGCACCGGATTGATTGAGATGTCGGGCGAGCGCGGGCGAGAGGCACTCGTCGATGAAGAGTCTCAAGCAGCCTTCTTCCAGGGCCGCCCACCCGGACGCCCGACGAGTGGGTGAGTACGGGCATAGAGCAGCGCTGTGGTAACCGCTTCGCGACTCAGGCTCGGATAGTCGTCGACGATTGCATCGATGCTCTCGCCACCGTCCAGCCGGCCGCGGATGGCGTAGACGCTGAGACGCGTTCCCTTGATGACCGGCGTGCCACCGAGGATGTCCGGGTTCTCCTCGATATGGACATCGCGCGCCCGCGCATAGTTTGCTGCCCGCTCCGCAAGATCACGGTCGACCAGGCGAGGAACATCCACCGATACGGCGGGTGCGATCTCGAGCGCTTCGCTCGTCATGAGGGCAGGGGAGCGGGAAGCGAGCGCTCGCGCCAAGTTCCTCTTCTCGATCCGCCCGAGGGTCATAGGCAGGCGCTTTACGATCGCGGCGTATGGCACCGCGTGAAGCGGCAGCATCCGTCGCAGCTTGCCGCGTGACATCACGCTGCGGATGCCGATCAGAACATTCTCTTCGATCGCCTTGTCGATGGCGCGCACGGACACGTCGGCCAGTTCGGCTACCTCGCGGGTCGTGAAAGCGTTTGGCATAAATATCTCCCTAGATCGGGGGATATATTCTATCTGGGATTGAATTTCAAGGCTGCGCGCGGCTGCACCGTCCACAAGCTACGCTGAGGGATGTGGCTTTGTCCGAAGCGAGTCCCACAGATTCAATATCATAGACGAAAAATGTTACGGACATGAATCGAAATCGGTGCCTATAGGCCTCGGCTCCCGAGGGTAATGAAGCAGGAGCGATAGCGTTGGCGAGACCGAGGAATCCCGGAAATCGATATAAGCGGACTAAGACGAAGACTGACCACAGCTCCGGCGCCAGAAAGGCAGTTCTGTATACACGGGTGTCGACACCGGACCAGGAGCGGGAGGGCTATTCGATTCCCGCGCAGATGAAACTCCTCGAGGATTATGCGGCGCTCAACGGGATAATCGTCGCCAGCACACATGTGGACGTCGAGACGGCGAAGAAGGCCGAGCGCACCGCCTTCGGCGAGATGCTGCGCCATCTCCACCGCGATCCCGATATCGGGATCCTGCTCGTCGAGAAGACCGACCGGCTGTATCGGAACCTGAAGGATTGGGCGATTATCGACGATCTCGGGATCGAGGTCCATTTCGTGAAGGAGATCCGGCGTGTATGGGTTCAGGCAGTCAGTCTCGCACTCGCCGACTTCGGACTTCCCGCATCGCTCATTTCGGCGCTCATTCTGGCGTCCCGTCATGGAGACAAGGGTGTCAGGCAGAACGCGCTGGCCGAGGAAGTCGGGGTCAATCCGGGCGGCATGGTGCGCATTCTCGACCAGGCCGAAGCCGCCAACCTGCTTGAGCGGCGCGATTCTCCCGACGACCGGCGCATCAAGACGATCCATGTCATGCCGAAAGGTCGTGACCTTGCGAAGAAGATGGAAAAGGCGGTCACGCGGCTCCGCGACGATCTCCTTGGTGATCTTCCTTCGCAGGACATCGAAACGACGACGCGCACGCTGCGTTTGTTCGAGGAACGGATCGGTCAGTTCCTGCAGCAGGCGCGGACGGGCCGATGAAAGTCAGCGCCGATCAGCTGATCTTCTCTGTTAAGCTGTTCGTCGCGGGCATGATCGCATTCGCGATAGCGGTGCGGATCGGCCTGCCCAATCCTTACTGGGCACTTGTCACCTGCTGCGTCTGCATGAACTCCATGAGCGGGGCGATCCGGTCGAAGGCCGTCTATCGCTTCACCGGAACTTTCTGCGCCGGCTTCGTCACGCTTGCCATGGTCGCGCTGTTTGCGAGCGCGCCGCTGCTGCTGATCGCGGCGTCGGGAATCGTGGCAACCCTGGCGTTCGGTATTTCTTTCCTCGACCGCACGCCGCGCAGCTACGGCTTCCAGCTTTTCGCGATCACGCTCATGCTGGTGGCCGTCGCCGGCGTGGATCATCCGGAGATCATGTTCGATACCGTTGTGGCGCGGGTCAGCGAAATCACCCTCGGCATCCTCGCGACGACCCTCGTTGACGGCGTGATCGCTCCGCGTTCTCTTGAAGGTGCGCTACGCGCGCGCCTGCATCGCTGGCTGCCCAGCATCGAGACCTGGGCGAAGGATGTCCTTGATGGCCATGAGGCGGACGCCCAAGGAGAGCATGACCGGCTAAAGACGCTGGCCGACATCACATCCCTGTCACAGCTGACCGGTGCGCTGCGCTACGATCCGACGATCCATCGCGATGACCTGCGGCACGCGCTCGCGATCCAGCAACGCCTGCTGCGCATGGTCCCGCTCCTTTCCGCGATCGGCAGCCGCATCGCGGGCCTTGGCGAAGCGGAGCGCTTGGCCCTCCGACCCTCTCTCGCCACGGCCAGGGCCCATCTCGATGCCGGTACGGAACCGCCACCCGATCTGGCCGATGCCGTGCGCTCGCTTCCGCTCGATGCCAGTGACGCGCGCGCGTGGCAGCAACTCGTTCATGATGCGCTGGCCGACATGCTGACGGAAATGCTGACGCTCTGGAGCGAGGTTTCGCGGATCGAGGCGGCGTTGAGCGGAAAGGCGAAGCTTGCGCCCGCGCTCGCGCGAACAGTCAGCGAGACGCGGGCGTTTCCGCTCAACCCCGACATTGATCACGCTGCCCGGATCGCGGCGGGAATCCTCGTAACCTACGCCCTCCTCTGCGGGCTCTGGTATGCGACGGGCTGGCATCAGGGCGCGAACGCGGTTCTGCTGGGCACCGTAACGCTGGCCTTTTTCGGTGGCGGCGACGAGCCGGGCCGAGCGATCGGAATGTTCGCGCGTTTCGCCCTGCTAGCGACCCTGCTGGCGGGGATCCTGTGCTATGGCCTGCTCCCGCTCGCCGCCGATTTCTCGACCTTTGCGTTGATGATGGGCCTGTTCATGCTGCCGCTGGGCGTCTGGGCGGCCGTCAATCCGATGGCGACGCTAATCCTCGCCTTCGGGCTCAGCAACATCAATCTCCAGGGCCATTATTCGCCGCCCGATTTCGGAACCTTCGTCGAGGCGAGCGTCGCCAGCATGCTGGGCATATTCACCGCCATTCTCGGCGCCGGCCTGTTCCGTACCTGGGGCGTGCAGCATCAGCTTCAGCGCGTCCTCCGCATCGAAGCGCGCGAGATCGCGCGGCTGAGCCGGTCGCCCAGCCGACGGTTGCGGGACAGCTATGTCCAGCGGGCGCTCGACCGCATTTCGGTGGTGACGGCGCGCCTTGCCGCAGCCGGGCAAATCGAGCGGAGCGCCGGCCTGCTCATCCGGCTGCGGGTCGGCGCGAACGTCGCCGACCTGCGCTCGATGGGCAACGCGCTTCCCGCCGATGGGCGGCAGGCGACGGATCGGGTTCTCGATCAACTCCGCAGCGAGTTCGACAAGCCGCAGCCGTCGTCCCGTCTGCTCGCGCTCATCGACGAAGCACTTGATGCGCTCTGGCCGGGAGATGGTTCGCCCGGCGCTCGCCCCGACCGCGCCATTCATGCCTTAGCGGGTCTGCGCATCGCCCTGTTCGAGCGCGCGCCGGCCTGGGTACCGGCGACATGATCGGCGAAATCGACATCGCGGGCGTGTTCGTTTCGCCGCTGCTCCTCTGCGCGATCCTCGGCTTCGCGATGCGCCTGCTGCTGTCGCGGGTGCTCGAGTCCATCAGCTTCTACCGCCTCGTCTGGCAGCGCCCGCTGTTCGACACCGCCCTGTTCCTCATCCTGACCGGCACCGCCTTTCTGGCTCTACGCCTTGTCACCGCATCCTGAAGTGCCCGCCATGACCCTAGATCGCGATACCCTCCTCCGCCTGCTCAAGCCCCTGCTCACCCTGCTGGTGGTGGGTGCGGGCGTGTTCGTCTTCTGGCACCTCTATAATTACTACACCTACGCGCCACAGACGCGCGACGGGAAGATCAGGGCGGATGTGGTCCCGCTCGCGGCAGACGTGTCGGGCCGGGTCGAGCAGGTCCACGTTCGCGACAACCAGGTGGTCAGGCGCGGCGACATCCTGTTTACCATCGACCATGTTCGGCTGCGCAATGCCGCTGAGCAGGCCGAGGCCGCTGTCGCCACGGCACGGGCAACGTTGAACGCCGCCGAACGGGAGAACCGCCGCTATCAGGCCCTCTCTGATATCGTCTCGGGACAGCAACGTGACGACCGCCGCTCCACCGCCGAGGAGGCCCGCGCACGCTATGCCCAGGCGATCGCTGATCGCGATCTCGCCCGCATCAATCTGGCGCGCGCCGAGGTGCGTGCGCCGGTCAACGGCATCGTCACCAATTTCTCGCTCCGCCCCGGCGCCTATGCCGCCGCCGGGCAGCCCGTGATGACGCTGGTCGATTCCGACAGCTACTACGTTGCCGGCTATTTCGAGGAGACGAAGCTTTCGCACATCCGCCCCGGCGTCCGCGTCACGATCCGGGTAATGGGCGAGGATAGGCCGCTTTCTGGCCATGTTGAAGGCCGATCGGCGGGCATTGACGATCGCGAACGGACGACCGCGTCCGGAACGCTACTCGCGAATGTCAATCCCACCTTCAGCTGGGTCCGTCTTGCCCAGCGCATCCCCGTGCGGATCGCCATCGACAAGGTGCCGCCCGGCATCGATCTGATCGCGGGCCGGACGGTCACCGTGACGCTCAATGGCGCGGAAAATGCGCTCGGCCCCGGCCGGAGCGAATGACGATGGGGCGCGTCGGAACGAAAAGGCCGCTCGGACTGATGGGCGCGCTGATGCTCGCTGGCTGTGCCACGGTCGGCCCCAGCTATCGGGCGCCGCCCTTGCCCGCAGGCATCTCGGATCGGCCCGCGAGCTTTGCCGAAGGAAAATCGCCGGCCTATTCGGCTGAACCCTTGCCCCAGCGCTGGTGGCGCCTCTACGCTATTCCCCAGCTCGATGCGCTCGTCCAGGAAGCGATCGAGGCCAACACCGACCTCAGGGTCGCGGCGGCCAATCTCGAACGCGCGCGCGCGATTGTCCAGGAGGTCGAGGCCGGCGCGGGCGTCCAGACTTCCACGGCGGGCGGCGTATCGGTGGGCGAGCCGTCCAATCTCGGTCTCGGCTCGCCCAACGGGACCCATGCGACATTCGACGCCGGCGTCGGCATATCCTATGAACTCGACGTCGTGGGCCGGATTCGGCGCACGATCGAGGCCGCGCAGGCCGATGCGGAAGCGCAGGCCGCCGCCTATGACCTTGCGCGCACGACGGTCGTGGCCGGAGTGGTCGGCGCCTATGGAGATGCCTGCGCGGCCGGCGCGCGGATGACCGTTGCCCGCCATTCGGTCGAACTGCAGCGGCAAAGCCTCGCCCTCACCGAAAGAGGCGTGCGCGCCGGCCTCTACACGTCGCTCGACGCTACCCGCTCGCGCGCGCTTCTGGCTCAGCTCGAGGCAGCGCTGCCGCCGATCGAGGCAGGCCGCAAAGCTGCACTATTCAGTCTTGCCGTGCTGCTCGGCCGGACGCCCGAAGATTATCCGCCCAATCTCGCGACCTGCCGGATCATCCCTTCCGTCGACCGCCCCCTGCCGATTGGCGACGGTATGGCGCTGATCCGGCGCCGGCCCGACATCCGCGAAGCTGAACGCCGGCTCGCGGCTGCGACGGCGCGCATCGGAGTGGCGACGGCGGACCTCTATCCGAGCGTCAGCCTCGGCGCATCGCTCGGCACGACCTCGCGGAGCGTGGGTGGGCTGGTCGACGATTCGGCGTTGCGGTTCAGCTTCGGCCCGCTCATCTCGTGGTCCTTCCCGAACCGACGCGTCGCCAGGGCGCGGATCGCGGAAAGCGATGCAGCGGCGCGCGCGACGCTGGCGGCATTTGACGGCAGCGTCCTCGCAGCTCTCCGCGAAACCGAGACGGTCCTCAGCACCTATGCCCGCGATCTGGACCAGAATGCCAAGCTCAGGGTCGCGCGCGATGAGAGCCGGAGGGCTTTCGGGCTCCAGGCCCGGATGACTCGGGGCGGTCTTGGAACGGGTCTTGAACTGCTCGACACGCAGCGAAGCCTTGCCACAACCGAAGCGGCGCTGGCGGCCTCGGATGCGTCCATCGCCTCGGATCGCGTTCGGCTGTTCCTTGCGCTCGGCGGCGGCTGGGAAGGAGGGATGGCGGGGCCGTGATGGCCGAGCCTTCGCGAAGCGTACGCTCGGCCTGCCCACCAACGCCGTGCTGCGCGCCGATCTTGAAATCGTCACGGTTGCCGATGCCTGTGCGGTCAGGCGGGCGAAGGCGCAGCATCCGGTCCTGCGCAATTATGCCGAGACCACTACGGCGCCAAAAAATGGGCATGCCAGCGCCGCGTCCTCGCCCGCATCGAGGCCAGCACGATGGGCATGGACACCCTCGCGATGGCGCAGCGGCTTGGTACAGTGCGGCAGGCCGAACTTGCTGCCAACCTTGACCCCACCCAAAGCCGGCACCGTGCTGTCGGCACGACGGTCTGGGGGGCAGGGGGCATTTCGCCCGAGATCGCCGGGCTTCTCGCCGCTGTGGGAGGCTGGGTGGGCCATCGGCTCGCCCTCCTCACGACGCGCGGGGCATTCGACAGCCCGCCAACGGCTGAGCACTGCGCGATCTCAGGGCCGGCCTTTCGCCCGCCGAACTGGCCGGGCTGAGATCAAGTCGTCCCAAAGACGCCCGGATCGAAGCGGATTCCATCCTTGAAGAGGCCGCGTGGCATTATCGCAATCTTGCGAGAAGGCCGGACCATGCGCCGCCAGCGGCGCTGCTGGAACATATCGACCACGCGACGTAAGCCGAATTGGAAGCCCCGCTACCGGGATCCGGCGCGCGGCGATCCTCGTGCTCGTCAGCCTGCGTCGCAAACGTCTTTCCTAGGGCCGCGGCATGGGACGGAAGCCTCATGCGCGCATGAGGCGCTCATAGAGGATCGGCACCACGAAGACAGTGAGCACGGTCGAGACGAGCGTGCCAAAGATCAGCGAGATCGCAAGGCCGCCGAACACGGGATCGGGGATCATGATCGCCGAGCCCAGCACGATGGCAAGCGTGGTGAGCAGGATCGGCCGCAGGCGGACCGCGCCGGCCATCCGCGCCGCCTCCGCCAGCGGCATGCCATGTTTCTGGTTATCCTGGATGAAGTCGATGATGAGCAGCGAGTTGCGGATCACCACGCCGGACAGTGCGATGATGCCCACGATGGAGGTCGCCGAAAAGTCGGTTTTCAGCAGCCAGTGGCCCGGAAAGATGCCGATGACCCCCAGAGGCACTGCGGACATGGCAATCAGCGGGGTGAGGAACGAGCGATAATAAGCAACCAGTAGGAAATAGATCGCCGTCAGCGCCGCCCCGAGCGCCATCAGCATGTCGCGGTAGATATCGAGCGTCATCCGCATTTCGCCGCTCCATAGCAGTTGGTAGCCGTCGATGATGTCAGGTGCCTTTTCGCTGAGGCTGAGATTGCCGGTGGCGAGCGGCTGCCCGTCCGGGGTGCGCAATCTCGACAAGCGCCGGTTGAGATCGAGCACCGCATAGACCGGCACGCTCTGCGCAAGTTCTCCTCCGATGAAGATCACGCGCTCATTGTCCTTGCGCTGGACCGGCTTGTCGGCGGTCGATGGTGTGCGCCGGACCAATTCGGCCAGCGGTATCTGGCGGCCGTCCCTGCTGGTCACGTAGAGGCCTTCGAGCCGTGCGGGGGCGGGCTGATCCGCGCGCGGCACATAGGCGCGGATCGGAACGGGGTTGCGCTCTGGATCGATATGGGCACGCCCGACCACCTGGCCATCATAGACAAGTCCCAGAACCTCGGCAATATCGGCAGCTGATACGCCGGAGAGCGCTGCTTTCTCGCGGTCAGGAACAAAGCGCCATTGCGACACGTCGGTAGGCTCGCTGTTCGAGATATCGACCATGTCATAGGTGTTGGCGAACTCGGCTTCCACCTGCTTCGCCAGCCGGCGCAAGCCCACGAGATCTTCGCCGTGCAATTCGGCGAGCACCGTCGCACGCACCGGTGGCCCCGGCGGATCCTCGACCAGTCTCACCCGGGCGCCCGGATAGCGGGTCCGAATGGCTTCGATCTTCAGACGCAATTCGCGGACGAACGTGATCGAGCTTTCCGAACGCTGGTGCTTGTCCAGGAGGTTGACGCGGATTTCGGCGACATTCTCACCCGTGCGAGCCGCCGTTCCCTGCATCAATCCATTGAAATCCGGGACCCCAGCCTGGCCGATCCAGTTCTGGTAGTTCACCACCAGCGGATTGGCGGCAAGCAGGCCGTCGATCTCGTGAACCATCCGGGCCGTATTCTCTACGGGGCTGGCTTCGGCCATGGTGATCACGATGTTGAAGGTGTTCTTGTTGTCCTTGGGAAGGAAGCCCATGGCAACCCCAAGCGGCGGCACCGGCCCGCCGACGCCCGCCGGGCGGATGAACTGCCAGCCGCCTTGCGCGATCGAAAGGAGCAGGGCAACGACCGCGCCGATCATCAGGGCACGACGTGCCTTTGAGTGCTCCTGAAGCGGTCGGATCAGCCAGAGATAGGCGTCCCGCAACTTGTCGGGCTTGCGCTCCGCATGAGCACCGGCCTCTTCCGCGCTTCCATCATCCAATATGCCGCCGGTAGAGGCAGGTCGCTTGACCCAGCGGTTCGCTGCCCAGGGCGTGACGATATAGGCGACAATGATCGACGCGAGCATCGCGATCGGCACATTATAGGCGATGGGATAGAAATAATCGCCCGCCATGCCGGTCACGAGCAGCAGGGCCGCGAACACCAGCATCACGGCAAATGTCGCGAGATTGGTGGCGCCGCCGATCTCGTTGGTGGCAAGGACGGTCACATCCTCCTGCGAAGCGTCGGAGCGCTCGTGATGGTAGTGGCGGTGGATGTTCTCGATCACGACGATCGAGGCATCGACGAGCAGGCCCAGCGCCAGGATAAGCGCGAACAGGGTGATGCGGTTGATCGTCACCCCGCCGAGCAGGTCCGCTCCGAGCGTGATCGAGAAGATGACCGGAACGGTGACGGACACGATCAGCGCCTCGCGCCAGCCGAGGAACAACAGCATGATGAAGCTGACGGTAATCAGCGCGATCGCCAGATGCTCCATCAGCGCGTTGACGGCCTCGTCGGCTTTCTGGCCGTCGTCGCGGGTGGTTACGACATGGACCGCGCGCGGGATGAAGCTGGCCTGCATCCGCGCGACCCGATTGGCCACGGCTTCGGACACGGTGACCGCATTCTCACCCTTCTTCTTTGCAATGGCGATGGTGACGGCGGGCATTTCGCCTTCACCGAGCTTGGCGCGCGGGTCGCCCGCCGCAAATCCGAAACGGCTGAGGCGCGTGATTTCGACATGCGGGCCGTCGGAGATGGTTGCGACATCTCCGATCTTGATCGTGCGGCCATTGCGCACCCCGATCACGAGATCGCGTACCGCCGCCACCGATCCCAGCTCGCCGGAGTAGCGCAGTCGTTCCAGTCGGCCCGCCCGTGCCGGCCCAGAGAGGTTGAGGCCCACATCGGAGGCGCCCAGCGCTCCGCGTGCCTCGGCGAGCGAGATCGAGAAGGACTGCAATCGGACCGGATCGAGCGCGACATCAATCTCTCGGTTGCGCCCGCCATAGACGGAAACCACCGAAACGCCCGGCGTGCTGCGCAGGCGCTCAGCCATCGAATCCGCCAATCGCTTGAGGCCGAAGTCGTCATAGGCGGAGGAAGCGAGGGTCACGGTAACGATGGGCACATCGTCGGCATCGACCGCCTGGATCAGTGGGATAGCCGCATCGGCGGGAAGCCTGCCGCGGTTGGCGATCACCCGGTTGTAGAGCTTGACCAGCGAATCCTCGGGCGGCTGGCCGACCTTGAACTGCACCTGCACCGTGCCGAGGCCGGGTTGGGCAGTGCCGTAACTGTGGTCGAGCCCGGTCATCTCGCTGAGCACGCCTTCAAGCGGTGCCACCACCAGCCGGTCCACCTCTTCGGCGGTGGCGCCGGGCAGGGCGACCGTGACCATCGCACCGGGCACCACGATCTGGGGATTTTCCTCGCGCGGGGTCAGCAACACGGCGAGCGCGCCGAGCAGCAGCGCGGCCAGCAGGAAGACGGTCGTCAGCTTGGAGGTGATGAATGTCCTGGCAAGGCGGCCCGCTAAATTGAGCGGCGCCTCGGTCATCGCGTGGCTCCGCCGGCGAGGCGTGCGCCGTCCCGAACGGTCCGATCGACACGGGCGAGGATGCGTTCACCAGCCGACAGGCCGGAGGTTACGGTGACCCGATCGCCCAGCCGGTCACCCGGCCGCACCCAGCGGAAGGTGAGACGCTTGTCCTGGCCCACCACGAAAACCCCGGTCAGCCCGCCGCGGTCGGTGATCGCGGCGGCAGGCACCGCGACGGTATCTCCGCTGACCCCGTGATTCGTCGCCGATGGGAGCCGGACGCGACCGAACATGCCCGGCATGATTCCGCTATCGGCGGGAAGAACGATCTCTACCGTGTAGCGGCGGGTAGCCGGGTCCGCGGAGGGGACGACGCCCCGGACCTTGCCGGTTACGGGGCGATCTTCGCGCCCGTCGAGCAGCACGGGAGTCGCCGCTCCCGGCACGAACATCCCGAGACTGGCCTGGGGCGCGGCAAAGCGGAACACCAATTGGCCACGGCTCTCCACCGTCACCAGCGGCGATCCTGGCATCACCATGTCTCCGTCGCGGATTTGCCGGGAAACGACGAAACCGTCGAAAGGGCTGGCAACCGAGGTGTAGGCGAGGTCCACCTGGGCAGCGGTGAGTGCCGCCTGTGCCTGGGTGACTCCGGCGGCGGCCGCGCTGTCTCGAAGCTGTTCTTTGCGATAGGCATCCATCGCCAAGGCACCGCTTTGGGCGAGCGGTGCATCGCGCGTGACATCCCCATGCGCATTGCGTTGTTCGGCCAGCGCCGCATCCAGCGCGGCGCTGGCGCGCCGAACAGCGGCCTCGGCCTGCCGCGCGTCGATGGTCGCAAGGATTTGCCCGCGCCTGACGGGCTGGCCGTCATAAAGGTCGGGTGCCCGGATAGTGCCCGAGGCGCGGGCCACGAGTTGCACGCGATCATCGGATTCGACCGTGCCGCTCGCGGCAGTTCCGTCCATGGATGTCGTCAGGGATGCAGTCGTCACGGGCAGGTTGACGGCGGGAGGTTCCGCCGATTGCGATGTCTGGTCCCCACCGCCGCAGCTTGCGAGAAGGATAGGAAACGACAGGGCGATCGCCTTCGCCACACGGTGCTTGCGATCCATGTCAGCCCACCACCGAAGCGGACTGGATCAGGGCGAGAAGTTGAGAGGCCACCTGATCCACGGATTCGGACCTCTCGCTGTCTCCGGTCAGGCCGGGGGCGAGGGGCAGGATCAGGACCTGTCCAAGCGCGAAGCCAACCAGCGACAACGCGACCTCCTTGGCAGATATGTCCGTTCTGCCTTGCTCCACTGCAGCGACGATCGATTGGAATGGTTGCCGAAGTACCGTGCGTGAAAGGGTGGCGATGCGGGCTTCGTCTCCATCCAGCAGTTCCCGATACAGCAGGCGGGCGAATATCCGGTCGGTCATCAGCCTCCGGACGAACCATCGCACAAAAGCCTCGAGCTGGTTCGACGGGTGCTGGGCCAGCCACGCATCCAGATCGCGGGCGCAAGCCTCGAACACCGAGGCGAGGGTGGCCTCGATCAGGTCGGCCTTGTCCCGGAAGTGATAATAGAGGTTCGCCTGGGTCACCCCGACCAGCCTGGCGATATTGCGCATCGACACGGCTTCGTAGCCGCGCTCGGCGAAAAGCCGGGCGGCGGTTTCGAGTAATTGGGACCGCATGTCGGACATGGAATGCTCACTTGTTGAACGACCGTTAAGTGGGTTAGTAAGTGATTCGTCCGTGGCTGTCCAGCAAGCTTGCGTCGCTACGGCCCTGAACCGGAGATACTGTCGATGCGTGCGCTTGTCTTTGTCCCTCCGCTCCTGCTGTTGCCCACACTCGGCGGATGTATGATGGGGCCGAATTACAAAGGTGCACCGCCACCCCCCGCCTCGATGGGCAATTCCTTCTTGCGGACGGATCAGGTTTCGATGCCCGCCACGCCGCAACTGACGCCATGGTGGCGGGAATTGAACGATCCGCTGCTCGATCAACTGATCGGGCGGGCGCTGTCCTCCAACCCGGCGATCGATATCGCCGAAGCGCGTGTCCGGCAGGCGCGGGCCCAACTGCGAAGCTCGCGCGCGGCATTGGCGCCGGTTGTCGGCACCGGGGCAGGGGCCGGGAATATCCAGGCATCGAGATTGGTGACGGGTGGAGAGGCCAAGTCCTCGTCGCTCTTCCTCGCAGGCTTCGACGCCCTTTGGGAAATCGATCTATTCGGTGGAGCGCGGCGGAATATCGAGGCCACGCGCGCGCAATTCGAGGCCGCGCAGGCCGATGCGGAGAATACCCGCCTCAGCCTGACTGCGGAGATCGCGCGCCAATATCTTGCCCTGCGCGCCAGCCGACAACGTCTGGACCTCGCGCGCCGTCTGCTTGCCAACCAGCAGAAGATCGCGAACCTCACGGCGCAGCTTGAAGGCGCGGGCAAGCTGTCGCGCATCGAGCGCGATCAGGCCGATCGCACCGTGGAAGTCCGGCGGCAAGCCATCGCGGCTCTGGAAGCGGACCGGAACGATCGCAAGGACGCGATAGCCGTGCTGCTGGGAGAAGCCCCTGGCGCGCTCGATGCCATGCTCGATGGCACGGGCCCGGTTCCGCTTCCCCCCGCCGCCGTCCCGGTCGGCGATCCCACCGCCATGCTCGCCCGCAGGCCCGATATCCGGGCGGCCGAGCAGCACCTGCATGCCGCCAATGCCGGGATTGGCGTGGCGGAAGCCGCGCGGATGCCCAAGGTCAGCCTGGCAGGCGTGGTCGGTCTTGGCAGCGCCATGAAGGGCGATATTGCGAGTGCCGACAATCTCTGGTCGCTCGCCGGTCCGACGATCCAATGGAACCTTGCCGATTTTGGACGCGGGCGGGCGGGCGTGTTGCAGGCCGTCGCCGGTCGCGATGAGGCGGCGGCAGCGTATCGCGCCGCCGTGCTCGTGGCCCTTCAGGATGCGGAAAGTTCACTCAACAGATTCGGCGAGGCACGCAAGGCATTCGCGATGCAGACGCGCAACTCTCTGCTGGCGGACCACAGCGCTGGCCTCGCCCAGCAATCCTGCCGTGCAGGGCGGTCGTCCGCGCTTGCCGCGCTTGCCGCCGAAAACGATCAGTTGGCGGCTGCGGATCTACAGATTCAGGCCCGGATGGCCCTGACGACACAGTTCGTCGCGCTGCAAAAAGCACTAGCGATGGGGGTGAGTGGATAAACCAACTGAGCCAAGAGACGACAGGCGAGCTTGCAGCTTTGTCGATTGGATGTGTTGTCGATGAAGCTTTCGATGTCCTCGATTAGCGCCCTCCTGGAGCTATCGGCCCCTCGTTTTGATCCTCTTTTCGGTCAGCAGGGCGAAGAAGCGCTCGACCTGATTGGGCCAGCACGATGATGTGGGGCTATAGGCAGACTTGCCGGCGATCTCGCGCTCGATGTCATAGAGCTGCCCGATACGCTCGAGCGCCTCGTGTGCGATCTCGGATTTTTGGGACGTCCAGATGTCGTGGAAATCGCGTCGCCAATGGGCAAAGCAGGCTGCTTCCCGGAAACGCGGGCTCCCATCCGCGCCAGGTTCGTAGAGCTTCGCATAGATTCCATGAGGAGGTGAACAGCGAGCGGCGCTCTGCCAGACTGGTCTCGCTAAAAAACTCACTCTGGAGATCGACATGCCGGTTGCAGCTCATCGTTCCCAAGCGCCGTCCGCTGTTCGCACCGAGCTTACCGCGATTTTTTATCTCGCTGGAACTCTCGCAATCGAAATGGTTGGTCACGTCCCTGGCGCCGGGGAACGGCGAGAAGATGTCGAAATTTATCGTAGCCACAAAGGATGTTGCCGGTCACGTCATCGACAATCGTCGCGCTCGCCCGCAAGTTGCTCGTGGCTCTATGGAAATATGTCAGCGCTGGCGTGATCATCGAGGGCGCCGAATTGACCACCGCGTAGCGCTCCGTACGCCCTTTTTGGAATTCTCCCACGGCTTCGAGCCCTGGGTGGATGCTCGGATGACGAACCGCGTAATTACAGGGCCTGAAAAGCCGCTCGCTGAGATTGGTCTCGTCGATGAACCCAAGTCCGCCGAATGCGGAATGCTGGTGCTGCTGCCTCGAGCAGCGACCGTATATAAGTTGGATTAGGCTCGGTATCGAGTCGCGTCATGCAACGGGTTCTCTCCTTGGATCCAGCCAATGATCAGGATTTACGAAATGCCGCCATAATGCTATCCCGGATAACTCCTCCCCATATAAGTAATTACCTCGTCGAGGATTTCGGCGAGCAGCGCATCATGCGCCGCCTGATGTCTGCGACCCGAAGGAAGTTCTGCTACTGTCCGTGCCATGCCAATGCCTCCCGATGCCTAGCACCGGCTACTATCATAGCAAATACCATAGCAAAGATTATCTTAAGTGAACAGTATTGACCCTAACCGGACCAGGGCAATCGGGTGAAGAAGTTCGTGACAAAGCGCTGATGTGCTGAATCAGTGGGGCTCCTTTCTACAGGAGGAGCGGCAGGGAGGATGGCGAGCGGACGGGTGGATGAAGGGGCTTTCGCGGAAGCGGGTCTATTTCTGGGGTATTTTGAGGATCTTCCCGACGCGCGACAGCCGGGCAAAGTGCGTTATCCGCTAACCGAGGTTCTTCTGCTGTGCCTGCTGGCGGTGTTGTCGGGGGCGGAGACGATCACGGACATCGCCAATTTTGGAGCTCGCAAGCTGGCGTTCCTACGCCGGTTTCGGTCGTTTGCGGGTGGCACGCCGTCCCATGATCATCTCGGCGACATACCGGCGACCCTCGATGCCGATGCGTTTCAGCACTGTTTTGTCGCCTGGGTATCGTCACTGACCGGCATGGCATCAGAGGTGATTGCCATCGACGGCAAGACGGTGCGGCGATCCAAGGGTGCGAAGGCAGCGATCCACATGGTATCGGCCTTTGCCGCGCGCCAACGATTGGTGCTGGGTCAGGTCAAGGTCGCCGACAAGGCTAACGAGATTGTCGCCATCCCCCGGCTTTTGGAGATGCTGGAGATCGAGGGTGCGATCATCACCATTGATGCCATGGGCTGCCAGCGCGCCATCACGCGGCAGATCATCGATCAGAAGGCCGACTATGTCCTCGCGCTCAAAGGCAATCAAAGCGCGCTTCACGACGACGTCAGGCTGTTCGCCGTCGAGCAGAAAACCAGGAATTTTGCCGACACCAAAATAAGCCGCCATGAGACGGTCGATGGCGATCACGGCCGGATCGAGACCCGGGTCGCCACGGTCATCCACGACATCATCTGGCTACAAGAGCGCCACAAATGGCCCGGATTGAAGACCATCGTCATTATCGAAAGCATCCGTGAAACCGGCAGCAAGATAGAGCGCGAAACCCGCTTCTATATCAGTTCCCTGAACCTGCCGGCCGACAAACTCGGGCCGATCGTCCGCAGCCATTGGGCCGTCGAAAACAGCCTGCACTGTGCGTATTCCGATGAAGTGGGCCGGGCGTACCGCTCTGAAGCGGGCCACCGTTCCAACGTGAAACGGGCCACCTGTACCGATCCGAAGCGGGCCACTTAGGGGATGCCTGCCTGGGTCGTACGGGAC